>JGI24721J44947_10001275_pt1 | contig 35605 bp, 40 predicted proteins | sample YelNatPaOPGAMG01_FD_44947 | JGI IMG/M metagenome (IMG submission 44947) | reverse complement strand
TTCCAGAGGCTCTGAGCTCCATCCCTTTTATGTCCTTTAACGATCTAACAGGTGTCTTTGTCATGAAGTCCGCGGGTGGACATGTAAATGCTGTAAGGACCTTTACCTGAGCGAATTCTTTTGGGTTGTACTTCTCAATGAGATCTAAAAGTGCCATACTCGCAGCCCTTGCGCTTGTGAAGCCTATGGGCAGGTCGATCGCTTCGCTCAGGGGGAACCTTCCTGGCTGGTAACTCATTGCAAAGTTGCCTATATCTGCTGTTCCAGCAATCACGCCATCAAATATGTTCTTTGCGGCAAGTAGTGTACCTCCAGGGAATGTCTGGACTTTGACTTTGTTATTCGTTCTCTTTTCAACTTCTCTGGCCCATCTCTCCATCTGGACGCACGGGAATGTCGTTGCTGGTGGGAAATTGGCGTACTTTAGCGTGATCTGCTGGGAAAAAGCAACATCTGGGATCAGGACCCTTAAACCGGCTAAGAAAAGAGCGATCAAAAAGATACTTCCTAACTTCTTCATACTTACCTCCCCTTACTCGTCTTTTCAAACCCTCTCTTGAGAGAGTTTGTATACAATTTTCATAAAACGTTTAACCCATAAGAGTCCCTTTGTCAAGAGAATTCATTCATTCTATTTTGAACAGAGTTCAAAATGAGGATGGCCGAGCTTTTTAAGGCTTCCAAACCTCCCATACTTTTCCAACGAGGCTTGGACCAGGCTTCAACGTTACCTTTCCAGGCTGCCACCCTGAAGGGGTTACTTCACCAGTTTCTCTCACATGTTGAAAGGCCTTTAGCTGTCTTAAAAGTTCTTCAGGGTTTCTTCCTACTTCAGGCGTTAGAATTTCAACCGCTCTTATTATGAAATCTGGATCTATTATGAACCTCCCCCTTATATCGACCCCTGCTTCTTCATCATAAACCCCGTATACCTCTCCTATCTTTCCACCCGGATCTGAGAGCATAGGGAATGGAATCCCGTCCTTCACCATCTTTGAAAGTTCCTGCTCCTCCCATATCTTATGAACAAAGCGGCTATCCGTACTTAAGGAGAGAACTTCGNCACCTAATTTTTGAAATTCTGGATAAAGTGCGGCAACTGCCGCAAGCTCAGTGGGTCAAACAAAGGTGAAATCTCCTGGATAGAAGCAGAGCACAATCCACTTACCCCTGTAATCAGAAAGCCTCACTGTTTTGAATCCCTCTTCTCTCAAAAATGCGTTTGCTTCAAAATCTATGGCTTCTTTCCCAACCCGAGCTTTCATCGCTTGCTCCTCCTTCAAGTTTTTGTTTTGCTCTTTGGCCTCCTCTTTTTTGAAGATGGGCCCTTTTGCTGGTTTAACACAACCGTCTTTAAGTTCCTTCATTTTAAAACCTCCAGAAGTTTTTTGATCTTTTCATGGATTATATCTCTCACCTCCCTGAATTCTTGTAGAGACTTACCAGAAGGGTCCTCGATTCGCCATTCATCAATCCTCTTTGCATAAACACTGGGACAATAGGCTTCACACCCCATCGTTATTACGAGATCAAAAGGTGTAAGACCAAGTAGCTCGTTTAAGTTCTTTGGCCTACGATACATTAAGTCTAAATTTAGCTCCTGCATAACCTCAATGGCCTTAGGATTTACCTCTTTGGCTGGATTATCACCCGCACTAAGAACATCAAATTCCTCTCCCACNTATTCTTGAAGAAAGGCCTCGGCCATCTGGCTTCTACATGCATTTTCCCTGCACAAAAAGAGGATCTTTTTTCTTTTTGTTAACATTTGATTGTATTCTTTCGCCTTCTTTTTTAATTCTTCAACAAATTCGGGGAAGGCATCTAAGTCATCGGGTTTTTCAACGTTTCTTACCCCAAGGAGACCATCGAATTTTGCTCCCACCGCATCGAAGAAATACTTTGACGTAAGCTCAATACCAGAGAAAAGATTTTTCCCTTTTGTTGCACCAGCAGCCAAGACAAAGCCATGTCTCATTCTTCTCTTTGGATCAATGAGTTGGAGAGAGTANCGTCTTGCCCAAAGTGCCTGAGTTCTATCGATAAGAGCTTTAAGCTGGGAGGGGAAACTGTAAAAAAATACTGGAGTCGAGATGACTATAAGATCTGCCTCCCTCAAAAGAGGGTACATCTTGTCCATATCGTCTCTGATTCGGCAAAAACCATTTTTCTCACAGAAACGGCAACCCTGACAGCCTGATATTTGGAGATCTGAAATGTAGATTGTTTTCTGAATGGTGCTCTTTTCCTCAATGCCTTCCAGAAAAATACGGAGCAGTCTCTCGGAGCTACCGTTTTTCCTTGGACTGCCCATAATCGACAAAAGGAATGCCAACTTTTCTCCCTATTTGAGTTTTTCTTCTAATGCCTTTTTGTCAAAACCCACAATAACATCACCATTTATCACAGTTACGGGAACTACAAGGCTTTTTGTCAATTTCATGAGACTTTCGAGAGCTTGGGGATCAGAAGAAACGTCGATTTCCTGGAAGACGATCCCTTTTTGTGAAAGAAACTCTTTCACTTTGTGGCAAAATACTCAGGTCTTTGTGGTAAATACGGTTACTTTCTTCATTTTATGTACCTCTCACTTTCAATTTTTATACACCTTTCTGCAACAACGTTGTATCCCCTTTTTGCCAACTCACTTTTCACTTCCTCATTTGTAGTGCCGGGCTGCATCCAGAAGGTCTTAAAGCCCTTAGCATAAGCCTCATTTACAATCTTCGGCAGATCCTGAGGGGGTCTAAAGACTAAAACAACATCGATATCCTCTGGGATCTCATTTATGGAACGAAAAACTTTTATTCCCATTATTTCTTCCCCGGCATATTTTGGATTTACGCCGAACAGTCTGAAACCTTTTTCTTTTAAGACTTGCGGTACATAGTTACCAGGCTTTTTCGGATCCTTAGTGATCCCGATTACCGCTATATTCTTGCTCTCCTTTAGAACTTTCTCTATCTTACTTTCTTCATCTGTAAATACGACCATCATCTACGGATACTACAGAAATCATTCTTTGTCAATACTAAATGCTGAAAAAGAAAATTTTCACGAATAGATCATTCAATCCGTAACCGCGAGAGAATTCGCTTCGTAATAAGAGGATTTCCCTTAGGCAGTTGTCCCATAACTTCCCTTTCTCTTCGATTATCGGGATAGAGAGTCTACTTTTCGGTTGTAGATAAGAAAATCTCATGGAAGCGTCCTTAAATTCCATTCATGGAAAAGAAAATGTTTACAAATCGAATTTGCTGGTTGACATTTTTCAGAAAATTTTGTTTAATAACTGGCCAGTTTTTTAGCCTGGTCCAAATCAGGTAAATTCAATAGTTAGGAGGTACCTATGGTTTGTGAGACCATAAAGAAAGGAGTGGAATGCGTTTTTATGAGGAAGACGGGATGTTCGTACAACGGAGGAGGTTGCTATCCAATAATAGACAAATGCGAGGGCTGCGCGAAAGTTAAGGAGTTTGAAACTGGAAAGTACTGCATAAGCTTCCCAAATCCCGCGCAGAAGTGGCAGGCTGGTTTTTGTCCAATGGCAACACATGTGAAGAAGGTTGTTAAACAAGAAGAGCAGAAGATAAACCCCCTAAAAGCTTCAAAGCGAAGTGTAGCGAGGAAGTGATTGACAACTACTGAAGATCGTGGTACATACTGGACAAAAGATGGGAGGCGTAATTGAAAAAAAATAAGTCCGCAAGAAAAAGGGCAAAACAGGCTGAGGCAAGAAGAAGAAGAAACGCAGCGGTCAAGTCCATGATGAAGACTTATGTTAAGAAGGCTCTCATTGTGGCTCAGGAAAATAGGGAGCCTTCGGAGGTAGGAGAGTATTTGAGAAAAGCCATTTCTGTTATTAACAAGGCCGCATCAAAAGGGGTGATTCACAAAAGAACAGCTTCAAGGAAGATATCGAGACTGACGAAGAAAGTCAATAAGTTAATTCAAAAAAGCGCATAATTGTGCCTCAGTACTCCATCAAGAGAAGGGATGAAAACCTTCTTGCCATCTTAGCCGCTGCCCTTTTTATTGCCTCCCTTTTGTTATAATCTTCATAGTTGGCGTTGTCTGATCTATAAATCTCCTTCTCCGTCAGGGACCACTTTTTTATGAGTTTTCCGTCTTTCGATATTAGTGAGAGCTCGAGCTCAAGTTCCAAGTTTTTTTCCAGGGCGAACCCCCTTTTGTCAACAGTCTGTGGACCTATGGTGACCCTCTTTATCGTCCCCTCCACCAATGCTTCATAGGAAGGTCTATTTATCTCAAATAGGCCCATTGATATAAGTTCGGAGGAAAACGCATCTGTAACATACAAAGATAGGTGGGGTTCAAAGGTTCTGTTCTTAAAACCGGGTATGTAAATAGATTTTATATCTCCACCATATATGCCCCTTTCCCTCACTATCTGATAACCGCAGGAAGAAAGGAAAAGGGTCAAAAGAGTGACAGAAATAAACCTCAGGAACATACTATGTTTACCAGCTTATCAGGAAGAATTATGACTTTTCGAACCTCCTTTCCTTCAAGACGTTTTTTTACCCTTTCAAGAGAAAAAACGAGGTTTTTTATCTCTTCCTCACTCATCCCCCTTTTTGCCACGAGCGTTTCTCTAAGTTTCCCGTTTATCTGAACAGGAATTGTTACCGTTTCTTCAACAGTATATCTATCATCGTATTCAGGCCAACCATCAATGAGTTTATCGAATTTTTCTCCTGTCATCTCCCACAGTTCTGAGCATATATGAGGCGTGAAAGGATAGAGAAGTTTAAGTATTGTGTGGATAGAACCCTTAAGCAACTCTGGAGTAAGTTCCTCGATCATTTTTTCTTCTTGAAGTTTATAAAGAGCGTTCAAAAATTCCATAGTCGAAGCGATTGCCGTATTTAAGTGGAATCTTTCAATATCCTCAGTGACTTTTTTTATAGTCCTATGTAACTTGAATGTTATCTCCCTGTCTTTTTCAGTCTTCTCAGAAACAACAATACTCTCCTTTGTGGATTTTAGTCTTTCCTCTTTTTCCGCTATGAATCTCCAAAGCCTGTTAAGAAACCTATAGCAGCCTTCCACTCCTCTGTCTGACCAGTCAAGATCTTTCTCAGGAGGAGCAGCGAATAGGCAATAAAGTCTCGTTGTATCTGCGCCATATTTTTCTATAAGGTAGTCAGGGTCAACAACATTTCCCTTCGATTTGCTCATTTTCGCTCCGTCCTTGATGACCATGCCCTGAGTCAGGAGATTTTCAAAGGGTTCTCTAACACTGACAAGGCCGAGCTCATTTAGGACCCTGTTGAAGAATCTTGAGTAGAGTAGGTGCAAAATCGCATGTTCCACACCGCCTATGTACTGATCAACGGGCATCCAATAATCGACGGATCTTCTGTCGAGAGCCCCTTCTTTATAATCCGGACATGTGAACTTCAAGAAATACCAAGAAGATTCCACGAATGTATCCATAGTGTCGGTCTCTCTTCTTGCTAAGCCTTTGCATCTTGGACAGGTCGTTTCGTAAAATTCCCTGCTCTCCGCAAGTGGGGACTTTCCAACTATCTTTACTTCAAGGTTTAAGGGAAGGACAACAGGGAGGTCCTCGTAAGGTACGGGAACAATGCCGCAATTGTCACAGTATATTATGGGTATTGGCGCGCCCCAGTATCTCTGTCTCGATATGCCCCAATCCCTTAATCTATAGTATGTTGCCTTCCTTCCGATCCCTTTCTGTTCAAGGTACTCTATGATTCTTGGAATAGCCTCCCTGTTATGCATCCCATTAAAATCCATTGAGTTTACTAAAAATCCATCTTCCTCATAGGCACATTCCATAGTATTAGGATCAATGGTCCTATCATAAGGCATTATTGTTACAATGATTGGAAGGCCATACTTTTTTGCGAACTCAAAATCCCTTTGGTCGTGAGCTGGAACAGACATTATAGCCCCTGTCCCGTATTCCATAAGTACGAAATTTGCCACATATATCGGTACTCTCTTGCCATTTAGCGGATTGATAGCGTACTTACCCGTGAAGACCCCTTCCTTTTCTACCGATAGTTCGGCCCTAAAGCTCCTATCCTGAGACTTAGCCTTCTCTATAAAAGCCCTAACCTGCTCCTCATAAGGCGTGCCTTTTGACAAAGTCTCCGCAAGGGGATGTTCGGGAGCGAGTACCATAAAGGTTACTCCAAATAGAGTATCAGGCCTTGTTGTGAATATTTTAAGGGGTGTGCCATCCTCGATGACAAAATCTACTTCCGCACCATCGCTTTTACCGATCCAGTTTTTCTGCATCTGCCTCACCCTTTCTGGCCATCCGTGAAGCCTGTCACAGAACTCGTAAAGTTCATCCGCATACTTTGTTATTGCGAAGAACCATTGGGTCAACTCTCTTTGAACGACCTCTTCTCCGCACCTCCAACATTTTCCATTTATTACCTGTTCGTTTGCGAGAACAGTCGTACATCTCTCACAATAGTTCACGGGAGCCTTTTTTCTATACGCAAGCCCTTTCTCATACATTTTCAAGAACATCCATTGTTCCCACTTGTAATACTCTACATCACAAGTGGCTATTTCCCTATCCCAATCGTAACTGAAACCGAGGCGTTTTAATTGATTCCTCATATAATCTATGTTTTGATAAGTCCATTTTGCGGGGTGTATTCCATGATCCATTGCGGCGTTCTCCGCAGGCATGCCAAACGCATCCCATCCCATAGGGTGCAGTACATTATAACCTCTCATCCATTTGTATCTTGCAACTACATCTCCTATTGAATAATTTCGCACATGTCCCATGTGTATTCTTCCAGATGGATAAGGAAACATCTCGAGGAGATAGTACTTAGGTTTTTTACTTTCTTCTTTGGCCTTAAATAACTTTTTCTCTGCCCAGATTCTCTGCCATTTATTTTCTACGTGTGAAGGATCGTAAACCTTCATATGCCCTTGTCCTCCCCTTTTACCATACTTCTCACCCTTAACCTCAAAGCATTCAGTTTTATGAAACCTGTCGCATCCTTTTGCTCGTAGATTCTGCCTTTCTCGAATGTTGCAAGGTCTCTTATGTATAGAGATTTATCGGATTTCCTTCCAACAACGTAGCACCCTCCCTTATAGAGCTTCAGTCTTGCAACACCAGTCACTCCTTTCTGGGATGACTCTATAAAGGTCCTCAAGGATTCCATCTCAGGAGAGAACCAGAATCCGTAATATATAAGTTCCGAGATTTTTGGAATGAGGCTATCCCTCAAGTGCATGACTTCCCTGTCCATCGTTATAGATTCTACCGCTCTATGGGCGACATGGAGGATTGTACATCCAGGTGTCTCGTAAACCCCCCTTGACTTCATCCCCACAAACCTGTTCTCTACGACATCCACCCTTCCTATGCCGTTTTCTCCTCCGACCCTATTGAGGTATGAGATGAGCTCAAAAGGCGCCATCTCTTTTCCGTCGACAGCTTTAGGCGTACCGTCCTCGAAAAAGATCTCTAAATACGTGGGCTTGTCTGGAGCCCTCTCAGGCGACTTAGTCAGTATGAACATCTCATCTTCTGGTTCGAGCCAAGGATCTTCGAGTATCCCCCCTTCGTAACTTATATGCATCAGGTTTCTGTCCATGCTGTAAGGTTTTTCTTTTGTTATGGTTATAGGGATACCATGTTTATTTGCGTACTCTATAAGCTCTTCACGTGAAGTAAATTTCCATTCTCTCCAGGGAGCTATAACCTTTATATTCGGATCAAGGGCATAGTATGTGAGTTCGAACCTTACCTGATCGTTTCCCTTTCCTGTGGCTCCGTGAGCAACTGCGTCCGCATTTTCCATTTTCGCGATCTCTATCTGCCTTTTAGCTATGAGAGGCCTTGCGATCGATGTGCCCATAAGATAGGCTCCTTCGTATACGGCGCATGCCTTTATGGCGAAGAATACGAAATCCCTGGCAAACTCTTCTTTTAAGTCCTCAACATAGACTTTCGCAGCACCTGTCTTTATGGCCTTCTCCCGTATACCATTAAGTTCCTCCCCTTGGCCGATGTCAGCAACATACGCAATAACTTCGCATCCATACGTCTCCTTCAGCCAGTGGAGGATCACAGATGTATCAAGACCTCCTGAGTAAGCGAGAACTACCTTTTTCACTTTCTCCATCCACTACCTCCGAGTCATCCTGACTTTTTTCGAAAATGATTATAAAACTATATCATAAGCCACTCGAGAAGAGATTTTTGAACGTGGAGTCTATTTTCTGCCTGTGTAAAGATGACCTCCTGAAATCTCTCGAGTACCTCATCGGTTATCTCTTCACCCCTGTGCGCAGGAAGGCAGTGGAGAACTATTGAGTCCTTTTTCGCGTTCGATAAAAGTTCATCATCGACTCTATAGGGTTTAAAAATTTCCTCCTTCTTTCTGCCTCTTTTTCCTGCCCCATTGAAACCCAAACATCCGTATATATAACATCAGCGTCCCTTACCGCCTCCGTGGGATTGGTAAGCATACGCAAAGACCCGACCTTTTTTCCGTCCTCTAGGAGTTCTTTGTCAGGAAAGAAACCCTCTGGACTTGCTATACTCAGCCTGAAACCAAAAAGGATGGAGGCCTCAATGAGGGAATTTGCCACATTATTCCCGTCTCCCACATAAGCTACGCGGACTCCTTTTATGTCCCCTTTCAGTTCTTCTATGGTAAAGATGTCAGAGAGTACCTGACATGGATGGTACTTGTCTGAAAGGCCATTAATTACTGGGACCGTCGACCATCTTGCCAGTTCTTCGACTGTCTCCTGGTTATAGGTCCTTATCATTATCGCCTGAACATATCTGCTCAAAACCCTTGCAGTATCTTTCACCGGTTCTCCCCTGCTTAGTTGCATATCTGAAGCATTCATGACTATCGCGGCTCCGCCCAGTTCCTTGATCCCCGCCTCAAAGGAGATCCTGGTTCTTGTTGAAGCCTTTTCGAATATCATTGCGAGGATCTTATTTTCGAGGGTTCTTAATGGGACATTTTTCCTTCTTAAGTCCTTCAGTTCCTTTGCCCGATTCAGTATCAACCTTGCTTCTTTTTCCTCTATATCACGAAGTTTCGTAAAATGTCTTGTCATCACTTTGTCTTCTCCCTTTCCTCTTCGTGTCTTTTGAGGACCCTCTCTGCAGTTTCAATGAACAGATCTATCTCTTCCTGATTAACCGTCAGAGGGGGTAGAATCCGTAGCACCCTTCCCTGTGTGCAGTTTATAAGTATCCCTTCGTTAAAGAAATCGCGAACCATTTTCTCACCCTCATTTTCTTCAAGCTCTATACCCCACATGAGGCCCATGCCTCTCACATCCTTTATAATGGCAAACCTCTCCTTTAGTTTTTCGAGACCTTCCCGGATATATTCGGCCATAGCTTGGACTTTTGGAATTATGCCTTCGTCCAAAATAGTATTCAAAGTTGCTAAAATAGCACTCGAAGCTAAAGGGTTTCCTCCGAACGTTGAGGCATGACTTCCCGGTTCAAAGGCGTCCATATACTTAGCCTTTCCAATAAGGGCGCCACAAGGGAATCCATTGCCCAGAGCCTTTGCGAGAGTCATAAGGTCAGGCTCTATACCGTAGTGCTCGTATGCGAAGAGTTTACCAGTTCTTCCCATACCTGTCTGAACCTCATCTATTATCAAAAGCACGTCATTCTCCAAAGTGATCTCTCTTAGATATTTCACGTACTCGGGATCTGCAACGTTGATGCCCCCCTCTCCCTGGATCAATTCGATAAAAACTCCACAGATCCCGTCTCTTATCTTCTCTCTTACGTCTTTCTTAGAGTTAAAAGGGACGCAAATAAACCCGTCGAGCATAGGCTCAAAACCTTCCTTAAATTTCCTCTGTCCAGTTGCGGACAGAGCCCCCATAGTCCTCCCGTGGAATGAGTTCTCCATAGTTATGATCTTCCATCTTCCGCCTCCATACTTTCTGTACGAATATCTTCTCGCGAGCTTAATCGCGGCTTCGTTTGCCTCCGCACCGCTGTTACAGAAAAAGACCTTCTCTCCAAATGAGTTATTTATGAGAATTTCGGCTGCCTTGACCTGGGTATCGTTGTAAAAAAGGTTAGAGATGTGGGTCAGTTTCTCGAGCTGGGTGAAGATCGCACTGACAACGTTCCTGTTCGTGTGCCCGAGGTTGCAAACCGCAATACCTGAAATGAAGTCAAGGTACCTTCTTCCATTCATATCCCAGACCCAGCAACCCTCTCCCCTCGTTACAACGACTGGAAATCTTCTATAAGTATTCGCGATAAGACTTTGAGCCTTAAGGATGACTTCATCCTGCATTCTTCAGCCTCCCATGATCTGGGTCCCTATTCCAGAATCTGTAAATACCTCGAGGAGAAGGGCATGAGGAATATTACCATTTATGATATGTACCTTTGCAACTCCGTTCTTCAATGCCTCTTTTGCACACCTAAGCTTTGGAATCATCCCTCCCTTCACCACGTTCCCCTCTATGAGTTTCTCGATTTCCTTCCCATCCATGATGGATAAGAGATTTCCTTTTTCGTCCATAACACCGTCCACATCTGTGAGAAGCAAGAGCTTCTCTGCCTTAAGAGAACCAGCAATTGCCCCAGCCGCATTATCTGCATTCACGTTATACGTCCTTCCATCAATGCCGTCGGCAACAGGGGCTATTACCGGAATATATCCCATCCTGCTGATGCTTTCTATTATATGTGTGTTAACTCCAACGATTTCGCCGACAAGTCCGAGATTTTCATTTTCAACCCTTTTTGCTAAGAGAAGTCTTCCATCTTTTCCTGAAAGTCCCACAGCCTTTCCCCCCATGTCGTTTATATATTTCACTATCTCCTTGTTTATGCTTCCAGAAAGAACCATCTCTACAACTTCCAGGGTCTCCTCGTCGGTTACCCTTAGCCCATCTATAAAATGGCTCTGTACATTTAGATCTTTTAGGAGTCTTTCGATTTTTTTACCCCCACCATGGACAACAACCGTATTTATACCAATGTGATTCAAAAGGACTACGTCTCTTGCAAATTCCTTTCTTAAGGATTCTTCTTCCATTGCCGAACCCCCGTACTTTATGACAAAGGTCTTTCCGTGAAATTTTATTATGTACGGGAGAGCTTCCAGAAGGACACCTATTTTTTCTTCCATGATCAAAGTATATACCTACTTAAGTCCTCTTTCTCTAAATACTCAGCGAGCTTTTCCCTCACATAACTTTTCGTTATAATTATCCTTTGTCCTCTCATCTCCGGAGCGTAAAAAGAGATATCCTCTAAGAGTTTTTCCATAACAGTGTATAGTCTTCTGGCTCCGATATTTTCTGTGAGCTCATTTATCTTCTGAGCAATTTCTGCAATCTCATATATAGCATCTTTTTCAAAGTCGAGTTCCACCTCTTCTGTCTTCAATAGTTCCTTGTACTGTCTTATAAGTGCGTTTTCTGGTTCTGTGAGAATTCTGAAAAAGTCCTCTTTTGTTAAAGGGTCGAGGTTAACCCTTATCGGAAACCTTCCCTGCAATTCAGGTATCAGATCAGATGGTTTCGACATATGGAACGCCCCAGCAGCTATAAAGAGGATATGATCGGTTCTTACCGTGCCGTACTTCGTTGATACTGTGGTACCTTCGACTATTGGAAGGATATCCCTTTGAACACCCTCCCGAGATACATCTGGCCCGTAAGTCTTATCTCTACTCGCTATTTTATCTATCTCATCTATAAATATTATCCCGGATTGTTCCACCCTCTCTATAGCCTCTTTTATAACCTTGTCCATGTCTATGAGTTTTTTTGATTCCTCCTGGACCAAATAATCAAAAGCCTCCTTTAATTTCATCTTCCTCTTTTTTGTTTTTTTAGGGAGGATATTGCTGAAGAGGTCTCTCAGCTGGGCATCGAAATCCTCAAGCCCAGGTGCTGCGAATATTTCTACCACCGGGATAGTCCTTTCAGGCACGTCTATCTCTACAAATCTTTCGTCGAGCTGCCCAGAGAGAAATTTCTGTTTCAGTTTTTCCCTCGTTTGGATCCTAAAAGATTGATCCTCAGGATTCTCTGACCTTCTCTGGGGTAAAAGGAGATCGAGTACACGCTCTTCTGCGAGCTGTTTCGCCTTTTCCATAACTTTTTCCTGTTCTTCTCTTTTTACCATGTTTACGGCAATTTCTGTGAGATCCCTTATCATGGACTCCACATCCCTCCCCACATATCCGACCTCCGTGAATTTGGTGGCCTCAACTTTCAAAAAAGGCGCATTTGCAAGTTTTGCAAGTCTTCTTGCTATTTCCGTTTTTCCAACACCTGTTGGGCCTATCATTATTATGTTTTTTGGGGCCACCTCATCGCGCAGCTCCTTTGGGATCATCTGCCTTCTCCACCTGTTTCTAAGGGCGATGGAGACAGCCTTCTTTGCTTTTTCCTGGCCAACTATGTATCTATTCAATTCCTCCATTATTTCCTTTGGAGTCAAGATCCTCATTATAAAAGCTCCTCCACAGTTATCCAATTATTCGTGTATATACATATCTCAGAAGCTATCCTCATCGCCTCCCGAACTATTTGGGATGCGGAAAGATCCGTGTATTTTATCAATGCTCTTGCAGCTGCAAGAGCGTAAGGGCCTCCAGATCCTATTGCTGCTATCCCATCGTCCGGCTCTATAACATCGCCAGTTCCGGATAAAATAAATGTATGTTCTTTGTCTGCAACTACGAGAAAGGCTTCCAAACGCCTAAGTAATCTATCTGTCCGCCAGTCCTTTGCCAATTCCACTGAGGCCCTGAGCAAGTTCCCACTATACTCTTCAAGTTTCTTCTCGAATCTCTCAAGAAGGGTGAAGGCGTCTGCTGTTGCTCCCGCGAATCCTGCAAGACACCTATCTTTGTAAAGCTTCCTTATTTTTTTTGCTTCATGCTTCATAACATAATTGGTCAGTGTGACCTGACCATCCCCTCCCATAGCAACGGAGCCTCTATGCCTAACGCATATTATTGTGGTTTGCCTTAAACTATTTTCTCGGATGCGCCTTGTCATATACTTCTATGAGCCTATCTATGGAAATGTGGGTGTACCTCTGAGTAGTAGAAAGCTTTGAGTGGCCGAGGAGCTCCTGTATGAATCTTATATCCGCTCCGCTATCGAGCATGTGAGTGGCGAATGAATGCCTTATACCGTGGAGAGCGAGATTCTCGTGAATCCCAGATCTCAACCTAAGATTTCTCATGACATTATGCAATCCCCTGTAAGAGAGGCGCCCCCCTCTTTTATTTATAAAAAGGGGATCCTTTTTAGTGAATCCAAATCTCTTACCCCTTTCGTCAAGATATTCTAAAATTGCCTCTTTTGCCTTTTCGCCAAATGGTACAATCCTTTCTTTTCCACCTTTTCCCTTCACCCTCGCCCACATCCCTTCAATGTGGAGATCTTCTACATTCATATTAAGGGCCTCCTGTGCCCTTATGCCAGTCGAGTACAAGAGTTCGAAAAGAGCCTTATTTCTTTTGTCAAGTAAGGTTTTATCCGGAATTGAATCGAGGAAATGGAATATTTCATCTAATGTGAAGAACTTGGGCAGAAGTTTTTCTGTCCTTGGATTTCTTATTAGGTGCGCCGGATTCCTTTCTATGTGCCCCCTTTTTTTCATGAACCTGTAAAAGGATTTAATAGAGGAGATCTTCCTCGAAAGGGAAGTTCTCCTAACTCCTTTATATTTTTCCACTATGTAGGCNCTCAGGGCATGGTGGTCTGCGAGTTCATATCCTGACTTATCGATGAATTTGATGAACTCTTTTATGTCAGTCCTATAGGCCCTTATTGTNTGGGGCGAGTAGTTCTTTTCGTACTCGAGGTATGATAAGAATTCTTTAGCGATCTCCTCCAGTTTCCTAACATCCATGGGAACTATTATTTTATACCCTTTTTCTGAAGAATCAAGAGAATAACTAAAATGGTCAAGGACATTTAGAGAAACTTTTGAAAATTTTTTCCTTTTCGTTTTATAATACGGCTGTGACAGAGGAAAGGAAAGGTTTCACAAAAATTTTCGTCGAACTGAATCAGGAAAGGTTGGGCAAGTTCAAAAAATGGGTTTTCTTGGAGGGGATGTTATTTGGGACTGATGTTAAGTGGTGGAACTCAAAAGAAAAAAGAAAGAGGTCCCACGAGGGGGTCGACCTATATTTTTACCAGTTAGCTTCGGGAGGCATTGAAAGATTAAAGCAAGGCCTATTCGTCCCTGCTTTTCTCTCCGGAGAAGTTCTATCTTTAGTTGAAGACTATCTTGGCAAATCCCTCTTCGTTTTTTCCTTTCCCAATATCGTTTGGGCTTTCGGCCACATAGAATTAGACGGAGGAGTAAAAAAAGGAAAACAAATAAATAAGGGGGAACCTGTAGGAAGGATTAATAGAGAAAGAGCGAACATGGTCCCCCCACATATGCATATCTCTTTGGCTAAGTTGATTAGTGATCTCCCTTCAAGACTTGACTGGTCAGTGATTGTTAAAAAAGATCTCTTTTTGCTTTTGGATCCTATGCCCTACATTACGGATGATTACGAGATCCTGGATGAATCCGATTTTGGACTTCCCGTGAAAGAAAAGAATGAAAAATGAAAGGAGATTATGTCATGGCTGACGTTTCTTTAAAAAGGATAAGGCTAACAAGGGGAATAAAGGAAGAGCTAATGAGATATTATGCCAAAACAGGGAAAGTTGCCGAAGGTTATGTTGATCACCTTTTCCATAAGTGGGAAGAGAATAAAGAAATTTTAGTTTACCAGATTGAGAAAAAGACAGAAAAAGAGGCCTGCGGTATTATCGTGTACGACAGAGCAGGAAGTAACATTGAAGAGATTTATGTAAAAGATCCTTATGATCCAAAAGAGATAGGTTTTTCTGCCCTCGATGAACTTATCCTATTACATAGCCTCGTATCTGTAACACCGAATGATGAAGATTTTCAAAAGAAAGATTGGCTTATAGAATACGGGTTTAGACCTTTTAGGAAGATAAAGGAGGGACCCTTTGTTAGGGAAAAGCTTGAGCTAAGTACTGTCGTGTACTTTGATCGGCTGAAGGAACATAGGCAGATAAAGCCATACAGAAAAACTGAACATGTAGTTGTGGAGAAAGTAAACCCAACCCAATCGGAGGAGGATATTTTTGAGGCATTAAAGGGCATTTTTGAGAAGTTAGGAGGTATAAAGAAATACGTTAAAAAGGGAGAGTCCGTAATTCTCAAACCAAATATCGTGGCTGACCACGGTATGGTCGATGGCCAGTACAAGGGCGGTGTTGTCACTGATCTCAAGCTTGTCAAAGCTCTGATCAGAATTCTCCTTCCCCATGCTTCGAAGATTATCGTCGCTGAAGGTTCTTCAATAAATAGGAGTGCTACGACGAAGATGTTTAGGATTTACGGCTACGACAAACTGGAAGACCTTTTTCCGGGAAAAGTGAAGCTTGTGGATCTAAACACAGATGATACTTATGAGATGGCTGTGCCATTTAGGAGGAGAATGGCTTCAAGAAAGGTTCCTAAGACCCTTGTTGAAGGGGACGTCATAATAAGCCTTCCAGTTATGAAGCTCCATTTCGCTGCTATCGTATCGCTCGCCATAAAGAATCTGCAGGGGACTATGCCTCCTCTTGAAAAGTACATGACCCATTTCTTTGGGTTGTGGCAGAACCTCGTCAACATCCACTACCTTGTGAGGCCTAAGCTCACGATCATAGATGGGCTTATCGGTCAAGAGGATTTTGGACCCGTATCGGGCGTACCAAAAGTAATGAATCTTCTAATAGCTGGGGAGAACCCGGTTGCCTGTGATGCTGTATGTATGAGGATCATGGGTCTTGACCCAAAAGACTCGCCCCCCGTTCTCCTTGCGTACATTCAGGGTTTCGGCCCAATAGAAGAAGAAAAGATAAAGATATCTGGGGCATCTATTGAAGAAGTGAGGAACCCTTTCAGATTGCCCGAGATCAGCATGAAGGGTGGCGTAAACTTTAAAATACACTCTCAGGGCGCCTGTCCCGGTTGCAAGGGCTATCTCCACTTTGCTTTGCACAAGCTTAGAAGGCCTGATCCGAAGGCGCCCGAGAGGCTACTTATAGATAGACCTCTTGATAAAATCATAAATATATATGTGGGTCCGTACGAAGGGAGAGAGATAAAAGATAACGAGATAAACATATTCGTGGGTACATGCCAGCTTCACAATGCAAAAAGAGGCATCCACCTTCCAGGGTGCCCACCCCATGCGGAAGTGATGATCAAGGGGATCTTTCAGTTCTTCCCTGATGTCCTTCCACCGAAATATGCGGATGATACAGAAGAAGCTAAGTTAGAGAGGATGCTTGGCGAGGTCTTGAAAGGCCTTTAAAGGTCAACCCAAAAATCCCAGTTATTACCAATGCCAATATCACAATTTTATTCCCAGTTTGAAATGTCACATTTTTTCGTCCTTAAATCCTCCACGGATGGTTTTCAGGTGGCTTCCATATCTTATTATCTTGAGTTTCAAGGAAGGATTCTCTCTTGTCATCGAAGAGGATAACGATTTTCCTCTAAATCTTGTCATGTTATCCCTTGAACCTTTCTCTAATGCCTTATGGTAAATATCAGTTCGAGGTCCTTGTCCTTAGTTAACTCTCTGTTAGACCGAGAAGTTTAATAAACAGTCCTTAAGTCAATGATGCCTAAAAGCACATCAGTTAATACCATCTCCTATCCTCCTTAACTTTTTGGAGGATAGTTTACCAATGTGACATTTTAAATTGGGAATTAAGTGTGACATTTCAAAATGGTAACAACGCACCCAAAATAGTCTTGACACATCCTTGGCCCTCTGCTAATATAGGTTGTTAATAGTTTCACAAATTTACAGGAAAGGAGTGAAAGGCATGGATTTTAAGATTTCCGATGAACTTGAGTCTATGAGAAAAATGGCTTATGAGTTTGCTTTAAAGAACATAAAGCCCACTATGGAGGAGGACGAAAAGGAACACAGATTCCGCCCAGAGATCGTGAAGAAGATGGGCGACCAGGGTATGTTTGCATGTATTGCTCCTGAGAAGTACGGAGGACTTGCTCTTCCTGAAGGTCATCTTGCTGCAACATTGATGACTATCGAGGTTGCGCGGATAAGCCCTTCTTATGGTCTACCTTTTAATCTTCAGATGAACGGCCCCCAAACGGTACTGCTCAAATACGGAACGGAGGAACAGAGGGAGAAGTATTTGCCAGGTCTTATAGCTGGCACACTTAAAGGGTGTTTTGCGATAACAGAGCCGAATTCCGGTTCCGATGTTGCAAGCATGAGAACAACTGCGACTGAGGTGGACGACGGTTTCATCCTCAACGGAACAAAAACCTGGATATCAGGCGTACCCTATGTGGATGTCGGCATTGTATATGCGATGACTGACAGGTCCGCAAGGCATAAAGGAATGTCCGCATTCGTGGTCGATTTTAAGACCCCTGGCATAACTCAGAGAGCAATAGAGACAAAACTGGGCCTCCACTGTGCACCTACAGGCGAAATTTTCTTCGAAGAGGCAAAAATCCCAAAGAGTGCCCTCATAGGGCAGAAAGGTCAGGGTTTCGAGATATGCATGTACATGCTCAATTTCACAAGGCTGAGTTCTGCGGCGAGGGCTGTTGGGGTGGCACAGAGCTGTATTGAGGAGGCTGTCAAATATGCAAATGAAAGAGAGCAGTTCGGCCAGCAGATAGGGAAGTTTCAGATGATCCAGGAACAGATAGCGAGGATGTATGTAGAACACGAGGCGGCAAAGCTCCTCGTGCTGCGGGCCGCATGGCAGAAGGATCAGGGCATAAATAACACCCTCGAAACATCAGTTGCAAAATATTATGCTGCTGAATCTGCCAATTTCTGCGCCTCAGAGGCGGTAAAGATATTCGGTTCATATGGATTTTCCTCCGAGTATCCTGTAGAGAGATTTTTGAGAGATGCTAAATCGTACCAGATAGTAGAAGGAACTTCTAACATCCAAAAGATGATAATCGCCCAGTTCGTTTTGGGTTATAGGAAGGTATAAGGTAACTTTTTAAGGAGGAGGTATCTATGGCAGTAGAAGTAACGGTCCCAATGGTAGGTAAGATCGTAAAAGTTCTTGTAAACGTTGGAGATCAAGTAAAAGAGGACGACGAAATTGCTATTCTCGAAGCTATGAAAATGGAGATGCCAATAGTCGCTCCATGTTCTGGCACGATAAAGGAAATAAGGGTAAAAGCTGGTGATGACGTTGAGGCTGACACGGTCCTTGCAGTGATAGAATAAGGAGCGGAAATAAAAATGCTCGTAGCAGGTATAGACATCGGTTCAATCACAGTAGAGGCCCTTCTTTTTGAAAAAGATAAAGGTATTTTAGGGTACACAATAATGCAGACTGGTGCTGACTCTAAAAGGACTGCGGAGCTTGCCCTTGAAAAAGTGCTTACTTACCCGAAAAAGAATTTGAATGAAATCTCTTACATCGTTGCAACAGGCTGCGGAAGGAAAAGGGCAGAGTTTGCCAATCAGGCGATAACAGAAATAACGTGTATAGCAAGGGGTGTTAACTACCTTTTTCCAGGTGCGAGAACGGTGATAGACATAGGAGGTCAGGACACAAAGGTGATAAGGATCGATGAAAAGGGTCGTGTGGTTGAGTTTGAAATGAACGACAAATGTGCCGCAGGGACGGGAAGGTTTTTGGAAGTAATGGCACATGCCTTGAATGTGGACATCGACAAAATGGGTGATATATCGCTCAAACACAAGAAGGAAATAACAATAAGCAGTATCTGTACAGTATTTGCTGAATCAGAAGTAATCTCGCTTGTAAGCGAGGGCGAAGAGCTTGAGGACATCCTTTACGGAATACACAAGGCCATAGCTGATAGAACCTTAGGGCTTGTAAACAGACTTGGAGGGGTTCAGGAAGAGGTTGTCATGGCTGGCGGTGTTGCAAAGAACGTAGGTGTTGTGAAGGCGCTGGAAAATGCCCTCGGCGTAGCGATAAAGATCTACGTTGAACCTCAGATTATAGGTGCCTTAGGAGCGGCAATAATAGCACTTGAAAAGGCTTCTTAGAAAGGGGGTTTTTCCCCCCTTTCTAATCGCCAATTAGGGCGCGAGCGAAATCCTTTGCACTAAAAGGCAGAAGATCGTCGGGTTTCTCACCTACCCCAACGTACCTGATGGGGATCTTAAAAATCTCCGCTATAGGTATGACAAACCCACCCTTTGCTGTGCCGTCGAGTTTGGCTATAACAAGACCCGAGACCTGAATCTCCTCGTGGAAGGATCTAACCTGCTGGATCGCGTTTTGGCCATTTGTAGCATCCACAATGAGCAGAGTTTCATGTGGTGCGCCGGGGATTTCTCTTCCCATTACCCTCTTGATTTTCTTCATTTCCTCCATCAGGTTGTATTTTGTATGTAATCTTCCTGCTGTGTCGAGTATTACCACGTCTATATCCCTTGCTCTGGCAGCCTTTATAGCGTCATAGGCGACTGCTGCTGGATCGGATCCCTCCTTGTGCTTAACTATATCTACACCAAGCCTTTCCGCCCAGAGGGAGAGCTGTTCAATGGCAGCAGCTCTGAAAGTGTCGCAAGCGCCAAAAAGAACTCTTTTCCCTTTCTCTAAACACATTTTTCCAAGTTTCGCCACCGTAGTAGTTTTGCCCACTCCATTTACTCCGAGGGTCAAAATTGTAAATGGCTTAAAGCTATCAACGAAAAGCGGTTTTTCTACATCCTTCATTATCTCTTCGACGATCTCAACTAAGTTATATTTCACATCCTCTTTTTCCTTGATGTAACCCCGTTTCCACTTTTCTTTAAGTCTTTCTATCAGTTTTGCAGACGTTTCAGCCCCGCAGTCCGAAAGAATCAAGGCCTCCTCTAAATCGAAGAAGATAGATTCATCCAGAGCTCCTTTTAGAGCCCATTCGATCCTCGTTTTGAGCTCCTCTCTCGTTTTTTTTAAACCTTCCCTTATCTTTTCGAAAAATCCCATAGGCTTTGGCTATGAGTTAAAAGGCTTTCCACAGACGTTGCAGAAACCTTTCTCGTTTATCGTTCCGATACACGTATCGTCACTACAGAGTATCCTTTCTTCTGGGTCGAACTCTTCTTCCTTAAGCTTTCCTCCGCATTCGTAGCAATAGGGGCCGAGGACATAGACAGTACTTCCGCATTCAGGACAGGCCATTTTTTTGATCTCTTTTTCGCAAATTGGACAGAGCATCTCTTACCTCACCCTTATGATTTTCGTGGCCTTACCGTTTTGAAACTCTATCAGAAGGGTTCCCCTATTATCAGGGATAATCTTCCAGGAGGGTCTGTAAGCCCATATTATTGTGCCATCTGGTGTCTTACTTATAACAGTTGGCTCTCCAAGAATCTCCCTAACTTCCCTTTCGTCCATCCCGATTTTAACTTCCTTTGGATTTTCAATTCTTTTTGTAGATGGAGTGGCGCATGAGAAAATAAGAAAGGCAGAGAGTGCGATAGGAAGAAAAGTTTTCCACATTTTTTGTTGAAAAGTTGTGGACAAAAAGTCTGTTTTTTTCGACAACTTATCGAAAGGACTGATGAATTTAAAAAGCATCATTTCTTGCCGACCCACTTTGTAAGATAGCATTTAATTTCAGGTTTCTCAAGTACGAAAAGTTTTTCTCTCGGCTTTTTTCAGTCTCTCCATAATCGCCCTTCCCAGACCTTTTTCCGGTACCTTCTCAGCATATATTATCTCCACATCCTCCCTATCAAGCTCAATAAGGAAGGAGAAGAAGTTTGAGGCAGCCTCCCTTAGATCACCTGTTTTTGTGAGAACCCTTACATACTTCGCATTTACTTTATCCTTAGGTTCCATAAATGCGAGAAATGAAGAGGAAGGATTCTCTATTTCCTTTATACTCTCAACAATTTTGAGAGGCCTATTTGGGGCATAATGGTAGGGTAGCTGCCCTGGCGAAAGACGGCTCTTACTTTCACCGCTTACGACTATTATTTCACCAAATTCAGAAAGTTCCTCCAGTGTTAGGGCTCCAAATCTATAGATGTATATCTTTCCATCGCGTACCGATATCACAGTAGACTCAATTCCGAATGAGGGTTCACCACCATCTATTACAAGGGATATCTTTTCTTTTAATAGCCTTGCCACATGCGAGGCTCTCGTGGGACTTATATAACCGAAAGGGTTTGCACTCGGAGCTGCAATCGGTCTACCAAAAGAATCGATCAGTTTTCTTGCAACAGGGTGGGATGGCATCCTTATCCCTACTGTTGGAAGGCCTGCTGTTACTATGTCTGGAACCTTCTCGTTTTTTTCAAGGATCACGGTGAGTGGTCCTGGCCAGAACCTATTTGTTATCCTCCTCACTTCTTCGGGGAAATCTCTAACTATTCTCTTGACCCAATCCAAGTCCGCAACATGAACTATTATAGGGTCGAAATGTGGTCTTTTTTTTATCTCGAATATCTTCGCGACAGCGTATGGGTTTAGTGCGTCAGCACCAAGCCCGTACACGGTCTCGGTCGGAAAAGCGACAACCTCCCCTTTTTTTAAAAGTTCGCAGGCAAGGCCTATCGCTAAGTCATCATCCCCTTTTAGGATTAGCATGAATAAGTATAAGGCTTTTTAAAACGGTCAGTCAAAGAATATTTCCCTATTATGTCTATTGTTTTTCCTTGACATCATCGGAGAAAAAAGGATAGTATATCTTAAACGAAAAATAGGGAGGGTGCCATGAAAAAGTTAATTTTCTTCACGGCGATTTTTTACCTCATCTCCTTCTTTGCCTCCTCCGCATTATGTGCTCCAGCAATTGAGCTCAAATGGGCAAATTACTTTCCAGTAGTTGCAATGCAGTCTAAAATTTGCGAGGAGTTCATAAAGGATCTGGAGGCAAAGACTGGTGGCAAGGTTAAGTTCAGCTTCTTTACCGCAGGAACCCTTCTTACNGCACCTAAGATGTACGATGGAGTTGTTCAGGGTATTGCGGACATCGGATTTTCAAACATCGGTTACACAGTGGGGAGGTTCAAGATTACGGAGGTCTTAGATTTGCCACTTGGCTTTCCTAACGCGTGGGTCTCTAACCATGTTGTTAACGATTTCTTCAGAAAATTTAAGCCAAAGGACTGGGACAACGTACATGTTCTTGCACTTCACGCCTCTCCGATAAATGTGATGATGACAGCGACGAAACCTGTCCGAAAGCTTGAAGACTTGAAAGGCTTAAATATAAGAGGGCTTGGCTATATAGCTGATGTCGTCTCTGCCCTTGGAGCAACTCCGAGAGCAATCCCCACACCTGAGGTTTATGATGCGATCCTAAAAAAGGTTGTGGATGGTGTCTACATCCCTATGGAGACTTTTAGAGCCTTCAGGTATGCAGAAGTTATTAAGTACACAACCGAGTGTTGGCCCATAGGTCAGCACTACACTTTCTACCTCATAATGAACAAGGATACCTGGAACAAGCTACCAGATGATGTNAAAAAAGTCTTCAACGAGTATCCCTTTGAGGATAAGCTCGCCCAGACCTGGAATGAAATAGATATTGATGGGAAGAAACTGGGTATGGGAAAGGGTATTCAGTTTATACAACTCTCCCCTGATGAGGCGAAAAGATGGACAAAGGCTGCTGACGCTGTTGTGGAAAAATACGTAAAATCTATGGTATCTGCTGGATATAATGAGAAGGATGTGAGGGGTTGGATATCGTTTGTAAAGGAGAGGATAGATTACTGGACAAAGAAACAGAGAGAATTGAAGATAAAATCTACCACCGGTCCTGAGGATGTGAGGATAAAGTAAGATCTGAAAAAATGGAAAGATTTGAAGGATTTGTGAGAAAGATAAGCCAGTATTTAGAAGGGGTTGGGGCCATATTCTTTCTTATCATGTTCTTTTCAAATCTCATTGATGTCATAGGAGCCAAATTTTTCAGATGGCCCCTCCCCGGAGCACTTGAAATCNTTAGTTTTTCGCAAGTGATAGCCATATCCTTTGCAATCCCATTTGGCCTTTTTTTAGGAACTCATCTTAAGATCGAGTTCTTGGCGGAAAAATTCCCCTTCCCTATCAGGAAGGTTCTGGATGTGTTCGTCTCGTTTTGCTGCCTCATACTTTTTCTCCTTCTATTCATCTATGGTTTAAAATACGCAACGTCTTTGAAAATATCCGGTGAAATCGGTTCAGTGTCTAAACTCCCATTTTATCCATTTGCCTACGGACTTACATTGAGCACCATACCTGTTATCCTCTACTACGCGATAGAGTTGANAAAAAACATGAGGCCAAAAGTATGAGTTCAGAGGTAGCCGGAATTCTTGGAATTGCTGTTTTAGTCGCCTTCTTTATCATAAGGATGCCCATTGCTTTTTCGATGGCGTTTGTTGGGTTTCTCGGATTCTCTTACGTAACATCCTTAAAGACTGGTCTTGCTGTGCTTCCAAGGGATNTTTTTGAACAGCTCACATCTTATTCCATAAGCGCTATCCCAATGTTCATACTCATGGGATACTATGCTTTCTCAGCTGGTCTCGGTTCAAGGCTTTATGATGCAGCTTATAAGGTTTTTGGACATATAAAGGGTGGTCTTGCTATAGCCTCTATATTCGCATGTGCCGCATTTGGGGCAATCTGTGGTTCTTCAACAGCCACGGCCGCAACGATGGGAAAGCTTGCTCTTCCAGCCATGAAAAAGTATGGATATGATGATACGCTCGCGACCGGGTGTGTTGCCGCTGCAGGAGGTTTGGGTATACTCATCCCCCCAAGTGTTATATTCCTTATTTATGGGTTCATGACGGAACAATCGATCGGAAAGCTTTTCATCTCTGGCATTTTGCCTGGCATCCTTCTTGCTGTNNTTATGAGCATAGCTGTTTTGATCATATGTTACCGAAACCCTTCTTACGGGCCAGAGGGAGAAAAATCGACATTCAAGGAAAAGTTTGTCGCTTGCCTAAAAATACTCGATGCNGTAGGACTCTTTATCCTTGTTGTTGGAGGGCTCCTNTTCGGTTTTTTCACACCCACCCAGGCTGGGGGAATTGGAGCAGCGGGTGCTCTTGTAATAGGACTGATAAGAAGGGAGGTAACCTGGGACTCCTTTGTTCAGAATACGAAAGAGGCATTGAGGACTTCCTGCATGATCCTCACTATAATTGCCTGTGCAACAGTATTCGGCCACTTTATAACAGTCTCAAAGGTGCCTCTTTTCGTCTCGAAATGGATCTCTTCTTTGCATGTCCCGCCTTACGTTATTATGCTTGTCATCATTTTTATATATCTCGTTGGGGGCTGTTTCATAGACATGATACCCCTCATAATACTTACGATCCCAATTCTTTACCCTATAGTTATCAACCTCGGATATGACCCAATATGGTTTGGTGTAATAATTGTGCTTGTTACCTGCATGGGCGTTATTACTCCTCCTGTTGGCGTGAATGTTTACGTAATAAAAGGGATTGCGAAAGATGTTCCCCTCGAGACAATCTTCAAAGGCATATTTCCTTTCCTCATCGCTATGATCGTAGCCTCTTTAATCCTTATTATTTATCCTCCAATTGCCACCTTTCTCCCATCTCTTGTAAAGTAGGGAGGGATGAATGTACTCCTTAATCGATTTTAAAGTGCCGGAAGTTTTCAACCAGGTGGAGCTTCTCCTCGAAAGACATATAAGAGAGGGTAGGGGAAAGAAGGTGGCAATCCAATACCAAGAAAGTAATATTACGTACCAAGATCTAAAGTCTATGGTGGATAAAGTAGGGAATAGCCTCAAATCTATGGGTATAGAGCCTGAAGGCAGGATCCTTATGATACTAAATGATTCCCCAGAGTTTATAACCATATACCTTGCGGCGATGAAGATCGGCGCAATCCCCGTCCCTGTTAATACGCTTGCGAGCTATAAAGATTATTTATTCTTTGTTAGAGATTCAAGGGCGAAACTCGTCTTTGTTAATTCTGAGCTTTATGAAAAGGTAAAAGAATTGAAAAAAAATGCTCCCTCATTGAAGGAGATAGTCGTTGTGGGTGAGGAAATTGAAGGCACAATGAGTTACTCAGAGCTCTTATCTGGGTCTTCATCAAGGCTCGATCTTGAACAGACATCGAAGGACGATATGGCTTTCTGGATGTACACTTCAGGTACAACCGGTGTTCCGAAAGGGGTTGTCCATCTCCATCACGATATCGTCTACTATATGCCCCCATTTTGTGAGCATGTATTAGGTATTACTGAAAATGACGTGGTTTTTTCCACATCGAAGATGTTCTTTTCCTATGGAAGAAACGCCTCCCTTGAGACCCCGCTCCTTTACGGAGCAAGTGTGATTTTATGGCCGAAATGGCCTAAGCCTGAGGAAATAGTAGAGCTCATTGAAAAAAGGAGACCCACAATCTTTTTTAGTGTCCCAACATTTTACATAGCGTTGCTAAAGGAGGTAGAAAAGAGGGGGAAATGTGATTTTTCATCCCTTAGGGCATGTGTATCTGCCGGAGAACCCCTTCCCAAAGAGGTTTTTGAAAGGTGGGAGAAAAGATTTGGAATNGGAATAATAGATGGGGTAGGAAGTACTGATGTGGGAGGTATATATCTGGCCAATAAGGAAGGGAGAAAAAAACCAGGATCGAGTGGAAAGATAATCTCAGGGTTCGAAGGAGAACTGAGGGACGANGAGGGTAAACCTGTAAAGAAGGGGGATGTGGGCACGTTATGGATAAAAAATGATGGGGTAACCCCAGGCTACTGGAGGAGGCACGATAAGAATAAGGAGGTCATAAGGGGGGAATGGTTTAATACGGGTGATCTCTTTGTGATGGACGAGGACGGATATTTCTACTATCAGGGGAGAGCGGATGATATGCTGAAAGTAAGTGGTCAGTGGGTTTCACCAATAGAGATAGAGAACATAATTATGGAACATCCATCTGTCAGGGAATGCGGAGTCGTTGGTGTTCCTTCTGAGGAGGGTTTGATAAAAATAAAAGCTTACGTAGTTTTAAACGAAGGGTATACGCCTAATGAAGATCTCGAAAAAGAGATAGTAGAACATGTCAAGAAGAGAACGGCCCATTTTAAAGCGCCAAAATGGGTCTCCTTCGTTAATGAGCTTCCAAGAACCACGACTGGAAAGCTAATAAGGTACAGATTGAGGACTTAGNGCCCTTATAAATTTTATCTTGGTCGAAAAAGTGCGGTTTTCCTTCTTTCCTTCATTTTGATTACGAGCTCTTCTAAGGGTCCGAATTCTAAGCATTTTGCCATACAGTGCTTTACGCACTGGGGCTCTTGCCCTTTTTTGACTCTCCCAATGCACAGGGTGCATACTTCTGTAGGAAAAGGAAAATACAAAAGATGGTACCTGTTGTTAGGAAGCCTCTCGACTATCTCCATTACCCTCATCCCTGATATCCCTTCTTCCCAATTATACTCCTCCGCACAGGCAACTTCGCATGTGTGACATCCTGTGCAATACTCGTAGTCTATTAACATTCCGTACACTTCTTTCTCACCCATACGCTCTCCCTTCTTAAGCCCTGTATATTTTGCATAGTAGATGCTTAATTGGAGCTCCGAGACCGTCCTTACCATTTTGCCCCATAGGAATGAGGAGATTAATGTTCGATTCCCAGGCACCGAAAAGTTCAGGCTCTTCTCCTTTTCTTTCCGGAAACCACCATCCGTGGGTTGCCATGACCATCCATTCAGGGACAATCGGTGTAACTTTAGCCCTGAATTTGGCCCTTCCCATCCAGTTTTCAACGTAAACCCACGCTCCATCCTCTATGCCATACTTTTTCGCAGTCTCAGGATGAATCTCCACAAGGGGATCAGGATCTAAAGAGCGGAGCCATGGGATCATCCTATGCTCAGAATGGAAATATACTGGAGACCTTCTCCCTGTGGAGAGTATGAGAGGATACTCCTCTAATAGGTCAGGTCTGGAAAGAGGCGTAAAAGGTGGTTCTTCATGAACTGGCAATGGTTCGTACCCCCATTCCTCTCTCAATACTGAGTAAAGCTCAAATTTCCCTGTGGGTGTTTGAAATCCGGGCTTTTTGTCCTTCCTGAGAAGCCCTCTCTCATAACGGTGATATGGATGGCTCGGATGGCCCTCGGGAGGAAAAACCCAAACCCTTTCTTTCAGTTCTTTGTATGTTAGGCCTGATGGCTTTATTATTTCGTCAAATAGCTCTTCTAAGGAATTCCATTTGAATTCGGGATCGAATCTTTTAGCGAGCTCGAAATTTATTTCCGCATCTGATTTACATTCTCCGACTCTTATTGCCCTGTTTATGCTCTGTAATGGTACCCACCATGACCTTATTCCTTCCTTTTCAAGAAAGGTCGCAGCAGGGAGGACAATATCTGCGTAGATCAACGTAGGGGTCATAAAAAGATCTACCCCGACTATGAAATCTAATTTCAATAGGGCCTCTCTCCATCTTTTCGGATCCATGCCTATTCCCGCTAAGGGGTTGCATGTCTGGATCCACATCCCCCTAATCGGGTATGGCTTTTGTGTGAATATCTGTTCAAAGGCAGCATCTGTCTGACATCTCCATATGAATTTCTGGAAAGGACCGTATTTTTCCCTCCCAATCCTCGGCTCGTCCTGTTCCTTTTTTTTAAGCTTTATCACCCCTTCAGCTCCTGGAAGGGCGTAAGCTACCGCATCGAAAGCGAAACGTGCTATTACATTTCCACCGGGAACATCAAGATTTCCTGTCAATGCCCAAAGGCATGCGATTGCATGTGAGAGAGACGTCACATTCGGAGTCATGTCTATGGGCACGCCCCACTGGATTGAAGCCGGTTTNCTTTTCGCGTATAATCTTGCAGCTCTTATTATATCCCCTTCGGGAACACCTGTTATTTTTTCTACAGTACGGGGATCATATTCATTTACCCTTTTTTTGAAGGCGTCCCACACGGTTTGACACTTTATTTCTCTCCCTTCTACGTCTACGAGGGAAACATCGCAGGAGATCACTGGATTAGCGGAAGATGGAATAAGTTCAAGTTTTTCAGCATCCCAGAATGCTATTTTCTCACCATTTTTATCCCACACCGCAAAATTCCCTTCTTTCCCACCGCGAAAAAGATCCTTTTCCCGCAAAAGTACGTTCCTGTCAGTGCGTAAGAGCAAAGGCGCATTTGTCCACTTTTCAAGAAAATCCCTGTCATATAGACCCTCGTTCACTATGACGTAGAGTAATCCCATTGCGAGTGCTCCATCACTCCCTGGTCTTGCCCTGAGCCAGATTTCAGCTCTTGATGAGAACCAGGTGAGCCTTGGATCTACGACGATTATCTTTGTTCCTCTTTTCATCATATCCACTATCCAATGGCCAAAAAGATTGTCAGGGCAGCTCGAATTGATGTTATACCCCCAGATTATCATACACTTGGGAAGAACGAATCTCGGGTCTTCATATCTTTTCTCAAACCACTGGCCCGCATCAAAGACGCAGTAATCACCTTGAATGGTATCTAATGCGGCTATCCTTGGGCTATAACAGGCATTCCCACTAAGCGCGAACATAACATTCGGGCTTCCATAAGCATATGCGAGTAAACAGATCCAGGGACCTATATCTCTTCCGGTCCCCATAGCGAAGATAAAACTCTCCGGTCCAGATTCGTCCCTTATTCTTTTCATCTCCTTCTCAATAAAATCATAGGCAAAATCCCACGTTACCTCCTCCCACTTTCCTTCACCTCTTTTCCCTCTCCTGATGAGAGGCTTCTTAAGCCTCTTCGGATGTTCCACGTACTGTTTCATCGCAAGTACTCGAGCACACAGCCTTCCCTGGTTCCAAGGGTGTTCAGGATCTCCTTCGATCTTTTCAAGCTTGCCATCTTTTACATAAGCCAAAACACCACAGCCTCCGTGGCATCCAGGGCCAGCAGACCAACTTGTCGTTCTTACGACCTCAATCCCCTTTTTTTCCATACTTTTCTCCCCCTGTATATACTATAAGGGCCCTACAGCTTTCCTCAAGGGAGTTCCCAAAAGCGCAAAAGCTCGTTTCTCCTTCAAAAAAATCGAATTCTTCCTCATGAAGAAGAGCGGAAAGCTTTCCCTCCGGCCCGATTAGTAATATGGAGGATATAGCCGGAAATCCTTTGCCTTGTCAACAAAAAACTCTGGAACTCTGGTACGCCGATGTGGTAACCTGAACGAGCGTTTATCGAGGAAGATGAAAGTTTTTGACCGTTTTAACATCTCGTCTATCTCCTATTTGCTTCTTTTTTGGACATTCTGGTTTCTCACTTTTACAGTGCGAACAATTTTAGCACCTATAGCGCCCTTACTTGAGGATGAGTTCGGGGTATCCCATACGGCCTGTGGGGCGCTATTTGCGTTTATATCTGCAGGGAATGGGTTGGCACTTTTTCTTATGGGTATATTTTCCAATGCAATAGGACACAAGAGATCGATCGTTCTTTCTTTCATTTCGAACGGCCTTTTTCTAATACTTCTCTCTCAGAATACCGTTTTTTTCCTCTTTTATCCCCTCCTTTTCGTCTTGGGATTCACAGCAGGAACATATCTTCCTTCATCATTGGCACTAATTACCAAAGTTTACAGTGAGAAGCTTTGGGGAAAGGTAATCCCGATCCACGATTCCGCAGCATCTGCAAGCATATTTCTTGCACCGTTTATCGCCTATTATCTTCTAAAGTACACATCTTGGCGCGGCGTCTTTTTGATCGTTGGTCTTTCATTCGTGGTCATCACTCTCATTTTTTATCAAATAACGAGGGATGTGGAAGAAATAAGGGTTGAAAGGGGAGACACTAAGAGGATTTTTTTTGAGATCGTAAAAAACAGGACTCTATGGATCATAAGTCTCGTCCTCGTTTTCTCTGCTGGCGGTAATATGGGCCTCTACTACATACTTCCCCTTTACCTCTCAAAAGAGCTTTTACTCGATATTTCTTTTACTCAGAAGGTGCTCGGTTTCTCGAGGTTAGGTGCCTTTATTTTCGTATTTTTTATAGGCTTCGTTCTTGACTTCTTTGAGCTCAGAAAATTCCTTTTCTTACTTCTTTTTACATCCGGTATTCTCACCTTCTTTATCCCCTTTTCGGAAAAAGACCACATGGTTTACGTTCTTTTCTCTCAGGCAACGATAATCTCTGCTATGTTTCCACTCTCTTTTGTACTGAGCTCCCGGATCATCCCCCTCGAGAAAAGGGCATTCGCAATGGGCTTTATTGTTTCTGTTGCCTCGGCGGTTGGGATAGGACTCATTCCTTACATCCTTGGGATTTTCGGGGATAATTTGAGTTTTGCCCTCGGAATAAAGATACTTGGCATTTTAGTCACTGTAACGAGCTTTGTAGTTTTAAAGATTAAAGAATAACTTAGCCCCTTAGTGGTTTCCTGACAAAAAGACGAATCCCTGAAAATAAATAATCGAGGCCTGAGAGCAAAGCAAAAAGCCCCGTTAAGTAAAAGAAATAGAACTGGTAGCGTCCCCTGTCTGACCAGAGGACATAAAAAATGGTGATAACCTCAAGGGCTGTGCATATCTTTCCGAGAAGCCTTGGTCTCGGTACGCTCTGATAGGAGAGGTTATAGAGAATAAGAAAACCGAGAAGCACAAAAAAATCTCTGAAAACAACGATGAGAGTTACCCATCGGGGAATGATGTTTTTGTATGCTAATACGAGGTATGATGAGACTAACATAAATTTATCTGCTAAGGGGTCTAAGAATGCTCCAAGATCCGACTTCGATTTAAATGTTCTGGCGATAAGACCATCGAGAAGATCGCTTAGGCCCTGGAAAACAAAGATAAAGAGAGCTAAGTTAAATCTCTCCTTGATTACAAAGGAGAGAAAGAGGAAGGTGGTGAGGAGCCTGAAAATGGACAATACATTGGGTATAGTCATTCTCTGTAAAGATTCTTAAAAGTTGCGTACTTGTCGATGAAAGCGAGCCTAACTGTGTCTGTTGGCCCATTTCTTTGTTTACCTATTATTATCTCTGCTACACCCTTATTAGATTCCTTATCCTTGTGATAAACCTCGTCCCTGTATATGAATAGAATTAGATCAGCATCCTGCTCTATAGCTCCAGATTCACGTAAATCCGCAAGCCGCGGCCTTTTGTCCTCCCGCTGCTCAACCATCCTGTTGAGCTGGGATATTGCAATTACGGGGATTTTCAACTCTTTTGCAAGTGCCTTCAAGAACCTCGAAATTTCAGATATTTCCTGCTCCCTTCTTTCCGCATTGCTCCTGCCTTTTATCAACTGGAGGTAATCTATGATCAAAAGGCCCACACCATGCTCCCTACTTAGTCTCCGCGCCCTGGCTCTCAGTTCCAAAATGCTCATGGAAGGAGAATCATCGATAAAGATCTTAGCTTCCGAAAGTCTTCCTGCTGCCTGGAAGATTCTTTGAAGTTCAGAGCTCGAGAACGTACCCGTTCTTAATCTCGTATGATCAACTTCCGCTTCTGAACTTAGCATTCTTGTAACGAGCTGCTCCTTTGACATCTCCATTGAGAAGATCCCAACGGGAACAGGCGAATCCTTTAACATTGAGACATACTGAGCGATGTTCATACAGAATGCGGTCTTACCCATGCTCGGTCTTCCCGCAACAACTATGAGGTCGCATGGTTGTAAGCCGCTTGTCAATCTGTCAAGTTCTATGAAACCTGTTGGTATGCCAGTAACAGCCTGCTTCTGTTCGTATAGCTTCCATATCGTTTTCACGTTCTCTTTTACCACGTCCTTAATATGATAGAAGGAGGGCTTAAACTTTTTCTCAGAAACCTGGAATATCATTTTTTCAGCGTCATCCACGTAATCTTCCACATCCAGGTCAACCTCGTGGCTTTTTTCGATAATTTCATTCGCCACGTTTATGAGCTCTCTTAATATGGCCTTCTCTCTAACTATCTTTGCGTATTGGATGATGTTTGCAGCGCTTGGCATCATATCCACAAGGGAGCTCAGGTAAGTAACCCCTCCTACCTCCTCAAGGAGACCCCTATCCTTTGCGAGAGAGCTCAAAGTTATAATATCTATTGCCTCGCTCTTTTCGTAAAGCTCGATCATCAACTCATAAATCTTTCTGTGGGACTCCCTGTAAAAATCTTCTGGGGAAAGGATATCTATGACTTTGTTTATAGATTCCGAATCTATGAGTATACCACCAAGTACTGATTGCTCTGCCTCAATGTTCTGAGGAGGTACGCGGAAGTCCGGTTTTACCTTTTTATTCCTTCTTGCTCGACTGAGCTCCATTTAATCTTTTTTTTGGACCATGATCTTGGCCTGTGCTTTTATTCCCTGCCCTAAATCTATCTCAACGATGTGCATACCTTCGCTCTTGATCGGTTCCTCTATTTNAATGCTTCTTTTGTCTATAGAAACTTTCAGGGCGTTTTTTATAGCATCAGATATATCTTTCTGGGTGACCGATCCAAAGAGCTTACCGTCTTTTCCTATCCTTTTATAGACTGATATCTGGTTTTCCTCAATCAACTTTTTTATCTCCTCCGATCTTCTATGGAGTCTCTCTTTTTTCTTTTCTTTCTCTTTTATGAGGTGTTCCAATCTTTTTAGGTTTGCCTCCGTGGCGGGAACAGCGAGCCCTTTGGGAATAAGATAATTTCTGCCATACCCGTCTCTTATGTTTACCACATCACCCTTTTTTCCGATTCCTTGAAGATTTTCCGTAAGGATGACCCTCATGTTCTCCCCCTAACGTGAAAGAGTCGTAAAAGGAAGGAGGGCGATGATCCTCGCCACCTTGATCGCGTTTCTTAACTTTCTCTGGTGGTAGGCACACGTTCCTGTCATCCTTCTTGGCATTATCTTTCCTCTCTCTGTGATGAATTGCTTAAGGAGCTTAGGATTCTTGTAATCGATCTGGAGTCCTGGATCCTCACAGAATCGACANACCTTTTTTCTCACATAGATCCTTTTTTTCTGTATTTCCTGGTTTTTTGCCTTGTTTATCATCTATTCCTCCATGAATTCTATTTTTTTTGCCTTTATCCTCAAAGTACCTCCATTTTTTCTTTCGGATTTTACAAGGATACCCAGGACCATAATCTTTTTTCCCTTCAGATTCTCTTCCCTTATCTTCCTTTCATTATCGAGATACATTANNTCCACCGTATTGAAATCTTCAACCTCTACGGGGATGAGGGCAATCTTCTCGCCCTTCGGAGTAAAAAAAACCCTCGTATTTTCCCTGACCTTTCCAGTTAAAATGATTCTGTTCAAGAATACTCACCTTCAAGCTCGTCGAAGATCACATGCTCAGGAGTTACCTTGGGGCCTTCTTCTTTGTCGTCGACCTTTATGAATAGGTGACGGAGCAAGTTGTCTTGCGTCTTGTAGAATCTGTCAAGCTGAGGTATTGCTTCCTTTTCTGCATCAAAGAGAATATAGTAATAGTGTCCCCTATCCATCTTCTTTATCGAATATGCGAGTCTCCTTACGGTCCAGTCGTCAAACCTTACGATCTTTGCACCTGTCCTCTCTATGTTTGCCCTTATCCTTTTAAGCAGTTCTTCCTTCTCCTCCTTCGGAGAGTCCGGATTTAAGATTATGATGTTCTCGTACCTTGGCACTTTTACTCTCCTTTCATCCTGTCTATAATTGTGCTTTTCAAAACTTTCACCCTTACCTTGTCTGATATCTCAAGGGTCACGTAATTATCTGTTATCCCTGATATTTTACCACATAAACCGCCAGCTGTAACCACTTCATCACCTTTTTTCAGACTTTCGAGAAACATCCTGTGCTGTTTCTGCCTTTTCTGCTGGGGTCTTATAAGAAGAAAATAGAATATGAGTCCCAGTAAGATTAAAGGGAGAAGACTCACCCATTGTTGCTGTGCACCCTGAGCTTCTTGGGCTTTATTCCCCATCGCATAAGCTATTTCCATCATCTTTTTCTCCTCCTTTCCATGATTTCATGAATTCCTCATAAAACTTTTCGTACACCCCGTCTCTTATGGCGTCCCTTATTTTCTCTATAAGTCTCGAATAAAAATACAAATTGTGGATCGTATTAAGGTAAAAACTCGTCAGTTCGTGAGATATGAGGAGGTGTCTTAAGTAAGCCCTCGAATGGGTTTTACATGTTAGACAGCCACATTCCTCATCTATTGGTCTTTCATCTCTTTTATACTTCGCATTTTTTATGTTGATCCGACCTTTCCAGGTAAAAAGATTTCCGTTTCTTGCGAGCCTCGTTGGTATTACACAGTCGAACATATCGATACCTCTTTTAACCCCTTCAACTATATCCTCTGGGAATCCAAGCCCCATAAGATATCTCGGTTTTTCTTGTGGCAAATACTCTATTACAGTATCGACCATCCTCCACATGAGCGATTTTGGTTCCCCAACACTCAACCCCCCTATAGCGTAGCCATCAAAGCCAATATTTATTAAATCATGGGTGGATCTCAAACGCAATACCTCGTAAAACCCACCCTGAATTATGCCGAAAAGGAGACTCCTACTTTTCCTTTGCACACTTTTGCACCTTTTTGCCCAGCTCGTCGTAAGCTCTAAGGACTTCTCAGTTTTTTCGTAGGAAGAAGGGTAGGGAATGCACTCATCGAGACACATTATTATATCTGCACCCAGATTATCCTGAATCTCTATTACCTTCTCGGGTGTGAGAAAATGTTTTGATCCGTCTATATGAGACTGGAATAATACCCCCTCCTCCTCAACAGTTCTTAAGCCACCGAGGCTAAAAATCTGATAGCCTCCGCTGTCCGTTAGGAAGGGGCCTTCCCAACCTGTGAACTTATGTATCCCCCCTAAGTCCCTTATCAGCTCATCACCGGGTTTTAAATACAGATGATAGGCATTTGCGAGGATCATCTCGATACCTATCTCTTTTAGGTCTCTATGGATCATCGCCTTTACGACCCCATGCGTACCAACTGGCATAAATACAGGAGTTTTTACATCACCATGGGCAGTTCTTATTATTCCTAACCTCGCTCCCTTATCAACCTTTATGATCTCAATTGTCCTCATAGTATCAACATNGCATCGCCGTAACTGAAGAACCTATACCCATTNTTAATTGCTTCTCTATAACATCTAAGAATGTTTTCCTTTCCAGCGAAAGCAGAGACGAGAACAAGGGGGGTTGATTTGGGAAGATGGAAATTCGTTATTAGAGCATCGATTGCAGAAAACTTATAACCAGGGTAGATGAAGAGTTCTGTGTAACCGGCTAATCTTTTTTCTTTCTCAGAGAAGATCGTCTCCAGTGTCCTAACAGTGCTCGTTCCGCAGGCGATTATTCTTCTTTTTTCTTTTTTTGCGCGATATAACCTTTCAAAAACTTCTCGATCCACGGAAAATTGCTCTCTGTGCATTTTATGCTCTTCTATTTTTTCCGTTTTTATAGGAGCAAAAGTTCCAAGACCCACATGAAGGGTGATAAAAAGAATTTCTACCCCTTTTGCTTCAAGCTCCTCAAGCAGGGACTCAGTGAAATGAAGACCAGCTGTAGGAGCTGCTACTGAACCCTCTACCTTTGCGTAAAC
>JGI24721J44947_10001271_pt1 | contig 35658 bp, 37 predicted proteins | sample YelNatPaOPGAMG01_FD_44947 | JGI IMG/M metagenome (IMG submission 44947) | reverse complement strand
AATAATGTTTTGTTAAAATTAAGTGGGGAAGCTTTGCTTGGCGAGCTTCCTTTTGGTATAGATGATAGGATGATTAAAAAAATATCAATCGAGGTTAAACAGATTTGGGAAATGGGTGTGAATATCTCGATTGTTATCGGTGGAGGAAATATTTTTAGGGGTATAAAAGGAGCTTCAGTTGGCATGGATAGGGCAAGTGCAGATTATATGGGTATGCTTGCTACTGTTATAAATGGGCTTGCGCTACAGGATAGCTTAGAAAAACTCGATGTGCCAACGCGTGTTATAAGTGCTATAGAAATGAGGCAGATATCTGAGCCGTATATAAGGCGAAGGGCACTTAGGCATCTTGAAAAAGGTCGGGTCGTTATTTTTGTTGCTGGTACCGGAAACCCATATTTTACNACCGATACTGCAGCAGCCTTAAGAGCAATGGAAATGGGCGCTCAAGTGCTGTTAAAGGCTACAAAGGTAGATGGCATTTACGATAAAGACCCAATGGTTTATAAAAATGCAAAATTAATAGAGAAAATTACTTANATACAGGTTCTTGATCAAAATTTGAAAGTTATGGATTCAACTGCTATATCTATGTGTATGGAGTATAAATTGCCTATTATTGTTTTAAATATCAATAAAGAAGGTATTTTAAAAAGTATAATAGAAGGTGAACAGGTAGGCACATTGGTTAGCTAAGGAGGGGTGTATGATTGAGGAAGTTAAACCCGTTGCTTTGGAAATGGAAAAAGCTCTTTTAGCTTATAAACATTATGTAACCTCACTGAAGACAGGTAAGGCGCATAGTTTGTTTGTAGAAAATATTTTAGTGGAAAGCTACGACAAGAAAATGCCACTAAAGCAAATTGCCTCAATATCTGTCCCAGATGCAACAACTATTATTATAAAGCCGTGGGATTCAAGCTTATTAAAAGCAATAGAAAAAGCTATTTTAAAATCAAATATTGGGTTAACACCAAACAACGATGGTAAAAGCATAAAGATTAATATGCCTCCCATGACTGAAGAAGATAGGAAAAATATTGTTAAACAGCTTAAGCAAGAAAGCGAAAAATACAAAGTAAATATAAGAAACATAAGAAAAAAAGCCAATACAGTTCTAAAAGATTTAGAAAAAGACAAAGTTATATCTAAAGATGACTTAAAAAAAGAAGAAGACGAGATGCAAAAATTAACGGATAAATACATTAAAGAAATAGATGATTTGTTTAATCTAAAACAAAAAGAGATTTTATCTGTTTAATAAAATGAATATTCCCAGACATATAGCCATTATAATGGATGGGAATGGCCGTTGGGCTAGTCTTCAAGGGAAAAAAAGGATTTACGGTCATTTTATTGGCTCATCAGTCATTGATAAGATAGCTATTAAAGCAAAAGAACTTAAAATTGAATATTTGACTTTGTATACATTTTCAACAGAAAATTGGAAGAGNCCTAAATCNGAAGTTAATTTTTTAATGAGATTACTTGGTATACAGATACGAAAAAAAATAGATTTTATGATGAGGGAAAATATAAAATTTAATTGTATTGGCGATATTACAAAATTACCTCAAAAACAGCAAGAAGCTATACTAAATTTAAAAGAAAAAACGCAAAATAATAGTAATTTAACAATAAATTTTGCAATTAATTACGGTTCTTATATGGAAATTTTGCAGGCTTGTAAAAATATATGCATTGATTTTTATTCAAAAAAAATTGATTGCGCTGCTCTCAATGAAAAAAAATTCGAACAGTATTTGTACACAAAAGACATACCCAGTGTTGATTTGCTCATAAGAACTGGCGGCGAAAAAAGAGTCAGTAATTTTTTATTATGGCAAATAGCTTATGCAGAATTAATTTTTTTAGATAAATATTGGCCTGAATTTAACGAAGAGGATTTNGCAGCTTGCATCAAAGAATTCGGTGAGCGCAAAAGGCGATTTGGCGGAATTGATGACTAAAAGGATTATTAGCGCAGCAATACTCATTCCTGTTGCGCTAATTTGTATATTTTATGCACCATTATGGTTGTTAAAGTTTATAATATTGGCTTTAAGTTTAATATCTTACCATGAATGGTTAAGCTTTAACCCTATAAAAGAGAGATTTTTGTATTTTATTTTGGCTTTAGTTTTTTTATCAAATATTTTATTTGGCTTTGAGAGTGTATTAGTTGTTTTAATGTTAGTTTTTTTAGCCCATATGATTATAGGCTTTAGCAGTATCGATAAAGATAGGGTGTTGGCTCAATATTATTTGCTTGGTGGCATATTTTATGTATCACTGTATACTTTTTTTATCAATATCATTCAATTAAACAATGGCAGGTGGCTATTTTTAATACTTTGTGTAAGTATTTGGGTGGGAGATTCTTTTGCATATTTTTGCGGCAAATCTTTTGGTAAAATTAAATTGGCTGAAAGTATAAGCCCCAAAAAAACATACGAAGGTGCTATTTGCGGTGTTATTTCTGGCACATTTTCAGCATTAATTTTAGGATATTTTGCGAATATTGATTTAAAATTAGCTTTTGGAATAGGTATTTTATCAAACATAGCAGGTATTTTTGGAGATTTATCTGAATCTGTAATAAAGCGTATATACAATAAAAAAGATTCATCCAATATCATACCTGGACATGGTGGGATGTTAGATAGGCTTGATAGCCTTGCTTTTTCTGCTTTTTTAGTATATTTAATGTTTCTATGGAAAATATTTTAATTTTAGGCTCAACTGGCTCTATTGGTCAAAATGCTATTGAAGTTATAAAAAAAGGCTCAAAGTATAATATAATAGGTATTGCGTTTAATAAAAATATAAGCAAAGCTATTGATCAGATAAAGCTGCTTAAGCCAAAGTATGTTTATGTAGGAGAGGCCAGTTATATTAAGCAATTGAAGGATTTGTTTCCAAATATTGAGTATTTTACGCAAGAAACACTCGTCGATTTGATTGGTAGGACTGATGTGGATTTTGTTGTAAATGCATTTGTTGGGAGTGCTGGCATTCTGCCCTCTTTTTATGCGATTTATTACAAGAAAAAATTTGCTCTAGCAAACAAAGAAAGTCTTGTAGTAGCAGGAAAAATATTAACAGATTTAGCCAAAAAAAACAATGTTGAAATTATACCTATTGATAGTGAACATTCTGCAATATATCAGTGTTTGGATGGCAAAAGGCAGTATTTAGATAAAATTATACTTACAGCATCTGGTGGTCCGTTTAGACAAACAAACAAAAAGCAGTTTAAAAATATAACAAAAGAAATGGCTCTGCATCACCCAAAGTGGAATATGGGTGCAAAAATCACAATTGATTCTGCTACAATGATGAATAAAGGTTTTGAGGTAATCGAAGCTGGGTGGCTTTTTGATTTAGATAGTAACCAAATAGAAGTAGTCGTACACAAAGAGTGTATAGTGCACTCAGCTGTAGAGTTTATAGATGGAAGCATAATTGCTCAGATGGCACTGCCTGATATGAAGTTACCTATTGCTTATGCATTGTATAAACCGCATAGAATTGCGTTTGAAAATAGGCTCTCATTTGTTGATATTGGGAGTTTAAGTTTTGAGAAGCCAGATTTGGATAAATTTGAGCTTTTGGCGCTAGCTCAAGAGGCATTTAAGAAAAAAAACAAAAATTTAGGTCTTTTGCTTAACGCAGCTGATGAAGTATGCGTTGAGTGCTTTTTGGAAAATAGAATTAAATTTACCGACATACCAAAAATAATTAAGCAGATTGTTATAGATTTTGAGGATAATCTCTCAGACAATGTTTTTGAGCTCCAAGCTCAAACACAAATAATTAAAACAGAAACCGCTAAACTGATAGAAAAAACAAGGGGGTTTTAATGTATATAATATACGGCATTTTAGCTTTAGTTGTAATGATTATCATACACGAGTTTGGTCATTTTATTGTAGCTGTTTTAAGTGGAGTTAAAGTAGAGCGCTTTTCTATAGGTTTTGGTCCAGTTTTGCTTAAAAAACAAACTAAAATTACAGAATTTGTGATATCAGCTGTGCCGCTTGGTGGTTATGTTAAAATGAAAGGCGAAGATCCAAATAGCGTAGATGAAAATGATAAAGAAGGCGCGTTTTATGCTCAAAGTGTATATAAAAGAATGCTAATAGTTTTTGCTGGACCTTTTTTCAACATATTATCGGCTGTTTTGTTTTTTGCTATCGCTTATGCTATAGGAATACAAACATTATCACCTCAAATTGGTAAAGTCTTAAAGGATTCTCCAGCTTATTTTGCGCATTTGCAGCCAAAAGATACCGTCATAAAAATAAATAACATTAATGTTGCTACATGGGAAGATATGTCAAAAATAATAAAGACACATGATAATTTAAATCTAGTTATAAATAGAAATGGTAAACTAATAAATGTCAATATAAAACCAAAAGCTGAAGTAGTAAAAAACCCATTGGGATACAGGGAAAAAATTCATGTTATTGGTATTTTGCCATCTGGTGAAACAACTATTGTTAAATATCCAGTGTTGAAATCTTTATCTTTAGGTGTTGAAAAAACAATTTATATTACAAAATTAACAATTGAAGGCATAATAAGGCTTATTGGCGGTTTTATTCCATCTTCTGAAGTAGGTGGACCTATAATGATAGTTGATATTGCAAGTAAAGCAGCTCAAGCTGGTTTTGGAGCTTTTTTGATATTTGCAAGCATAATTAGTATAAATCTGGGACTTTTAAACCTATTCCCCATACCTGTTTTAGATGGTGGGCATTTAATGTTTTTTACTATAGAAGCAATCAGAAAAAAACCTGTAAGCGAAAAATTTCAGATTGCTGCACAAAAGGTAGGAATAGGGCTTTTGATTGCATTAATGGTTTTTGCCTTTTACAATGATATAAAAAGGTTTTTTATACCTAAATCACAAACAACACACACTATAATAAAAAAATGAGTTTTATTGAACGAAAAAAAACAAAAAAGATATACGTAGGCAATGTTGGCATTGGGGGTTTTGAGCCAATTAGTGTTCAATCAATGACCAATACAGATACAAGAAATTTAGATGCAACGCTTGCACAAATTAATTCTTTGTATGCTCGAGGCTGTGAAATCGTAAGATGTGCTGTAGTAGATGAACAAGCGTGTAAGGCAATTTCTATCTTGAAACAAAAAAGTCCTATACCTATCATAGCCGATATCCATTTTGATTATAAATTGGCAATTTTGTCTATAGAAAACAATGCTGATTGCATAAGAATAAACCCGGGTAATATTGGTAGCTTTGATAAGGTAAAGTCGATTATAAAGGTAGCACAACAGCACAATATACCGCTTAGAATTGGTGTAAATAGTGGTTCTTTAGAAAAGAATTTGCTAGCAAAATACGGTGGAGTATGTGTTGACGCTTTAGTTGAAAGCGCTTATAACTGGGTAATGAGATTAGAGGATATTGGGTTTAGAAACTTTAAATTGTCAATAAAATCTTCAAATGTGAAAGAGACAATTTTGGCTTATGAAAAAATTTCTTCTATGTTAGAGTACCCACTACATATTGGACTTACAGAAGCTGGAGGTGATTTTGAAGGTATAATAAAATCTACTTGTGCTATAGGTGTGCTTTTAAGAGAAGGGATTGGTGATACAATCAGGGTATCATTGACAGATGCTCCAGAAAAAGAGGTTGATGTTGCTTTTGAAATTTTAAATGCTTTAGGTTTGAGAAAAAAACAATCAATAGAGTTTATTTCTTGTCCAACTTGTGGTAGAATAGAAATAGATTTAATTGAGTTGACAAAACAGGTGAAAGAAAGGCTCTCACACATTAAAAAACCAATAAAGGTGGCAATTATGGGATGTGTTGTAAATGCATTAGGCGAAGCAAGAGAGGCTGATTTAGCTATTGCAGGCGGCAGACATTTTGGTTTAATTATAGAAAAAGGTAAAATCGTAAAAAAAGTAAGGGAAGATGAACTACTGGATAGTTTTGTAAAGCAGGTTGAGGAATATGTTGAAAAACAATCTTAAGATTTTTTGTTATTCTACTGCTGTAATTTTAATGCTTTCATCTTGTGCTAGCACCCCTTTAATTAAAACATCCTATAATGTTAAAGAATTAAATTTAAACCAATATTCAAACACCAATGATTATCACTATTTAATGGCTTTTACATATTTTTATAACAATAATATTAAAGATGGGATAAAAGAATACGAATTGTTTTTAAAAGATAACCCACAAAAGCGATTTTACATAGAGTTTGTCAATTTACTCATAAGGTTTCAAGATTTTAGCAAAGCTCAAGAAGTTTTGCAAACNGCTATAGAAAAATACCCAAAAGATAAGCAACTTTACCTATTGCTTTCCGATATTTATGTTATTCAAAATCAATACAAAAAAGCTATTGATATACTTATTAAATCAGGTATAAAAACATTTGATGTTTATAAAAATATTGCTTTACTATACGCCCAAATGGGTGATGTTAACAACGCTATAAATTATTTAATGCAGGCAAGACAGTTTAGCACAAAAGGTGAGGTTTATTTTTACATATCTCAAGTTTANTATAAGTTTGATTTTAATGATAATGCTTTTCGATATCTACAAATGTCTGCAAGCTATAAATACCCCAAAGCCTATATTGCGCTTGGTGATATATATGTAAAGCAAAATAATTACTCAAACGCTCTTAAGTATTATGAAGATTTTCTTAAACTCCCAGATAACAATAAAGAAGAAACAGTATATGTTTATACTACGCTTGCAAGTATTTATTATTCTGTTGATAAGGATTTGAAAAAAGCTATTGAATATTACAAAAAGGCTTATGAATTGGATAAATCTCAATTAAACTTAGAGAGATTATCATATTTGCTATTGCAAAATCAAAATTATAAAGAAGTAGTAAATTTGCTNAGTAATAATGAAAATATAGAGCATTCTTCTACATTAAGGTACTTTCTTGGTGTCGCTTATTTTAGCTTAAAAGATTTCAAGCAAGCTTTATTAGAATTTTCAAATGTTGATTTTGCAAGTGATTTATACACAGACGCACAAGTCAAAAAAGCGTTGTGCTACCTAGAGACAAAAGAACCACAAAAAGCCGTTGAAACAATTCAAAAAGTTATCGAAACAAACCCAAATGAAGAACTTTATAAAACATACTTTTATATCTTAAACAAGCAAAAAGATTGGGATGGACTCATTAGCGCACTTAAACAGTCAACAAAAGTATTGAAAGATAAAGAAAAGATATATTTTTACTTAGCTGATGTTTATTATGATAAAAAACACGATAAACAAAAGGCTATACATTACTTAGATGAAGCTTTAAGAATTAACCCAAACGATCCAGAAGTGCTAAATTACTTAGGCTATCTATATATAGATGAAAATATTGATGTGAAAGCTGGCATAGAAATGGTTCAAAAAGCGTTGAGAATACAACCAAATAATCCTTACTACTTAGATAGCTTAGGGTGGGGCTATTATAAAGAAAAAAGGTTTAAATTGGCTTTATATTATTTAGAAAAAGCCAACAGATTGCTAAAAAAACCAGAAAGCACAATAGCTTTGCATCTTGCAAAAGTTTATGATGCTTTAGGCTATAAAACTAAAGCAAAAAAAGTTGCACTTAAAGTGTTAAAAAATGATCCACAAAATAAAGAAGCAAGGTTATTAATAGAAAGAATAAAATGAAGTATTTAGTGATTTTCTGCATGTTTTTTGCTTATAAATTATGCTATGCATCAAACATATATGCTACAATAGAAAATGGTCAAATAGTATATAAAAATCGACCTACTTTTTTTAGAAATGTTATAAATAACTCCAATTACAACAAATCTTTTATTAAGGAGCTTATAGAGAAAGCTGCACAAAAATACGATGTTAATGAAAAATTTGTTTTAGCTATTGCTATGGCAGAATCTGGGCTAAACCACAATGCAGTCTCAAATAAAGGTGCTATTGGTGTAATGCAAATTATTCCTTCTACCGCATCNTTGCTAAATATCAACCCTAACAATTTAGAGCAAAATATTGACGGTGGCGTAAAATATTTGAGGTTTCTGCTAAATAAATACTCGGGAAACTATGAGTTGGCTGCTGCTGCTTACAATTGCGGTCCAAATAATGTAGACAAGTACAATGGTATACCTCCTTTTTCTGAAACTATTAACTATGTGAGGACAGTAATGACTTATTTTGATGGATCGACTCCAGTGCTAGCTTCTAACTACTCAAAGATAATTAAAAGTACTAAAAAACCTACAAAAATAGTAGAAAAAGATGGAGTTTTCACAAATACACCNAATATGTCATGGTAATACATAAAAGTGTACCCAATGTTTTATCTATAACCCGAATTATTATTACGATTCCTGTAATATTATTGCTTGAGTCTCACCATAACTATAGCGCTTTATTGTTGTTTTTAATTGGTGCATTAAGCGACTACCTAGACGGCTACTTAGCAAGGAAAAAGCAGCTTGTAAGCAATATTGGTAAACTTTTAGACCCGCTTGCGGATAAAATTTTTGTTATAAGCTTGTTTGTGGCAATGATTAAAATAATGGGTATATCGTATTGGTTAGTTTTAATAATTATTTTTAGAGAGTTTGCAGTTACAGGATTAAGAGCCCAACTTGCTGCAAAAAATTTTATACTGCCTGCTTTAATTCAAGGCAAAATTAAAACATTCAGCCAGTTTGTCGCGCTTGGTTTCTTAATAGTTGGTTCACAGAATAAGTTTTTCTTTGATATAGGCATGGTTTTTCTATACATTACAGTAATTACAACTCTAACTTCTGGTGTTGAGTATTATATAAAATACTGGAAAGCAATAAATGAGTAAGTTGAAACATTTATTTTCAATGATAAAATTTGAACACAGTATTTTTGCACTGCCATTTGCGTATGTTGGTATGTTATTATCAAATAATTACAGCCTTAAAATATTTATTTTAATAACTATTGCAATGATCAGCGCAAGAAGTGTTGCAATGGCATTGAATCGTATTATTGATTACAAAATTGATAAGCTCAATCCTCGAACACAAAATAGAGAATTGCCGCTTGGTAAGGTTAAGTTAAAAGAAGCGTGGATTTTTACAATTGTTGCTTTTACTGTGTTTGAAATAAGTGCGTATTTACTAAATCCATTAGCTTTTAAATTATCTTTTGTTGCATTGTTTTTTTTAATTACTTATTCTTATACTAAAAGATTCACATGGCTTTGCCATCTGTATTTAGGTATAACTGATGCTATTGCACCGCTTGGTGGTTTTGTGGGCGCTGCGGGTTATTTGGATATGAATATTTTTTACCTGGCTTTATTTGTAGCTTTTTGGATAGGTGGGTTTGATATTTTGTATGCTTTGCAAGACTTGGAATTTGATTTAAAAAATGGTGTTTACTCAATACCTGTAAGATTTGGTCCTACTCGCGCAAGAGTTTTTGCTGTTTTGTTTCATTTAGTTGCATTTATTTTTTTACTTTTAACAATATATGCATATAAATTGAATTATTTAGCGTATATTGGTGCATTTTTGGTTTTATGTTTGCTAGTCATAGAGCATATTTTAGTGGACNCCAAAGATTTAAAGAAAATTAATATTGCTTTTTTCAATATAAACAGTTATATTAGTATTGTATTGATTATTGTATTTTTATTAGGTAGGTTTGTAAATGTCGGATGAAGGCTATCGCTTAATAGAATCAAGCTTTATATTGTACTATACAAAAATTGCTCAAGNTCAGCTNCAGAAAGAAAAAGAAGAAATTTATAAAATTGATAGTCATGATGATAGTTTTAATTTTTTAATGGCTCAAAATAATATAGACTCATCCTTTGATAACTTAAATAAAGCGTTTGTCATAATGATGAAAGAAATCGATTCAAAATTAAACTATTTAATAACACTTTTGCGCGATGGTAAAGAAAAAGAACGTTTCTTAAGTTACAATAAAACTTATTCGTGTGCTGTNAGTGCCAGTGAGATCAATTTTATAAGTGATAATTCTTTACATGTAGGCGATTTATTATCGATTTCTTTTTTCCTACCTATTTCTGCTCATAACGAAATTAAAGCAACGGCACAAGTGGTTGATGTTTTTCAAAAAGATGCAAAAGCTTGCGTAAAAGCTAAATTTTTGGACATCAATAAAAAAAACCAAGAATTAATCATATACTATGGGCTTGTTTTAGATAGAGAAAGGCTTAAATCTAGACAATTGGAAATATGAAAGAAAATATTTTTATCACTGTTCAAATAATCTTTGATATTGCTTTGTTGGCATATTTAGTGTGGCAAAAATATATCAACGCGAAACTTAACAGTTCTTACTCGTCTTTAATTGTCTCTATTAAAGATCTACTAAACACACAAAAAGATATGATAGAATTGGCAAATAAAAAAATTGAGTCTCAGCAAGAAAGCCTTGCTAAGGTATTAGACGATGTGCGCCAAAAAAATTCTGTACTCACAGAATTAATAAAAAGTGTTAAAATAAAAACATTTGAAAACGATACTAAAGAAAAAATTATACAAATGTTTAACCGAAGTTTATCAATTGAAGAAATCGCAGATCAATTAAATATTCCCAAAGGTGAAGTTGATCTTATTCTTAAACTATATAAGGGGGTTGAATGAAAAAAATCGAAGCTATAATAAAGCCTTTTAAGCTTGACAATGTAAAAGAAGGNTTAAATGAAATTGGTATAAAGGGTATAACAATAAGTGAAGTTAAAGGCTATGGAAGACAAAAAGGTCATACAGAAATCTATAGAGGCGCAGAGTATATCGTTGATTTTCTGCCAAAGATAAAAATCGAAGTAGTAGTGAGTGATAATCTAGTTGATGCTGTAATAGAAAAAATCATAGAGAATGCAAAGACTGGTAAAGTCGGTGATGGNAAAATTTTTGTAATACCCATAGAAGAAGCTATAAGGATTAGAACGGGCGAAAAGGGTGAAGATGCGGTTTAGATTGAAACAGAATATACTTGACATTAAAATATTAAGGGCTACAATACTAATAAAATATTTTTTAGGAGGTATTTGGAACATGAATTCAAAAGGTATTAAGATTGCTTTGATGGCGGCATTTTTAGCAAGCAGTTTAACGTTGGCATCTTGTCAGAAAAAAGAGGCAACTAACGCAACAAACACTACTAACACCACAAATGTAACTAACGCTACAAATGCTACAGCTCCAGCCAATGCAACAAGCAATGCAACAAGTAATGCAACATCTACACAAAACGCCACAAATGCAACGACTTCTGCAAATGCTACAAAATCAAGCAGCAAAGAAATGAAAAAAGAAGCTGCACCCACAACAACTAAATCATCTGCATCAAAGTCAGCTAAACCAAAAGTAGAGGGTTGCTAATTGGTTTGATGGGTGAGTGTTTGCTCACCCAGATTTAGCTTTTTTTAATGTTATTTGATAGTGATATAAACTACACGCTGTCGCTTATAGGGGCTAAAGCAATAACTAGGGTTGCTGGTTTGTTAAATAAAGGTGCTACCGCTTTACCTGGTTATTTTATTGAAAGACTAAACCCTGGTTTTTTAAAGGTAATTAGCGATGAAGTAAAGAATTGTATTTTAGTTACTGGCACAAATGGTAAAACTACAACATCTAGTTTAATTGTTCACTTGCTAACAAAAGAAAATAAAAATATTGGGAATAATCACGCTGGTTCTAATTTAAAACGAGGAATTATTAGCTCAATAGTACCGTACTTGTCTTTCGATAAAAAACTAGCGGAAAAATTTGACTATTTTGTTTTTGAGTGTGATGAATTTGCTTTAGAAAAGATAGTACAAGATTTAAGTGCAAGTTATATTGTGATGCTCAATCTATTTAGGGATCAATTAGATAGATATGGTGAAATAGATACAATTAGGAAAAAATGGGGTCATTTAATTAGTAATAACAAAAATATACATTACATAGTAAACGCCGATGATCCATCCGTTGCTTCTTTGTTTCACAATCAAAATTTAAAGGTTTCTTATTTTGGTGTATCAGATTACACTGAAACGCAAGATAATCTTAAAGATGTTTTATTTTGCCCTGTTTGCGGGGGGAAGCTAGAATACAATAGGCGCTATTTTTCTCATATTGGAGACTATTTTTGCACAAATTGCGATTTTAAAAGACCAAAACCTAACTTGACAGCAAAAATAATTAAAGATTCCAAAGAGGTAGAGGTAGAGTATTTAGACAACATCTATTATACAAAAATGCCAGTTGAAGGTGCATATAATGTTTATAATATTGCAGCTTCATTTTTAGTCTGCATAAAGCTTGGCTATGAAATAAATAATCTTTCTCATAATATATTAGATTTTAAATCGAGTTTTGGCAGATATGAGCTTATTAAATACAAAGATAAAAAAATTTTTTTGATTTTAGTAAAAAACCCTGTTGGATTCACGCAAGCTTTAGGGTCAAGTATTGATAATAACAAAAAAAATCTTGTTTTTATACTAAACGATAATATAGCTGATGGTAGGGATGTTTCATGGATTTGGGATGTGAATTTTAGTTTGCTTAAGGACAATGTAAATGAAATAATATTTGGTGGTACTCGTATGTATGATATGGCGCTGAGAATAAAATATGAAGACATTGGAATAAATAAATTTGTTTTTTTTGATACATATAAGGAACTTTTTGATAAAATTAATCAATCTGTCAATGATACCTATCATATATTTTTAACATATACGGCCTTATTAGAATTAAAAAATTATTTAAGTAAACACGGATTTAAGCATTTTTATGAACGATAAAAAAATTTCATTGGATATTACTTGTTTCCAAATACTATGAGCACATATGGTGACAGTGGAAATGTTTTGGCTTTGCAAAAGCGATGCGAGTGGAGAAATATCGAAGTTAAAATCCACTATAGTGATATTTACGACAGTATTTATCCATCCGATATTTATTTTTGGGGTGGGGGACAGGATAAGGCTCAAGAGGTAGTGTCAAGTAATTTTAGCCAAAATAAATTAGACTTTTTGACAAAAGAAGTGGATAATAATAAAGTTTTTCTGCTTATTTGCGGCTCTTACCAATTAATGGGTAAGTATTATATAGACTCAAATAACAATAAAATCGAGGGTCTTGGTATTTTAGATGTTTATACTCAAAGCTCAAATAAACGCATGATTGGCAATACAGTAATTGAAACAAACCCTAAACTAAACCTTAAAGTAAAAAAAATTGTAGGGTTTGAAAACCACAGTGGACAAACTTTTTTAGGGAAAAAAATTGAGCCTTTTGGTTATGTAAAAATTGGTTTTGGCAATAACGGTCTTGATAAAACTGAAGGTTCGCTGTTTAAGAATATTATTGCATGCTATCAACATGGACCATTGTTGCCCAAAAACCCCCACCTAGCAGATTACATTATTTCAAAAGCCATAGAAAATAGATATGGTTTAGGCATAAAAATTAATGAGATTGATAATACATTAGAATACGCTGCCTACAATTCAAGACTGAAGAAACTAAAAATATAACTTGGAGTATACGCAAAAATGAAGATTTTCGTATAAGTTAATATAAGTTAATAATTGCTGATTAAATTAGGAAAAAGCGCACTGGACGCGCTTGACATTGTATAATATTTCATATAAAATGCGTTAAAATTTTAAGGGAGGTGGGGAGGTAAAGTTGAAAAAATCTATAAATCTACAATAAAAAAATTATTTTAGGAGGGTCTATGTCAGACAAAGCTAAGATCTATTGGACAAAGGTCGATGAAGCGCCTTATTTGGCAACGTTTTCGCTATTGCCAGCGGTAGAAAAATTTTTTAAAGCTGCAGGTATTAGTGTAGAGGTTAAGGATATTTCAGTTGCAGGAAGGATACTTGCAAATTTTCCGGGTTATCTAAAGGATAGTCAGAGAGTACCAGATGATTTGGCTGAACTTGCTAATTTGGTTAAGCTACCAGATACTAATGTTATAAAATTGCCTAACATTAGTGCTTCTATTCCGCAGTTGGTTGCTGCAATTAAAGAATTGCAGAATAAAGGCTACAATGTGCCAGATTATCCAGAAGAGCCAAAAACAGAAGAAGAGAAAAAAATCAAAGATACCTACTCAAAGATATTAGGTAGTGCCGTTAATCCTGTATTAAGGGAAGGCAACAACATTAGAGCCATCTCTAAGTCTGTAAAAGAGAGTGCAAAGAAATTCCCAGATGCTATGGGTTTACCATTGAAGCCGTGGAGTAAAGATTCTAAAACACATGTTACACATATGAGTGGTGGTGACTTTTACGAACACGAAAGGTCAATTACCGCTGAAAAACCAACAAAAATAAAAATCGAATTTAGTGACGAGGCTGGCAAATCTCAAGTACTAAAAGAACTTGCATTGCAAGAAAAGGAAGTTTTTGACGGAACATTTATGGATGTTGAGGCTTTGCAAAAATTCTTTGGTGAAGAAATAAATAAGGCAAAACAAGAAGGTATACTTTGGTCACTACATCTAAAAGCAACAATGATGAAGGTATCAGATCCTGTTATGTTTGGTTCTGCGGTAAAAGAATACTATAAAGATGTTTTTGCAAAACACGAACAGACATTTAAAGAAATTGGCGTAAACCCTAACAATGGTCTTGCAGATGTATATCTTAAGATTAAAAAATTGCCTGAAAACAAGCAAAAGGAAATCGAAGCTGATATAAAGTCAGTTTATGATAAAAATCCCCCATTATTTATGGTAGACTCAGATAAAGGTATTACAAACCTTCATATGCCAAATCTTGTTATTATAGATGCCTCACTGCCTACGATAGTAAGAGATGGTGGTAAAGCCTGGGGTCCAGACGGCAAATCAAGTGATGTCAAAATAGTCATACCAGATCGAAGCTATGCGACGATGTACAAAGAAATTGTAGAGGATTGCAAAGTAAATGGCCAGTTTGATAGGACTACTATGGGTTCAGTTACAAATATTGGCCTAATGGCTATGAAAGCACAAGAGTATGGTTCACACGACAAAACATTTATTGCTCAATCAAATGGTACTTTTAGGGTTGTAGATGAAAACAACAATGTTCTTATGGAGCACAAAGTTAAAAAAGGTGACATTTGGAGAGGTTGCCAGGTAAAGGATGCAGCTGTAGAAAATTGGGTACAAATAGCAGTAGAAAGGGCAAAGCAGACAAAAAACTCTACTGTATTTTGGCTTGATGAAAACAGAGCTCATGATGCTCAATTAATTAAAAAAGTAATGAGTATCTGAAAGCTTATGATACTAATGGGTTGGATATTCGAATACTAAAGCCTCAAGAAGCAATGAGGTTTACGGTAGAAAAAGTTCGAAAAGGCGAAGATGTTATAGCAGTAACAGGAAATGTACTTAGAGATTATTTAACTGATCTTTTTCCAATCCTAGAAGTGGGCACAAGCGCAAAAGTTCTTTCTATAATACCATTACTTGCAGGTGGTAGGGTATCTGAAGCTGGTGCTGGTGGTTCTGCACCAAAGCATGTTGAGCAATTTATTGAGCAAGGTCATCTAAGGTGGGATTCTACTGCAGAATTTACAGCGATTACCACTGCTTTAAGGTTTTTTGAGGAAAAATACGGTGATAAAAAAGCAAAGGTTTTGGCAGATGCGTCAGAGATTGCACTTACAAAACTTCTAGCAAATAAGCAGTGGCCAGGAAGAAAACCCGGAGAATTAGATAATAGAGGCCAGCATTATTATTTTGTAAAATATTGGGCTGAAAGTTTGGCAGGTCAAAGTGAAGACAAAGATTTGCAGGATAAGTTTTTAAAACCAGCAAAAGAATTAAGCGAAAACGAATCCAAAATTATAGAAGAATTTAAGGCAGCTGCTGGAAAGCCTGCTAACATAAATGGGTATTACTTCCCAGATGAGGACAAACTGTCTGTTGCTATGAGACCAAGCAAAACATTAAATAATATAATAGATGCAATTTAATTTAAAAAGAAGGAGAGAGAGATGGCAGAAGAGCGATTACCTGTTGTAGTAAATGAAGCTTTATGCACTGCTTGTGGTATATGTATTAAAGTATGCCCAAAAAATGTGCTCGAGCTTGTAGAAGATTTACATGTTTGGACTGGTGCTATGTGCAAAGTAGCAAGGCCTGAGGATTGTATTAGATGCAAATTTTGCGAAAATTCTTGTCCTCACTTTGCAATTGACGTAGTAGATATTGGCTTAGAGTTAACATTTAAAGATAGCAAAGGAAGCTTGATAACAAAATCCAAATAAGGGGGAAAGATGTCTAACGTAGAGATAGTAAATGGTAATGAGTTAGTGGCAGAAGCAGCCATAGCTGCTGGCTGTAAGTTTTATGCGGGATATCCTATAACGCCTTCAAGTGAAATTCCTGAGCATTTATCTAAAAGGATGCCAGAAGTTGGTGGCGTNTTTATGCAATTTGAAGATGAAATTGCAAGCGTAATAGCAGCCGTTGGAGCCAGTTATGCTGGTTATAAATCAATGACTGCTACAAGTGGTCCTGGCTTGTCTTTAAAACAAGAAGGTTTAGGACTTGCCTGTATGATGGAGTTACCTCTGGTTATAGTTGATGTTATGAGAGGCGGGCCATCAACAGGTTTGCCAACCCGTGTNTCTCAATCTGATTACATGCAGGCACGCTGGGGTACACATGGCGATCATATGATTATTGCACTTGCNCCATCAACCTTGATTGAAACATACACAGAAACAATCAGAGCTTTTAATTTAGCAGAAAAATACAGAACACCCGTTTTGCTATTAACAGATGCAGTACTTGCCCACTTGCATGGTAGGGTTGAGATCCCAGATATTTCAAATTTTGAAATAATTGAGAGAACACAACCAACGGTGTCACCAGAAGAATTCTATCCGTACGATGTGGAGCGCTTTGGTATGGTACCGCCTTTACCAAACAAAGAAAACTGGAGAAAGTTCAAGTTTCATATGACTGGCTTAAATAAAGACAAGACGGGTTTTCCAACGGTTGANTCCAAAAAAGTTGAAGAAGATGAAGAAAGAATGATAAACAAGATAATGCACAATATAAAAGATATAGAAAGTTTCGAATATTATATGGTGGATGACGCTGATTTGCTCGTTATTGCTTATGGCACAAATGCAACAGCAGCAAGAGTAGCCATTGATGAGGCTAGAGCAAAAGGTATTAAAGTTGGTATGTTTAGACCAATTACAGTATGGCCATTCCCAGAGACGCAAGTATACGATTTAAGCAAAAAATTCAAAAAAATTATAGTTAGCGAGATTAATTTAGGTCAAATGCTGTATGAAGTACAAAGAGCCGTAAANGGAAACTCAGAAATTTTTACTGTTTTGTTAGCCGCTGGAGTTCCTATTAGGCCTCAGCAGATACTCGAAAAAATTGAGGAGGTATCTAAATGAGTGTGGATTACTCAAAATATTTAAGAANGGATAAATTACCGCTATACTGGTGTCCTGGTTGTGGCAATGGTACTGTCTTAAAAGCTTTATTGACGGCAATAGATGAGCTTGGATGGGAAAATAACGATGTTGCTATGGTATCTGGCATTGGATGTTCAGCAAGGGGTCCTGGTTATGTAAATTTTCATACACTTCACACGCTGCATGGAAGGGCAGTACCTGCAGCTACTGCTATAAAGATGTGTCATCCAGATATGCATGTTGTAGTGTTTTCTGGTGATGGTGATATGACAGCAATTGGTGGCAATCACTTTATTCATGCTTGCAGAAGAAATATCGATATTACATTAATAATTGTTGATAACTGGATTTATGGCATGACTGGAGGACAGTATTCTCCACTTACACCTACTGGCACAAAAGCTTCAACGATGCCAAGAGGAAATATTGATCCAACATTTGATGCAGTAGAACTTGCAAAAGGCGCTGGTGCAACTTTTGTAGCAAGGGGTTCTGTGGCGGAACCTGTAATATTAAAAAACTACATAAAAAAAGCACTTGAACATAAAGGTACAAGTGTTGTTGATGCGCTATCAAATTGCCACATACAGTGGGGTAGGAGAAATAAATTTGGAGATCCAGTAAAATTAGTAGATTATATTAAGAGTGTTACAATTAGCCAGGCAAAAGCCGCAAAGCTTTCCAAAGAAGAGCTTGAGGGTAAATATATAACGGGTATTTTTGTTGATGATTCTACGAAAAAAGAATACACTCAAAGCTACAAAGAGCTTATTGAAAAAGCTCAAGCTAAGGCTTAAAGGAGATTAAAATGGGGTTGCATTATGAATTAAGATTCGTTGGTATAGGCGGACAAGGTAATATGCTTGCTGGCACTATTATAGCAGAAACAGCAGTTTATTATGAAAACAAATACGCTACACAAGTTCCCACTTATACATCGCAGGTTCGTGGTGGTCCAACAAAAGCCGATGTAATAATCTCAGATGAGCCAATCCAATTTGCAGAAGCAACGCATATTGATTTTTTGCTTGCACTTGATCAAAGAACCTACGATATGTACAAAAAAGATTTAAAAGATGGAGCAATAGTTTTAGTAGATAGTGGCCTTGTTAATGTTCCAGAAGAAGATCATAAAAAATGGGATGTGTATGGTTACCCTATAGTTAAAACTGCTAAATATGATATAGGTAATGTTGTTACAGCTAATATTGTAGCTGTAGGCATGACAGTTGAATTAACGGGTATTTTTGATAAAGAGAATGTGAAAAAAGCTATAGCAGATAGGGTTCCTGCTGCGTTTTTAGACCTCAACATGAAAGCTTACGAAACNGGCATTGAAATAGCTAAAAAATTAAAAGNTGAAAAAGGTAAATAAAAACTTTTACTTNAATTAGTTTAAAAAGAAGGGTTGATCCCTTCTTTTTTATTTTTTAAAAAGGAGGTGATATGAACCCAGAGATATGGTTTACGGAAAAGTATGGAAATGATGCAGGTTTAACATTTAAAGTAAAGAATATTCTAACTACGCAACAAAGCACTTATCAAAGACTTGATATAATAGAAACATACCAATATGGTAAGGTAATGTTGCTTGATGGTCTTGTTATGCTAACGGAAAAAGATGAATTTGTTTACCATGAAATGATTACTGCACCTGCTGTAATGTCGTTAAAAAGTAGAAAAAAAGCACTAATAATTGGCGGTGGTGACGGTGGTACTGCAAGAGAACTAACAAAGTATGATTTTGAAAAAATAATAGAAGTCGAGATAGACGATGTAGTTGTTGAGAATTCTAAAAAATTTTTAGATTTTACTGCGTGCGGTTATAATGATNAGCNTGTTGAGGTAATTATTGGTGATGGCATAGAATTTGTTAAAAATACAAATGAAAAATTTGATTTAGTTATCATTGACTCAACAGATCCATTTGGAGCAGCAGAAGGATTATTTAGCGGTCAGTTTTATGCTAATGTACATAAAATTTTAAACGATGATGGTATAGTTGTGGCGCAAGCAGAAAACCCATATTATAGCCCAGATTGGTTTTTAAAATCAAGAAAAAATATGCAGAAAGCTTTTGGCCCAAATACATTAAATTACTGCGCATTCATACCTACATACCCATCTGGTATGTGGTTGTTTTCTATAGGTTATAAAAATATCAATCTACACGATTATTTTAATAAAGAATTGTACAATAAGAATTTTCACACATATAAATACTATAATCGCCAAATTCATCAAGCTTGTTTTGCTTTGCCTCAGTTTGTTTTAGAATTAATAAAATAATGTTATTTTACATATAGAAGGTGATTTTTATGGAAAAAATATCTATTTTGGGAACGGGCTATGTAGGTTTAGTAACGGGTAGTTGTTTTGCATATCTTGGACATAAGGTTATTTGTCTTGATGTGAATAGAGAAAAAATTGAGAAANTAATAAATGGTGAGATACCCATCTATGAGCCACAATTAGACAAAATTGTTGCTTTAGCTCAAGAATCTGAGAATATAGAATTTACAACAGACTATACATACGCAATCAAAAATTCAGATTTTATATTTATTGCTGTTGGTACACCATCTCTTTCAGATGGTTCTGCAGATTTGAGTTATGTAAGTGATGCGCTTAAAACTATNGCNTCGTGTATCTCAGAAAACGATTTTAAAATCATAGTAAATAAATCAACAGTACCAGTAGGAACTGGCAGATGGGCAGCAAAGTTGCTTGCAGATGAATTATCAAAAAATGGTCTCAAAGAACCAGAAAAACACTTTTGTATCGTATCAAACCCGGAATTTTTAAGGGAAGGTAAAGCTGTAGAAGACTTTATGAACCCAGATAGAATAGTTATAGGAAGCGACGACAAGGATGTAGCTTTAAAAACAGCTTCCCTTTACTCTACACTAAACCCTCCAATGATTATTACAAATCTTCCAACCGCTGAGATGATAAAATACGCATCAAATGCTTTTTTGGCTACAAAAATTTCTTTCATAAATGAAATGGCTAATTTAAGTGGAAAAATCGGAGCAGACATAGAAATTGTATCAAAAGGTATGGGTTTAGATAAACGTATAGGCCCTTATTTTTTGAAAGCAGGCTTAGGTTTTGGCGGTTCATGTTTTCCAAAAGATGTTAAGGCTTTGATACACACATCGAAAACATATAATATTGAACCCTCCATTTTAAACGCGGTTATGCAAGTCAACGAAAAGCAAAAAACCAAGCCAATTGAAATATTAAAAAATGCTGGCATTGATTTAAGTGGTACAAAAATTGCAATATGGGGGCTTGCTTTTAAACCCGATACAGACGATATAAGAGAAGCAGCATCCCTTACTATCATAAATGAGTTATTGAAGCATGATGCGATNATTTTTGCTTATGACCCAATAGTTAAGAATTTGCCTATACAAAGTAAAAATTTACATATAGTAAATGATAAGTATGAGGCTTTGGAAAAAAGTGATGTGTTAATTTTNGTAACTGAGTGGAACGAATTTAAAAATATTGAGTTTAAACGATTTAAGGATAAAATTGTTGTAGACGGTAGAAATATATGGGAAAAAAATATTTTGAAAAAGTATACCAAAGCATGCTTTAGCATTGGTCGATGAAAGAAAAAACCTACTATATATGCTCAAATTGTGGCTTCAAAACAGCCAAGTGGTCAGGTAAGTGTCCAAATTGTGGTCAGTGGAATACGCTAAAACAAGAATACCAAATTAAAGAAAAAAGTAATAGTCTTAAGATTATAAAATTAGATGAAATAGAATCAACAGAAGTTTTTAGTTACAAAACAAACCAAAAACCAATTGACGAATTTTTAGGCGGTGGTTTTGTATCAGGCGGCGTTTATTTAATTGCTGGTTCTCCAGGTATTGGCAAATCCACATTGTTACTGCAATTATCCAAATATTTAGTTGAAAACAACTCTAAAGTTTTATATGTAAGTGCAGAAGAGTCAGCAACACAGCTAAGTCTGAAAGCCAAAAGGCTAAACAGCAAAATACCAGTTTTAGAATCAAATGATTTAGATGATATCATTTTTGCTATAAAACAGGAGTATGATTTATTTGTAATAGATTCAATTCATACGATTTACTCTAGCGATGTTGATTCTTTTGTTGGCAGCATCAACCAGGTTAGATTATGTGCACAACAATTAATTGATGTGGCTAAAGAATACAATAAAACAATAATTATCGTAAGCCATATAACAAAAGAAGGCCTTATAGCTGGCCCAAAAGCATTAGAGCATTTGGTAGATGCTGTATTTTACCTAGAAAGCGATGATAAATACAACCATAGGTTGCTTAGAGCAACCAAAAATCGTTTTGCAAGTACAGAATCCGTTGTAATTTTTAAAATGACAGAAAGTGGACTTAATATTATCGAAGATGTTTTTTTAACTTATATAGAAGACACAAAAGAAATAGAAGGTAAGGCTATTGGTGCTATTTTGGAAGGTGCTTATTTAATGTTTATAGAAATTCAAGCATTATGCGTTAAAAGNCCATTTGGTATGCCAAGAAGGACAAGCGTAGGTTTTGATTTAAATCGTCTCAATATGCTTTTGGCTGTTATAGAAAAACGATTGGGTTTGCCTATGTTTGAATATGATGTTTATCTTAATGTTATTGGCGGTTTTAAAGTAAACAATACGCTTGTTGATATGGCTGTTGTTGCAAGTATTGTTTCATCTTTAAAGAAAATTATAATAAGTAAATCTTATGTTTTTTTAGGCGAGATTGACCTNTTAGGTAATGTAAGAAAAACTAAACTCCCAGATATTCTCAAACAACAGTTAAAAAATTCTGATGTTAAATTGTTATTACATGAAAACACGCCAAATGTTGAAAAGCTTTTAAAAACTATTTTGCAAGGTCNCTAAGGCTTTTTGCTAAAATTTGCATGTAGGTATATGAACTAAAACCACTTAGCGCTACAGCAACCCATCCCGCTTCATGTATTTCTTCTTTGGTAGCACCATTTTTTAAAGCTAAATTTACACTGTATGTTATGCACCATTTGCATTGTTTTTCGACTGACAAAGCTACTCCTATTAAAGCTTTAGTTTTTGCATCAAGGTGGCTGTCTTTAAACACTTCATCTAAAAAGCTTTGAAATATTTCACCTTTATTTTCTGACTTTTTGTTGATGTCGCTAAAATTTTTTTCCATATCCAAAATAAGATCATGTGCGTTTTTAATCATATTGGGCCTCATAAACACCTCTTATTTAAAATACTTGTTCCATTTTTTATCTACTAATTCTTTGATTTCATTTGGCATTTTTATATCATCTGGCCAATCTCGTAAAAAACCTTCTGACTTTAGTTTTTTTGTTGCATCTATGCCCATTTTTGAACCCATTTGGGCAATGTTTGAGGCATGATCTAGCACATCGAGAGGCCCCTTTGTAAATATTATATCCCTCTTTGGATCAATATTGTTTCCAAGACGCCATATAACTTCTGATATATTTTGAACATTTACATTTTCATCAAACACCACAATGATTTTTGTCAAACTCATCATACCAAGACCCCACAGTGCATTTATTACTCTAAATGCATGGCCTGGAAATTGTTTTTTAATAGAAATAAATGCAAAATTATGAAATATTCCTTCAATGGGCAAATTGATATCTACAATCTCTGGCAAAATTTTTTGAATAATTGGTAAAAATAAACGCTCTGTGGCTTTGCCTAAATACGCATCTTCCATAGGAGGCTTGCCTACAATGGTTGCTGGATAAATAGGGTGTTTTTTTCTAGTTATGCGCTGTATGTGGAAAACGGGATAGTAATCGGCAAGGGAATAATAACCTGTATGATCACCAAACGGACCTTCTAACGCAAGCTCATTTGGGTCAACATAGCCTTCTAGTACGATTTCAGCATTAGCTGGTACATATATATCATACAGCGTTGATTTTACAAGTTCGACACCATCTTGTCTCAAAAAAGAAGCAAAGAGCATCTCGTCAATATCTTCGGGAAGCGGCGCAGTAGCAGAATATATCGTTAAAGGGTCAGCTCCAATTGCTACACAAACGGGCATTTTTTGGTTATTTTCTTTATAATATCTATAGTGATATGCGCCATCTTTATGTATATGCCAGTGCATACCTGTAGTGTTTTTGCTAAAAACTTGCATTCTATACATGCCACAGTTTTGCTTTTTTGTAATGGGATTTTTTGTAAAAACAAGCGGGAGTGTAATAAAGCACCCACCGTCTTGAGGCCATGTTTTTAATATAGGGTACTTAAACAAATCTACATTATCCTCAATGACTTCCTGACAATGTGCTTTTTTTACAATTTTTGGCAAATAGTGTGATAATTCTTTAAATTTCATTATATTTCTTAATTTATCCCAAAAATTTGTTGGTATTTCGATATTTATGAGCTCTTTTACCCTATCACCAAGCTCATTTAAGCTATTAACACCAAGTGCAAATTGTGTTCGCTCCATAGTGCCAAAAAGATTCATCGCAACAGGAAAATTAGAGCCTTTTGGTTTCTCAAATAAAACCGCTTTTCCATTTTGCTTTACAAGCCTATCTGCAATTTCTGCCATCTCATAAATGGGGTCTGTTTCTATTTTTACCCTAAGTAACTCTTTCTTTTTTTCTAAGGCACTTATATAATCCTGCAGATCTTTAAAAATCATTTTTTTCCTCCTTTAAAAAGCACAAGAAAGTGTATCTGTATTACAGCTTGCGTTTATGGTTTCCACATCACTTTTTATTTGTTCTAAAAGTTTTTCTTTAGAATCAAATTTTATTTCTTCTCTTATGTATTTAACAAAGTATAGATTCATACGTTTGTTGTATAAATCACCGTTAAAATCTGTTAAGTAGGCTTCAATGTGTACTATTTGGTCTTGAAATGTTGGGTTTGAACCTACATTTATAGCCGCTTTATAAAAAATATCGTTTATTTTAGCAAACCCTGCATAGACGCCTTCTTTTAATAGAAGTGGGCGGTTAAAATAGATATTTGCAGTTGGAAAGCCCAGAGATTTTCCTCTTTGTTTACCTTTTTTTACAATCCCGCTTATAGAGTAAAGCCTGCCTAAGAATTGATTTGCAAATTCAATTTCTCCAGATTGCAGAAATTTTCTTATTTTTGAGCTACTTACTGTAATATTATCAATTTTGTAAGCTGGAATTATATGTAGCTTAAAACCAAACTCTTTAGAATACTCTTTTAGGGTTAGTGTATTTCCTAAAGCTAATTTTCCAAATGTGTAATTGTAGCCTACGCACACTTCTTTTGCTTTTAGACCATCAATTAAGTATTTCTTTACAAAACTTTGTGGGTGCATCATTGCAAATTCTTTCGTAAAACGAGCACAAAAAATGTAATCGACATTAAATTTACATAAAATTTCATACTTTTCTCTAAATGATTGCATAATAAATGCCTGATTATGCTGCTTTATAATCTTTAATGGGTGGGGGTAGAAAGTAAAAACAACCGTTTTACCATTGGTTTTCTGTTTAATTTCATCAATCTTTTTAAGAAGCTGCTGGTGTCCTAAGTGAATGCCGTCAAAATTACCAAGTGCTACGATTGTATAGTCTAGTTGTGGAAAATCATTTATATTTCTAATTACTATTGGTTTCATACATTGAACCTAAAATAAACAACATCGCCATCTTGCATAATATAATCTTTACCTTCAAGCCTTATTAGACCCATTTCTTTTGCCTGTTTTTCTCCGCCGCTTTTTATATAATCATCAAAGCTTATTACTTCTGCTCTTATGAAACCCCGCTCGATATCTGAGTGTATCTCTCCAGCCGCTTTTTTTGCCACTGTGCCTGTTTTTATGGACCAGCCTCTCACTTCTTTNGGGCCTGCTGTAAAAAATGTTATTAAATCAAGTAACTCATAGGCTATTTTTGATAGTTTTTCTAGGCCTGATTCATTTAAACCAAGCATCTCTAAATATTCTTTTTTTTCTATCTCTTCCATCTGTGATAAATCTTCTTCAATTTTACTTGATATAACCATAAAAGGTGCTTTTTCCTCACTAGCTATTTGGGAAACTATTTTTGTATATTGGTTGCCATTTATATTTTTTTCGTCAACATTTGACACATAAATCATTTTTTTTGCACTAATGAGCTTTAGTTCTTTTATGATTGATTCTTGCTCTTGGGTTAAATCGTATAGCTTTTGGCCTTTTTCTAGTTTTGACTTTATCTCTTCTAAAACAGCAGTTTCTTGTTTATTGGCTTTTTTTGCTTTAGCTAACCTGTTTTCTACAATTTGGAGGTCTGATAAAATAATCTCTGTGTTTATTATATCTATGTCTCTTTTTGGGTCAATAGAGCCTTCTACATGAATTATATCTTCATTTTCAAAGCATCTAACAATATGAACGATAATATTAACATCTCTTATATGTGACAAAAATTGATTTCCAAGCCCTTCGCCTTTGCTTGCTCCTTTTACAAGTCCAGCTATATCCACAAATTTTACAGTAGGGTAAACTATGCTTGCTGGTTTAACAATATCTGACAAAATATCAATACGTTTATCTTTCACTAAGGCTATGCCGACATTCGGTTCAATTGTGCAGAATGGAAAGTTTGAACTTTTTGCGTTAGCTTTTGATAGCGCATTAAATGTGGTTGATTTTCCAACATTTGGTAACCCAACTATCCCACATTCTAGACTCATTTTTCACCTCAAAATATTTTTTATAATCAAACTTACTATTGCTATAATGAAACCAACGATTGACCCTACAATCGAACCGTTTATCCTGATGTACTGTAAATCATTGCCTACTTTAGACTCTATTTGATATATCAATTGTTCATGTTTTAAATCGTTTAAATAATTTTTAACGGTTTTTCCTATTAAGTGATGATTTTGACGCATTATATATGTTAATTTTTGTTTTACAAAACTGTTAAATTCGTACTTATGTTGCAAAAGTTGATTTATAATGAAGCTGTAGATATAGCTGAATTGCTTTTCAAAATTTGCTTTGTTTGTAATAAGTTTTTTATTTTTTGCAACAAAACTTTTTATGCTGTTTTGTATATTTTTAGAAATAAGCATTTTTATTTTAAATTCATTTTGCATATAAAAATCTAGCGCTGCATTACTATTTATTGCTAAATTAAGCAAGTCAGCTATTTTTTTTGGTGTACTTGGCTCATCAATTTGTTTCAGTAAAAAGTTTTTTATTTTTGTTATGTTTTGCTCTAATTCATTTTGAATTAATTCTAATACATAAGTGTAGAGCTTTGATTCGTAAGTATAAATTTGGCTTATAGCATAATTTTTTATGTTTAACCTTATTTTGTGTGCTTGATTTTGCTTTATTTCAAGGATTAATCGCTTTAATTGTTCTATTAGTTCTTGGGATAGCGCTTCTTTGTCAATAATATTAAAGCCCTCAAGGAGTGTAATTACTATATCTTTTGAAATAGCTTTATTTTTGTAACTTTCTATAAATTCTTCTAAATACATAGATATTGTGTCTTTGTTGTGATTTATTAATAAAGTAGCATAATCGCACAAACCTTCTATTAATTTGTCGAAATTATTTTCTAGAGCATTTTTAAGTGTTGATGAGAGTTTAGTTTTTATACTATTATCTAAATTATTAATAGCAAACTTTACAAGTGTTTTATTGTCAAGGTTTAAAATGTAATATTTTGCCTGCATTGATAAAGTTTTATAAGCTTCATTATAAAGTGAGCTTTCAAAGATCTTTTTAGCATTATTTTTTACAATGTCGTAAAAATTTAATGTATAAATGTAGTTATCTATGTACTTTTGAAGCATGGAATCAAACTGTTTGGTGTATGTAAAAGCTATAATCTTTGCAGTGTATTTTTTTGCAATTTTTTTTAAAGCTAAAATGTAGCGATGTTTTTTTGATAAGTTTAGTACAATTACTGATGGGTCTATGTTGTTTATTTGAGTAGCAAGGTACTTTTTTGATAGCCATGTGTCACTTACAGTTATTGCTATAGAATCTATGAGCTTTTGTCGGTTATTTTCTATTATATTTGTGTGAGGAATTTTTAAACCCAGAGGGTGTCTAAATAAAGCACTTACAGCAAACCAATCTGCAAAACCACCCACAACAGCAGCTTCTGAAACCTTTTGTATAATGTAAACTAATACATTATGGCTACTAAATAAATGAAACACTATAAAAACGACAATAGATCCCAAAAGAAAAAGATTTGCAATCTTCTTTTTATCATTCATGGCAAAAAATTATACAACACTTGTTACCTAAAATCAAATTACTTGACAAATACGCAATTATTTATATCTTTAATTATGTATCCTTTGCGGATGTAACTCAGCTGGTAGAGTGCAAGCTTCCCAAGCTTGAGGGCGCGGGTTCGAATCCCGTCATCCGCTCCATTTATCTTCAAGCAAAAATATCGAGCGTTTCAATATACTGTTTATCTTTTTCAAATGCTTCTTTGATGTTTGCAAAAATCCTATCTTTTAGCTTTTGGTAAATTATTCTGTTTTTATCTAGTGTTTTGGCAAACTCAAACGCAATGTGCTCTAATTCTTCCAAGTTATCAGCAGATTTTAGTATTACACCTTGTTTTTCAAGCTCGTCTGCAGTGCAACGCTTACCTGTGAATACTATTTCTTGATAGTATTGGTAGTTGATAGCTTTTTTAGAATACTCAATCATTGAAGGTAAAAATGGTATACCTATATCAACCTCTGGGAAACAAAAAAAACCTCTATCCTGCCTAGCAAACCTAAAATCACACGCTAATCCCAGCAGTGCACCATTTCCAAAAGCGTGACCATTAATTTGGGCAATTGTTGGTACACAAGAAAATATGATTTTTTTGAAAACTTCGTTCATCTTGTATAAAAACTCTTTTATTGTGTTGTAATTTTTTTCCTTTATATTTGCTTTTATCCATTCAACATCTATACCTTGAGAAAAATTTTTTTCATCATTTGATGTTATTATTATTGATTTTGTAGTGTTATCTGAAATACAAGAATCTAGTGCTTTTAAAAATTCATTTGCAAATACAATGTCGTGTCTGTTTTCTTTGTTGTTCATAATAATATAGGCTATATTATCTTTTTTGTCTGTTAATAATCGTGTCATTTATTGCTCCTTTTTAAAGATTTTTGGAAGGTTATTTTGTATATTGTGGATATTTAGAAATTTAGCATTAAACTGCGCTATTTTGTCTAGCTGTGTATTTATTGCTTCTTCGATGAGGCTGTTAATGAATTTTTTTGTTGCAAACAAAGCGCTTTTTGGGTTTTTTGTAAAACTTTGGACAATTTTTAAAACTTCGCTAATTAGTTGTTCTTTATCATCAAATACATCGCTAACTAAATTTATATACTTTGCTGTTTTTGCGTCAATATTTTTACTGCTAAATGCCAACATTCTTGTATTGTCAAAACCAATTATAAAAGGCAACCTCTGAAGTGAGCCCAAGTCTGCAGGTATACCAAGTTGAGTTTCTTTTAGAGAAAAAATTGCATCTTGAGTGCAAAATCTTAAATCGCATGCACTGATGAAATCAAGCCCACCACCAATGCAGTATCCACTTACTGCTGCAATGTAGATTTTTCTACCATTAAACATTAAATTCATACCTTTTTGCATGATTTTGATTATTTCATAAAGTTCCTTGCTGTCATTACCAATAAAGTGACCAAAATGATTTAAAAAGTCGTTAAAATCAAGACCAGCACTAAAATGATTACCTTTGCCTGCAAAAATAGTGGCACAAACCGTCTCATCTTTTTCAATGTTCTCAATTAGTTCTATCAGTTCAGTAAAAAAAACCCATGTCTGTGCGCTTGCATGTTGCTCATTGAGAAAATAAACCATCTCTATGTTACCTAAACGTTGAGTTTCAAAAAAGTTAAGACTCATATGTTCCTCCTGTATTCCTATTTACTACAAATTAGTTTTTTTGTCAACCTTAACATAACATTTACGTTAAGATAATTATTTTCAATTATTCCATTTGATTTCATATTTTCTTTAAGCTATAAAATATATTTTCTAAAAAATTAAAATTTATAAAATTTCTTGACAAAAAAATATTGCTCGTTATAATTATCAAAGTTTAGGGGCCCATAGCTCAGTTGGTAGAGCCACCGGCTCATAACCGGTTGGTCCTAGGTTCGAGTCCTAGTGGGCCCACCAAAAAGTTTGATGTTTATTTTTGAAGCAATTGAAGCGTTAGAAAGTTATTTTCCTCTATCTTTCCAAGAAAGTTGGGACAATTCAGGGTTTCAAGTTTTATTCAAGCACAACATATTAAGCGGAATTTTACTAGCTTTGGATATTAGGTTAGAAACTATAAAAGAGGCAAAACAAAACGATTGCAATTTAATCATAGCTCATCATCCGTTGTTTTTACAAGCGCTTAAAAACTTTGATTACAAGTTTTATCCAGAAAATGTTCTGTATTTGGCTACTAAAAACGAAATTAGTATTTATGCAGCACACACTAATTTAGATATTGCACCATTTGGTTTAAATTACCACTTGTGCAAGAAATTTTCTTTAAAAAACTTTTTTATGTTAGAAAACTTAAAGCCTGTTTTTATAGGAGAGCTTGAAAGAGAGCAGACGTTTGATGAATTTATTGAATTTGTAAAAAAAACGCTAAATGTGCCAATATTAAAATATGTGAGTTCTCACAACCGATCTATTAAAAAATTAGCAATTTGTTCTGGCAGTTGTGCAGATTACATACCTAAACTAAAAGGCTTTGATATCGATGCCTTTATTACAGGCGATCTTAAGCACCACAGTGCGATATTTGCCCAACAAAATGGTATTAATGTTATCGATGCAACGCATTTTTATACTGAAGTATGGTCTAAAGACGTACTATTTGAGTGCTTAAAAGATTTGGATGTCAATGTAATAAAAAGCGCTAAAGATTATATCCCATGGAATTACATATAGGAGGTGTTGATGAATGCTGACATAGAAATGCTTTTAAAAATTCAAGAGTACGATAAGCAAATTTATCAACTTGAATCTGAATTTGCTAAAAAGCTTGAGGAAAGGGAAAAGTTAGAAGAATTACTAACCGCTTATACACTTAATATGGAGCAGGCACAAGAGGAACTAGATGAAATTCTTGAGGATTTAAATTTTAAAAAAAACCTACTTGAAGAAAAAGAAGTTTTGCTTGAAAAGCTTGATGAAAAAAGTAGTGCCGTTTACAATCAAAAGCAATCAGATGCTTTATCTAGTGAAATAACCATAGCAAAAACCAACAAAAGTATTCTAGAAGACAAAATATTAGAAATTCAAGCTGTGGTCGATGATAAGAACAAGAAAATAAGCGAGATTCAACAGCAAATAGATGAAACAAAACAGAAATTGGAAGCTTTTGATGTCCAATTATCTGAAATTAAACACGATATTGACAAGCAAATCGAAAAAATTAACGAAGATAAACAGACTATGCTTAGCGAGATAAACCCTAATTTATTAGCAAAATACAATAAAATTGCTATATGGGCAAAAGGTAGCGCTGTAGTAAGGGTTGAAAATGAAACTTGCTATGGTTGTTTTATAAAGTTGCCTCCTCAAGTATCTGTACTTGTTGAAGAAACCGAAGAAATTGTTTACTGTCCAAATTGTGGTAGAATATTGTACAAAAAAGAATGAAATTAGACTTACTCAAGAAATTTTGTGAACTTCAATCAGTAGAAAAAACTGCTGATTATTTTGGTATTTCAATTGATGATTTTTTTGGCAAGATAAGTCAAATATGTAAAGACTTAGAAATAGATAAACCGCTTGCCAAAAAAAATCATTTGATTGAACCAGATAAACCCCTAAGCGTCTATATAGATGGTGCATCTAGTAATAATCCAGGTCCTGCTGGTATTGGTATAGTATTTATACAAGATGAGCAAATTATTTATACAGTATCTAAATATATTGGTGAAAAAACTAACAACGAAGCTGAGTATATTGCCCTTATAGAAGCGTTAAATTTGGTGTTGGATCAAGATATAAAATCAATAAAAGTTTTTTCTGATTCTGAATTAGTTGTAAAGCAAATAAAAGGTATTTATGCTGTAAAACAGGAACATTTAAAAAAACTCAACAAAGAGGCTTTGTCATTAATAGAAAAATTTGACCATTTTGAGATTAACCATGTAGTTAGAAGTTTAAATGCAAAAGCCGATAAATTGGCAAAATCGGCTATTGAACATAATGGTAAACTAACTCATAAGTAAATGTTGCATATATATTTAGCCTATCAACACCAAACCTATCTGGTAGTGGGTTGAATGGTGAAGCTTCCCTTATAGCTTTTATTGCTGCTTCATCTAAAATAGGGTATCCGCTTGAGCGAATTACTTTTGCATAAGCAAGCGAACCGTTTTTATTAATGCCAAACTCTACAAGCAAAGTACCCTGCTGGTTTTTTAAACGAGCTTGCTCTGGGTAAACCCATACGTTTTGTATTTTATCTTTGAGTAGCTTCATATAAGAAACATATTTTATTGATTCTGTTCCTATTTCGATAGTTGCTTCTTTTTTTGCATTTGGGCTTTCGTATTCTTTCACTTTGCTTGAGCCTTGATATTTTTGGTTTGGGTTTATTGCAGGTGCATTTTTGTTAGATTGTGAAAATAAGTTTCCAGAAATTTTGTATGGTGTGTTTTGGGCTAAATTTTGTTGTTTTGTCGAGTTTGGCGGAGATTTTGGTTGTTTTAAAACTTGAGCATTCTTTGTAACTTCTTGATTTGTCGAAGATTTAGCAATTTTTTGCTCTTTGGTGTGTGTTTTTTGTGGTACACTTTCACTTTTAGATTGCGGTGTGCTTTTTAATGGGATTTTTTCTGTTTTTGAATATATCCTAGATTGAGCCTGTCTATTGATATTTGACGCTATAATGTGCGGCTGCTTTTGCTGCGTGTTTTGTTCTTGTTTTGGTAATTGCACAATGTCTACATGATATACCGGTGGAGATAATTTTGCTATAGGTTTTTTGTTATGAATAATGAGCAGATATACCAAAACTATCAATAATAAATGAATTGCAACAGAAAAAGCAAATGATAAAAACTTCATTTTTATTTTTAATATTACCTTTTCATTCTAAATTTTTATTGGCGCGAAAACGCATACAACAAACGGTCTTTTTCTTGCGACCATTATAAATCATAGCTTAGAGTATATATATTTTTAAAAGTATTTAAAGAGGTTATCAAAATTTTGTTTATGATACGCTATGTAAAATTAATTGATTTATTTTATAATTTTTATATAATTAAATAGGGGTTTTTATGCATGATTCGTTGCTTTTGATGATGTTTGAGCGATTAAGCATAATTGCTATACTTGCATTTTTTTTATCAAAAGCGTCATTTTTTAGAAATATTCTTTACAACGCAAAAGTTACAAAAAAAGATTTAATTTTAGCTATTTTGATATTTGCAGGAATTGGTATTTTGGGCACTTATACAGGAGTCCCAATAAAAGATGCTATTGCAAATTCTAGGGTTATTGGTCCAATGGTTGGTGGTTTAATTGGTGGGCCCATTGTGGGTTTTTTTGCGGGTTTAATTGCTGGACTTCACAGATTAACGCTTGGTGGGTTTACTGCAACAACCTGCGCTATTTCTACAGCTTTAGAGGGTTTACTTGGTGGACTTATTAGAAAATACTACAAAGGTGAGTATATACCGTGGGAGTTAGCTTTTTTTGCTGGGGTTTTAGGTGAAGGAATGCAGATGGGTATAATCCTACTCTTTTCAAAGCCGTACCCTAAGGCACTGGATTTGGTAAATGACATAGGTATGCCAATGACAATTACAAACGCTATCGGTATAACTGTATTTATGATGATTGTTAAATCCGTTTTTGATGAAAAGGAAAACATTTCTGCAACACTTGCAAAACTCTCGCTTGATATTGCAAATAAGACATTGCCTTTTTTAAGAAACGGTTTAAATGAAATATCTGCTGCCAATGCTGCCAAAATTATTTATGAATCAACCGATTTAGATGCTGTAGCAATTACAGATACAGATAAAATATTAGCTCATATAGGTGTAGGTAATGATCACCACAAAAGCGGTATACCTATACAAACCAATGCTACAAAAAATACACTTTTAAATGGCGGGATCAATATAGCAACTACAAAAGAAGAAATAGGTTGTTCTATTAAAGATTGCCCGCTAAATAGTGTAGTTATTGTACCGCTTAAATGCTTTGATAAACTTGTTGGTACTTTGAAACTATACAGATCAAAAAAGAAAGTTAGCAGAAAAGTTATTTCTAGCACAGACATTGAGTTAGCAAAAGGTTTAGCTCAGTTAATTTCTTATCAAATTGAGATTGCTCAGGTTGAAGAGCAAAAGAAACTTGCCAGTCAAGCAAAGCTTATTGCATTAGCTTCACAGATGAACCCGCATTTTTTGTTTAATACACTGAATGCAGTAATATCATTTATCCGAACAAACCCCCAGGTAGCAAGACAAATGTTGATTAATTTAAGTGAGTATTTGAGGTACAACCTTAAAAATATTGGAACTTTTATAACAATTGCTAAAGAATTAGAGATTGTAAAATCTTATCTTTATATTGAGAAGGCTCGTTTTGGCAATAAAATTGAAATTGAAGAAGAAATTGACGAAAGTTTGTTAGAAGAAAAAATACCCGCTTTTGTTTTGCAACCACTTGTGGAAAATGCTGTAAAGCATTCGATATCAAAGATAAATACAAAATTAATGTTGAAAATAAAAATACAAAGGATGGAAGAATANATACAATTTTATGTTACTGACAATGGACCTGGTATAAAACAAGAAAAACTTCAAAAAATATTTACTGCCAATAATCAAATTACTTCAGAGCAAGAATCAGAAAGTGGTTTAGGTATAGGAATAAAAAATGTAAATGAAAGGCTTGTGTCGATTTTTGGAAAAGATGCATACTTGCACATTAATACAAAAGAAGGTCAAGGCACGGTAGTTTATTTTATGATGCCAAAATCGTTGTTGTCAAATGCTTAAAGCGTTGATAATTGAAGACGAAAAACCCGCTATTGATGAGTTAAAGTACCTGTTAAGTTTGTATGATTTTGTAGAAGTCATAGGTGAGGCTCAAGATGGGATAGAAGGTTTAAATCTCCTAAAATCTTTAAAACCAGATATTGTCTTTATTGATATAAACATACCGAAAGTAAGCGGACTTGAACTATCAAAAATTATTTCAAGCGATAAGGTAGCTATAATTTTTACAACTGCTTACGATAATTATGCTGTTGATGCGTTTGAGTTAAACGCACTTGATTATATATTAAAGCCAATTAGCCCATCAAGATTGGAAAAATCTTTAGAAAAAGCCAAAAACTTTCTAAATCAAATTGAGCCAAAACAGAAAAAAATTGACAAAATTCCCGTCGAAGAAAAAGGCAAGATTTATTTATTAGATATCAATGAAATAGTATTTGCTAAATCGCAAGAAGGTTTTGTTAAAATTGTTACAAAAGATTCAAGTTTTTCATTTAAAAAGTCAATGAAAAATTTAGAAGAGAAACTGCAAGATTTTCCTCAGTTTTATAGGGTTCAAAAAAGCTACATAGTAAACTTACAAAGCATATATGAAGTTATACCGTGGTTTAAAAGCACATACTGGCTTGTAATGAACGATGCAAATAAAACCCGCATATCTGTAAGCAAATCTCAGGTAAAAGCACTAAAAAGTATTTTGGGCTTTTGATAACAATTTGACATTTGAACTCCATAATTTTTATAATGCTTTCCAATGTAAGGAGGAGGTATGATTAATGTAGTTTTGTGCGGTGGGTCTGGTACTAGGCTTTGGCCACTTAGCAGAAGCCTTTACCCAAAACAATTTATAAAGCTCTTTGACAACAAGTCTTTATTTCAATTGACAGTTTTAAGAAACAAGAGTTTTGTTGAAAAGTTTATTTTTGTTACAAATGAAGTTCATTATTTTTTGGCATTAGATCAAATTGAAGAAGTTGGTTTGGATTTAGATAAAGCTGAATTTATATTAGAGCCAGTAGGCAAAAATACTGCACCGGCTGTTGCATTTGCTAGTTTTTTGTCAGATGAAGACCAAACACTGCTAGTATCAAGCGCAGACCATTACATAAAAGAGTCAAATAATTACTATGAAAGCATAAAAAAAGGTGAAGAATTTGCTAAGTTAGGCT
>JGI24721J44947_10001263_pt1 | contig 35743 bp, 33 predicted proteins | sample YelNatPaOPGAMG01_FD_44947 | JGI IMG/M metagenome (IMG submission 44947) | reverse complement strand
TTTTCAAGGTAAAAATCGTAAATTTCTTTTTTACCTGCCAAATCCGCTTTTTTAAATCTTTCAGTTAAAATTACTACTGCAGCCATTCTCTCTTCGTGAATTTTTGATTCCAACAGTTTTTTCAAATCGGTGAACGGCAGGGCAAAATATTTTTTTACCACCTGACGGATTTCCCCTAACGGCACACCTAAAAACTCATCCCCTTCTGCGTATTTTCCTTTACCTGTTTTAAAAAATTTCTGGAGAACTTTGGCTTTTTGGACATCCTTTTTTTCTTTTAATTCTTTTCTTAAATCAGCCAAGTTTTTGGGAGGATAAATCCGATACTCTAGCAAGTGGAGGGTTTTCCCCGACTGGCTTTTTTGATTATATTTTCTGGCAATTATTCCGCCAAGACTTTCAGGAATTCGCCGACTTGGCAAATTATCTTGGTCAACCGGATAAAGAAGATATTCATACTCTAAATTATTATCTGCCCATTTTTTTAAAGCAGAAATTGCTTCCCTGCCAAAACCTTGCCCGTGAGCAGATTTTTTAATCCAAATTCCCAGCTCTGGAGAACAGGTATCAAGATGGTGTAAACCAGCGCAACCTAAAAATTCTTTGGTTGCTTTTTTTAAAATAACCATTTGGAGGTCTTGGTTTTTCTTCATTTTTTCCAAAGAAGATTGAATAAACTGTTTTGTCTCCTCTGGCTTTTTTGGGGATCTGGGGGACATAAAACGGGTAATTTCAGGGGTAAACTCGCGAAAAATCTCCTCTGTAAACGCAAAAGAAATCGGGACCAAAAGCAGATTTTTTGTTTCTAACAAAACCTCGGCACAATTAATTTCTAATTTAGAGGGAGCTACTGATTTTTTTAATCTTTTCATCTTCTCCCTCTTCTAAAGTTTGGGTAGAGGAAATTTTTTGACCCATTAAGGTATAGCCAGTGGTGACATTGGCCATCTGGTTATAAGCGTTGGTTAAATGTCTGCTTAAAAGGGAAAGATTTTCTCCCAATTTTTCGTAATCTTTTTGAATGCCATGAAGGACAGCAAAAAGCTGGCGAGTCTTTTTTTCAATGTCCTTACCTTGAAAAGAAAGCAAAATTACTTGTAAATTGGCATACAAGGTATTCGGGGAAACTGGATAAACGCGACTTTTTCTAGCATAATCCGTCAGTTCCATTTCATTGACAACCTCGTAATAAACCGGTTCTGACGGAACATACATTAAAGCAAAGTCCATTGTCCCCTCCTCTGGTAAAATATATTTTTGGGAAATATCAGTAATGTGTTTTTTAACATCACGGATAAAATCTTTTCTCGCACTTTCTTTCTCAATTTCATTTTCCGCTGACATCATTTTTTGAAAATTCTCTGCAGGAAACTTGGAATCAATCGGTAAAATGCCAGCTTCAGTTTTTATTGCGGCATCCACCTTATCTCCTGACTTAAAAGAGTATTGCAGAAAAAAAGAATTTTTCGGTAACATTTGAGAGATTAAGTCTTTCAAAACCTGCTCCCCAATATTTCCTCTCAATTTCGGACTTTTAAGATAATCCTGCAGGTTTTTCATAGAGACCGAAAGCTCGGCAAATCTGCCAGCATCCTGCCTTATCTGACCCATAAGTTGAGTAGCGCTATCAAGTCTGGTATCAAGCGAACTTTGCATTGACTTAAGCCAAGCAATCAAAGCTTCATCAGATTTTCCAGCAGACAACTTTTTGTTCAAGAAGTAAATAACCAAGGCAAAACCGACAACTATAACCGCCATTACTGCCAACAAATCCGCTGTCATAGTTTAATTTTACCATTTTTCAGGTAGAATAGGTTTTAGTGATTAGTATTTTAGCGGGCAGTTGTCCGCACTCTGCAGGCTAAAGCCTGCCAAGATAAAAATATGGCTCGCCTCCATCGCCGGAATTTTTTACCTACTGCTATTATCAATCTCATCTTGTGGATAACTTGTGGATTAATTATCTTTCTTCTTGATCCTAATAACAATTTCAAATTTCCAATCTTAAATTTTAATTTTTCCATATTTCCAAACATTATTCTTTTTTTTCTCACTTTTACCCTGGCTCTCACTCTCACCCTCGCTCTTTTATTAGGCAACACTCGCCGTGGTTTTTTTTGTTCCATGATCATTGTCAGTTTGCTTTTCTTGAGATTAAACAAACTCGCCTATTGGTGGAATGTTGTCCTCGTTATCGCAGTCTTCCTGTTTACCGAGTTATCTTTATCACGTAAAGGAAGTCGGCAAAAAAGATACTAAGAAAAGTTTTGCTTTTGAAGCTAAATTAAGGTAAAATTAGGCGATGAACAAAAGATTTTATATCACCACCCCAATCTATTATGTAAACGATGTCCCTCATATTGGACACACCTGCACCACGGTTATCGCTGATATTCTCGCTCGATATCATAAGCTCAAAGGGGAAGATGTCTTTTTTTTAACCGGCACAGATGAACATGGTGCTAAAGTAGCTGAAGCAGCCGCTGCCGAAGGACTTTCCCCAAAGGAATTTTGCGATAAAGTTTCCCGGACCTTTTCGGGAATCTGGCCAAGGCTTAATATCCAATATGACTTTTTTATCAGAACCACCAACCCAGAGCATGAAAGAATTGTCCAAGAAGTTTTAACCAAAATTTATCAAAGCGGGGATATTTACAAAGCAAGATATGAAGGACTTTATTGTGTAGGTTGCGAAAAATTTATAAGCGAAGACGAACTTGTCAACGGTCACTGCCCTCTTCATCCCAACCAAACCGTACAGAAACAATCTGAAGAAAATTGGTTTTTCCGGCTGTCAAAATATGTACCAGTCTTAATAGAGGCTATTGAAAACAAAAATCATCCTTACCACTACGAAATCGCTCCAGAAAATAAAAAAAATGAGGTGCTAGCCAGACTTAAAGCAGGAATAAAAGATTTAAGTATTTCCCGCTCTCAAGTTACTTGGGGAATCCCTGTTCCTTGGGATAACTCCCAGACAATTTATGTTTGGGTAGATGCTCTCCTTAATTATTACACTGCCACAAGAATTACAGGCAAAGAAGATTTTTGGCCAGCTGATATCCATTTAATTGCTAAAGATATTTTGTGGTTTCATACTGTCATTTGGGAAGCTTTACTTTTAGCCGCAGGCTTGCCTTTACCAAAAAAAATTTTTATTCACAATTTCTATAGTGTTGACGGGCAAAAAATGAGCAAATCCCTCGGCAATGTGATTTCCCCCCAAGAATTGATTAATAAATTTGGAGTAGACGGAACAAGATACCTTATAGCAACCTCGTTTCCCGCCTATGATGACAGTGATGTAGGAATGGAAAGATTCACCAAAAAATATAATGCTGACCTTGCCAATGGTTTAGGTAATCTGGTCGCCAGAATTTCCCGCCTTTGTGAAAAATCTGGTAGTACTTTTGCCCGTCAGTCAAAACTCACCTTCGATCCTCAAATTGAGAAGTATTTTTCTCAATTCCAGTTCAACGATGCCTTAGCCTATCTTTGGAAACAGATAGACAAGGCAAATAAAACGATTAATGAATTAAGACTGTGGGAGCAAAAAGGAAACGTCTTAAGAGAAAACCTTCAATCTTTGGTCTCCCTCCTGCAAAANATTGCTTTTAACTTACAACCGTTTATGCCGGAAACCAGCCAAAAAATTTTAGATCAATTTAATGGTTTCACCAAAAACAAACAATTATTATTTCCTCGAATCTAATTACTTATCCTGAATTATGAATAAAAAAGATCACCTTATCAAAAGGTTTTTGGAAATTCTTCCGGGTTTTGTTTCCTGGAATTTAATCCTTTTCCCTCTATGGGGAGCATTTATTTCTCCGGTNGCGGTTGCCTATTTTGTCCTTCTCTTCGACATCTTTTGGTTTTATAAGTCAATTACTTTTGCTTTTTTTGCCGTTGTCTCTCATTTACGTATTGAAGCCTCAAAAAAAATGGATTGGCTTGGAGAGCTGAAATTTTTTCCTGATTGGCAAAAGGTTCATCATTTAATCATTATCTGCACTTATAAAGAGCCCTTACATATTCTTGAACGGACACTAAAAAGTATTCTTGATCAGACAATGCCAAAAGAGCAGATAACAATTGTTCTCGGCTTTGANGCGAGAGAGAAAGATTGGCAAGTTAAAGCCGCAGAGTTAAAGAAAAAATTCCATGGAAAATTTGCGCATTTCCTTGTTAGCGAACACACGCTGGTGCCGGGAGAAACAGCCGGAAAACACTCCAATGCCCGAAGTGCAATTTTACTCGCTAAAAAGAAGCTCCTTGATACTGGGAAAATAGATGCTAACTACTCCCTTGTTACCTCATGCGACGCTGATCATGTCTATCATCCAAACTACTTTGCCAATTTGGCTTTTGATTTTCTTGATAATCCCCAAAGATACTTAAGATTCTGGCAACCGGCAATTGTTTTCTACAACAATTTTTGGCGTTTGCCGGCAATTTCCCGAGTTGCCAACACTTTCGGAACAATCTGGAATATTGCCCAACTCTCGAGAACTGATCGGCTTATTAACCAACAAAACTATTCTCTTTCCTTTCGCCTGCTTAATCAAATTGGTTTTTGGGATCCTGACGTTATCCCCGAAGATTGGCATATGTTCTTCAAAGCTTTCTTCGCCACTGGCGGAAAAACAGAAGTTGAACCTATTTTTCTACCTCTCTATGCAGACGCCGCCGAATCAACCACCTTAGCCAAAACAATCAAAAATCAATATGAACAGTTCAAACGTTGGGCCTGGGGTGTTTCCGACACTCCTTATATTTTTAGAAATTACTTTCTTGCCAAAGATATTCCTTTTGGAGAAAAGACAATTCGGTTGCTACGCTTTATCGAAGACCATTTTCTCTGGCCGGTCAACTGGTTTATTGTCACGATTGGAGTTAATCTCCCTATCTTACTAAATAAAAATTTTGCCAAAACTGCTTTGGGTTTTAATCTGCCAAGAACTTCCTCGGCCATTCTTACTCTTTGTCTAATTTTTTTGGTGATTATCTTAGTTGTTAACGCCAAACAAAGACCACCAAGACCGAAGGAGGTAAGTAAATTCAGGGCGCTTTTAATTCCTTTAGAGTTTGTCCTGATGCCAATTGCCGGTCTTATTTTTGGCGCCTTGCCGGGCTTAGACGCCCATACCCGGCTAATGTTGGGAAAATATCTGGAATATCGAGTAACGGAAAAAGTATGATAAACTTGAAAATAGACAATAGAAAGTAGAGGCTAGAATTAGAAGTTAGATAGTAGAGGACAGAGAAATATCTGTCCTCCACCTTCTAATCTCAAAATCCAGCTTGTGGCTCTATCGTCCATCCTTAAACAAAAGAACGATATGAATTATAAAACTTTTTTCAAAAAAAACAGATTTATAATTTCCCTTTTGCTAATTATCTCAATTCTCCGGGTTCCCTCTTTTTTTGAGCCTTATTGGTATGGAGATGAAGGAGTTTATCTTTCTTTGGGCATAGCTCTCAGAAAAGGTTTTCTTTTATACCGTGACATTTTTGATAACAAACCGCCTCTAATTTATCTGCTGGCCGCTTTAGCCAACGGAAGGCTGTTTTGGTTCCGATTGTTTCTTGCTCTCTTTAATTTGACAACCATTTGGTTTTTTTATCACTTGACCAGCCGATTCAAACTAAACGAAAAATCAGCCAAAATCGCCACTAGTCTTTTTGCCCTTTTAACAACAATTCCTCTTGTCGAAGGGAATATTGCCAATGCAGAAATTTTCCTGCTTTTGCCAACAATCCTTAGTCTTTATTTACTTTCTCCTTATTTTTTTTCAGAAAAGGAAAAAACTTTTTCCAAGTTAAGCATGTTCGGCGTTGGAATCATTTTCGGATTAGGACTGCTTTTTAAAGTCCCTGCTGTTTTTGACCTTGGAACTGTCATTGTCTTTTTGGTCTTTTTTCAAAAAAACAACCGGGTTTTCAATTTTAATTTCAAACAAATATTTCTCATCCTCGGTTATCTTTTACCGATTTCCATAGTCGCGCTTTTCTTTATTTTTCGTCATGCTTTTGGTAATTTTTTTAGTTCATGTTTTTTGCAAACAATGGGTTACCTCACTTCTTGGGAAACAGGCTCCCATGTTTTCTCCTTTGCTTCTCTTCTAAAATCAAAATTAATCCTCAATACTTTGATTGCCATTCTCTTGCTACTTTGTCTTTGGTGGCAAAGAAAGAAATTTCCCTCAGAATTAAAGTTTTTGGCAATTTGGTTTATTTTTTCCCTTCTCTCTGCGACTCTGTCAGGCCGCCCTTACGCTCATTATTTAATCCCGATTATTCCTTCCTTAAGTCTGCTGATTGGTTTGTTTTTCCAAAAGCAGGAAAAGAGTCCTTCTCTAATCTTTTGGTTGTCTTTTTTCCTGTTATTGCTAACTTGCGTTCGCTATCGTTTTTGGTTCTATCCAACTTTTTCTTACTACCGCAATTTTGTTACTTTTATTTTACAGGGAAAAGATCAAAAAAATTATTTTTCCTTTTTTGGCGCGTCAGTCCCTGAAATTTATGAAGTTGCCGAGTTTACTGCCGCGGTTACCAACCCTCAAGACAAAATCTTTGTCTGGGCAGACGAGCCAAATTTGTATCCACTTTCCCGTCGGTTGCCTGCTTGCCCTTATGTCGTGGCTTATCATATTATGGAACGCAACCTTTACAATCAGGTCGGTCAACAACTTTGGTCGTCGCCACCAGCGCTAATAATTGTAAACACTCATCTTAAGATCTTTCCTGCTCTCTCCTCAATTCTGTCTGAATATTTTCAGATTTACTCCTCTAATAATTTTGTTATCTTTAAAAAAGGTAATTTTTAAATGGACAAATTCCAACAATTAAACCTGCTTAAAAAACTAGGGTTGGCTAATTTTTTGCTTATTTTTGGTGAAGCAGCACTGATTTTCCTAAAGTTTAACATTCTTCCTGTTCAAGTCCCTTTATTCTATAGTCTGCCCTGGGGAGACGAACAATTAGTACCGAAAGTCTGGCTTTTTTTAATTCCTCTTCTTTCTTTGGCCTTAGCCTTAACTCATTTCTTTTGGTCAAAATTCTTACAAAAAAAGGGTGACACTTTTCTCCCTTTTGTTCTTCTTGGCAACTCTCTCCTTTTTGCTCTCTTAGGAGCTTTAACCTTGGTAAAAATAATCTTTCTGATTACCTAAATGAAAACTGCTTTTTTATTACCCTTTTTGGTAGCGACATTAATAAGTTTCATAACTACCCCTTTAGTCATTCTTGCTTTTAAAAAAATAGGTCTTTTGGATAATCCCCGAAAACATAAACAAGCCAAAAATACTCATACTTATCCTGTCCCTCGGGGCGGCGGCATACCGATCTTTTTGAGCTTACTTACTACTCTATTTTTTCTCCCTTTTGATAAGCATCTTCGTGGTATTCTTTTTGGNGCAGGAATTGCTCTCATTGTTGGTTTACTCGATGATAAATATGAAGAAAAAATNCACCCTTTACTCAGGCTTGCNAGTAATTTTTTGGCTGCCGGCGTTGTTGTCGCTTCTGGTATTGGTGTCGCCTTTATCAATAATCCCTTTGGCGGCATTATTCGCCTTGACCTTCCTCAAATCTGTTTTTCCTTTCTCAATACTCCCCATTGCCTTTGGGTTTTAGCTGATCTTTTGGCGATTATCTGGATTGCTTGGACAATGAATTTCGTCGGCTGGTCAGGCGGAGTTGAGGGCCAGTTACCGGGAATGGTCGTAATCGCTGCCTTAACCATTGCCAGTTTGAGTCTAAAATTTTCGGCTGATATTACCCAATGGCCGGTTATTATCATCGCTTTGATTCTGGCCGGTGCTTATTTAGGATTTCTTCCTTGGAATTTCTATCCGCAAAAAATTATGCCGGGTTATGGCGGTAAAACCCTGGCGGGCTTTATGCTCGCCGTCCTTTCCATTTTATCAACTGCCAAAGTTGCCACTTTAATGATTGTTCTAGGAGTGCCATTAATTGACGCCAGTTACTTGATAATCAAAAGAATTATTTCCGGCCGAGCACCAATTTGGGGCGGCCGGGAACATCTTCATCACCGCCTNCTCGCCCTAGGTTGGGGAAAAAGAAAAATTTCTCTTTTCTACTGGGGAATCACTTTAGTCTTGGCCATTTTGGCGTTGCAATTGAATAGCAAGCAAAAATTCTATACAATGTTTATGTTAATCATTCTTTTTTTAGGAGGAATTTTGTGGTTGAACTGGTTATCAATCTCCTTAAAACGGCCAGACCAAGACAATGGTTAAAAAATTTTAGCCTGGCAGCTGCTCTTATTTTTTCCGGTAAACTTTTCTATCCGCCTAGTTTTTTTATTACCTTGTGGTCAATTATAATTTTCTCCATCCTGACATCTTCAATCTATTTTATTAATGACATTATTGATCTTAATCAAGATAGAAATCACCCATTTAAAAAATATCGGCCGATTGCCTCAGGAAAACTCTCTGTTCCTCTCGCTCTTTTCTGCGCTTCTTTCGGAATTTTTGTTAGTCTTTATCTTTCTTTCAATGTTTCTTTTTTCTTTTTTCTTACTTGTCTAGTTTATTTTCTTTTGCAAATCATTTACTCTTTCTATCTCAAAAACATCATTATCTTTGACGTTCTCTCAATCGCCGCTAGCTTCATCCTGCGTGTTTACGCCGGTGCTTTGATTCTTAATTACCATCTCTCAATTTGGTTTCTTCTCTGTGTTATTTCTTTGGCTTTGTTTATGGCAGTAGGAAAAAGAAAAGCAGAGCTTTCTTTGCTAGGCAAAGAAGCAGGGGTTGGCCACCGAAAAACTCTCAGCTTATACTCGGCCGATCTTCTTGACGATTATCTGGCAATGTTTTCTGCCTCAGCATGGATGTCTTGGGCGCTTTTTACTTTTTTTGAATCTCCACCAGTAACTTTTGAATCTCCTGTTCTTTATTCAATTCTTCCGTTGACAATTTCCGGAACAAACAAACTTCTAATGTTAACTATTCCTATAGTTATTTATGGCATTATGCGTTATTTGAGCATTGTTTATCAGGGTTCTAAAGCAGAAGCACCAGAAAGGGTTCTTTTGTCTGACAAACCTCTTCTCGGCGCAGTTATTCTCTGGGGAATTTTGGTAATTTGGATTATTTATGGAGTTAGTTAAATTACTCAGTCACTTTTTCCGTGTAGCGGCTATCCGCGGAAACCCACCCCTCTTTCCCTGTGTCATATTCGATTTTGTACCAACCAGGCTTCTCTTCCAGTAAAGGATATTTCTTTTGCGGATCAATCGGCTGAATCTTGGCAATTTCTGTTCCCGAAGGATTATCTCTAACCCTTAAGAAACCAAGACTGTTCTCTTTGACAACAATATACCCTAAAGACTGTCCTGCAATTGTTGGAGTAGGAGAAATACGGCCAATTTTAGGAGTCACGCTTACAGTGGGAGTCAAACTAGCAGATGAAGTTGCCGTTGGAGTTGGGCTGACAGAAGCTGAGGCAACAGTTGCCAGTTTAATATTAACAATCAGTTTATAACCCGCAATCGCCTTGGCGTTAAGAGTTTTATCCGTATATCCTTCTTTAGTAACCACAATCTCATGATCTCCTTCGCTAATTTTATCAACAGTTAAAGGCGTAAAACCTTTTGAATCACCGTCAATTTTAACCAAGGCACCATCTGGGTCAGAAACAACGGACAAAGAAGCATCTTGAGTTTTTGTTTTTTCCAAGGTCAAAATTTGGCCAGAAGAATCAGCCTCTCCCGTCCCAAATTCTCTTTCAATCAAAGTTAAGACTCCACCCGCAAGTTTAATTTTGCTCTCCCAAGAAACCAAGGACTGGTTGTCTGACTCAGGAATTAATTTCAAGGTAATTTCCCCTGCTTTTAAATTATCAGCTTGATAAGGAGTTTTCCCCACCAATTTACCATCAATTAACACACTTGCTGTCGGTTGGGTTTTTATTTGCAAAGCAGCCGGAGCTTTTTTGAAAGAACAACCGGAAAGAAAAATTGAGCAAAGCAAAACAAGAACTGGATAAAACGCTCTCTTCATTAAAACAATAATATCACTCTGCCACAAAATTAGCAAGTTATATTTTTAGTTTTTTTGTTTTTTTACTCCGCAAAAACTCAACCAAAACTGGCACAGTGGAAATAAAAACAATGGCAAAAATCACCAAAGAAAAATTGTGCCTGACTCCCGGAATATTGCCAAAAAAGAAGCCGGCAAAAACAAACAAAGTTACCCAAGCCGCTCCGCCAACAAGATTAAAAGACAAAAAACGGCGATAACTCATCCTCCCAATGCCTGCAACAAAAGGAGCGCAAGTTCTGACAATAGGCACAAAGCGAGCCAAGATAATCGTTTTGCCTCCGTGCTTGGCAAAAAAGCGCTGAGTCTTTTCAATATGGGATTTTTTAATTGGAACAGCTGGATTCTCTAATAATTTTTCTCCTAAAAAATGACCAATCCAATAGTTAACCGTATCTCCTAAAAAGGCTGAAAAAATCAAAAATAACCAAAGAAAAAAAATATTAAAAGATCCTAAAGCCGCAAAAGCACCGGCAGCAAACAAAAGGGAATCCCCAGGCAAAAAAGGCGTAATCACCAAGCCTGTCTCAACGAAAATAACCGTAAACAAAATCGCGTAAGTAACCGCTCCATAGGCGGCAATCAACTGCCCCAGGTGAACATCAAGATGTAAAATAAAGTCGATAATGAGTTTAAGAGCCGCCATACAATGTTTTGATTATACTTTAAAACTCTCAAGGAAAAAACAACTTTCACCTTTCACTTTTGCTTTCCAAAGCTAATTATGATATCTTTATAGAGCGAAGAGCGATCGCGTAGCCAAGTAGTAAGGCAAGTGTCTGCAAAACACTCATACGCGGGTGCAATTCCCGCCGCGATCTCCAGTCTTCTTTTAAATCAAAAAGAGATCTTCGGAAAAAAGGCAAGCAGACCACACAAAAACACAAAAACTTTTTTTGAATTTTTGAATCGGTAAAATTACTTTGTTCCAGTACTTCCAGCTTGAAATTTTTCCTCTACCACTGCTTGGGCGGCAGACAGTCTGGCAATAGGAACCCGATATGGAGAACAAGACACGTAATCTAAACCAACTCGATGGCAAAACTTAATTGACTCCGGATCTCCACCATGTTCGCCACAAATTCCGACTTTTAAGTCTTTTCTGGTTTTTCTTCCCTTCTCCACCGCCATTTTCACCAACTGACCAACTCCTTCTTGGTCTAATGTCTGAAAAGGATCTGCTTTAAGAATTTTTTTCTCCAAATAAACCTTGGTAAATTTTCCCGAATCATCTCGGGAAAAACCCATGGTCATTTGGGTCAAATCATTAGTGCCGCAGGAAAAAAATTCTGCTTCTTGCGCCAGCTCATCAGCGGTTAAAGCCCCACGGGGAACCTCTATCATAGTTCCTACTTTATATTTGATAGTGACTCCGTGTTCTTTCATTACCTGCTGGGCAATCTGATCAACAACCTCTTTTTGATGCTTTAATTCATTAACATTGCCCACTAAGGGAATCATAATTTCTGGTTCAACTTCAATCTTGTCATCTTTCCAAAGTTCACAGGCAGCCTCGATAATCGCTCTGGTTTGCATTTCTGTTATTTCCGGATAAGTAATTCCCAAACGGCACCCCCGGTGACCAAGCATAGGATTAAACTCATGTAGTTCTTGAGATTTTGCCCAGATTTTATCCGCGGGGATACCGATTTTTTTGGACAATTCGACCGCTTCTTCTTGAGTTTTGGGCAAAAACTCATGCAAGGGAGGATCTAAAGTGCGGATAGTCACCGACAACCCTTCCATTTCTTTAAATAAACCCTTAAAGTCTTCTTTTTGGAATGGTAAAAGCTTGTCTAGGGCTTTTCTTCGTTCTTCTTCTGTTTCAGCAACAATCATTTCCTGCATAAGAGGTAAACGTTCTTCAGCAAAAAACATATGTTCTGTTCGGCAAAGGCCAATTCCCTCAGCGCCAAATTTACGCGCCACTTTCGCGTCGCGAGGAATATCAGCATTGGCACGAACTCCTAGTTTTCTTATCTCGTCCGCCCAAGACATAAATTCTCCAAATTCTCCAGTCAATTCCGGCTCGACCGTGGGAACTTTACCTAAAATTACTTCTCCTGTATTCCCATTAATAGAAATCCACTCCCCTTCGTTAACAATAACTCCATTAACAGTAAACCTTTTGTGTTCCTCGTCAACTTTAATTGCTTCACAGCCGACTACCGCACACTTTCCCATTCCCCGGGCCACCACTGCCGCATGACTGGTCATTCCTCCCCTGGCAGTCAAAACACCCTGTGCCATATTCATCCCGGCAATATCATCCGGGCAGGTTTCCGTTCTGACTAAAATCACTTTTTCTGTATCTCCCTGTGTTACGGCATCCTCAGAGCTAAAAACAACTTTTCCAACAGCAGCTCCTGGTGAGGCAGGCAGACCTTTAGCGAGAACCTCATATTTTACCTTCGGATCAAAAATTGGGTGAAGCAATTGATTTAGAGCTTCTGGATCCACCCTCATTAGCGCCTCTTCTTTAGTTATCAATTTTTCCTTAACCATATCGACTGCAATTTTCACTGCTGCATGAGCTGTTCTTTTGCCGTTTCTGGTCTGCAACATATAAAGTTTGCCTTTTTCAATCGTGAATTCAAAATCCTGAACATCTTTATAATGTGTTTCCAGACGTGTAGTAATCTCTTTTAATTGTTTGTAAACTGCCGGCATTTCTTTTTCCAGCTCTTTTATCTCTTTTGGCGTCCGAATACCCGCAACCACATCCTCTCCTTGGGCATTAGTTAAATATTCCCCATAAAAAACTTTCTCACCAGTAGCCGGATTGCGGGTAAAACCAACTCCAGTAGCAGAATCCTCTCCCAGATTTCCAAAAACCATTGTTTGAATATTAACAGCTGTCCCCAAATCATCCGGGATTTTATTTAATTTACGGTAAGTAACCGCCCGGGGGTTGTTCCAGCTTTTAAAAACTGCGTCTCTGGCCATATCCAGCTGCACTTTGGGATCCTGGGGAAAATCTTCTCCTATTTTTTCTTTGACTAATTTTTTATACTCGGCAATTACTTCCTGCCAATCTTCAGCAGTCAACTCGGTATCTTGTTTTTTGCCTAATTGCTCCTTTTTGGCAGTAATAATCTTTTCAAATTCACTTTTTTCAATCCCTAAAACTACGTCGCCAAACATTTGCATAAAACGGCGGTAAGCATCATAAGCAAATCTGGGATTGCTGGTAATCTTAGCTAATCCTTCAACCACCTCGTCATTCAAACCAAGATTTAAAACTGTGTCCATCATTCCCGGCATAGAAAATTTAGCTCCACTGCGAACAGAAACCAGTAAAGGATTTTGTGGGTCACCAAAAGTTTTCCCGGTAACTTTTTCTAAACGAGTAATCGCCTCTTTATATTGGTCTTTTAGTTCAGGAGGGAATTGATGGTTGTGACTATAAAAATAGCGGCAAACTTCAGTAGTAATAGTAAAACCAGGAGGAACAGGAATACCCGCATTGGTCATTTCCGCCAAACCCGCGCCCTTGCCCCCAAGCAAATCTTTCATTTGTCCATTACCTTCAGCTTTTCCTTCAGCAAAAAAATAAACGTATTTTGGTTGATTTGCCATAGAAAATCCTTTCTTGGTTTACCCGACTTAAATTAAAAAAAGGGAAACCTACTTACATCTCAAAGTGAACTTCATTTTACCAGCTTTCCCCCTAATTTGACAACCCCTTTTTTTCTAAGATTCAAAAGCCATTTTGTGACCTATTTTTAGGTTCCCGTGATAATGCTTTCCTCTACTACGATTAACTCTCGGCCCAAAAAGGGCTTTTCTTTCGACTCGCAGAAAAGTCCGATGGACATCGGACAGAATGCGACAAACCTGGCAAACCCTGCCCTTCCCTACCTTTTTGGCAAGTAGGCAGAACAGGAAGGCTTATTATCAAAGGGCCTCATTTTAGCCTCAAATCACCAAGATTGCTTGTCTTTCCTTAAATATCAGAAAAACCTCTAAGGGCTTGACTTTTGACCTTTTTTGCGATAGAATCCAACAAATTCCCGATCCTTATGGTAGGGAATTTTTTGTGGGCTAAATCAACCCGCATTATGAAACAACTAATCAAAAGGCAGCTCAAAAATATTCAAAAACAGATTCAAAAGAAATTCGTAAGCCTTCTCGAAAAAATTTCAAAATCTTTTATTAAACCCTTAAGCCGGATCGGTATTCATTTTTTTGAGCATAAAAAAATTAAACAAATTGTAGGGGGAGCAATGGTAGTTCTAGTAATTCTCAGCGCCATTTTACCTCCTTCGCTTGCAAGTGCTAAAACAGCAACTTATAACAGTGTTTCCCAAAATGAAGCAGAAATTCAACTGGTTGAAACCGAAAAATCCCTTCGCCTACCAGTTGAAAATTTTGTGATTACTCAAAATTTTAGTTTTTTTCATCCAGGCATTGATTTAGCAGCAATTAAAGGTTCACCGGTTTACCCAATTGCCGACGGAGTAGTTGCTTATACCAACCACAGTCAATTTGGATATGGAAACGAAATTATTATTAATCATGGAAGCGGGCTTAAGTCCTTATATGCTCATCTTTCTAAAATTGAGGTTAAAGAAGGAGAAAAAGTTACTAAAGATTCTCTTCTTGGATTAGTGGGCTCTACTGGCTGGTCAACCGGTCCCCATCTTCATTTGCAAATCTGGGAAGAAGACCGCTGGGTAAATCCCCGCACTTTTTTCGAAGGCTATTTTGGCCAAAAGTTAGCCAGCACGAGATAATGGTTGAGGGTGAGGGTGGGAAGCGAGAAATGAGTCGAGAAATGAGGATAAAAAGTGAGTAACCTTTGTAACTCACCCCACTTCCCGTCCCCGACACACTTCCCATATCTCATCCTCACCTTAATAATCCAGTCGCTTCTTAAAAAACTCCAGATCTCTCTGCCTTAAGAGATCCCCGGTGTTTTTATATCGGTTAAAATTGTGATTTTCTCTTGGATAAAGGTAAAGGCTCACTTCATTCCCTTGATCCTGCAGTCTTTTTACTAAATCTTTAGTCCAGTCAACCTTAATCATTTCATCTGTTGTTGCTTGGTGAATAATAAAAGGAGCTTTTATCTTATCCAAATACTCTCTGATCGAATATTTTTTGGGGTCATTATCTTTCAAAAACTCNTCAATTTTTTCTTTAACAACATTGCCAACCTCTTCTTGTGTTCCTAAATAAGTTAAAACGCTTTCAGGAAAGCCCAAAGAAACCGGCGCCCACAAGCTAGTTGGATACGGCTTACCAGTTATTTCTAAAACCGACAAAGCGATCTGACCACCATTTGAGTGGCCCCAGAAGCCGATTCGGTTGCTATCGGCAGACGGCAAACTGCTTACAGCTGCAAGTAAATTCAAAACTTCTACTGGCCGATAAAAACGGGCCAGTAGTATATCTTCATCTTCCCAATCAGAATAACCATACCCTAAAAAATCCGGAGCCAAAGTCAAAAAACCGTTTTCTGCTAGAAAATTAGCGCTCTTTTCTGTTCCCAAACCAATATGGTAATATTTTCTATCTGCATACCCACGGAGCAGAATGATTACTGGGAACTTCCCTTGCCCAACGGGGATATTCACCATACCGGAAATGGTCTTTCCGTCGCTTTGATACTTGAAGACATAAGTAGTAAAGTTCTTTTCTTTTTTAGTAACTGTTGTTAAATTAATTTTTCCCGGAGTAAATTTCCTTTCTGAAAGAGCCTCAAAAGTATAAGCAGAATATTTACTTTCTTGCTTTTTAACTGTCGGCGCCAAAGGCGAAACCATTTTTGTGGTCTTCTCAGAATTTAGAACCAACCAAATCACCATCAACAAAATTCCTCCTAAACATCCGACTAAAAGCAAACGTTTCATGAAGAAATTTTATCAAAAACAATCTGACGGTAAAAGCAGACTTTAATTCGTACNAGTTTTTCTTCTGTTTTTTGAAGTACCAAANAAGCAAGGCTATAGGAACAATTATCGCTCCGTAAACCCCTAACCAAATTGCCATCTTAGCCAGCCATCTTAAAGTCTCTACCAATGATCTAACCGCTTGCTTAAAAATTACTGCTGGTCGGAAAGCACTGCTTGGCGCGTAAGGCAAAGAAAACTCATCAGTTGAAAGACTAAGGGAAATTTTTGCCAACTCAGCAGTTTTCTCCAAATATTCCTGCCTGCCCTTAAGAGAATCTATCTGATCCTGAAGATTAATGAGCTCCCTTTGGACTTCCAAAATATCCTGAACTTTAGTGGCCTGATTCATTATTTCTTGAAACTTATCCTTTGTTCTATTAAGAGTTTCTAATCTAGCCGCGATATCGGTGTATTCATCAGTGACATCTGTTCCTAATAAATTTTCCGAGGAAACCTTGATTGCCAAAGAGCGAAAGTATTCAATGGCCGGCTTCAAATCTTTGGCAGGAATTCTTAAAACCACGTAAGCGTAAGGAGCTTCCTCGGGCTGGCTTAAGGAAGAAGAAACCATATACCCGCCATTACTTTTGGCATATTCTATTGCCTTGTTCACTGAATCACGGACATCTTTGACTACCAAGGAAAGATTTGACTCCTGAACCACCAGGCGGTTTGTCTGCGTTGTAGGAGGAGAGCTTCTTAAAGGAAGCAAATCATTTCCCGAGGGAGCTGATTTAAAAGCACCTGACTCCTCACCTACTCCAGTACTTAACATTGCTGGTTGGGATAAAGGTTTAACTCCTGAAGATTGCTTGAAAATCAAATAAATAATTACCAGAAGCAAAATTAAAACTAACTTATGACTTTTTATCCAGGCAATCATAGATAAATGTTAACCTTTTTAAAAACAATTTGTCAACAAAACCAAAATCGCGCGGGTTTCTTTTGCTGTCATCCCGACCAAGTTAGGCTTTACCTGACGCATGGAGGGATCCCTTTCCCCTATGAAAATTGCAAAGAGAAGAAAGAAAGCAAGCTTTCCATAACCCAATTAGTAAGACTTGGTGTTAAAGGCAGTCCTAAAGATCTCTTCGCCAATTTTGATAAATACTTAGCAGAATGCATTGGTAACAAAAATACAAACAACAAACAGATAGGTTTTCAGTTCTGATAAAAATTACAAGAAAAATGGCTTCAAAACTTTTTCCTAAATTTATTGTTTGTTAAGAGCGGCATACTTAATTGCCTGGTCGATAACCGTTATATCCTTTACTTTACAATTATTAACTTGCTCTTTAATTTCTTCTATTTCTTCAACAGATTCCACTATGAAATCAGAAAAAGCCAATATAAAAGGATGTATCTAGTCTTCAATAAGCTGTCCATGAAAAATTACATTCGATCTTCTGTGGTGTGTATTTTTGGGAAGAATGGTTACAACTGGTTTCTTAAAATATTTTGCTACAACCATTTCCATGGCTGTGCCGGCACCAATCTTTTCTTGTGCGTTTATTACAACTAATGAGGCTTTTTTTATATATCCGAAATCAGTTCCAACCACCAAAAGAGGATCTCTTTCATCTAAATTCTTATCATAAGGATCAATAATTTGAGCATCTTTAAAAATTTTCGTCAACGCCTCTCCCCATTTTATTCTCCAGTTAACAAACGCCTCTTGATCTTTATCTCCCTTTGGGACGCTACCGGCTAAATAAATTTCTCTCATTGCAATAAATAATTATACCAAAATCGCTCCGGTTTCCCGGAGCGAATTTTATACATAATACTTGATACTAAATACTTAATACTTTGTTAGTAGTCCATTCCCCCCATACCTCCTGGCGGTGTTGCAGGTAAACTCTCTTTCTTCTCCGGAGCGTCAGCAATTAGGCACTCGGTAGAAAGCACCATGGATGCTACCGAGGCCGCATTGCGCAAGGCCTCAATTACTACTTTGGCCGGATCAACAATTCCTGCTTTAACCATATCCACCGGCTTGGCGGTCGCGGTTGATTCTAAAGTGTTGATATCAAAACCCATTCCTTGACCAGCAACTTCACGCGCCTTAGCAATCAGTTCCCCTGGATCAAAGCCTGAATTAGAAATCAAGGTTTGAAACGGCACTTCCAAGGATTCTTTAACAATTTCGTATCCAACAATTTCATCCTTGGCAAGGCCATTTTTCTCCAGTTTTTTGACATCCATGCTTTGAGAGACATCAAGCAAGGTAGTTTCTCCTCCAGGAACAATGCCGCTCTCCATCGCCGCTTTTGTTGCCTCAACTGCGTCTTTGACCCTTTCGAGCTTTTCTTTCATCTCCACTTCAGTGGCTGCCCCAACATTAATTTGGACTACTCCACCTGCCAGTTTAGCCAGTCTCTCTTGCAATTTTTCCTTGTCAAAATCGCTGGTTGAGATTTTAATCTCATTCTTAATTTGCTCGATCCGCGCTTGAATTTTCTTGGGGTCACCTTTTCCCCCAATGATGCGGCAGTTCTCTTTGTCCGCCCAAACCTTGTCGGCCCGACCACAATCGTCCGCCGTCACTGAATCAAGCTTGCGACCAGTATCTTCAGAAATAAACGTGCCACCGGTCAAGATCGCAATATCCTCGAGCATTGCCTTTCTGCGATCACCAAAACCCGGAGCTTTCACTGCCAAAGCATTGAAAGTCCCACGCAGTCGGTTAACCACCAAGGTGGCTAAGGCTTCGCCCTCAATCTCGTCCGCAATAATAACAAAATCTTTNGTAACCTTTACGATATTTTCCAAGAATGGCAAAATATCAGAAACAGCAGAAATCTTTTTGTCAGTGATTAAAATGTAGGGATTCTCGACTTCTGCTTCCATTCTCTCAGGAATAGTCACAAAATATGGTGAAGCATAACCTTTATCAAATTCCATTCCTTCTTTAAACTCTTTTTCCAGCTGTAGGCCTTTCCCTTCTTCAACAGTGACCACTCCATCTTTCCCAACTTTTTCCAGAGCTTCAGCAATCATATTACCAATGACTGGATCAGCGGCAGAAATAGTGGCTACCTGAGCAATTTCTGTTTTATCTTTAATCGGTTTCGCTCTTTTCTCTATTTCTGCTACCGCCTCGACCACCGCTCGGTCAATTCCCCTTTTCAAAATCATCGGATTTGCCCCGGCAGTAATGTTTTTCATTCCTCGGGAAGCAATTGCATAAGCTAAAACAGTCGAGGTAGTTGTGCCGTCACCGGCATTGTCATTGGTCTTGGAAGCCGCTTCTTTAATCAAAGAAGCTCCCATATTTTGAAAAGGATCCTCCAACTCAATTTCTTTAGCCACAGTAACACCATCATGAACAACGCTGGGCGCTCCCCATTTCTTATCCAAGGCAACATTTCTTCCTTTCGGACCCAGAGTTGTCGCCACGGCTTCATTGACTTGCCGCATTCCTTCTAAAAGCTGTGTGCGGGCTTCTTCTTTATATTTCAAAATCTTTGCCATAGACCCTCCTTTGTTTTACTCTTCAATTGCTAAAATATCTTTAAATTCAACAAATAAATATTCTTTGTCATCAACTTTATATTCATTGCCGCCCCATTTTTTATAAACAACCATATCTCCTACTTTGCAAGGAGCTTTCTCACAATTACATTTGTCATCATCGCAACACGGATTTGGGCCAACTGCTAAAACTTTTCCTTTCTGAGGTTTTTCGTCGTGAGATTCAGGTAAAACTATTCCTGAAGAAGTTTGTTTTACTGCCTCGGTCGGTTCAATCAAAACGTATCCGGCAGTAGGTTTGAGATTTAATTTTTTGTTAGTCATAAAGCCCTCCTTTTTCCCATTAACTAAAAATTATCGGTATCAGGAATTATCAATCGAAGAATCTGACTGCTATTATATAAAGCCTTACTTTGAGTTGTCAAGGCCTAAAAACTTAAGATTCTCTTGATATTTTCTTAAAACTTCTCCNCTAACGTCTTTAGGATGAAAAAAGGCTTGATAGAGAGAGACTTTTTCGGAGGTTATTTTTCGCTTCATATATTGATGCTGTAATCTAAAAGCAAGGTTCTCGAGAAAAGATATTAGGTATTTCATTCTCAGCTTTGAACTTTGCCTCCCTTGGCAAACTCGAGACAAGCTTTTGAACTTTGAACTAATTTTTACGCAATTGGGTAAAAATTTCTTTGTCCACCGATTTTCCCACAAAAATTTCTCATAAATATTGTCTTTATTCAGAAGGGGTTTAATCTGACAAATTTCATGAGCTAAAAAAAGAGTTTCGGGAACAATTCGTAAATGGTTCTCTTCCAGAAAAAGATTGAAACAAACTTTATCTTTGGCTGATTTGTCTCCTGGTTTTCTCCTTTTAATTCCCAACACTGGTGATATCAGATAAAGAATCAGCCGGCTAAACCACAGACGATTGGCAGTGGTAATTATGATGAAATCAATATCATCATCTTCTTCACAATTTCCCATTGCCAAAGCGCCAGTAATGCCAACCATCTTAAGGGTGGGTAGCCAACTTAATTTTTGTGCCGCCTTTTGGGCTAAAATCAATTTTACCTGGGAAAATTTTGTTCTTGCTTGCCGGGTCTTGAGGTTTTTTTCTTTTCCAGGAAGGCAATAGTAATCTCCTTGTTGGTCGAGAACTCCCTTGCCGGTCATTTCTTTAAGGGTTTTTTTAAAGGAAGTTAAGGGAATATCAGAGGATGATATTAACCACTTGAATATTTCTTCATCCTTTAGAGGGTAATCAAAAATATCAGCATAAGCAAGTGTTTTAATTATGTCTTTCTGAAGCTCTGAAACCCTGAAGCTTGGCATCTTATCTGGTTAAGCCGTATTTATTCAATACCTGGGCAACTCCCTGGGTAGTTGTTGTCAAGGCTCTTAAAGGGTCATTTCCTGTGTTGACAGCATTAACCGCATCCTCATAGTACTTAATAATTTGGTCATTAAGGCCATTGTCAAAAGTATTAGAAGATAAATACCAACTTTTAGCAGAGACCGCTTGCTGCACGAATGGCCAAACAAAAGGTTGGCTCTTCGCTTGTTCAGCCATATCAACCCGAGGATAAGGCTCACCAAAAAGACGCAAATTACTCTCGGTCTGATAAAGCTTTTGTAAGACCTTGCTTGAGGAAAGATACTGTAAAAACTCCCAAGCTTCAGTTTGGTGTTTAGAATTTTTGGAAACAGCTTCTGCCCAATATGAAGACCAGTTAACTTCTCCACCTGGAAGCTGGGGAACATTAACAATTCTGAAATTTAGTTTACCATTAATGTTTTTAATATCAAAAGCACGCCATGAAGGACCAAAATACATTGCCACCTTGCCGGTAGCAAAAGCATAAGTTGAGGTAGGCAAAAGGGAACTCCAAACCGGACCTACGTTCGTATTTTCGTCCGCACAAACCCTGTCTGTCACAAAAAGTGTATAAAAAGTCAAAGCGTCTTTACCAAGACAAGTCGCCTCTCCTTTATTTGGATCTTTTATACAAGCAGCCGGATTAGCTAAATCAGCACTATTTTGCAACATCATTAGTCCTAAAATATCTGACCAATGGTCAACATTATTAGTTGTTCCCAACGCAACTCCCGCCACTCTTATTTTTCCTTGTTCATCCCGAACAGTTAATTGGCAAGCAGCATGTTTTAATTCATCCCACGTTGTTGGAGGAGACTGACCATTAGCCCGAAAAATATCTTCATTATAAAAAAGAGCAAGTCCATCTATCATCAACGGAATTGCCACATATTGACCATTGTACTTTAAGGTTTGTTTGGCAGAAGCATAAAAAGTCTGTTCAAAAGCAGAATTATTATAAACATTCTGAGGAATCGGTGAAAGAAAACTTCCCAACATAGGCACCCAAGTTTGGTGAATTCTAAAAATGTCAGGACCTTCTTGTCTTTCAAGAGCAGATTGTAATCTTTCTCTGTATTCTTTCAAATCTTCCTGAACATACTCAATTTTAATTCCCGGATGAGACTTTTCATAATCGGTAATTACTTCCTGAAAAACAGCAGGAGGCTCAAAAAGTCCCCAGTAATTTAGAACAACTGTTTTTTTATTAGAGAATATTCTTTCTTTCAAAGAACTGATTTGAGAAGATAGGCCAAAACTGGGTAAAAGAGTTATTATTAAATAAACACCAACAAGGAGAAAAGCCAAAATTGCCATGATAATTAGAAAGACAGGCTTTCGTTTCGGCGGTTGAGAGAAAGTGGTTGCTGCTGGCGGCGGAGTAAAGGAGGTAGACTCTGGTTTCAATGTTGCTGGCGGGGTGGGAGGAAAAGGAACTTCTCCGGCTGAGTTTTCAACCGGCGCCGCCGAAGAAGTCGCTTGAGAAAAATCAGGAACAGGGATATCTTGTTGATCCATCTAGATAATATAATTAGGGTAATAAATTTGCACCAATTCAATGATAGAGAAAATTTTAAAAGAAAACAAGAATAAAAAAAGAAAGCAATCTAAAATTATTATTTTGCTAGTAATTTTATTAGGAGTCCCCTGTTCAGCTTTAATCTCCTACTTTCTGGCTTTTAGAAATCGGGTTTACCCCAAAATCTCTGTTTGCCAAACCAACCTTACTGGACAAAACAAAATTGAGGCAACTTATTCCCTCCACTCTTTTGTCAAAAATAATCTCCCCACTGAAATCACTTTGTCTACCGAGGAACAAAGTTTCTCCCTTCCTCCGGAGATTGTCAGTTACCAACCAGAAAGAACTGTGCTTAAAGCTTTAAAGACAGGAAGAGAAAAATTTTTTCCTTTAAATTTAAAAGAGCTACTTGTCATTTTTCTTCGAGGGAAAAACCTGNCCTTAGATTTTGACATAGACAACAATAGATTTGATCAAGAAGTTGCTTCAATCGCCGCCAGTCTTTATTCTCCTTCAATTAATCCCCAAATTAAACTTCTCCAAACTCCAACAAAAAAGGAAATAATAATTGAAACAGGAAAAAAGGGACAGGAATTAGATATTCGTTCCTTTAAGGAAACTCTCCTCCAAAGATTATCTTGCCCCCAAAGGCAGATCTCTTTCGCTCTCCCTCTGAAAACAGTCTCACCAATAATTTCTTCCCAACAGGCAGAAAATACCAAACAAAGAGCTTTAAAATTTCTTGGACAAAAAATCACTCTTAAGCTAGACCAGCAAAATTGGGTAATTAATGATGAAGAGTTAATTAGCTTCCTTTCTTTTGATAATGGTTTTGATCGTTCAAAAATTGAAGGCTTTGTCCAAGAATTAGCAAAAACAGTCAACCAACCTCCAGAAAACGCCTTTCTTCATTTTGAGGAGAAGGAAAATCGGATTTCTGTTTTTAAACCTTCAAAAGACGGTCTCAGCCTTCAGGAAGAAAAACTTATCCAAGATCTTCTGGATAAATTAAACCAAATGGAAGCCTCTCCGGCTAGTCAAGAAATTACTCTTCCGGTTGTTAAGATTCCTCCTTTAATTTCTACCAAAGAGGTAAATAATCTTGGTATCAACGAGCTACTTGGCCGCGGAACCTCACTTTTCTTCGGTTCAATCTCAGAAAGAATTCACAATATCAACCTTGCCAGTCTAAAATTAAACGGGTTACTCATTCCTCCTGGAGAAACTTTCTCCTTTAACAAAGCGCTAGGCGAAGTTTCTCAAGACACAGGTTTTAAACAAGCTTATATTATTAAGGAAGGGCGAACAGTTCTTGGAGATGGCGGTGGGGTTTGCCAAGTTTCTACTACTCTCTTTCGAGCAGCCCTCAACGCCGGTTTACCAATAATTGAAAGACATGCTCATGCTTATCGAGTTCATTATTATGAAGAAGATGTTGGGCCCGGATTTGACGCCACTGTTTTTGACCCCTCTTTTGATTTAAAATTTGTCAACGACACTCCGGCTTACCTTCTTATCCAAGCAAGCCTTGATCCAAAACAAAAAAAATTGACTTTCGAGCTCTATGGGACCAAAGATAACCGAGAAATAACAATTTCCAAGGCTCGGATTTGGGATGAACAACCACCTCCTCCAGATGTTTATCAAGACGATCCTACTCTCCCAACGGGAACGATTAAACAAGTTGATTGGAAAGCCTGGGGCGCCAAAGTTGCTTTTGACTATAAAGTTGTCAAAAACAACCAGACAATTTTTGCCAAGACTTTCTATTCCTACTATAAACCATGGCAGGCAGTTTATCTAAGAGGGACAGGGCAAGTTAAATGAAAAGTCCTCGATGCCAATATCCCAAAGAGAAGATCCTTTTTTAAGAAACTTTTAATATCAACAGTGGCATAAATGAGCTTTCGATGTTAGAATTATCTCCAAATGGACAAAATTTATAACCATCAAGAAACAGAAACGAAAATTTATTCTTTTTGGGAAAAAGGGGGATATTTTACCCCAAAAATAGACCGAACAAAAAAACCATTTGTCATTACTCTCCCCCCACCGAATGTGACTGGTGGTCTCCATGCCGGACACGCAATGTATGTGATAGAAGATATTATGGTTCGGTATCACCGAATGAAACAGGAACCAACTCTCTGGTTACCGGGATTTGATCATGCCTCAATTGCAGTGGAATATCTAGTCAACAAACAACTGACCAAAGAAGGACTAAACAAAAAAACAGTCGGCCGCGATGAATTTTTGAAAAAGGCACATGAATTTGCCACCCAATCAAGAAACTATATTCGAGAACAGCTCAAAAAATTAGGTTTTTCTCTCGACTGGAGTCGCGAAGCTTATACTATGGACGAAATCCGCAGCCAAGCAGTTAACGCAGCTTTTGAGAAGCTCTATAATCAAGGTTTAATCTACAAAGGAAAAAGAATAATTAATTGGTGCCCTAAATGTCAGACTGCCATTTCCGATTTAGAAAACGAATATCAAGAGGAAATCGGTAAACTTTATTTTGTCAAATACGGGCCAATTACGATTGCTACTACCAGACCAGAAACAATGTTTGCTGACGTGGCAGTAGCAATCAACCCCCAAAACAGTAAATACAAACACTTAATTGGGCAGTTGGTCCCTCTTCCTTTGACGAAGAGAAAGATTCCTGTCATTGAAGATGAATTAGTTGACCCGCAGTTTGGTACAGGAGCTCTTAAAATTACTCCTGGACACGACGAACTGGATTTTGAAATTGGTAAAAAACACAAACTTAAAACTTACTCGGTCATTGATCAGTACGGCAAATTAACTTCACTCGCCGGCAGATATTCTGGGCTAAAAGTAAGTGAGGCCAGAGAAAAAGTGGTCGCCGATCTGCAAAAAGGTGGATTTATTGAAAAAATTGTTGATCTCCCCCATTCTGTTGGTCATTGCCAACGATGTAACACAGTAACCGAACCTCTTTTATCTGAACAATGGTTTGTTAAAACTAAACCCTTGGCCAAAAGAGCAATCAAAGCAGTCGAAGAAGGAAAAATAAAAATCATTCCCAAATACTTTGAAAAAGTTTACTTTCATTGGCTTAGGAACATTAAAGACTGGTGCATCTCCCGTCAACTTTGGTGGGGTCACAAAATCCCCATAGAAGGAGAAAACGACACTTTAGATACGTGGTTTTCTTCCAGCCTTTGGCCAATTTCGGTTTTTGGCTGGCCAAAAGAAACTGAAGATTTTAAATACTTTTATCCCACCTCTGTCAGAGAAACGGGTTATGATATTCTTTTCTTCTGGGTCGCCAAGGAAATTATGATGTGCCTAGCTATGACTGACAAAATTCCCTTTGAGACTATTTATCTCCATGGTCTTGTCCGAGATGAAAAAGGAAGAAAGTTCAGCAAAACCAAAGGAATTGGCTTTGATCCACTGGAAATCATTGACAAATATGGAGCTGACGCTTTAAGAATGGCTTTAGTTTATGGCACTGCCGCGGGGAATGACCTTTCAATCGGAGAAGACAAAATCAAAGCGATGAGAAATTTTGCCAACAAGATTTGGAATGCCTCCCGTTTCGTTCTTTCCCACCTCCCCTCCTCACTTCCTGACTCACCTTTTACCTCTCACCCTTACCCTGATGACTCATGGATTCTCTCGGAATTAGACAAAACCGTTAAAACTGTCACTAAACAAATTGAGTCCTATCGGTTCGGTCAAGCAGCAGAAACAATTTATGAATTCTTCTGGCACACTTTTTGTGACAAATACATCGAAATGGTTAAGCCCCGTCTTTCCTCACAACCCACCCTCACTTCCCGACCCACATCTCACAACCCACCCTCACTTCCCGACCCTGACGCCCTTAACACTTTATACATAATACTAAATACCAGCCTTCGGCTTCTCCATCCTTTTATGCCATTTCTTACGGAAACAATATGGCAATTATTACCAGGCCAAAAGCAACCTTTGATTATCTCTGAGTGGCCAACCTTAAACAATTGAGGAGCGAAACTTGGGATTTTATAGCAATTCCGCAAAACCAGGTGTTCACTGGATAACTTTACACTTTAAACTTTGAATTGTTTATAATATTCTCATGACTAAAAAAACTTTAAAATCTTCGAAAACAAACAAAAAAAAATTAAAGTTTTACTTTCCAAAGAAAATTCTTTGGAATCCATTCACCTTTCTGGATAAAAAAGCTAAATCAATCCCTAAAAATCTTGTTTTAGCAAGTCTTTTTTTTATCTTATCTCTCTTTCTTCTACACGACGTCAACCAAAGAAAGACCAATCGGGTTTTAGGTCTCCAAACTCAGCTTCAGGCTGACCAAAAAACTGCGTTTGCCTGGGAGCAAATTTTAGCAGAGAGACCAAATTATCGTGACGGCTGGATTCAACTGGCAGCAATTTATTCTAAGCTAGGCTATCGGGAAAAAGCTTTAGAGGCTCTTAACCGAGCAAGACAGTTAGATCCTAATAATGAAACAATTCTCTCTTTTGAAAAAATTCTTGAAGGCCAGAAGTAGTTTATTCAGACTTTTCTTCTTTTGTGTCGGACTCTTTTTGCGGAAGTGTCTCTTCTGCTGGCTTTTCCTCACCTGCAGGCACTGGAGCTTCGCCCTCGACAGGGGCTTCTTCTGCTTGCGGAGGCGGAGTAACCTCTTCGGCTGCTAATGGCTCTATCTTGGCAACAATTAACTCTGCCTCTGATTTTAATTCCACCTTTTTGTCAACTGCCAAATCTTTAACTTTAATCTCATCACCAACATTGGCCAAGCGAGAAACATCAACCACAAACTTTTCCGGTAAATCCATAGGCAAAGCTTCAACTTCCAATTCAGAAACAGTTTGAATCAAAATTCCCAATTTTTGCTCGGCCGCCGGAGATTCNCCTACTATCTCAACCGGAACTTTAGCCATAATTTTTTCTGTCAAAATTATTTGACGAAGATCAACATGAAGAGGTAGACCACTTACCGGATGAGTTTGCAAGTTTTGAATTAAAATCGGCCGGGTCTCTTTCTCTCCTTCAATTTTTAAATCAACCACTTCCGTTTCGCCCGCAATTTGGTAAACTTTTTCAAATTCATCTTGATTTAAAGAGAGAGCTTGAGATTTTATCTTCTTACCATAAACATTGGCCGGAAGTAAGCCTTGTTTCCTTAAGTTTTTGACTTTTCTCCCAAGAGTCTCTCTTTTTTGAGCATTCAGTGTCAGTTTTGCCATAGAGCTTATTGTACCAAAATAATAATTTTCTTGCAACCGCAAATTGGGGTGTTTTATTTCGACTTGTACCTTACCTTCAGCGTGTCTCAGATATCGCTTCTTTACGATTCTTAGTGAGAAATATCTATCTGATAAATCAAATCCTTGACCAGTTTAGAAGAAATCAAAAGTTGCTGATTCCCAACCACGGCTGAAGGAATAACCCTTAAAGGAATAAAGCTGCTTGGATAAACCACTGTCAAGTCATAAGTTGAAGGAAAAGCTCCTGATTGTTTCTGTACCATCAATAAATAAGAAGTTATTTTGGTAGACAAGGAAAGAGACTCTGGTAATTCATAATTTATTTCAATTTTCCGCTTTTCCTTAATAGGGATTTCAAAGACGAGTCCGTAAACAGTTTTGCCGTGTTCTTCCGCTGTTCTTATTTGCTGTGGATCAAAAGGCTCCCAAAGCCCCGGAGTGTTTATGTCTTCAATAAAAACAGAGGAAAGTTGAGTTCCCTTCTTTAAATAAAGTCTGAGATAATTTTTGTAACGACCAGATGGCCAATTATCAGAAGGACTGAGGTTATCATAAGTTATTGTCAACTTCTCCTTTACTTTCCCTAAATTATCAATTGTAATTTGATGGTCAATTTTTCTTTGGACATAATAATTGGCTTTATTAATTCCAACATTAGATTCATTAATAAATAAGTAGTCAGTAAAAATAGAGTCTCCTTTTAGATTTGGCTGATAGCTTCTAATGCTTCCTTCCCACTGAAGGTTGGCAACTGTTTGTTCAATTTGAGGATCATTAAAATAAAGCATAATTTCCTTTTCTTCCAAAGCAGAAAAAATCGCTCCGGCTAAATTGAGAGATTGCTTGGTATCAGCTTGTTTCATCCTGGTAAAGATTTCCTTCTCCAAACTTCCTAAAAAATCTTTCTTTTGCGTTGATCCAGGAAAAGTGCCTAATTCTGAATAATATTCTGCTTTTTGGAATAAATTTCCAGCGTTAATTTTTTCCTGGTAATCAGAAACTTCAACTTCGCCTAAGGCTGACAATAATTTTTTAACCGCTTCTAGATTGAGAGCAATCGTTCCATCAACTGTAACTTGTGTTTCCTTATCAAGGAACCATTGAGCTCTTTGAGCAGTAGTAGGAAAATCAGGATCCCAATTAGAATCACGCATATACCAAGCTGCTTCTCCCAAATAATTCTTCAAATCTTCCGGAGGCTCAACATGCCCTTTCAGCTGACCATCAGCCTGATAAATATCAAACACCTCAAAATCAACAAGCCTCCCCTTTTCCAGTCTGACAACTCCATAAGAGCCGATAAATCCACCAGTAGGTCTTAATTCCATATTATTTTGAAAAAGAACTAAATAGGTTTTTATTCCTTCAACTCCTAAAATTTGTGGGAGAACGCTAAAAAATGATTTACTTTTAAGAAGAATTTCTCGGCTGCGTGGCAGATCCTCTTTTATTTTTTCAAAAACCGTNGTCTGTTTAAAAAATTTAAAAGCCGGCTCTAATTTATTCAGAGAAGCTTGGATCAAAGATGCCTGCTCGTAGGCAGTAGAGAGACTGGCGTTTAGACTCTTTATTTCATCATCCCAGTTAATATCTTTCTGCTCCATAAATGATTTCTCTATNACNNTTGCTTCCTGAGCAGCAAAAAGGACTTTTTCCAAAGAGGTTGTCAGNTTTTGGGTCAAAGGAAATGCCTCNTTGATAATTTCCAACTGTCGNTTAAAGCCAANCAAGCTATAGAAAGGGCTAGTTAAGTTAAAGACTTGNCGGGTAAAAGCAAAAAAATTCCCTGCTATTTTGATCTTTTTTATTGCCGCAGAAAAATTTCCTTGTTCTACCAAAGTTTTTATCTGCGNAGCTTCCCTTACCCCAAAATAACCGCTAACAAACGATAAACCAAGAGGAATCAAGAAAAAAGAAAAAGCCAGTAAGAGAAAAAGGGAAATTCCAAAGACGATTTTTTTAGCAATTGGCCAAGCAACCAAATGCTCTCTCGTTGGATTTTGGTTTGATAAATTTTGTGGGGGAGAAACTGTCAATACCNGGCTTTCTTTTTCTTGATTTTTCTTCTGTTCAAGCTGCTCCGCAGAAGGTTTGTCTCCAGAAGATGCCTCGAGCTTATCTTCTTCCCNTTCTTCCGTGATAAAAGCGACGGCTTTTTCAACCTCTTTTTCTTTTTTATCCCCTTCTTTAAAACTATTTCTTTGAAACCAGTCAATCGTTTCCTGAACTTGTTCGTTAAGATCAAAATAGACCTCCACCTTTTCCACTCCCTTAGGCTTCTGACTTTTACTGGATAGGGAAATTATGTCTGCAAAAACAAACGAAGATTCAGGAAGAAAATTTTTTATCAGAGAGGTAAAGGAAAAAAGCGTCATTCTCTCTTTCGGACAAACAAAATATTCCTTCTTTTCCGTATCAGGAGAAAAGATAAGCCTTACCAGTTCCTTGGTTAACTCTTTTGCCGGTAGAGGATAAATTTCTCTGGAAGGATCTTCATTTATCGTTGAATCAATCTTTTCCACCGCTTTTACAAATAATTCTCCCAGCAAACCCTTTTTTATTCTCGGACCAAAAAGATTGTCAAAATAAACCACTCTTATATTCAATCTTTCATCTTGGAAAAGAGCCTTAATTTTATCTTTCTGGGAAAATTCCCAAGGAAGACAGAGCAAAACCTTGGTCGTCCCTCCTTGAGCCAAAGAACAAACTTTTTCAAATTCTGAAAGTTCGTCAGAAGGAAAGTAAAACAAATAATCAATCTCACTGGAAAAGGAATTTTTCTCTAAAGAATCAAGATAAACAAAATTATTTTTTTCTAGAAGATAACTCAGGTTTTCCTTTGGTTCTTTGCCAAAATAAATTACTTGGCAACCATGACCAAGCAAGTGATCAATCAACAAAGATGGCAACTCACTTATTTCGTCGATTACTAAAGACCGCGGAAAAGAAGAAAACTCAGTTTTTAAATTAAAATTTTCGTCGGGCATTAACTCTATTATATCTTAAAATTTATCAAATTTTCATTACTCAATTTTTCTTAAAATCTTAAAAAAATTCTTCAAAAAAATGTGTTTTTCAAGACGTGAAATTCGTGAAAAAAAAAGACCTATAGTATTTTACTCTAGGTCTTATTTTTTAAAGAAATTGACTTTTATTTGAAGGACTGATTAACCAAAAAATCAGCGATTTTATTCTTTTCTCGGGGGATAAAATTATAGGTAATTTTTATACCCAAAAGTTTTTCTAAATTTTTTATTTTCAAAGATAAGTCTCTTAGATGGCCTTTTTTGATCTTAAATTTTCCATTTAGCTGGTTGACAACTAAATTTGAATCGAGTAAAAATTTTATACTTTTTGTTTCTTCTTGAAAATTTTTTACCACCCAATCAAGTGCTTCTAAAACCGCCAAATATTCTGCTGTGTTGTTTGTTGCATTGCCAATTCTTTTACTTTCTCTAAAAATTTCTAAGCCTATAGTATTTACTATTAACACACCAACTGCCGCTGGTCCAGGGTTTCCTTTTGCCCCTCCATCAGTATAAATAATCAAATCCTGTTTCATCTTAAAAATTATTTTTTAACACTCTTGAAATTTTATCATACTTTCTTGTTCTTAAAAAGAACTTACTCGGGGTAGATGATTGTGTATTTACCGGACAAGCAAGACCCAAAATAACAGTAAACAAAAGTTGATTTTGAATTAAGGTCAGCCAATAATGATCAAAAAGACCAGTAAAGAGAATTACGAGCAGAGAAATTAAAATTGGGTATTGGGTATTGGAGATTGGATGTCGAAACAATCTCCAAATTGTAACCACCAAAAAGGTCAGAAAAAAAACTAGACCGATCAACCCAACTTCAGAAGCAACTAAGAGAAAGATATTGTGCACTGGTTGCAGCCAATAAGACCATTGCCAGACAGTATTTTCTTGAGACAATCCAATAATAAAATTATTAGCGCCGATTCCAAATAAAGGATTCCTTCTAATAATTAAAAGAGCGGTATCTGCCAGCCTTTTTCTGTTCTCAAAAGAAGAATTTTCGATTGAAGTCATTGAAAAAAGAAAAACAGTAAGAGGAACAGTAAATAAAGAAAAAAAATAAAGGAAGTCTAAAGAAAATTTTTTAATTTTAAAACTTAAAAAGATCTTTTGCAAAACAAAGCCTGTCCCTATTATAAAAAGCGCTAACCAAACAGTTCGGGAAAAAGAAAGAAAAATTAAGAAAAATCCACAAAAAACTGATAATTTGTCAAATAAATTTAAATTTTTTTTACTTAAAACTAAAATAATTGCTACTAAAATAAAACCAGCTAGGCTATTAGGATGGGAAAAGGTTCCATAAGGACGAAGAAAAATTTTTCCTTGCCAAACCCCTCTGGCTATTCCCGGAGTTAAAATATTAAATGTTCGCTCGCCAAAAAACCAAAAAAGACCGCCAACAGAGGATTGTCTAAGTGTTTGAACGAAACCCAACCCAAACTCAAAAATTAAAATTGCTGGTAAGATTTTTCCAAGAATGTCAAAAACTTTATGGCTATTTTTGGAGATAACCAAACCCAGTAAAATAAACTCAGAGATTCTTAACCAGGCAAAAAAGGAAATAAGGGGAGCAAGAGAAAACAAGATATTAATAGCAGCCAAGAGAAAGTATCCAGCAACAAGTAGAAAATTTTTTAGATTGAATCTTAATCGTTTTTCCACTAACCAAAATATTATTAAGGTCAAAATAAGAATATCTTGGACATATAAGGTAGGGGAGAGATAATCAACTTTTAACCCAAAAATATAAGAATTCTCAAGCCAGAAGTGACGACCAAGCTGTAAGGGTAAGATTATCAAAAGGAGAGGTAAAATAATTCCCTTCACTATTATCCTAAACTAAACAACCAAGCACCAAATTTCAAATAATATCAAATGACCAAAATTCAAATAACTAAGAGATTTGTTTTAAATTTGAGATTTTGAATTTGTTTGTTATTTGGTACTTGGAATTTGGAATTTTTAAATATTATACTTTCGGTTTAATTATTAACTGTCTCTCTCTTCCTCTCCTTCTGATTGGGTATAAACATCAGGATGGTCGGCTAAAATTAAGTGGATAAATCTTCTCTCCATTGAATTGAGATTAGGAATTGATTGAGCTTCCTTAGAAAATTTGGCCTTCATCGCTAAATTTAAGGCCAGTTTTTTTAATTGTTCTTCTCTTTTTTGCCGATAATCACCAACGTTGACATTTAATTTCATCCAACTACCGATCTGTTTGTGGACAAAAAAGGTTAAAATCAACTGCAACGCTTGCAGAGTTTCTCCATGAAAACCAATCAAATATGCCGCCTGAGGAGAATCGATTTGAATATTAAGCAGGTTTTCCTCTTTAAGAAAATCCACCTTAACCTCTGCTTGTGTTCCTATTTCTGAGAGCAAGGAAATTGTCTTGTTTGAGATTCTCAATTTCTTTCTTTGTCATTTTTGTCTCCTTTCTTTTTTGACTGACCAATCATTAACTGTTGAATAAAGGAAAAAAGGGAAAAGATAAACCAGTAAAGAATCACTCCTGAGGCCATTGTATAACCAAAAATCAAGGTCATTGCCGGAAAAAGATAAAGCATTTGCTTTTGCATAGATAAAGCCAAATCATCCGTTTTTTCTTCAGTTGCTTGCGCTTCTTTTTCCTCTAACTTAACTGTCGGCATCATTAATTTTGAAGATAAAAATTGAAAAACAGTTGATAAGATTACAAAAGGTCCAGGCAGGGCAAAAAATCCTGGCAAATAAATTAAATCCGGCTTGGAAAGATTGAGATAAAGAAATTGCAAATTAAGAGAAGTCCCTTTTGTCAGATGAATAAAAGGATAAAGGTTCTTGCTCAAACTTTCGACCACGCTGGCACCATCCGGCCTAATAACTTGACTAAAGGTTCGGTAAAGGGAAATTAAAATAATAAATTGTAAGATTTGCGGAAGACAACCTGAAGCAGGATTAACATTATGTTTCTTGTAAAGATCTAGTTGGGCTTGCATTAACTTCTGTTTATCTCCTTTATATTTTTTCTTGAGTTTTTCTAATTCGGGAGCCAGCGCTTGCATCTTTTGCGCTGATTTTAGTTGAGGATTGGTTAAAGGAATCAAAGCCAGGCGCACCAAAATTGTCAAAACAATAATTGCTAACCCTAAATTAGAAAAAAATATCTGATAGAGAAAAATTAGGGCGTTTAAAATCGGCTGATCAAGCAAAAGATGCCAAAGATTAGTCATAAAATTAACCTAATTACTAATTATTCTAATTAACCTAATTATTCTAAATAAATCCCAATCGGAAAGAAATCCTAAATCCTAAATTCTAATTTCTAAACAAATTCAAAATTCAAATTTTTAAATTAAAAAAATAGTTTGCTTATTTTGGATTTTGGTCATTTGCTATTGTTTAGGATTTAGGATTTAGGGTTTAGGGTTTTTTTAGGTTAATTAGAAATTAGAATAATTAGAAATTTATCTTAAACAGTCAATGCCTCCCTTATTCCAAGGATTACACCTTAAAATTCTTTTCAAAGCTTTCCAACTTCCCAAAATTATACCATACTTAAAGATTGCCTGATAAGCATATTCTGAACAGGTAGGAGTAAATCGACAAGCGTGATCTACAAAAAATAACCTTTTAAAAAACCCAGAGTCAAAAGAAAGATATCTTTGATAGAAGCGGATTGACCATAAGATATATCGTTTCATAATAAACAGCGGCCAGAAAGTCTGCCTTGTCAGCAGATAGGCTGGCAAGAGATTCTGCGGGCCGAAATGAAATTATTAAAAATTAGGTAATGGGTATTCAAAATTGCACTAATGCTCTTTTAAAATTCGCTGATTAAGGAGTTTCCTTAAGAGAGGGACCAGGTTTTCACTACGGTGATTAAACCGCCATTCAACTTCCTTCAAGTAAAGATGGAAGTACTGCCTGGGAACTCCACGATACTGGTAAAGCCAGTGTTTGGCAAAAGACCAGAATCCTTCTATCCCGTTGAGGTAATCTCGACCTTTAGGTTTACCCTTCTCTTTTCTCACAACTACATGATTGCCACGGATTGGGAGAAAGGTGTAAGCAAACCAGTCATCGGTGTAGTAAAGGCCCCCTGGTTTAGTATGGTGAGTAATCAAGGGAATCAAAGTGTCTCCAGCTCTACTGGAGATGGGGAAAGTGAGTACTTTCCCGTTTCTCTTGTAGATGCCAAAGACCATGTTTTTTCCCGAAGCGCCCCAGCCTCTCTTTCCGGAACTCTGCCACCAAACATTGTCTCGTCCATTTCCAAGGTCCCAGAGAGGGTTTCAAGCTCTTTTAGGGTACTTTGGTAAATTACCAGACGAAAGAGACGAAACCACCGCTGAACAGTTTTGGAACTTATCGGGACTTGGAATCTCAATCTAAAAGCAGGAACACCTAGAACAAAAAGTTCCAAAAGTCTGCCTTTCCAGTAAGAAGAGATTCTGGTTTTATTCCAGTAAGTCCTGGTAAAATTCCTCGTTAGTTTACAGTTCTTACAACGGGATTGACCAGTGGAAAATTTCCACCAGACCGTATGCCCGCAGCGAGGACACTGTCTCATATCTTAAATGTACCGTATTATCAGCGAATTGTTAATGTGCTAAGTGCAGTTTTCCTTACTTATTACCTTAGTTATTAGGTAGTTATTAGGCGCATTAGTCATTATTTAGAAATTAGGTTAATTAGGTCAATTAGAACAATTTATTTCTAAATTCCTCTATTTCTTTCTCGAAGTCCTCTAATTTTGCCATTAGGCAATTTTTTTTGGCTAAAAAAAGAAACTTTCCCTCAAAATCGGGAAGTTCTTTTGTCAAAGCTTTATAAAAAAGTCGTTTAATTTTATTTCTAATCGTGGCCTTTTTCGAAATTTTATTGGAAATAATTAAAGCAAATTTTTTCTCACCAGAAACTTTCTGGTAGATCAACCCCAAATGTCTGCCTTGAATTATCTCCTTCTTTCTGTCTTTTAATTGTTCTAGTTCTAATCGATTAAGACGATTTTTTTTAGAAAGCATTTTAGCTAAAGCGCAAGCACGAAATCTATTTAAGGATGAGGGTGGGAAGTGAGAAATGGGTCGAGAAGTGAGAGTGAGAAGTGGGCTAAAAGAAAAATATTACCCACCCCCA
>JGI24721J44947_10001261_pt1 | contig 35750 bp, 31 predicted proteins | sample YelNatPaOPGAMG01_FD_44947 | JGI IMG/M metagenome (IMG submission 44947) | reverse complement strand
ATCTGACGGAGTTTCTTGCAGATCTTATCGACGAAGGGAAACTCGAACTTAAACCGGCGACCGAGGGAGGGGACTCGGTCACCTATCACGATCCTTGCCGTCTTGGTCGACATCTGGGAGTGTACGATGAACCGAGAGACATTCTTAGAGAAGTGGGCGTTGAGGTAAAAGAAATGGCAAATACGAGGGACAAAGCGCAGTGCTGTGGCGTTTCCGCCTGGATCACTTGTGGGAAGCCGGCAAAACAAATGCAACTTGATAGGATTGCTGAGGCCAAGAGAACAGGTGCTCGTCGCCTTCTTACCATGTGCCCTAAATGCAGAATTCATCTCGATTGTGCCGTCTCGAAGGAAGTCGATGTCGATCGATCTCTTATCGACATCCCCATGGAGGACTACGTGTCGTATCTAGCAAAGCGCCTTGGTCTGTAAAATTGACTGTATAAGCGCGATCTCAGGCTAGACGATATCTTTCACCTGGGCGAAGGATTATGCACTTCGCCCGCGTCTTTGATTCGACCTTTTTCCGGAATTCTTCAGGGTCAGCTCTAATCGCATCGAAGGTGTTATAATGCATTGGAATGACGAATTTCGAGTTTAGCATCGCCGCTGCCCTAACCGCGTCATCGATGCCCATCGTGTAATGTCCTCCGATTGGCAGTAGCGCCATATCAATTTCAAATTCCTCGCCAATGAGTTTCATATCGCCAAAAAGCGCCGTATCCCCCGCATGATAGATCACTTTGCCATCTGTTGAAATGACAAATGAGCAAGCGATACCAACAGAGGTAATGCCGTCGACCGATGAGCCGTGGAATGCGGGAAAGATTTTCACGCTACAGAAAGGCATCACCAGTGTGCCGCCGATGTGACCATCAATCGATTTTGCGCCTTTGGAACTCACGTAGTTCGCAACCTCGAATGTCGAATGCACTGGCGCTCTTGTCCTCTTCGAAATTTCAATCGCGTCGCCGAGGTGGTCCCCGTGTGCATGCGTAACGAGAATAAGATCAGGTTTGAAGTCTTTAGGCGCAGATGCCAGAGGGTTGCCGGTAATGAACGGATCGACAAGTATCTTTCCTTTTGAGGATTCAAGGAGAAAAGCCGAATGACCTAGATACACAATATCGACCATGCGAATCCCTTCCTTATCAGCAAATACCGTCTATTTCAATGCTTTGTCTCCTTCTTCCTGAGTTAATTGAATAAATTGAATCAGCGACTTTTGATCTCTCGCGATTTGAATGAATTATTGAAGGTTTTTGATTTTAATCCTTGCTAGAATGAAATGAAAAAAGAGATAACGGGGAAGTGTCAGTATCATTACACGGAGGAAGAATCAATGGAACGATTTGGCGTTTGCATTGTTGGCGGCGGATTGGCAGGACTTTGCGCCGCTTTTGAAGCCGCAAAGGCTAACGCGAATGTCTGCATGATAACAAAAGGGTGCGTCGGAAAGGCATCCGCTACCTCGATGTCAGCTGGAATTTTTTCACATCCGACCGAACAAATGAGAGAAGACGATCTTTTTAAAGCGACAATGGAGATTGGACGGTGGATCAATGATGAAAAACTCGTAAGAAAGCTTGTAAGCGGTGGAAAAGAAGTTCCTAATTTCCTCCAGAATTTTGGGATGAAATTTGAATCGAAACCATCGGGAATGCATCTCACACGCGAGAAACTCATTTTCCCGATGATTGAACTAACCACAGTAATGAAAGAGTCGCTTGAAAAAATGGGAGTCACGTTCTTCGAGCACTGCACCGTAGAAAACCTTGTAATGGATGGGAATAAATGCCTGGGAGTTGCGGGTTTAGATCGCAATTATTCGTCGTTTTCAATCGCCGCNAATGCAACTNTCCTCGCAACTGGCGGATTCTGCGCGATGTTCGAAAGCAACGATAATCCCATCGCGACGACGGGTGACGGGATGGTCATGGCTCTTGAGGCTGGAGCATCGCTACGGGATCTCGAATTTATTCAGTTCTTTCCAATCGCGATGATTCACAAGGGTTTGCCGCCCTTTATTCTTTTCCCTCCATATCCTCCTGGCGCTAAAATAATCAACGACAAAGGCGAGGATATTTTGAAAAAAAGAGTACCCGAGGAAACGGATTTGACGAAGGCTGTTATCATTTACCGAGACAAGGTCTGCCAGGCAATCGCCTTCGAGGAGGAAAAGGGAAGGAAGTGCTTCCTCGATCTTTCCTCTGTGAAACGGTGGGAGGATACTGACATGAAGACGATGAATTCAATGTTCCAGCTGCACACCTATCGTTTCCCATTAACCAACGAGACCATGATCAGAATCACCTGTACCGCACATCATTCGATGGGCGGCATCATTATCGATGAGAACTGCTCGACTGGTATTCAAAATCTTTATGCCGCAGGAGAAATCGTCGGCGGAATCCACGGTGCAAATAGGAAGGGAGGAAATGCGCTTGCAGATGCACTTATTTTCGGGAGAATCGCGGGTACTAACGCTGCGAAACAAAAAGGTGTGGCGATCGAGAAGGATCGATTCGATACGCTCGTTTCGATAATCAATGAACAGTCCAGACAAGCTGAGGAGATCCCGCGCGAAAGATTACTTGATATCAAAAAGACGATTGCGAGAACCTGCTCAAAATGTCTCGGTATCGTGCGTTCACGAGATTTGCTGGTTGAGAGTGCCGCGGTAGCTGAGAAAATATTCGGCGAGTTGAAAAACGTGAAAACCGACGAGAAGTCGCGAACTCTCCTTGATGAGATTCGATCAATGGCGCTCTTGGCCGAAATGGCTACTCATACCGCACTCCTTCGCCAGGAGAGCAGAGGATCGCATTTCAGAAAGGACTTCCCCGTTGAGGATGAGCGATGGCTTGGGTTCATTGAAGTCACCATGGTCAACGGGAAACCTGCCTATTCATTCGTGCCGAAAGGGGGGAAAGCAGCATAAGAATCGAGAAACAATCTGTTTTCATCTCTCGCCTGGCGGAGAAGTACATTTCAGAAGTTGTTAACAATATTTGGAATTACATTGTGTATAATGGACGCCTCGTTAAGACATGGAGAGCCTGAGATGAGAAATTTTTCACAGCGTGGGAACGAAAAACACGGTTTTTCTTTTGATGCAAAGAATAGGTATGATGTAAAAGGAAGGTGTCTTGTTTGAGAATTTCAATCGTTGGCGCTGGTTATGTCGGTCTTGTCACTGGGGTTTGCTTCGCAGAGTTAGGTCACGAGGTCGTTTGCATTGATGTCGTTGAGGAAAAAATTAAAGCGATTAGTGAAGGAAAGAGCTTGATTTACGAAAGGGGTCTTGATACGCTTCTTCAGAAACACCTTGACGATCGATTATTCTTCGCCACCACGAATTTCCAATCATTGACGAATACAGATCTCACCCTCGTTTGCGTCGGAACGCCGCGAATGGAAAACGGATTTCTAGATACGACTCACCTTGAAAGCGCCGCAATGAGCATTGGTCAGATGCTTGCTGTGAAAGATGAATATCATGTAGTTGTTGTGAGAAGCACCGTTTTGCCTACGACGACAGAAAATATTGTCATCCCAGCACTAGAACGATCTTCTGGAAAAAGGGCTGGAAAAGATTTTGGAGTTGCCGTAAATCCTGAATTCCTAAAGGAGGGCAACGCGATTGAGGATTTTATGCATCCAGATAGAATCGTCATTGGTGCGATTGATCACCGTTCTCTCTCTATCTTAAAAACTCTTTACTCAGAATTCAAATGTCCTATTGTGGAGACATCATTGAGAACAGCGGAAATGATAAAGCTCGCCTCAAACGCATTCCTTGCGACAAAGATTTCGTTTATCAACGAGATCGGCAATATTTGTAAGACGCTGGAGATTGATGTTAGAGAAGTTGCGAAGGGGATGGGATACGATAGGCGTATCGGATCAGAGTTCCTCAGGGCGGGTTGCGGCTTCGGTGGTTCTTGCTTTCCGAAAGATACGATGGCACTCGCTTCATTGGCAAGGTCACAGCAAATCGAGCCTATCATTCTCGACGCTGTCATCGAAGTCAACGAAAAGCAACCGCTCAAGATGATCGAATTGCTGGAACGCCATATGGACATCAGGGGGAAAACAATAGCGGTTCTCGGGCTGTCTTTTAAACCTGGTACTGACGACATCAGGGAAGCGAGTTCAATCAAGATCGTCAAAGCATTGATCGAGAAGGGCGCGAATATCAAGTGCCATGACCCTAAGGCAATCGAGAACTTTCGTAAAGAGTTTCCATCGCTCGTTTATTGCAGAAGTGCCAACGAATGCGTTGAGGGGAGCGACGCGGTTCTCATCGTTACTGAGTGGGAAGAGTATCGGGATCCAATGTTGTATGGCAACAAGCTCGTGATCGATGGCAGAGGGGTTGTGAGGACGGGAAATTATGATGGCATCTGCTGGTGATGAGGGATGAAAGCGGTAATTCCTGCCGCGGGTCTAGGTATTAGATTNCTACCCCTGACGAAAGCACAGCCAAAGGAAATGCTACCAGTCGTCGACAAACCGACAATCCAGTATGTTATCGAGGAGGCGATCGCAGCGGGCATCAGCGATATTATTATCGTCACTGGTGCGGGAAAGAGAGCGATTGAAGATCATTTTGATCGATCACCAGAACTTGAATCAATACTCGAGAGAAATGGCAAAGAAAGAGAATTGCAAGAGATCAAGAGAATATCGAATCTCGCGGAGATTCATTATATCAGACAGAAAGCACCAAAGGGTCTTGGTGACGCCGTTTATTGCGCAAGGAGGCATGTTGGCAATGAGCCATTTGCTGTCATGCTCGGCGACACGATTAACATCGCGTCGGTTCCGGTCGTTAAGCAACTGATGGAAATCCACGAATTACTTGATACCTCCGTCATCGCCGTCGAGAGAGTTCCAAAGGAGAAGATTCAGGATTACGGAATTATTAAAGCGAAAAAAGTGAAAGAAAGACTTCATCTAATAGAGGATTTGGTCGAGAAGCCAAAGCCTGATCACGCGCCATCGGACTACGGCATCACTGGCACATATATCCTGACGCCCGGCATCTTTCATTGTATTGAACAAACTCCAGCGGGAAGAAATGGCGAGATTCAGCTAACCGATGCCCTGAGACTATTTCTCAAAGAGGAAAGAATCTATGCATATGAATTTGAAGGTAGGCGGTACGACATCGGCGACAAGCTCGGCTGGATGAAAACGAACTTCGAACTCATTCTCGATCATCCAGAATTCAGCGAGGAAACGACAAAATTTCTTCTCGATTTACTCAAGAGAAAAAAGATGATCAAAAGAACAAGAGAGGGGATTTCGAGAAAGAGAAAACGGTGAGACATCGCCTCTCGCGGATCATTAGTGAAATGTGATGATCATATGTATGATCTCTTTCCTGCCTGCAAAATAGAGAAAATTGTAAATTAAGTTGGATGTTATAAAAAATGCAGGGAATTGAACGGCCCAGATATAAAGAGCGTCTTGCTCGAAATTGTTGAAGAACTAGGATTTAATCAATTTTCAAAGAAAATTATTGTGATTGAATAAATTCGAAATCATTTAATTCGTAGATGAGAAGATCATTGTCTCAGTCTAGTCAAAAGAGGCAAAGACCTTGTTGGTCTTGATAAGTGTTGCCGAGGCGATTTTTCTTCGTTGCGCAGTTTCCATATGCAAGCGCCCTCTCCATGAGTTCGCAACAATCCTTTTTCTTTTTGACAAGCCTAAACAACTTCATCATCAGAAGACATCCCTTGATCTTCTTATCCCCTCATTGACCATTTCAATCGTATCAATCCATGAGTAGGAAATGTTCTAAGGAATGAGATCGCCGATAAACAACAGCGGTTCTGGGATGAAAAGAATATTAGGCAGCTATTTAATATACGAGAAAAGTTGTTGCAACAAATCTAGCAATTCAAATATATAAAATCTCTCAAATAAGTAACTGATCAGAAATTGGTTGCTAAAATCTTAACTACTCTCGCATCGCAAGGGTGGTGTTGAATTTGAGAAAATGGAGAACTGCTATGAAAGGTAAGGAGCGTATAGGAATCAAGGTTCTCTGTATCGACGACGAAATGGAACTTCTCGATCTCATGAAACTCTATCTCGAAAGAGAAAACAATATCTTTGTTCAGTGCGCCAGTTCCCCTCAGCAAGCGCTCAGCATGATGGGTGAACAGGATTACGATGTGATTGTTTCGGATTATGCGATGCCTGAGATGAACGGCATCGATCTTCTTAAAGAAATTCGATCGAGAGGATGGGAGATTCCTTTTATCTTATTCACGGGCAAGGGAAGAGAAGAGGTTGCCATTGACGCAATCAATTTCGGCGCCGACGGCTATGTGCATAAAGGAGGAGACCCCCGCTCACAGTTTGCTGAACTGGTCAACATGATCAAGACGCTCGTGGAAAAGAACAGGGCGCTTGAAGCGCTTAAGGTCAGCGAGAGAGCCCTCGCCGAAGCTGAAACAATTGGTGGGTTCGGCAATTTCATTTACGACCTCACCGAGAATCAATTAAGCGTCTCTGTGGAATTGCTACGCATCCTCGGCATGGACGAGTCGTCATTCGATGGTGAATATGAACAACTCTTTGAATGTATACATCCACTCGATCGAGACCGCGTCAAAGAGACAGTACTCGAAACATTGCAAAGCGGTCAAGGGCGTGAAATCGAGTATAGAGTAATTTCACCTCGTGGAGAGAAGCGAATTATCCGTCAACGATTGGTAGTTATTCTCGACGAAAAAGGCGTTCCAATCAAGCTGATTGGCGTGGTTAAAGATGTCACTGACGACATAAACCGTATCGAGCGTCTCGAAAGGCTCAACTCGATGCTTTTCGCGATCAGGCGTATTAATCAATTGATCTCGAGAGAAAGAGATCAAACGAAACTTATCAAAAGCGTGTGTAATGATTTGCTGAGGACGCGGATGTTTAAAGGTATCGCTATCGCCGTAAGAGGGGGCGGCGGTTCGATGGAAATGTATGGTTCGTTCGTAAATTGCGAATTTGAAGAGATATTTTCGAGACTAACATCACTCGAAGAGCTCATTTGCATTCGCGAAGCACTCTGCACGAGTGAAGTTCTTGTATTACGGCAACCAGATAGCCGCTGCGCTGGATGCCCCCTAAAGCATCTAGATACCGATAACCTCGATGTTACCTTAACGAAAAGAATTGAATATGGCGGTGAAGTCTACGGCGCTATCCTCGTCCACCTCCACGCCGACGCAGTTGTCGATGAAGAAATCGATTTTATTTGCGATCTCGCAGAGGATCTAGGACATGCGTTGTATGCGCTGAAAGTTGATAGGATCAGGATGAAAGCGGAGGAATTGCTTGCGAGAAGCGAGCGCCGTTACCGCCATTTCTTCGAAGGGGCGAATGAGGGATTCGCGATCCTGGACAACGGAATTGTAAGGTTTGCCAACAAGAGTCTCTATCAAATGGGCAATTATCAGGAAAACGAAGTGCTGGGAAAACATTTCATTGAATTCGTTGCTGATGACGAAAGAGAGAAGTTGCTCGATTATTACACAAGACGATTAAAGGGGGAGAATATTCCGTCCGTTTACGAAACGAAACTGAAGAAGAAAGATGGGAGCACGATTATCGCCGAGATCAATGTAACCCTAGCCGAGAACGAGGGTGGTATTGCCACATATGTGATCCTGAGAGATATCACAGAAAGGATGAAGATGCGTGATCTTCTCGAGGAGTCAGAAAGAAGATACCGCTCCCTTTTTGAAGTAACAGGTACGGCAATGGTCGTGATTGAAGAAGATATGACGATTTCACTCGCCAACGATGAATTTGTAAGGCTCACTGGTTACTCTCGTGAGGAAATCGAAGGCAAAATGAAATCAATCGATTTTGTTACAGAAAAGGAAGTTCAGAAAATTACTGACTATCATTTTGCGAGGAGGGAAAATTCCTCGAAAGCTCCGCGAAGTTATGAACTTGAGCTGAGGTGCAAGAACGGAGAAATCAAGTTCACTAAGATCACGATTGATGTGATACCCGGAACGAAACGGAGCGTCGCATCGCTTATCGACATCACAGAAGAAAAGAAATTACGGGAAGAATTGATCAAGAACAAGGAAGAGTACGAAGTTCTCCTAGACAGCGTCGATACAATGATCTGGACTGCCGTCGATCCAGAAACATACGGTGGAATCGCAAACAGAGCGAGGGTAGAATTCCTTGGAAAGAAAAAAGAGGAAATTGTGTGGAAGAAGATATGGGAGTTCTTACCGAGACCTGAAGCTGAGGTTGGTGTGAGGGGAAACAGGATCGTTTTCGAAGAAAAGAAGAAGTACAGGGATTTCGAGTGGGTGACGAACGCTCAGGGGGAAAAGCGGTTAATGCTCGTCACTAAGATCCCGAAGTTCGACAAGGACGGTAACGTTGCGTTTGCCGCTTGCACCGCTGAAGATGTCACTGAGCTAAGAAAGGCACAGGACGCACTCACACTGGCGAACAAGAAGCTCTATCTGCTCGGAAGCGTCACAAGGCATGATATTATGAACCAGCTGACTGTCATTTCTGGCAGTCTGCAGCTACTCGCCGATCTCGTCAACGACGAGAAGTCAAAGCGGTTCGTCGAAATGGCGTTGAAGGCGGCAATGAACATCGAGAAGCATCTTGAATTCAGCAGGGACTATGAGAGAATGGGAACATATCCGCCCGAATGGATCAACCTGAAGGAGGCAATCGAGAAGGCGATGATGACGATCGATCGTACAAAGGCGGACATCAAGGTGGAGATCGACGACAATCTCAAGGTCTACGCGGATCGCTTGCTCGAGAAGGTCTTCAACAACATGTTGCACAACGCGCTGAAGCACGGTGGCGAAAAACTCAGCACCATCAAGATTTATACAGAAAAGAGGAATGATGATCTCATTATCATCTGCGAGGATGATGGTAAAGGTCTCGAAGAAGGTTTGAAGAAATCGATCTTCGAAGGGCGCCGAGGCAGGGGACTCTACCTCGCAAAGGAGATTTTATCGATAACTGGTATGACAATTGAGGAGAGGGGAAAAGNGGGCGTAGGCGCGAAGTTCGAGATCACCGTGCCGGCAGGCGGATACCAGTTCGGTAAGGAATAATCGACAATCGTTACGGGCACCGCACGATATCCTGTGCCCAGAGGCAATCAGCGCACGATGGTGAGTTCGCCCAACAGTCTTCATTGTTTTGTCGCAGATCGCAGTTCGCGCCGCAATCAACGCAGGACGGAAATCTAAAATTCTGAACCTTCGATCGGAACAATACGTACTCTTCACCTGTCCAAATATCTGAAAGAGATTTTTCGTTCACGTTTCCGAGAAGATATCGCTTGACTCTTTTTCTTTCTCCAAAAACGAAATACGGATACGAGTGCATCAGCGCATAACAAGGGCTGACGCCACCATCCCATGCGATAACAATGCCCTTATCATTGACGAAGCGGCAGTGTCTATACGCTCCCCACTTGCTCCGAGGAGTTGAGAGTGTTCCCCACATGACATAATCACCGGCCATGATAGCCCAGCCCTCTGGCCTCGGGATCTCGATATTGTTGCCACCATAAGCGATCTGCCTTGCCGCCTGTTCATTGTGCGGCAGCAGATGTGTGAGTAAAATGATTGATGCGCCGATTTCTCTCGCGAGGGAAGGGAGGTTCTTAATGTCTTTGATATTCTTATCAGTCACAACGAACTCGAGACCGATCGTCGGCATCCTGTAACCCTTCCTCTCTCGGATGTCCCTGATTCGTTTGACATTTTCGACAACGAGGTCAAAATTAGCACCACCCCTCAGCTCGCTGAACAGCTGAGCTTGTGTGCTATCCATCGACACGAAGAGTCGGTCAATTCTTGCATCGACAAGCGCTTTCGTCTTTTCCTCAGTGAGGAGTGTTCCATTCGTGCTCATCGAGATACGGACGCCGAGCGATTTGACTTGCCTCACCATTTCCTCGATTTTAGGGTGCAAAAGAGGTTCACCGAAGCCGCCGAAGTAGACCTCACGCAACTCCGGTAGATCGCGGAGACTGTCGATCACGCGATTGAATGTTTCTGTCGACATGTCAGCAAGTTCCTCGTCCCAGGTGTTGCGAACGCAGTTTGCGCAGCGGAGGTTGCAGCGCGTCGTCACTTCGAGGTAAACCTTTCTTATGTCCCTCCTGATTCGATGGAGGACGTAGCCATCGGATGTGTGCTCGACTATCCACTGATCTGATTGATATTGAGGGAATTTTTCTGATGACAGTGATTCCGCATAATCGCCGTCTGTCTTCATCGTTTTTTCAATTAAGAGCGTTTCTCTCTTGTCGGGCATTGAGCCATGCCTTGGAGCAATAGCCATTGTCACACCCTCGTCTTCTTATCAATTTAACTTCGATGCTAATCGATGAAACAGACTATTTAAAAAGATATTCCCTACTGGGCGCGGGAATATGCTTCACATGAATACCGGGATACGAAAGATAATCTCTTCTAGAATAGAATTAGTTTCTCGGAAAGTATCATTTCATCGACGACATCTTTCCCTTTTGTGATCATTCTTAATGCTCGCTCCACATCCACCCCATTACATCAGAATGTCATGTGTTTAAAACGGAAATTATTTAAATATCGAGTTATAGAAAATCAAAAACCTTTAGCAATTTCCCACAACTTCTCCGCAAGCTTCTCGATATCGTCTTTCCTCTCGAGTCCATTTCTNCATCGTTCTGGGATTGCTTCGATGCCATGATACGCACCGCTAATCGCACCCGTCATCGCGCCAATTGTGTCAGCATCCCCNCCCAAATTAACCGCATAAAGCACCGCGTCCTGAAAACTCCTCGAATGACGGAGGAATGAGTATATGGCCGTTGGTACAGAATTAAACGCTTCAATACCGTGACCGAGTTCTCTAACAACCCTCTTCCTGTCTTCACAGCTCAACAGCTCCTCAACCTTCACTAACTTGAAACGGTAGATCTCATGGTGTACAAAATTTCGGAGATTTGCCAAAAAGGAATGGGGATCGAAATCAAAGGAACGATCGATTTGGAGAGCAAGAGCTACGGCATATGCCTGCAAAGCCGCACCTTCCAAGCCAAGTTCGTGCGCATGCGTAATTTTTCCTTGGGCCTCGGCGACCTCACGCAATTTCGCGATATCATGATGATAGAGTAAGCCTACTGGTGCGACCCTCATCGCCGCGCCGTTACCGTATGAGCCAGCTCCACCAAACAGTCTCTTTGAAGCCTCAGCCCATCGTACTCCTGACTTGATCATCCTGAACACGCGAGGTGGTCCACTCGCGTAGCCTCGCCAGGGTTCCATTTCATAATTTCGTATGAAAACACGAGCCATATGTTCGCCATCAAACCCTTTCATCTCGATGAGCGATTCCGTGACACCAATCATCATATGTGTGTCGTCCGTCCACCTGCCCATAAATTCCTGATCAAGTGCATCAGACAGCCAATGACCCTCGAATCGACGTCCTAAGGCATCACCGATTGCACTCCCGATAAGACAGCCAATGAACTTTGATTTTAACGAGTCCATTCAAGATCTCTTAAAAATGTTCTTATGGGATTTACTTTTTCCTCTTTTCATACATCTTTCAGTGATGATTGCCATTTTGCTCAGTCGTTGAAAAAGAAATCTATTTTCAATATTCTCAATTTGCCCGATTTCAAATTATGAGAATTTCAAATTCTGTAAATTTGATAATTAATCTTTTTACACAATGATAACATATCATCTCGCAAATTAATCAAAAAGGCCAGAATTATGGATAGCCTGCCACCCTATCAGGAAATGAATACGAATAATGGTCAATATACCCCGCCTCCCCCTAAAAAAAGAAGACGAGGGGTGATTACAGCCGTCCTCATCGTCATTATCCTGTTGCTAGCAGTCATCGCAATTCCGAGAGGGCTACCAATTCTTTTCGATTTTCTCGAGAATCAGACGATCAGCCCTATTTATCCAACCGAGTCCTCAGTTATCACGAACTCAACGCCGAGATTCGAGTGGACCGCGTTAAAAAACATTGAATCATACCGATTCCAGCTGAGCACGACTTTTGATTTTAAAACATTGCTTGTAGACGTGGTTGTTAACGATACTTTCTTTGTCGTAACTGAGCCTTTGCTGGAGAATCGCACATATTTCTGGCGCGTCATGCCACTTAACAACGGAGAAGGGGAATGGAGCCAAACCTGGGATTTCTTTCTAGGGCATGATGTATTTACGAGAACCTTTCAATGGATGTTTGAATGGAAATCCATCGTCAATTACTTCACGATCACCATCAATATTCCTGGCCAAGAATATTATGAATATAGCTTGCGCGAACGAACACCGAGTTACGCTTCATATGTTAAATCTGATGATTCTTCGATCAAGGATCTCGCATACAAACTCAATGAAATCGCAGAGAAAAGGAAATTCACGCAATACCAGAAAGCGGAGTTCGTCCTCTCTTTCGTGCAAAATCTTGAGTATCTTTCAGATCAAAAAACGAAGGGTATGACTGAGTATCCCAGATATCCCGTCGAAACGCTTGTTGACGGTGGCGGGGACTGCGAGGACACCGCGATTCTCTTTGTCTCGCTGATCCAGACATCCATTCTCAATTTTGACGGTGTTCTCCTTCTTTTTAAAGGAAATCCGAGTCACATGGCCGCTGGGATTTGGGGCGATTCATTAACTGGCACATCGTATTTCTTTAACGGAAAATATTACTACTACTGCGAGACGACAAGTCCTGGCTGGAGAATAGGTGAAGTACCAGAAGAGATGCAGGATATTGTGCCGGAGATTATTAATTGCTAACGTAGATTTTCAAGAAGATTTTCAATGAAATAAGAATAGTGAGAATTTGTGGAAGGCAAAGGTACTAATCTTGATTTTTTTCTAGAAAAACAAATACGCATTCCCACCGATTGGAAAATCTATTCTGAATTCAAGATTTAGAGGATGAGTGAAATCTCGATCATCATTGGATCATAATTTCATTAATTCTGGAGGCATCTCGTGCAAACTGGATCCTCATCAAAAGGGTCGCCCTTTATAGCGTGTGCCCTTGCCCTGCATCCACCACAAATCTCGCGATCTTCGCATTTTCCGCAAGCACCCTTCAGATAGCGTGGGTCCTGAAGCCTCGCGAGGATTTTTGATACCCTGATTTCTTTCCATATCGCTGTTAATTTCTTTCTTCTGATATTTCCAAAGCTCATCGGCATGTAAACGCATGACCTCACAGATCCGTCCTCCATTACATGCATCGCGATGCCGAGACTGCAGAGCTTCGGGAACTCCTTTCCCTTTTTCCTCTTAATGATTCTCGCGTAAAGAGGCTCGTAAACAGAAACGTTCGTTCCGTTGTCTTGATCAATTGCATTCATAGGAATCGCGGAATAGCGATTGAGTATGTAGGCCAACATCTCTTCATACTCAATCGGTGAAGGCAAGATGGAAAGTGATGCCCTCCCGATGGGAATTGTCGCTAGGACATCGCAATTGATTTTCTTCTCACGAGAAAAATCGATCACACGACATATCTCCTTCAAGTTGAGGTTTGTAACGGCGACGCCAACACTTGTCAACACTTTCTCATCCAAACAATACATCAATCCTTTCATCCGTGCGTTATGAGAATTGAAAACACCAGTAAAAATTCCGCTGGAACGTTCGTCCAAGGTCGGCAGATTGATCGCGACAGCGACTTCGCGTTTCTTGAAGAATTTCGCGATATCCCTGTCGATTAGAGTGCCGTTGGTCGCGATGATTACGAAAAGATGATGATCCCTTGCAAATTCGACGAGCTCGAAAAGATCCTTCCTCATCAGGGGTTCTCCTCCCGTAAAGACAATGCTTCTAGCGCCGATCTCGGCCACAGATTCGATGAGCTTCATCGCTTCCTTCGTATGGAGTTCAGTCAATGACCGAAGACCAGCGTTGGCATAGCAGTGAACGCATTGAAGGTTGCATTCGGTCGTGCATTGCCATCCGACATGGATTGGCGCTTCTTGAGAAATCATTGCGGTAGAATCGTATGATTACAGGTTTTAATCAATCATACGGCTCTCCTCCTTCCTGTATTTGATTTCAAGATCAATCTTTTAGGAACGCGGATGATCCTTTTTGAAAAAAAATATCGAGCGCTTTCAGCAAAAAACATGATAATTACAAAATAAATCAATATAGGGATGAGTTGTTGTTTGACGATAAAATGAAACTAGAAGACGAACACAGAAAGATCAAAGAATTTTGGGACAGAAAGATGTCCCAGCGGTCGAAATCTCCACCGCAATTCCGCTACCAGGAGTATTTTTATTTAAAATATAGGGATCAGATAAAAGAGCCGATCCTTGATCTGGGATGCGGTGACGGTGAGTTTCTAGATATGGTCTGTAAAGATGGCAAACTGGATATTTACGGGCTTGATATTTCAGAAGTCGCTGTACAACTTGCCCGAAAACGATTGTATCCATATCTCGGCAATAGTGTTGATGAAAGAATCAAAATGGGTGACATGATATTCACCTCGAATTATTTCAAGAAGGATTTTTTCGGCACCGTTGTTTGTGAGGGGACAATTCATCAGTCCACATGCACAGGTGCGAGAATGACAGCTAATGAGATACACAAAGTTCTCGTTCGTGGGGGACTTGCGTATATCTCAACTCGATCCAGATCAACAATTCCAGATCATGCCACTCAGGTCGAGGGGGAGCGGGAAACGTACAGAATGGTCGGGGAAGGGGGAGTCGTCAGATGCTACTTCTCGAGAGAAGGCGTCATTCGCTTGGTCGAAGACTTGTTCGAAATTATTGAACTAGAGGAAAAGGAAGTGATTCTCAGAGTCGAAGGGACACCGTATAAAATGTGGATACTTGTTTTGAAAAAGCCGTAGATTGATTCCTACTCAGGATTTGAATGGCAAAAGAGTTTCTTCTTGAAAATAATAATTGATAAATTGGCAAGAGATTTGAGACCCAATGGCAGGAATTTCATTGGTTTCAAGATGATTTTTGTGTGTTTTGTCGTATGATGAGAGTTCGTATATGATCCAGTATTATTAAATTGTTGAAAGTTAAAAACAACAGGACCTCGTTGTTTTTCTGACGAGCAAGTAAATAAGTAACGGTCCTCCGACAAGCGCCGTTATTGCTCCAACGGGCAACATGACCGGTGCGGCCGCCCTCCTCGCGATGATGTCGGCGATGAGCAGAAGATTCGCACCAAAGAGGCCGGAGATTGGGATGAGGTATCGTTCATCCCCGCCGATAACAATCCTGCAAATATGGGGAGAAAGGAGGCATATGAAGCCGATCGCCCCCGTGAAACTCACAATCGTCGCAGTTGATAAACACGCAGTTGCAAGGACTATCTTTCTCACTTTCTCGACCTCGACACCCAGACCTTTTGCTGCGTCGTCACCCATCTTCATAATGTTAAGATCCCATGCCAGTCGGTTGTTGATGATCAAGACGAGCATGAGAACGCCTAAGGCATATGGGAGCTGCCACCATGCTGCTCTGGATAGATCGCCGACAAGCCAGAAGACTGTTGTTTTGACAGCTTCAGACTCAGCAAAAAATTGAAGTAGAGTATTGCACGCGCTGAAAATGTAGGTCATCGCCACACCTGACAATATCATCGTCTCCGGGGTCATTCCCGATCTTCTCGATAAAATGAGGACGACGAAGGCTGGAATAAGTGAAAAAACGAAAGCGTTGCCGACGGTCAGTAAATTTCCAATGAGTAATCCTTTTCCGAGAATGATCGCTATCGCCGCTCCGAAGCCTGCGCCCGCCGAGACGCCCAAGGTGTAGGGGGTGGCAAGTGGGTTTCTCAGAATTGCCATCGTCGTGCATCCAGCCATAGCGAGTATCGCACCAGCGAGGGCAGCCAAGAGGATTCGCGGCATTCTCAAGTGCCATACAACTGTGTCGGCGAGATTGCTCACTTCAAACATTCCTGGAAATAGTTTATTGAAGACGGCCGCGTAGGCCTCGGTAAAAGAGATCTGAGCTGAGCCGAGGGATAATGAGATACCCATCATAATAATTAAAAGAACAATGCAGAAAATTGAGAATGAAATCCTGCGGATAACGAGCTTCTTGTATTGCGCCTTTTCGTGATCCACTTTTGTAACAGAAATGTCGTGATGATCCTTCACCCAGATTTCCTCCACCATATCATTGCAACTTTCTTTTTGCGATAAAATAATAATTTCCCTTTTTTCTCGACCAACGTCTTTTGTAAATAATCTCTAAGCGCCTCGATTTTCGTTGTTGGAACATTATAGATTTTCGTAAAATCAAGGATAGCATCTTCGAGCGTTTCGAATTGTCTTATTGCCAAGTGATCCACTATTTCGATGTCAGCTTTAATACCCAAAGCGTCGAGAAGATTGTAGGCGATGATATGATCAGTGAGGCCTATCGATATCTTATCTCCGTAAATCAATCTCTGTATTTCAATTGGCATCCAATCGTCTGCCGATATAAAGAGATAAACTTCTCTTCTTGCCGCATTGTCTATCTTTAAAAGTGATTCCCGAAGGTCATCCATGAGGAGGGAAAAAGAGGCGAGTACAACATCGTGCTTTTTCACATCCTTTCCTAACTCAATTTCTTCCCATCTCTTATTAATACAATTGATGTTATTGACATTTTCTTTCTCAGCGTTCTTCTTAAGGAGGAGAAGCATGTTTTTCGACGGTTCCACGACTGTGATTCTTTTGGCAATTTTTGCCAGCGGAATTGTTAGCCTTCCACTCCCNGGGCCTATTTCGAGGAGTGTATCCTCGCCTCTCACCCTGATTCTTTCCAGTTGATTTTCNGTCAAAGCGGCCATCAAGATTTTACTTTCATTCTCACGGCTCGCCCAGTCGTCCCAAAACGCGGTGTTTCCGATCTCTATACGATGAGAAGTCAACATCGCATATTTCCACAGGTCATTCCAGTTAACAATTGTCATTCTATCGAATCCTCCGTGATGGATTGCCAGAGTTCGCTAAATCCGATTTTTCATAAAAAAATAAAAATAGAGGTTTGCGGCACCTCATCACTCATCAGGGGCGCCGACGATCTCGTCACCGATGACGATGGGCGGGTAGAGGAATGTTCCGTGGTCATCAAGATTGTAATCAATTCCCATCCAATTCGTGATGTACTCCTGGTGTATCGCTTCAGGGTCGAGATCCTCAAAAAGCTCGGGATGCAGGATCTTTGCCAGATAGACGGCCCCAAGGACACTTCCCATCGCATTGTTTCTGAAATCTCCAGCTATGATGTAGACTTTCTCGTTCTGTACAGCGCTGAGACCCGAGAGTAGTGGGCGGGACATGATGTCCTGCCATGTATCATTCAGACTGCTCGTGTCGTTCATATCATAACCGTAAGCTGGAGTCATAGCTACACCACCGTAGGTGTATCTGACTGCATGGACAAAGATGTATTCTGGGTTCTCCTCTAAAACCCACTCTGGATCGACTGTCGAGTAATAACTCGAACCAAGCCAATCAGGAAGGTCCTCTGCGATAGGTTTACCACCCGCGAGAATACACATCTGTGAGAGGGGGTCGATGAGATTGTATGTGCGCATTGTCGTTTGCGATGCATCCTTGATGTATCCAACCATTCCAGTCATCAATACGCGCGGTTTCTCGCTTTCTGAAAGCGTCACAGTATTGCTCTTGATGGAATCTACTAAGCTGAGGAGCCAATTAACGTATTCTTGCGCCCTGTCAACTTTCCCTAGGATATATCCAGCTTTCATAACACCCTGGATGAAGCGCGACTCGCTTGGCTTGATGACATCGGGCCAGTATAGGCCGAGGAAAACGACGTCGACGCCTGGCAGTTTTTCCTTTTTCTCAGCGATATCGTAAGAGAATGTGAAAAGCACATCAAGATTCAAACCCAAAATGAACTCATAGTCGGGGGCATTCATATTTCCGAGATTCACGAGTTCATCGGCTTTATCAGGAAGATAAAACCATCTCAGTTTGTAAGGGGCCAGGTCAACGGCAACCACTTTGTCTTCGACGCCAAGGATACGCAGGAGCTCGACGTTACTCAGATATTCAGCACCAATTCGTTCAATCGGAAGTCTGACCTTAACGGGATCGCCGTTTCCATCGAGAATCCAAATGTAAGTCGCCGTGCCATCTAAAATCGCATTGATCTGGTNGACGTCTTCCTGATCGATCACTCCATCCCTGTTCGCGTCAGCGAATTGCGTCTCATTTTCCNTCCCATTGAGGATATCCGTAACGAATTCTGCGTCTTTTTCATCAATGATTTCATCCATATTCGCATTGCCGTAGATCTCGAGGGCGAATCGAGGCTCCTCTTCCTTTTCAGGGTTTTTGCTCACAAGATAGATGCCATAACCCGCAAGGATACCGGCGATGACGATGCAGACGAGGGAAACTGCGATAATTTTTTTCTTGTTCATGGCAATCACGTATTACTTTTTTTAAAATCGTAATATTTATCAGATAATTAATGCTTTCTGTAAAAAGGGCGAAAGCGTGGAACTCATCATCAACGATGTGAGATTCAGCTATCGGAGTTTCGAAGCGCTGAAGGGCATTTCATTCGAACTGCGGGAATCGGAAATCCTTGGTATCATCGGTCCCAACGGTTCCGGGAAAACGACATTACTCAAGTGCATCAATAAGATCTTAGAGCCCAAACAAGGAGAGATTTTGCTCGATGGCCGAAAAATCAGAAAGATGAAGAGGATTGAAGTCGCGAAGAATTTGGGCTATGTGCCACAGAACGCACACGCCGGTTTTGACTCGCCGACCGTTTTCGACGTCGTCCTCATGGGGCGTCGCCCCTACATTGAATGGCGGTGTTGCGATAAGGATACGGAGAAAGTGTGGGAAATTCTTGCAATGCTCCATATCGAAAGCCTAGCAATGCGCAAATTCGATGAGCTGAGCGGTGGGCAGCAACAGAAAGTGCTCATCGCAAGGGCTCTAGCCCAGGAAGCGAAAGTTCTCCTGCTCGACGAGCCAACGAGCAACCTCGACATCAGACACCAGCTCGAAGTCATGAACCTCATCGAGAGACTTGTTACGGAGAAAAACCTCGCGGGTATTACAGCGATCCACGACCTCAACCTTGCTTCGAGATATTGCGATAAGATCGTCATGATGAAGGAGGGGAAGATATTCGCCGCAGGCAGGGTCGATCGTGTATTGACGCCGGAAAACATCGAGAAGGTCTATGGCGTCAGAGTTGCGATCGATGGATGTCACGGGAAACCACACATTGTTGTTTTGGAGATTTCGAGCTAACCGCAAATGGATCTCGACGTTCTTGAATTTGAATTTACGCATCTCCGAACTATCGAGTTGAAACATAAATTATATAATTGATAAGATTCGTTAAAAACTCTAAAGAGAATTGGGGGTTCATTGGTAGCTATGAATCAATTACCGTGCTACTGTCCTTGCGGGCTGGACTGTACTTGGTGCGTTTACAATAAGATCAAAGAAAGCGAGGGATATGGTTGCCCTGGATGTTCTGAGAAAGAGGGGTGTGCAATTCGAGATTGTCGCATGAGGCAGGGAAAGTCGTGTGAAAACTGCGTTTCTTTTCCCTGCGTCAATTTCATCAACGGTTTCGAGTGCATGAAGGCATATGAATGGTACTGATCTTCGAGCACATGATCGGGTGTTGATTTGATGGAAAAGGATCAGACTTCAGAAAGTCCTCATGCCGCTAGCGACGTTCTGATCGCAGAAAAATTGATGGTGAAGCTCGAGAAAATTATGGAAGAACACAATTATCAGAGGAGTGCTTTACTCGAAGTACTCCAGAAAGCGCAGGAGATCTTTGGATACCTTGACAGGAAAGTGTTGTTACTGATTGCTGAGAAGCTTCACGTTGCACCGAGTCAAGTTTATGGTGCAGCAACTTTCTACAATTTTTTCAGACTGAGGAAACCTGGAGAACACATCATCACCATTTGCATGGGAACTGCGTGCTACGTCAAGGGCGCAGACAAGATTCTCTCGACACTCGAGCAAGANCTCGGGATTGAAAGGGGGAAGTCGACGCCGGACGGAAGAATCTCTCTTTTCATCACGCGGTGCATCGGCGCATGCGCAATGGCGCCAAATGTGATTATCGATGACGTGGTCATTGGCAAGGCGACAAAAGAGGGCGTTATCGAAAGAATTAGAAAATCTGCTGGGGGAGAAAACTGAAGATTGAAGATATCGAGAAAATCGCTGAGGAAGAGCGAGAAAAGCAAAAAAGGTTCGAGTACAGAATCAATGTCTGCTGCTCAAGCAGCTGTATCTCGCTTGGCTCGTTGAATGTCCTTAAATCATTCGAAAGAGCGGTGAAAGAATTTGGTTTGGAAGATAAATGTAAAATCGCAAGAACGGGATGTCCTGGGACGTGTTCTGCAGGTCCAGTTGTATTGGTGGAGCCTGGTGACTATTTTTACCAAAGTGTTACACCAGAAAGCGCACAAGAGATTGTTAAGGAACACGTATTGCGAGGTGTTCCCGTAAAACGATTCCTTTACAGCAATCCAGAATTCTTTTCAAAACAAAAAAGGCTCGTGCTGAGAAACGCTGGTAAAATGGATCCTCTTAATATTCGTGAATACATATCGCGTGGAGGTTACACCGCGCTCGTCAAATGCCTCACAGGGATGAGTCCAGAAGACGTCATTAATGAAGTTTTCAAAAGTGGTTTGAGGGGGCGTGGTGGCGCCGGTTTTCAGACGGGACAGAAATGGAAATTCGTGTCGAAAGCGCCAGGCTCTCCGAAATACATCATCGGGAATTTGGACGAGGGCGACCCTGGCGTCTTCGCCAACAGAACGCTTGCTGAAGCGGACCCTCACGCAATCATAGAAGGCATGATCATCGCCTCTTACGCACTCAAGGCGGAAAAAGGATATCTTTATACAAGGGCTGAGTACCCTCTCGCGATCGAGACGCTCAAGAAGGCGATACAACAAGCTCGATCGCTTGGCCTAATCGGTGAAAAGATACTTGGAACGGATTTGAACTTCGACTTGGAGTTGCGGTTAGGAGCGGGCGCTTTCATTGCAGGAGAGGAAACCGCAATTCTCGCCTCAATCGAGGGAATGAGGGCGATGCCCCGCCCCCGCCCTCCCTATCCAGCGTCATCTGGTCTCTGGAGAAAGCCGACGCTGATTCAGAATGTTGAAACACTCGCAAATATCCCTCTCATCGTGCTCAACGGCGGCGAATGGTTTTCGAAAATCGGGGTACCTCATTGCCCCGGGACTAAATGTTTTTCGCTGACTGGAAAAATCAGGAACCCCGGTCTCATTGAGGTTCCGATGGGCATCACACTCAAAGAGGTTGTCTTTGATATTGGGGGTGGTGTGCCAGATGGAAGGACATTCAAGGCAGTTCTCGTCGGAGGTCCTTCGGGTGGTTGCTTACCAGAATCACAACTTCACCTTCCCATCGATTACGAGTCGCTGACGAAAGCGGGCGCAATCATGGGGTCTGGTGGGATCGTCGTGCTCGATGATGAGTCCTGCATGGTCGACACGGCGAAATTCTTCATCGAATTCTGCGTCGACGAGTCTTGCGGCAAGTGCACGCCCTGCCGTGTGGGGCTCGTCAAGGTCAAAAAGGTTCTTGAGCGGATTGGACACGGGAAAGGTGTTGCAAAGGATATCGATCTTCTTACAAAAGTCGGCGAATACATCAAAGAGGCGAGCCTTTGTGGCCTTGGCCAGACCGCCCCAAATCCCGTTCTCACAACGGTCCGCTATTTCAAGGATGAGTATCTCGCGCACATCCTTAATAAAGAATGTCCGACGGGGAAATGCGACATGGGTACGAGGAGGAGGTCATGAAATCGGTTAAATTGACGATTGATGGGAAGGCGGTTGAGGTGCCTGATGGCACGACAATCCTCGATGCTGCGCGAGCAAATGGGATCAATATACCGACGCTCTGCCATTTAGAAGGTGTAAAAGACTACGGAGGGTGCCGCCTCTGCCTCGTCGAAATCAAAGGATCTTCAAAAGTTTTTCCGGCCTGCACGACGCCCGTCGCTCCGGGCATGGAGGTCACGACAAATTCCGAACGGTTGAGGGAGTACCGGAAAATGACCGTCCAGCTGTTGCTTTCCGAAAGGGCGCACATCTGCTCGGTCTGTGTCGCCAACGGTGCCTGCGAACTTCAATCGTTGGCGAGCGANCTCGGNGTCGATCAACTNNTTTTCGAACGGGATTGGCCAGAACTCAGTGTCGATCTCACGCATGCGTATCTTGTCATCGATCGCAACAGGTGCATTCTCTGCACCCGCTGCATAAGGGTTTGCGATGAGATCGAAGGCGTCCACACACTCGATCTCATGCTCCGCGGAAAGGAAACGCAGGTTGTCATCGATCTCAACGAGAATTGGAAAAACGCCCCTTCCTGTACGGGCTGCAGGAAATGCGCGAAAGTCTGCCCCGTCGGAGCGATTTATGTGAANGGGGAAGCACTTTCCTCGACNAAAGACAAGGAAGTGGCGAAATTTATCACGGAAAGGAGGCGATCGGCGTTTGAATAAAGTTAGAGTGGCGACGATCTGGCTAAGCGGGTGCTCCGGGTGCCATATGTCATTTCTCGACCAGGACGAGTTTTTGTTGGAACTGGCGAAGCTCGTGCNTTTTGTTTATTCTCCCCTCATCGATGTGAAGGAATTTCCAGAAAACGTCGATATTACAATTGTTGAAGGAGCCGTGGGAAACGAAGAGCAGCTGGAGCTGCTTGAATCGGCAAGGAAGAGGACAAAACAGCTGATCGCGCTCGGCGATTGTGCTGTTCACGGCAACGTGACATCGCTGAGGAACGCTTTGAAAAAAGGGGATCGTGCGGTGCTGGAGAGGGCTTACTTGGAACTCGCTGACACGACGCCACAACTCCCTACTGATGTCTCACCATTATTAAAAAAAGCGTATCCCCTCAATGAGATTGTTGAGGTTGATCACTTCATACCAGGATGTCCTCCGCCCGCGCCTCTCATTAAATATGTACTCACAGAACTCCTCGCCGGACGGAAACCAGTGATGGAGAGTAAGGCGAAATTTGGATAGGAGGATATGCCATGGCCAAGGAAATCACAATTAACCCCGTGACAAGAATCGAGGGACATGCCAAGGTGACGATTTTTCTCAACGATGACGGGTCCGTGAAAGATGCCAGATTTCAAATTAATTTCTTTCGGGGATTTGAAAAGTTCTGCGAAAATCGCCCTTATTATGAGATGCCAAGCATTACCTCGAGGGCGTGCGGTATTTGCCCCGTTAGTCATTTGATCGCATCGGCGAAGGCATGCGATGCCCTTGTCTCTGTGAATGTTCCAGAGACGGCGGTCAAGCTCCGTCGCCTCATGCACATGGGTCAAATTATTCAGTCCCATGCACTCAGCTTCTTTTACCTTTCCTTTCCCGACCTCCTCTTCGGTATGGACGCGGACGTCGAGAAAAGGAATATCTTTGGTCTCATTGAAAAGGATCCAGAAATCGCGAGAAACGGGATCAAGTTGCGGAAGTTTGGGCAGGAGATCATTGAAAGAGTCGCTGGCAAGAGGATTCACTCGAGCGATTGGATTGTACCAGGCGGCGTCCGATGGCCGCTGACGAAAGAAAAGGGGAGGCAGATTGCAACGAATCTACCAGAAGCGAAGAACATTGCAATTTCGACGCTAGAAAAATTCAAGAAAATGCTTTCGCGTTTTGATGAAGAAATCGAGCATCTTGGCAAGTTCCCCTCCAATTACATGGGACTTGTGACAAAGGATGGCGATCTCGAGCATTACGACGGTCGATTNAGAATCATTGATCATCAGGGAAATATGATCGCTGATTCCCTCGATCCAACGAGATACAGGGAATTCATCGGGGAGGCTGTGGAGCCCTGGTCGTACATGAAATTCCCCTATTACAAGCCTTTAGGATACCCCGAGGGGAGTTACAGGGTCGGCCCTCTTGCGAGGCTCAACATCGCAAGGCGATGCGGCACGCCGCTTGCCGACGAAGAAATCAATGACTTCAGGAAATTCGGAAAGAACGGGATCGTCGAGAGCTCTTTTCTGTATCACTACGCGCGCCTCATCGAAATCCTCTATTGCATCGAGCGAGCTGAAGAAATTCTCAATGATCCGGAAAGTTATGCCGAGCGCGTGTGGGCGAAGGCGGAGGTAAGCAGGAGTGAAGGAATTGGCGTAGCAGAAGCGCCTCGGGGTACGCTGATTCATCATTACAAAGTTGATGAAAACGGTCTCGTGACATGGGTCAACCTTATCATCGCGACAGGTCACAACAATGTCGCCTTCAACAGGGCTGTGACAGAAGTTGCAAGAAAGTATGTCGAAGGGAAGAAACTGACCGAGGGAATGCTCAATCGCGTTGAGGCTGTCATCCGCGCTTACGACCCTTGCCTCAGTTGCGCTTCACATGCATTCGACAGCCGTGGCATCGATTTCGAGCTTTACGATGCCGATGGAAGATTAATCGACAGGAATATANGATGAATGTATATGCAATAAAACAGCTTTTCATTTTTCATATTTTTAGGAATTACCCGAAGAAATCGAAGCCTTAGAGCTTATCCTATCGATTGTTTATCGAGGAAATCTGTAGAATAACAAAGAAAAGGCCAGGGACTCCGCGTCCCGACGGCAAAGGGGACAGGAGGAAGCGAAGGCTTTGCGCCGGACTGGAGCCGCGATGGCCTGATCTTCGGGTTCATCGCAATCGTGATCGATGCGTTAGGTGATCTTTAAGAGATTGATAGTGAACTTTTCAGGTTTGTATGATCTGTTGAATTGTTTTCAAAGGAAATTATTACTTTTCTTAATTTAGTGTTACCAATAATGCAATGACCCCTAATAAAATTTTAGATACNCCGTTCAATGACAATCGCATTCCATGATCTTGCTCGTTGTAATACATCTAGAGAAGACTACAGCGAAATTCAATTAGAAGATAATTACGAAAAAGAGAAGAACATCATATATTGAAGTGTACGTCCATTTATTCGAAAGTTACCAGTGACCGGCGGTGACGAAAAAAAAAGCAAAGATTTATGGTTTAGTGTTATTATTCCAAAAAAGGTGTTATTCATGCCGATTATTCATGCTATTAATGGTCTTCTTATCCTGGCAAGAATAACACTTAATCCCTTCATAGGTGATAATACATGAATAAGAGTAACGCAAGAATCGTTTATGCCGTCGTCATCGTCGCGGTAATCCTGGGATCATTTGGTGGCGGATACCTTTTCGCAAAAGTCTTGACCCCTGAGAAAGGGCAAGAAGGGACTTCTGTCGACCGTATTATTTCGCTTTCCGCTGCCTGCACCGAAATCATTTACGCCATTGGCGCTGGCGACAAACTTGTGGGAGTTGATCAATCGAGTGTTGATTACGCACTGGCGGGCAATGAGACGTTCAGGGAGGCACCAGGCCAACTTGAAGACTATCCAATTGACATTTTCAACAAAACCAATGTCGGAAAGGCTTCGAACCCCAATATGGAGCTCATTGTTAGTCTCCACCCAGACATTGTGTTCGCATGGTGGTATAACACAGAGGTGAACAAGAGAATTGGAGACTTGGGAATTCCAGTTGTCACCGTTAATCCGCAAAATGTTTCTGACGTATTCAATCTTGTAAAGACGATCGGCGCGCTCGTTGGGAAATCCGCAGAGGCAGATGCGGTGATCTCAGAAATGGAGATGAGGATCGATGCCATCACAGAAAAGGTCTCGAGTCTCACAGACGATGAGAAGCCTCTTGTCTATTATGAATTGGGCACCGCCCTCAAGACGGTCGGTCCCGGTACGTTCACCAACGAACTCATTTCGATGGCAGGCGGCATCAACATCGCTGCCAATGAAAGCGTCAGATATCCCCTGCTCAGCAATGAATATATCATTGAGAAAAATCCCGATGTTATCGTGGTCGTGAGCTACGGCGCTTCCGTCGATGAAATCAAGGATAGAGAGGGGTGGCAGGAGATCGATGCGGTGAAAAACGACCGCGTTTATGCGATCGAAAGCGGGTGGGTCACGGCGAGTCCGAGGCTTGTGTTAGGGCTGGAAGCGTTCGCCCAATGGTTCCACCCTGAGCTTTTCGATTGACAGAGGATCACCGTATGGCCATTTACAGGATTACGTACTCCGAGGAGTTAAAAAGAGTAAGCCTCTATAACTGGGGATGCAATTTCTGCTGCTGGGCTCTTCATACGGCCTCATCGGAACAGACAGAGAAAGCAGTCGATTGATTGAGATGAAAGGATTAAAGAGATTTTGTCGAGACTCAAGCCGGAGAAATTTTATTTCCTAAGGGGCGAGCCGATGGCGAATCCCGACCTTCCAGAGCTGGCACGGTTCTGCCACGACGAGCTTCACGCATATACGAAGTTGGCCATTCCAATGGCTCCATCATGCCACAGACGAACATAGACGCAATCTCGGTCAGCATCAAGGCGTGCACTGACAGAATTCATATCGATTACACTGGTCTCTCGAATCACGAGGTGTTGAGGAATTTCGAGAGAATGTACGAAAGGAAAATTAAGGTGGAGGCGAGCAGTGTTCTCATCCCCCAGTATATCGATTGCGACGAGATAGAAAGAATAACGAAATTGATCGCGGACATCGATCCGACGATTCCCTATCACATGGTAGGCTATGTTCCAGTGCCAAATGCTCCATGGAGAAGAGCGGAACCGGAAGAAGTGGTATGCGCTGCGCACATCGCCAGTAAATATTTATCAAATGTGACCTTTTCATGTCTGACTCCCGAAACACGGCGGGATTTGAGGGCTGTCGATTCGCGCTTTAAGAGTACAGTGGTGGCCTAGGTGGAAGGACTTGGCGTCGAAAATTTGTATAATCGGAGAAGACTCCGACGGTCGCTGATACTCCTTGGATTATTTGCGGCGCTCTTCCTGACGATCATCGTATCGATCTGTATCGGGCCTATCAAAATAGCGCCGATGACCGTCATAAAAATCCTCTTCGGCTCAAGTCATTCTTCCGAATCATGGCCATCGATTTACAACGTGATTGTTCTTGATGTGCGATTGCCGAGGATCCTTATCAGCGGCCTCGTCGGGGCTGCGCTCTCGGTTGCGGGCGCTGCGATGCAGGCGTTGTTCAGAAACCCGATGGCGAGTCCCTACATCCTCGGCATCTCATCGGGCGCAGCCTTCGGCGCATCACTCGCGATCGTCGCAGGAATCACGCTGACCGCGAGCATTTATTCGATCCCTCTGATGGCGTTCATCTTCGCCCTCATAACGATCTTCCTCGTCTACGAAATCGCCAAAGTCAACGGAAGGACCCCTCTAGAAACCCTGTTACTCACGGGCATTGCCGTCGGCTCGCTTTTTTCCGCGCTCGTCTCCTTCATGCAGTATGTGGCGGGCGAAAAGTTGAGCACGATCGTTTTCTGGCTGATGGGAGGGTTCTGGACAAGCGATTGGGATAAGTTTGCCGTCGCAGCCCCTCTGATCCTCTTCGGCATCATCGCGATCTCCCTCTTCAGCCGGCATCTGAATTTGATCTTGATGGGGGAGGAAACGGCGACGAATCTGGGACTCGAAGTCGAGACTTTCAAGAAGATCATCCTCGTCCTCGTTTCCCTCGTAACCGCCGCCGCGGTCTCCGTCTGCGGCATCATCGGTTTCGTCGGCCTCATCATTCCACATATCATGAGAATCGTCGTCGGGCCGGATCACCGCATTCTCTTGCCATCCTCCTGCATCGTCGGCGCGATCTTCCTCATCTGGGTCGATACACTCGCGCGCACGATCATTGAACCAACGGAGTTGCCAGTCGGCGTGATCACGGCGCTTGTCGGCGTTCCCTTTTTCCTCTACCTCTTGCGCAAGAGAAAGAAAGTCATGGGATGGTGATCACCTTTGCTCCTCAACATCAAGAATGTCAGCTTTTCCTACGAAAGCCTGAGGGCCTTGGAGAACGTGAGCTTCGAAGCGAGGGAGGGCGAAATGCTCGGTGTCATCGGCCCTAACGGATCGGGAAAGACGACGCTGCTCAGGTGCATCAACCAAACGCTGAAGCCAAAAACGGGAACGGTCTTGATCGACGGGCAAGAACTATCTCGTCTCGATAGGACCGAAATTGCGAAGAAAATCGGCGTCGTTCCCCAGCGCTTCACCACTTTCCCCTTTACAGTGTTCGATGTCGTCCTGATGGGAAGGTTTCCGCATATCGACGCGTTGAGTGGCGAGAGTCCGCATGATTTTGATATCGTCAAGAATGCGATGGCGATGACGGGTACCCTTCATCTGTGTGAGCGGGCGATCGACGAATTGAGTGGAGGGGAGCTGCAGAGGGTGATCATCGCGAGGGCGCTCGCACAGGAGCCCGAGGTCCTCCTCCTTGATGAGCCNACGCTCCATTTGGACGTAAATCATCAGCTCGAAGTGCTCGAGTTGGTCAAGAGAATCACGAAGGAAAAGGGGTTGATAACGGTTCTCGTCTCACACGATCTCAATTTGGCCGCTAGATACTGCGATCGCCTCCTCCTTCTCAGCGCGGGAAGAGTTCATTCGGTCGGAGAGGTACGCGAGGTCTTGACGCCAGAAAAAATCAGGGAGGTCTTTCACGTCGAAGTTGATGTCATTTACAACGAGAGAACTCAATCGTATAACGTGATCCTCGTCTCGCCCGTTGGCTGACGCACTCCCAATTTTCTCAAAATTTAACGGGGTTTTTTCAACAGAGATTGAATGGTTCTTGATTCCGCTTGTAAACCATTTCGAAAAGACGGAATTATTCCTTGATATTTTGGGGATCAGTACTAAGATATAGACTGATAAATGGATTGTCTCCCCTTACGGTATTTTCATCTGTTTGAATTTCTCGCTCGCCTGTTCTCCACCAACTCCCCAATTCTCCATCGGAATTTCTTGGATTACGACCTCAACCGCGTGTGCGGGAACGCCGAGTTTTACGAAGACTTCCGTAATACCGGAGATCACTTTTTGCTTTGCCTCGTCCGAGAATCCCTTCCAGACATAAACGTTGACAATCGGCACTTAACGACCTCCTATTTGATTTAATACTAAAAATTAGCATTGGTGATATGAGAACTTGTCGATTTCATTATTCCCCCTTCGTTGATCGATTTGCAAATGAAAAAATTCTTAGGGGGATTCGAGTGGAATGAGGTAGCTTATTTTCAGAAATAAGGGAATGGTAAGGAAATGCAAGATCCTGATCAGTCATGAAGAATGGGTCATAGAAATGCCCAAAAAAAGATCTGTGAAAAAGAATACTGTGAACACAAGAGATGAATGGGGAGATGAAAGGCAATAGATACTCCAAAAAAAGCTTCAATTTGAAAGCTGAGGAAGAGATCAATGATGAGTCTCACATTCCAGATTAAAAAATCTCACGACCGACTGGAAATTTTCACGACGAAAAAATCCTCACACCGTATTTTTCGAGGTCGTAACTGCTCTCAGGTTTCACGCCTGAGATGATTGCCCTCTGGACGTACTGGCCGCAGTTGCTTCCGATCTTGTTTTCCTCCAATTCCCCGATGCTGAGAATGACCTCGAATCCCTCCCGCTCGAACATCTCGACGATTCGTTGCGAATTTGTTAAATCGTAAGGATCGATCAATGACCGAAGCGATTTCTCGTGTGATCGGACTGTCGGATTTAGAGGGGTAATCTTGATGATGAACTTCGAGGGATCAAAATGCTTCCTGATGATCTTCGCATCGAGAGGATAACCAACCGCTGGTGCAAAGTTGAGTGTTACCTTTTTATCTCCCTTTTCCGGTGAACAGAATCGATCACCGTAAGCTGCGATCTCTTCAAATGACCATTTCCTGATTGGGATCAACTCGTCTCGCTTTTCAATATCGGTTGTGTGGATCGAGAACTGTAACTGAAATCTTCCTCGAGAGTAGTACCGATCCTTAATCTCAATGAGCTCCTCAAAAAATTTGTCAGCAGTACGAACCTTCGGTGCAACCGTCGAGAGAGAGACATTTAGTCCAGGGGCATCGAACATCTGAGGAAGACGGCGCATTGCCTCGAGGACTGCGGGATTCAGCGATGGTTCTCCCATTCTCGCGAACTGAATCTTGAATTTGGGGATGGGCACATGATTGTTTGGAAATCTGCGGCGCACCATGTATGCGATTTGCGCGAGGATTTCCTCTGCTGTCAGCTTTCCAGTATAGTCGCCACCGGCGTCACAGAATGTACATTTGATTGGACAACCGAACATCGTCGAGACGATGAGAACCCATTTCTTTTCCCTCGGAATCGGTGGCTGCACGGATTCGACGCACTCGACGATGAATTTCTTTGAATTTTCTTTGTCGATCTTATCTTCTCTCAACTGTGCGAGATANACTTTTGCGATGTCTTCGTTGCCGTATTCCGCAATGACTTTCATCTTCTTCCCCTCTTCTTCAAAAAAGAATCGGCCATCATGGCGGCCAGCAGACCATCGCCAATCGCAATACCGATTTGACGATACCGCTTCCGCGCGATGTCCCCAACGAGATAGAGACCAGGTATTCCAGTTTCTGGCAATCCCTTTCCGTAAAGATGTCTCCGGAGCTTTGAATCGAGTATCTCGAGATTGGGCACTCTGCCACAGGCGATCAAAATCTTATCGCCCCTGATCTCCTTCGCTTCACCACAAAAATCGCACGAAAGAGCAATTGAGTCATCTTTTTCCAGAATTTCGAGAGGTGAATATCCAATGTGCAAATCGATTCCTCTTTCCTCTGCCCGGCGACGCAGAAGCGGTAAACACTTTGGCACTGATCGGGAGATTATTGTCACCCTGTGACCCCGTGTCCTAAGATTAATTGCGTAATCGAACGCGATATCCCCGCCGCCTAGAACAATGATCCTTTGATNANNTTGGCTGTCAAGAAGCAGTTCTCGAAGACTGTAAAAGACCTTCTTCCCTTCAAACGCCTTTGCTCCCTTAACTCTTATTTTCTTGGGGCGTGTGCCTGCAGCGATGATGACAGCCGAAGATTCGTAATCACNGTTTTCCGTCTCAATGGAAAAATGATGATTCAAGCGTCTGACTTTCTTGACTCGCGATTCCACGTGTGGGATGTCAAGCGATCGTAAGTGATCGAGAAAGCGATTCCTGAGAGAGAAACCGTCGATTCCTTCGGGAAATCCGGGGTAATTCTCGACAAAATTCGCATCAGCCACCAACCCACCAGGTTCCCCTTCTTCAATGAGGAGGAAATCGCGATCTGCCCTTTTTAGGTATATCGCGGCCGATAGGCCAGCAGGCCCGCATCCAATGATAATTACGTCATTGGCCTCAGCCAAGAGAGCACCTCCGATGTCTTGACGGGTAGCGCAAAGCCGTCGCTCAGCGTTTTCAGACTCGCCAGATGGAGATCCTCGTCCCTTGTCGCCGTGCCATCGATGACGAAGAAGACATCGTAATTGTGCATGAAGGCGTCACGTGCTGTGGTCTCGCAGCAGAGATGCGTCATCACACCAGTGATCACAAGCTGGGAAACACAGTGATTTCTGAGTAGCGAGTCAAGATTCGTCTCCTCGAACGCGCTGTATCGCGTCTTCCTGATGACGATTTCGTGCGGCAACGGTTTCAACTCATCGACGATCTCGGAGAGCTCGTTGTCATCGTAGAGAATATCGCGCCACCATCTACCGAACGCACCAGGATCCTGAGAGCGGAGAAACGCTTGCCTCGTGAAGATCACGGGGAGAAAAAGCTCGCGGTAGGTCTGAAGCAACCCACGGATGTTATCAAGGATCTCGAGAGCATCGGGAAGGAAGGCGTGCGACACAGGGTTGAGGAAAAAACGTTGCATGTCGATGATCAGAAGGGCGGATCTCTCAGGCGCAAAGACGATCTTCTCCTTACGATAGTGGCGGAGATACGGATCAAGGATTTTTAGCCACCTATCTGCCTTCTCTCCGATAGAATCGAAAGCCATGAAATCCTTACTCTCTCCCCGGTTTCCTGGTTTTAGAGGCTGGAAACCGAGAGAAAACAATGCCTCTGCGTTGGTAAATGCCAAGAAAAATAATGAACTTTATGGCGTCTAATGGCGTCGATTTTTTTCGAGGCGGTTAAGAAGGTGAGGATTCAAAAAGAAAAAGATTGGGATTAATGGAAAAAATGTTGATGTAAAGATGATGAGAATGACCATCGAACTTCGAGAACAGCAGAAATTTCTCTTGAACGAGTGACCAGTTCAGTTATAAGCAAACAATTGCCCACTTGGAACGAAAAATAGGCCTATTAAAACTATGGAATAAGATGCTTCAATCAAACAAAAAAATAAAAAGTGGCGAACTGACCGCCTTCTCATTCCCCAAAATCACTTCATTCCTGGCGTTACTCGCCAGACCCAGTACTCCTTACCTTGGAATGTGATTTTGTTCGGCGTTGCGCGCGGGTCACCAGCTGCATAGTACGGTGGATGCCGCGGGTTTGGCAGTGTTACGCGCAAGTTGTTTTCCTTTTCATTCTTAAACTTCTCCTTGACCACGGGGATGATATCCTCGGGTACTCCAAACGCAAGCTCGATCTCAACCATTTCGCTCTCCTCCTGGGTTTGCCCCTTGATTCGATATAGAATCATTCAAAAATATAAATCATTCCATATCAATTGTGAAATCTCTCTGGCTCATGAATAAATTGGTCTGGGCATATCCAATGAGATCTTCACGATCGTTTGTCCTTTCACCTTGATAAAACAGAATTTCTTGGTGGAAAATTCCGGTCTGAGCGGAAGGAGAACGGCGACATCGGAATTATTAGCAAACACAAGAAAATGAATCGCCAGTTTTGTCATATGTCATTATTTCAATTCATCAGATAGTCAACACAATCTTCTTTGAGGGATTTCATTTATCTCTGATGAAAAGTTTTTACTGGCTTGTTAATCAATAAATGAAAGATAGTTTCGAAGCCAGCATCTTAAGGAGATGGCAAGCCACGACATTTAAACTTTCTTAAAATACTTTTCTATGGAGCTTTCGAGCTTCTATCGCTGATCCCTGTATCCTTTTCTAAGATTTTCAATATGGGGCTTGGCTTTCAATATTTAGAACAATGTTGAAATTTAAATCAAACGAGAAAAAGGATTTTTGGGATTTGTTGGCTGATTATCATTATCGAAGAATGTCATCGCAAAATTTATTAAAATATGCTTTCTTGAATTTTACTATTTGAAACTACTGGGGGAAAAGTATGTCGAAAAATAGGCTCCTAACCAGTGTTGTCGTAACCCTCGTCGTGAGCTCCATCATGTTGGGATTTTGCAATACCCCTCTTTCAAGCGCACTTGCACCTACCGAGAACGCCAATCCGGTAATTATTTACTGGCCACATACCTTTGTTACGAATATGGTGGGTGGATATATATGGATTGAACACGGATGGATCAATGCAAGAAGCGTGTCTTGGTCACCGTCTGGAAAATACTTGCTCATCTACGGTGAAGTTTATCAAACCTCGAAAAACACGAGCTCCGTTCAAGGACCCACGATGCTTATTGTGGATATGACGAGTGGTGAATTGACACGCAATTTTCCTTTGTGGCAAACGTTCTATGCAGATAACCTGATGCGACCCGTCTTTTCATCGGATGAGACAAGAATATTCTATGTGAATGGTAGCGTCATACGCGCGATTAATTTAGATGGATCCAGTTCAACTGACATAGTCGAAGCTCTCAATAATTCCGCAAGTTTTATGATAAAGCCAATAAGCATAGATGTGACGCGTGAGGGTTTTTTGATTTATTCAGTTTGCGAGNAAGGGTATGATTCCCAAGGAGTTTATTANAGAACATATATCTGGAAATATGATCTAGTAGCTCGCGAAAAATCGTTGATAATGCAGTCAGAAACAAGAGATTTACAAGAACTGCGAGACAAGCTTATCACAAGTTTGAGGGTTTCACCGTCCGATGAGAAAATAGCATTCACAACGTGCAAGAGCGTCTACATCATGAACCTTGACGGCACGGATCTAAGAAAGATTGCAAACGCATCCGATGAGGAAAATATCCTTGGTTATGTTGACTGGACGCCAACTGGAGAAACGCTTACTTATTCAGAGTTCACGGGCGTATTGCGGGATTGGGGTTTCGAGGTCAGAGACGTCGTCAATACATTTGCCGTCAATCTTGACGGAAGCAATAAACATGTGATTCCTGATGAGAGATACTATCTTCCCAAGAGTTATGGGTTTGCCTGGTCTCCAGTCGACAGTTCAATGGCCGCCTACATCATGAGGGCTGGAGGTTACAATCCACCATATCTCATAGACTTTGATAGGCCAATCACACCAAACCCCGACAGCGACGACGACGGTATGCCGGACCTTGACGAAATTCGAAACTTCCTTTGCCCACTGGATCCAACAGATGCAAACGCTGACTATGATAACGATGGACTGATCAACGCCGAGGAAATCACTCATGGCACATACATTGGAAATCCTGATTCTGACGATGATGGACTTAATGATGGTGTTGAGGTGAAAGTCTTCAAGACGGACCCAGCAAAGAGGGACACAGATGGCGATGGTGTGAGTGATGGTCTTGAGGCTGCTGCGACAGGGCTGAACGCCTTTGTTTCAGTTCTTCCTGACGGGTGGATTCGAATACAGCTTGAGTGGAAGGACAAAATTATGTATATATCAACAAATTCTTCTGTTCTTGGCGTTGTCTTTGACTCCACTAATATGGCCTTGACCGTCTCAGTTGGCGGTCCAGATGGAACAGTAGGCGTAGCCAATATCACGATACCAGTAGACATGATAAGCTCGCTTTCAGCCGTCCGAGTGACATTAGACAATCAACCGATAAACTTCGAGATAAACCAGGTGGGGAATTACGCGCAAATCCATGTGCAGTATCACCACAGCTATCACGAATTAACGACGGATCTCAATGGCGGGGGTGGCATCGGTGGTGTGGACTTATCAGGTCTATTGAGCTACTGGTGGCTAATACTCTCGATCGGCATTGTTGCAGTGGCATCCATCATTGCTTTGATCATGGTCAGACGAAAATGATTGAGGTGTTATCGATGAGAACAGCCGTTATTCTCGGAACAATTGCAACGGTACTCCTTTTTCTCAGTATAGCTCCCGGCTTTGTCAGGGCACAAGTGGGCGTCGAGGCAGGTGATTGGATAAAGTATGATGCTGTAACGAGTGGTGTCGATCTGTCTTCAATCAACATGCCTCAATGGGTTAAGATAGAATTCCTGAGCGTAACGGGAACGGCGGTCACTTTCCGACAAACTAACCACATGAGCGGAGGGACGGAGGAAAGTAGCATTAGAACGATTGATCCTGTCACGGGAGAGGGAAATGCGACTTTTCAGATCCTTATACCCATCAATTCTAAAGCTGGAGATGTAATATATGTCACCATAAACGAATGCAACTACACCACCGTGACACTTTCAGGCGAGGGGACAGGAAACTATGCTGGGGCGACGAGGACACTCGTCTATGCGAGTTTGCCACAGGGAGAGACGCAGGTGAGTTATTATTGGGACAAGCAAACGGGAGTGCTTCTAGAAATTAAGTTAACACAAGGTTCAACCTCTATCACTTACAAGGCGACCAGCACAAACATCTGGCAAGGATCGTCGACACCGCTGAGCTTTCCGACATTGGATATACCAATTGAAATGCTCTCCATAGGCGTATCGGTGGTTATGGCGG
>JGI24721J44947_10001252_pt1 | contig 35858 bp, 35 predicted proteins | sample YelNatPaOPGAMG01_FD_44947 | JGI IMG/M metagenome (IMG submission 44947) | reverse complement strand
CGCTTCTTAAAGCCCCTCATTTCCCCCTTCCGGATTATCACCATCGGAGCATTTTCGCTATACTATAGGTATGTGGGAATAAAGATGCGGCGAATGGTCAAATGACCGAATGCGAGTTTTCCCTGAATTATCCTAAACGCTTTTGAAGGCGTATTTTATGCATCCACCTCAGTACACAATCGGGTTGGATTTCGGAACGGGATCGGTGCGATGCCTTGTGGTGCGCGTCGAGGATGGCGCGGAGATCGGCTCCGCCGTTCATCCCTATCATCATGGGAATTGCGGTGTTTATGGCGACGCATCCGAGCCGGAACTTGCCCGCCAGCATCCAGCGGACTATATCGAGGGCTTGACTCTCTCCGTGACGCAAGCCATGGCGTGCGCTCGCGATACGGATCGGGATTTTGCTCCGGAACGGATCGTCGGATTGGGGGTTGACACCACCGGCAGCACCCCAATTCCAGTGAACGAATTCGGCATGCCCTTGGCGTTTCATCCAAAGTTCGCCGACAACATCAACGCAATGGCGTGGCTGTGGAAAGATCACACATCCAAGGACGAGGCGAGGATGATCACCGATCGCGCCCTTGAGTGCCACCCCGAATATTTGGCGAAGTGCGGAGGAGTCTACTCCTCGGAATGGTATTGGGCGAAAATATGGCATTGCGCGAACGTGGCGCCGGAGGTGGTTCAGGCTGCGGCGGCATGGGTGGAGTTCGCCGACTGGATACCCGCTCTTCTCACAGGCAACGAGAGGAACCCATCCCGAGGGATTTGTCCTGCGGGACACAAGGCTATGTACCATCATAGCTGGGGAGGATATCCGGATAGAGATTTCCTCGCCTCCTTGCACCCGGAGCTGGCTCACGCGAGAGATGCTTTGAAGGACTGCAGACCGGTATCCGTGGACACTCCGGCGGGGTTCCTTAGTGCGGAATGGGCGTCAAAGCTTGGCTTGCCTGCGGGAATCCCCGTATCGACGGGAGCTTTTGACGCTCATATCGGCTCCATCGCCTGCGGAATTCGCCCCGGAGTGATGGTGAAAGTGCTGGGAACCTCGGGGTGCGATATGATGGTGGAGCCGCTCTCCCATCCCTTGGAGGATATCCCGGGGTTGTGCGGCATTGTGCCCGGATCCATCCTTCCCGGACATCACGGGCTGGAGGCGGGGCAGGCTGCGCTGGGGGATCTATACGCATGGTGGGTGGATTGGATCAAGCCGGATAGGCTCACTCATGAGGAACTGACGAGAAAAGCGGAGCGACTGAAGCCCGGCGAAACTGGTTTGCTGGCGCTTGATTGGAATAACGGCAACCGTACCGTTATCGTGGATCAGCATTTAACCGGTTTGCTTATCGGACAGACGTTACGCACCCTTCCGGAGGAGGTCTATCGCGCATTGATCGAGTCCACGGCGTTTGGCGCGAAAATCATCATGAACCGGTTCGAGGAGTANGGTGTGAAGGTAGAGGAGATCATCACCACAGGCGGAGTGGCGCACAAAAACCACTTCATTCTTCAGATATACGCCGACGTGATGGAACGTCCGATGAGAATAGCGCGATCGGATCAAGCATGCGCCCTCGGAGCGGCGATGGTGGCGGCTGTGATCTCCGGAGCGCATTCGGATTTCCCTTCAGCCCAAAAGGCGATGGCGGGAGTGCGGCCGGATTGTTATCTCCCTCGACCGGAGAGCGTAAGGATTTACCGGGAACTGTTTCAACTTTACAAGGATATGCATGACGCATTTGGTATGTCATCAGAGCCTGTGCCGCTAAGGCATGTCATGAAACGATTGATCAAAATAAGAGAGGAAACAAGATTGTGATAAAATCAGTTGAGCTTCTTGGACCCGCAAAAGCGGGCATGGGGAAAGCCGATTTGCCTGAGATGAAATCCGGAGACGCCATGCTCTCCATTCTGGCAGTGGGCATCTGCGGGTCCGATTTGCATATCTATCGCGAGGGCAACATCGGTTCCGCCGTGGCGCAGTATCCTTTCATTCCGGGACACGAGGCGGTGGCGCGAGTGGATGACGTTGCGGATGCAGCGGATCGTCACCTTACTGGCAAGCGGGTGTCTGTCGAACCAACCATATACTGCCGGAAATGCGCCTATTGTTTGAGCGGCAGTCCTAACCTCTGCCTCAATCAGAGCTTCGTATCCCTCCCCCCTTTCCCCGGACTGATGCGGGAGAAGGTGGCGCATCCCGCCTATTTGATCGAGGAGGTCCCTGAGATTTTGTCCGACGCTGCGGCGACGCTTTTGGAGCCGATGGCGGTGTCGCTGAACACACTCGACCTTCTGAAAGCGAGGAGCGGAAATCCTTTGGTGATTATCGGATGCGGCGCCGTCGGTCTTACCTGTCTCATTCTCGCGAAACGAGCGGGGATGAACCCAATTCTCTGCATCGAACCATTGGCGCATCGCAGGGAGAAGGCGTTGGAACTTGGAGCGACCAATGCCGTTGCGCCGGAGCAGGCGCATGCGGTCGCGGAAAAGTTGACGAGAGGGTTGGGTTTTCCCTATGCGATCGAGGCGTCCGGAAGCGACGACGGGCAGACGAAATCTGCGGAGCTCGCCGCTCCGGGGGCTAAAATATCCGTGGTTGGCACCAATATGGGGGATCACGTCACCTTTCCCGGGCATATGTCCCGAAGAAAAGGGCTGACATTTTTAATGGTGCGTCGTTCTCGTAATACGCTCGCGAGATGCTGCGCCATCGCGGGGGAGAAGACCGTCGCCGCAGAATTGGAGCGTGTGGTCTCGCACGTTTTCCGTCCCGCCGATGCGCAAAGGGCTTTCGACACCGCCGCATACTACAGGGATGGAGCGGTGAAGGTGGTGATTAATTTTACCGACGCCGAAGTTCGTAGCCGATAAGCGCGTCGGGATCAATAAGATAATACAACCAGCCATGCGGGATCGTCCGCATGGCTGATTGTTCGAGCATAGGCGCACCCTCTACGTTCCGCTTTCCAGATGCACCTTTTTATATCCTCCATGGGCTTTGTCGAACATGTAGATGCCTGAAAAGATGCAGATCAGTATGAGCGGCAGAATCACCACCTGGCGTATCGCGGCAGCTCCGCCATCCTTTTGCGCCACCGCCAATACCCTCTCCGCAGGTTTCAAGGTTGCCTTGAGAACCTGGTTTGACGAGGATGCTTCCGAAGCCTCTTCCAGCAGTTTCACCGCTTTCGCGCCAGTTGGATCCCTTGTCGCCTGCAAGAATTCCAATTGCCAGTTATGCGGTATTCCCGTCACGATTCCCTTGGAATTGAGAGCGATCCATTTTTGCANCGCGGGCTCCCATTGCGCCGCTTGAGCGACAACCGATTGCCGCATCACATTATCGAACTTGGCGCCGATAATCGGTTGGGCGAAGGAGCTTGAGAGCATCCCCAAACCACCCATGATCGCCAATCCAAGAGCGCCGGTTTTGGGGAAGCGTTCATTGATCATGCCCAACATTGTCGGCCAGAAGAAACAGACGCCGATCGCGAANAGCGTAGCGGAGAAAAATGCCGGAGCGGCGCTGTTGGCTGAGCTAATCATAAACAGACCCACGGCTGCAAAACAGGCGCAGGTGATCATTAGAGCGACGGGGGATATCTTCTGCACGATGAAGCCCGTGAAGTTCCTGCCCACCGCCATCAACCCCGTGATCCATATGAGGAAAAGGATGCCTGTTACACCGGTGGTCAAGGTGAGGATGTTCGGGAACCATTGTTGTGGCCCGAGCTCCGTGGCTGCGGTCATCAGCATGCAGAATACGAAAAGCAGGAACGCAGGACGGATGCACTCCTTGTACATCTCCGCCGTGGAGACACCTGACGCCACCCTCTCGGTTTCCGGGAACTTGCGACCAATGAACATCGCACCGTATATAATCAATGGGAGCGCCATAGTCGCCATGTTCACTTGCCACACATGAGGTTGCCAACTCTGATTCGCGCCCAAGCGGTCCACGAAAAACGCCACAACGCCTCCGATGACCTGTCCCCCGGGAAACCATGCGTGAAAAAGATTAAGTCGTTTGATTTTTTGATCTGGGTACAGTGTGGCGAGCAGGGGATTGCAGGCGGCTTCAACAAAACCGTTCGCCAAGCCTATCGCCAGCGTACCGAAAAACAGAGTCCAAAAACCGGTGGCGAAGATGGTGAGCAGGATGCCTGTTGCGTGGCCGATGAATGCGAGGAGCAACAAACGCCCCATCCCCATGATGTCGCAAAGCGGACCTCCGATGATCATAGCCAAGGTGAACCCCCAAAAGGCGGTTCCCACGACCCAGCCCAACTGTTCGTTGGTCAGATTGAATTGCTGGGTTAAAGTCGCCATGATATCGGCGCGGATGGAAAAGGACATCGCCGTGACGATAAGGGCGACACAACTCGCTACAAACAGATGATTGCGCCGCGACATCCAATAATCGTTCGCGGCGAACTCCGATCCGGAATTCGATGGATTACTCACTGTTTCCTCCTTCGTAAAATGATAGATAGGAATAGGGTACTTTCTCACTGCGAAACAAAGCGGGATGTGAAAGACGATGCATTCTCTTNCGTGCCTTAAAAACACAACTTCATGCANTAAAATGGCTCATATGCCGAAACGGAACGAATAATAATATATTAAACCCTGAATAGCTGGAATCCTTTATCGATTCAATAAAAAAAGGTTCGTATTGTTCGGAGTGTTGATAAATGGTCAAGGATGTTTCATACTTCAGAGGATATCGCGCATAGCGGGGGATTAGACCGTCCGAGAGTNTGTCTTGAAGGATAGAGTCATGAAGGATATTACCCGTTCATGCGATATTTCCATCATGCTTTTTAACAAATGAGCTACAAGTACCGAATAACGCCAAGGAGGCAAAAAAGATGGATGTCCAAAATATGCACGGGGACACGGAGTGGTTCACCCATGATCGTTTCGGCATGTTCATTCACTGGGGGCTATACGCATTGCCCGCTCGCCATGAGTGGGTGCGGCATAACGAGCGCATTTCCAATGAGGATTACGAGAAATATTTCAAACACTTCGATCCGGACCTGTACGATCCCGAGCTTTGGGCGGATGCGGCGGCGAATGCGGGCATGAAATATTTCGTGGTCACCACCAAGCACCATGAAGGTTTTTGTTTGTGGGATACGAAGATGACGGATTACAAAGCCACGAATACGCCCTATGGCAAGGACTTGATACGCCCCATGGTGGAGGCGTTCCGATCCAAAAATATGCGTGTGGGGTTTTACCACTCTCTCATCGATTGGCACCATCCTCATTTCACGATAGATCGTTTGCACCCGTTGAGGGACGATCCGAGGAGGGAGGAACTCAACGAGGGGCGCGATATCCGGCAGTACGCTAAGTACCTGCACGCTCAGGTGAGGGAATTGCTCACCAATTACGGTCAGGTGGATGTGATGTGGTTCGATTTCAGCTATCCGGGCGAAAATGGCAAGGGCAAAGATGACTGGGATAGCGAAAACCTCATCGCCATGGTGCGGGAGCTGATGCCCAACATCATTTTGGACGATCGCTTTGATCTTCCTTACGGATGGGACATTAAGACCCCCGAGCAATACCAGCCCCGCGAGTGGGTGAAGGTGGATGGCAAACCTGTTGTATGGGAGGCGTGCCAGACTTTTAGCGGTTCATGGGGTTACCATCGCGACGAGGAGAGTTGGAAAAGCGTGGATCAGTTGGTTCAGATGCTCATAGACACCGTGAGCAAGGGGGGGAATCTCCTTCTGAACGTGGGGCCTACGGGACGCGGGGAGTTGGATTATCGGGCGCTGGAGCGATTGAAAGGCATAGGAGAATGGATGAGCCGACACAGCCGCTCGATCTACGGATGCACCCAGGCTCCGGAGGAGTTCGCCACTCCTCGGGATTGTCGCCTCACGTATAATCCTGAGAAAAAGCGTCTGTACGTGCACGTATTCGCATGGCCATTCGAGCAGTTGCATCTGGATGGCTTTGCAGGGAGGGTGGAGTACGCCCAACTGCTCAACGATGCCTCCGAAATCCGATGGAGCGAGCACAGGAACGAAGGCGATCTGCTCACACTTCATCTTCCGGTCAAAAAGCCGAACGTCACGGTGCCCGTCATCGAGTTATTCCTGAAATGACCGGGTAATTGCAAAATTCATATCCATCTCCTGTTTTGAAAGCATAGACTTAAAACGACTTTCAAAGGATGCGGATGTATTGAGAAAGATGCAGTGAATGACCGCCACGTTTGGCATGTCAAGCTCGGAAGTGGCGGTCATTTCGCCGTTTCGATTTTCTCAACCATGACTTCGCCGCAGTTCAGCTTCAGCCGCGAATCTTGAAACCGGTTTGATAACCGATAGGATTGAAAGTTGACTTTGAGGGAGGAAAATTGAAATCAATCACTCTTCCAATATGGGTTGTCGGGCTGTTTGCGCTTAGCACGATGGGTTGCATGGGAGCCGTCAATTGGGTTCATTTTTCCGCGGATGGACATCAGATCATCGTAAAAACAGGGGGTGTGTTATTTCAAGCGGGATCATCGGTGGTTTTCAACGTTGGTGGTCAGTGTCAAAGCGTGGCATCTAAAAACTGCGAATTGATGGATGCCTTACGTGAAACGACCGAAACAACGCCGTTTGGGCAAGCCATAGCCGACTCCGTGACATATGGCTCGCCCGGTTCTCCGTTTCAGTACACCTTGACGCTGAAATGTCTGAAAAACCTTCACGCCTTTACGCTCCAAGCGGTATTCCATAACCTTGGGAAACAGGATGTCCATTTACTCGGCTTTGATTTATTGGATACGAGCAAAGATGCCGGTGGAAGTTTTACGGTTGACAATGCAGCGGATTGGCTCGTCACCCCTCTGATGGAGGCGGCGCCTGCGCTGCCATTGAACAGGATGAACGAACAGCTCAAAGAGGCGGCGCTATTTTGTCGTGCCGATGGCAAAGGATTTCTCATCGGTCCGGTTGGCTCCCCGGAGGCTTACACAAATATCACGGTACGGAACGCAACGATTCAGGCGGGAGTGCAAATGGATGGGGTTCTTGTTCCAGCCGGCAAAAGCCGCAGCGGGCAGGAGATGATTTTCTCATTTGAGCCGGCGACGAAATCGGTGAACATCTGGACACGCTGGGTGGCTATCACGCATCACGCGCTGCTCAACAAAAGCAGGGTGTATGGTTGGTGTAGTTGGTATGACCGGACAACCAGGATCGACGAACAGCATGTCTTGGATGTGATCAAAACCATAGCGAATAATCCCAATGTGTTTGGAAAGGGCGTCATTCAGATTGACGACGGCTATCAGAAGACGGATGGCGATTGGAGCGGCAATGCGAAGTTTCCCTCCGGCATGAAAGGAGTTGCAAGGCAAATCCACGACGCGGGATGCGTTGCCGGAGTATGGATGGCGCCGCTGATGATCAATCCCAATTATCCGTGGGCGAAGGCGAATCCCGATGCGCTTCAGACGGATGCCAACGGTAAGCTCAGCTTTATGGAGGGCAATACGTTTCATCCCGCCGGCGCCAACTGGCTAGTCCCCGATAACCCCAAGTCAAGGATATTTCTAAAAAAGATCATCAAGGATGCCTGTAATAGAGGTTATGGCTACCTGAAGATTGATTTCAACGCGATCGGTTCCCACTTTTACGATCCCACTAAAACCCGCCTGCAGGAAATACGAGAGCTTTACGCGTTTTATCGCAAAGTTGCGGGCGATAAGGAGTATATTCTCGCCTGTCTTGGAGGACCTGATCGCGCGGTAATTGGATACGCTGATGCGGTTCGTATCGGTCCGGATGCTCATCCCGCCAACTTGGAGAATTGCCTTAAGTCCGTTTTGCGATTTCAAATCTACAATAACGTTTGGTGGCGCAACGATCCGGATGTCTCCTATTTGGCGCCTAAGCTGACAAGCCGTGAAATCGGTTACACGCCCCAAGGCGAGGGTATGTGGCGAAGCTGGCTCAATGCGGTCTGCCTGGTTGGCGGCAGCGCCATGATCAGTGAACCCATTAACAAACCGGATGCAAAGGCTGTCTGGCGCAATTTCGAAATAATGCGCCCCTCAAGCGCGATTCCAGCCAAGTTGCTCACCCTTGGTCGCTCTGCGCACAACACGGTGTTTGGTTTTGCCGTCAAACGTCCTTATGACGATTTTGCCGTATATAATCTCTATAATGATAGCGAAGGCTCGAAAACCCTGACATTAGATTTCAAGCAGGCCGGTTTGCCGAGGGATGTCAAGTGCGCGGTCTTCGATTTCTGGAGCAACCGTGTGATTGGGTACGCCACGAATTCCTACACAACAGCTCCGCTGGATTATCTCTCCTCCGTACTGTTGCGTTTCACGCCGTTGAACGCCAAGGGGCCGATACTGGTTGGATNGAATCTNCATCTGTCCATGGGCGCCACGGAAATCAAGAACCTATCGGTCTCACCTTCCGCAGTTCGGATTGTGTTCAGCGACGCCGGGGCGCAAGAGGGTAGTCTGACGTTCTTCAGCCGAAAACCGTTGGCGGAGGATATGGCACGGAATTGCAAAGTCACCTCCGTGGAAAATCTCGGTGGCAATCTTTGGAGGGTAGGTATCAATAGTCGCCAATGGGGAAAGCCGCAGTCCATCATGTTGAAAATTGAGTAAAGAAATAAGATGACTTCACGAAAGCTTCAGGAACGATGGTGTGAAAGCAATAACGCTAAAATCCGTGGGATTTTTATTTGTCGTCTTTGCTCTGGTCTGCCTTGTGTGCGTCGCGGAAAACCGCGCGCATGGCGCGGATAAGGACACCCTGCCGCCACTCAACGGCGGAACGCCTCCGCGAAATGTGCAAGAGCTCTGGGCGGGATACAGTCCGTTGCGAGAACCACTCGACGTTGAAGTGACGAAGGAGTGGAATCAGGACGGAGTGGCGCTAAAGGTTGTTCGCTACCGCATCGGCGTGTTCAAAGGTCGCAAATCCATGATGGCGGCAATTTACGGATACCCGGAAGGCGGAAGGAATTTGCCGGGGCTAGTGCAAATTCACGGCGGGGGGCAGAGCGCCGATGTAAACGCCGTACTCACCAATGCCAAACGCGGCTACGCCTGTATCTCCATCAATTGGGGAGGCAATCCGTTGGGAGGAGCGCCAAATTATCAAGGTCCAAATACGGACTGGGGCGCTGTGGACGCCACTCAGACGACGCACAACGATCACTTCTTTTCCTTCCAGCCAGACAATAAGACGATCGATTCCGTAGTCAGCCCCCGCAACAACAACTGGTTTCTCCTCACCATGGCGGTTCGTCGCGCACTGACATTCCTTCAACGGCAACCGGAGGTGAACCCCCGCGAACTTGGTGTCTATGGCCACTCCATGGGCGGAAATCTAACGTTGTATGTTGCAGGCGTTGACCGTCGAGTAAAGGCTGCGGTTATCACTTCGGCGGGCGGAATAGGCGATGAATCGGATAATCTCAAAAACACGCCTTTTAGCAACGCCGCCTACGCTTCTCGGGTGACCTGTCCTGTGCTCTTTGAGAATCCATCCGACGACTTTCACGGCACCATTCTTGGGGTGGAAGAGACCGCCGAGACCATTAAGTCGAAGGACTATCGTTTCAGTAGGCCTCCGCAACTCAACCATCGTGACATGCCCGCATTCACAGTGACCGGCATGCTTTGGTTTGACCATTATCTCAAAGGCGGACCTCCTCCGCCTCGAACGCCTACGGTGTCATGGAACCTTAAAACACAAAACGGCGTGCCCTTGATGAAGGTAATGCCTGATCCGTCTCGTCGGTGCGTTGCGGTTGACATTTACTACACCCAGGATTCTCTCACAAGCGAACCCAAGTCAATTCCGAACTGTGTTAACCGCTTTTGGCGCCATGTGTCCGCCCGCAAGTCGGGTGCGACGTGGGAGGCGGCTCTCCCGATTCTGAGCATAAACAAGCCCCTTTGGGCGTACGCCAATGTATGCTATGACTTGCCCAAGCCCATCGTTGGGGCTGGGTACTACTACCAACTCTACACGGCGACCAACTTCGTCCTCTCTTCGCATCTGCTAATGGCTTCTTCCGCCACCTTGCAGATGGATCGCGTATCACCGACGTTGAAGATTTCACGGTTGATCGAGAGTTTTGCTCCGGGGTGGAAGGGAGATTGGTACACTTTCAATTACAACAGGGATTGGCCCTGGCGAACACACAAATTACATTCCGTTGAGTATACCGCCCCCCCGGGGGCGAAGCTGGCGGTGGATGTGCGGTCAGCGCAAAAGGATAAATTGGTGATAGGGCTGGATGATTATGCCGCGCAAACGGAGATCGAGGGAGGGGATAGCTGGCAAACGGTCTCTTTTTCTCCTGCGGACTTTCATAACGCATCTGGCCAGGCTCTATCAGGCTGGCGGCGATTCGGAGAGCTTGCATTGGCGGACATGCTGACTTTGAACGAAAATAACAAATATATGAATTATGGAGGGATCTGGCGGGGTCCGCCACCCGAATTTCGGAATTTGCGTTGGATTGAAACGGGAAATGCGAAGGATGATCCTCTTCCGGCGGGTTCAGGAAAAAAATGATACTATGCCGAAGTGATTGCAAAATTCGGAAAATGCGATTAATGTCGTGCAAGGCTCGATTGACGAAATACCTGAAAAGCGAATTTTACATCACCTGTATCATTAAAAGCGCGACAGGTGAACAGCGTTGACCGATCGAAAGACACGGGTGTCAGAGTAGAATATTAAAAAAATGAAAGTCGAGGAAAAAGAGATGAATTTCCCATTTGGAAGTCCTTTAGGTGGCATGTATATGTTGGATCCGTTTGAGACTAGATCCATAAGCGCGGAGAACCCCGACGGATCAGTCGGCGGCGGTGCGAAGGAGATACCCCAAGGAGGTCCCGCCAGGGATTTGGGGGTGGGTTGGAAGGTTCGCCCCTGCATTGATCTACCGGCGGAAAGTCTGACTACTCTGGCGGATATCGAAGGACCCGGCATGATACGCCACATCTGGATAACTGCGGATCCGCGCTCCTACAGGGATTGTATTTTGCGTATCCACTGGGATGGCGCCGCTCAACCGTCGGTGGAGGCGCCTTTGGGGGATTTCTTTTGCAACGGGAATGGCATGCGATACAATGTCACCTCCCTTCCTATATGTGTAAACCCTAGTGGTGGTTTTAATTGCTATTTCCCGATGCCGTTTCGCAAATCCTGTCGCATCACCATTCAAAACGAGAACCCCGCGCCGATACAAGGCTTCTTCTATCAGATCAACTACGGACTGGGTGCGGTACAAGAGGATGCCGCCTATTTTCACGCGCAATATCGCATCAGCATGACAACTCGGGAATGNCCGGAGCATCTCATCCTGGATGGCGTGAAGGGCGAGGGACAATACATCGGCACATTCCTCACATGGATACAGATGTCGGATGGTTGGTGGGGGGAAGGTGAAGTGAAGTTTTACCTCGATGACGACACGGATCATCCCACCTGGTGCGGGACGGGCACGGAGGACTATTTCGGAGGGGCTTGGTGCTTCGGTGAGACATTCTGCGCACCTTTTTCCGGTTATCCTTTGCAACAGAAGGAGGGCGAAAAGACGCCCAAGCATGGCCTCTATCGATGGCATATCATGGATCCGGTGCGGTTTCACAAGGCGATTCGCGTCACTGTGCAGGCTTTAGGGTGGTGGCCTGAAGGGATTTACCAACCGCTGACCGATGAGATATCCTCGGTGGCGTATTGGTATCAACTGGGGAATCCCGCTCCTTTCCCGCCTTTTCCGAAACGCTATCAGCGAATGCCGAGATAGACGACGTAACAGGGGGCTCGGCGGAAAAAAACTGTAAGGATATCCGTCCGAATGGCAATAATATAAGTAATTGCAATGTTCGTTAAACCTGTGATTGCTTGTTCGGAATACGGACCGAAGGAGGGTGTTGCAATCGCCTTCAACATAGAAGAAGTTCGTATCCCTGCTAATTCGGAGTGTGATATGCAAAGACAGTACAGTCCAACTGAAAGCGTCGTTCGCCGGAAATTTCTTATGTCACTCGTGGTTTCCCTCCTGCTCCTTGCAGGCGGGATGGTGTGGACCGTTCATGTGTGGAAACAGACGAATCTCTATTTCCACACTCTGTTCCACGTCAGAATCGCCGAGGATAGTTTGACGAAGGACGTGGCGATGATGGGAAAGGGGAAGAGATGAAGCTCAACACCATGCGAAAATGGACCATAATACTCCCGGTGCTCAGTTTCCTCCTATCAACGGGTATCGTGGTGCATGAATACTACCTACGATCCCTCTATAAGCATGAGTTGCAAACGGCCATGAACCGTGTAAACACTCTCGCCAAGCAACTTCCTCCTGACAAGCGCATCATCCGCCTGGATGACGATGATTAGGCGGGGAGGGGAGGATCGTTTCGCTCTTCCCCTTCCCGCATATACACCCCTATCTTTCGATCCGTTTTGAAGATATGCTCATTGATCCAGGAGCAGATTGTTCGTTCCGTAAGCATGAGTGTTCTCGTTGAGGCGCCATTGTCATGGATTTCGGCTTTTAGTTTTTGAACTGCCCGTCGAAAATACTCATGCTCCAGCATATGAGCGGAAAGATCGGGATATCCGATTTCCTTCATTAAGCGTTCCTCGTCATGGAAATGTCGAGTGATGTAGCATTCCAAATATCTAAGAGTGCTTTTTAGCTCCGGTAAACCCTTGCACTCCTCCATCGCAGCCAACAATGCGTTTATTTTTGCGATTAATCGTCTATGTTGCTGATCAATTGCGGGCACTCCCAACTCCAAGTTGTATCGCCATGTATAAGGCATTTTTCCCTCCAGGATGTTTTCGCCATTCCATTATCGGCAAGGAGTGGGGGGCGCATTAGCTGAAAACCAAATGATGAGTTGTTCGCACGGCTAGATTGTGCAATTTATCGCAAATGAAACTGGGAAAATTCGCCATTTTGCGTCGATTCCTTTGGATGATTGAACGTCATGCGAGTTGCATGCAGGCAACTATTAACATCATGCAGGCTATCATGCGGCGTATTTTCCTGGATGAAGGGGGAAATATCGCGAAAAAATGGTATTTTTTTGTATTTTCCGGTAGTACTCCGGAAAGATTATAGAGTAAAATATACCTATGGACAGTGATGGTGCAGTCTGATATCATAAAAAAGAGACAAGGTACTCATCAATAATTGTGAAAAATATCTCAAATTGTTTTTTGCACCATCTCTCGACCCTTGATCAGCCGAAGTGATTGCAGAAGATCGCCCTCGTCGCCAATGGAAGTGGGCGGGCGTCTGAGGTAAAGTATTCAAGACGCATTTTGCAATTCACCAAACTCTATATTCGATATGCGTAAACCGATACCTTATAAGGACCTGCGTGCCTGGCGATTTGCAGATCCTTGGACAAAAGGAGATATTGATGTCATTTAACGCGATAGATTCAGTCTTGCCCAGTTCGGTGATGGGTGGTGACAGCCGATACAAGCTACTGGAAACCGCCATAAAGCGTCACCAATCGCGATCGGACGCATTGATTGAAGTGCTGCACGCCGCCCAGGAGATTTTCGGATACCTGGATACGGACCTGCTGGTACATATTTCCAAAAGCCTGAAATTGCCTTTGAGTAAAGTTTACGGTGTTGCCACCTTTTATCATTTCTTCTCCGTTTCGCCGCGCGGGGCGCACACCTGCGTTATCTGCATGGGGACCGCTTGTTACACCAAGGGCGCGCGCAAGCTTGCCGCCGCAGCGGAGAAAGTATCCGGGTTGAAGGTGGGTGAAACGGCGTCGGATGGTTCTCTCTCCCTAATGACCGCTCGATGCATCGGGGCGTGCGGCATCGCTCCCGCGATCGTGTTGGACGGCAAGGTGGTCGGGGGCCAATCCGAGGAGATGGTTACGGAACAACTGAAAGGGTGGATTGAGGATGGATTCTAATGAATTATTGGAGATAAAGGAGGCGCAGATCGCCTCCGCGAAACCGATACGCCTCAGGTGCTGTTTGGCCGCTGGGTGCCTCTACTCGGATGGTGAAGCGATAAGGGAAGCTCTGGAAAACGCCGTGGAGGAGGAGGGCTTGACCGATCAGGTGGAGGTGCTCGGAGTGGGATGCATGGGACTCTGCAGCGAAGGACCTCTGGTGCAGGTTGATCCCGATGGGATTCTGTACGAAAAGGTGAAACCCTCCGACGCCCGCTCCATCGTGGCTGCATTGAAGGGCGGCAAGGCCACGGCGAAAATCGGCGACCTCAACCATCCCTTCTTTACCAAACAGGTGCCTGTTGTCCTGGAAAACAGCGGTAAAGTGGATCCCGAACGGATCGAAACCTATATCGCCAGAGATGGGTATCAGGCTCTCAACACCGTCATCAACGAGATGCAACCCTCTCAGGTGGTGGAGGAGGTTACGAAAAGCGGCCTGCGCGGACGAGGAGGCGCAGGATACCGAACCGGACTTAAATGGGAGTTGGTCGCGAAAACGCCCGGGGATCGCAAGTATGTGGTCTGCAACGCGGACGAGGGAGATCCGGGGGCGTTCATGGATCGCTCGGTTCTTGAGAGCGACCCGCATCGAGTGCTCGAAGGCATGGCGATAGCGGCTTACGCCGTCGGAGCCAATCAAGGATATATCTATGTGCGCGGAGAGTATCCTCTCTGCATTAAACGACTACAAATCGCCATCCGTCAGGCGCGGAACCTCGGATTGCTTGGAAGTGCGGTTTTCGACACATCCTTCAACTTTCGAGTGGACCTGCGCATCGGGGCGGGAGCCTTCGTGTGCGGCGAGGAGACAGCGTTGATGGCGTCCATCGAAGGGCGTCGCGGGACACCGCGCCCCAGACCGCCATTTCCGGCGGAAAGCGGGCTCTGGAACTCTCCCACCCTTATTAATAATGTGGAAACCTATGCGAACATCCCGCTTATCATAAGGAAGGGCGCCGCATGGTTCAGTTCCATGGGGACGGAACGGAGCAAGGGAACAAAGGTCTTCTCCCTCGCGGGGAAGGTGAAGCATACCGGTCTCATCGAAGTGCCGATGGGAACGCCCCTCCGCGTTATCGTGAATGAGATGGCGGGCGGGGCGCCGGACGGAGGCAAGGTCAAGGCGGTCTATACAGGGGGACTCTCCGGAGGGTGCATTCCAGCGGAAAAGCTGGACACACCGGTGGATTACGAATCGCTGGTGCAGATTGGCGCCATTATGGGGTCCGGCGGTATGATCGTCATGGATGAAACGGACAACATGGTGGATTTGGCGCACTTCTTCATGGAGTTCTGCGTGGATGAATCCTGCGGTAAATGCGTTCCCTGCCGGGCGGGGACAGTGCAAATATATCGCTTATTGGATAGAATACTGAATGGCATGGGGGAGGAGGGGGACATCGCGAAACTTCAGGAACTCAGCGAGATGGTGAAGAGCTGCAGTCTCTGCGGTCTGGGACAGTCCGCCCCGAACCCGGTTGTAAGCACATTGCGATACTATCGCAATGAATACATGGAGTGTATTCAAAAGAATCCAAATCGTAATGGGAACAAAAACGCGGTCAAAGCCGCGAAGTGAATTACTGAAAGCTCTGTTAGAGAGCCAGTGCGGAAAAGTGAGGAAAAAAGATGGCGGTAAAAACGCTAACCATAGACGGTCGATTAGTGAGCGCGATGGAGGGGCAGACGGTTCTGGAGGCGGCTCAGGAGGCGGGGATCCACATACCCACTCTGTGCCACTTGGACGGCGTCTCCGACCTTGGCGCTTGTCGTATGTGCCTGGTGGAGCTTGGGAACTCACCCAAGCTTCAACCCGCATGCGTCCTGAAGGTGGCGGAAGGGATGGAGGTTCGAACGAACTCGGAACGTCTCCGCAAATACAGGAAGATGATCGTGGAACTCCTGCTTTCGGAGCGCAANCACATCTGCTCGGTCTGCGTTTCGAATGGTCACTGCGAACTGCAGGATATGGCGGTGGAACTCGGCGTGGATCACTCCCGTTTCGACTACATCTATCCCGTGGAGCGGGTTGATATCACACACCAACGTTTCGGGGTGGATCATAACCGTTGCATCCTCTGTGGCAGATGCGTGCGCGTTTGTGACGAGGTGGAGGGGGCTCATACTTGGGATATGGCGGGGCGCGGAGCGAAATCCTTCGTCATTACGGATATGAATCAGCCTTGGGGCGAGAGCACAAGTTGCACGTCGTGCGGGAAATGCGTACAGGCGTGTCCCACCGGCGCGATATTCCTAAAGGGTGCGACAGTCGGAGAGATGCAAAAGGATAGAACTCGTCTGGAGTTTATCGTGACAGCTAGGGAGAAGAAGCAATGGATAGGGTGAAAGTGGCGACGGTATGGCTTGGAGGGTGCTCGGGCTGTCACATGTCATTTTTAGACATGGATGAGTTCCTGATCGACCTTGCCGAGAAGATACAGGTTGTATACAGCCCGATAGCGGATGTGAAGGAGTTTCCGGAATCGGTGGACGTGACATTGGTGGAAGGATCGGTCGCCAACGAGGATCATGTCGAGTTGTGCCATAAGATACGGGCTGCAAGCCGTGTGGTGATCTCGTTCGGTGACTGCGCAGTGACGGGTAATGTGCCTGCAATGCGCAACCCATTGGGGGATCCGGAGAAAATACTCCAATTGGTCTACGTGGATCGGGCGGATACGCATCCCATCGCCCCGAAAGAGGCTGGGATTGTTCCGAAATTGGTGGATCGCGTTCGTCCGGTTCATGAGGAGATAGATGTGGATTACTTCATCCCGGGATGTCCGCCATCCGCATCTCGGATTCAGGAGGCTCTTACCAACCTTCTGGAGATGGGCGAAACTCATCTGACCGGGGAAAACCTCCGTTTCGGATGATCCTCGCACAAGGATATGTTGATGTCAATCCGTCGCGGCTCTTTCCGCGACACTGGGAAATGGAAATGGGGATTTGGTTATGTCTCGTCAAATAGTAATTGACCCCGTGACCCGTATTGAGGGGCACGCGAAGGTTTCCATATATTTGGATGATTCCGGGGAGGTGAACTCCGCTCGCTTTCATGTGACGGAGTTTCGCGGCTTCGAGAAGTTTTGCGAGGGGAGAACACTGTGGGAGATGGCGGGGATCACNGCGAGAATCTGCGGCATCTGCCCCGTGAGCCATCTGCTTGCGTCGGCGAAGACCGGTGACAAGGCATTGGCTGTNTCAATCCCTCCGGCGGCGGAGAAGTTGCGCAGACTGATGAATCTCGGACAATTCACGCAGTCTCACGCGCTGAGCTTCTTTCATTTGAGTTCGCCGGATATGATTCTCGGTTTCGATTCCGACCCCGCGACGCGTAATGTATTCGGATTGATCGCTGCGGATCCCGAGTTGGCGCGCAAGGGGATACGCCTGAGGCAGTGGGGGCAGGAGATTATCGAGCTTCTGGGAGCCAAGAAGGTGCATCCCGCATGGGCTGTTCCTGGAGGCGTGCGTCAGTCGCTGACGGAGGAGACGAGAGAACAGATTCGGTCTCGCATACCGGAATCTCTTGCGACGGCTAGGGAGGCGCTGGGGATATGCAAGCGCATGCGAGAACGATATCCCGCCGAGGCCGAAAGCTTCGGTGACTTTCCCTCCTTGTATATGGGATTGGTGGGCGCGAACGGGGAGTGGGAGCACTACGGCGGCTCGCTGCGGGTGGTGGATCATCTTGGTTATCGCGTTGCGGATGGGCTCAGCGAGGATAATTACAAGGATTTCGTCGGAGAGGCCTCCGAGAACTGGTCCTATCTGAAGTTTCCGTATTTCAAGCCTAGGGGTTATCCAGGCGGCATCTATCGCGTGGGACCCTTGGCGCGTCTGAACGTGTGCGACCGCATCGGCACGCCTTTGGCGGATCGTGAGTTGCAGGAGTACCGTGAGATGCTTAGCGGAGCGGTCGCCAACAATTCGTTCCTGTATCATCACGCCCGACTGATCGAGATTATCGCGGCGATAGAGGGTATCGAGCGTTTGCTGGAGGATGATGACGTGTGTTCGCATCATCTGAGAGCGGAAGCCGGGATCAATCGTCTGGATGTTGTTGGCGTAAGCGAAGCGCCCAGAGGCACTCTGTTCCATCATTATCAGTTGGACGAGGATGGCAAGGTGCTTTCAGCGAACCTGATCATCGCAACCGGGCAGAATAACCTGGCGATCAACCGAACCGTGGAGCAAATAGCCAAACGCTTCGTGAAGGGTCCGGACATCGCCGAAGGAATGTTAAACCGAGTCGAAGCGGGTATCAGAGCTTATGACCCGTGCCTGAGCTGCTCCACGCACGCTGCGGGAAGGATGCCTCTTACTGTGGAGTTGGTTGCTTCGGACGGGGAGGTTCTTCGTACAATCACACGTGACTAATTACCGGGACATGCGCTAAGGAGGGGGGCGTAACGACCCGCGCCCCCCTAGGGAATTCACGGGCGAGAACGGTATCGTAAACAAAAACAGTACTCCGGTATATATGAAAAGTACTATATACCTATGGTTCGTAAGCATCGCATAAGGTAAAGTGGAAGTAGGAATAAACAGGGGATTTGCTGAACAGTGAAATATTTCGCAACGATTTTTGATTGCGATTTCCATGGACGTTTATTTCCTCAACTGTATTTGTTCCGCATGACCGTATCCCTCCCCGTATGGGAATTCCTCCCGGAAATTCTTTCAATTTGAAGCAAAGGTGCAAGCGCAGAGGGAAAAACATCGGCGCCTTTGCGTTTGCGTCACAATCAAAAGACAAGGAGAATAGCATGACATCCAGCACTGCCATGGCTGAGTCTTCAAAGACTCAGACGACGGCTCCCAAGGCTGGTGTGGCTGGTGATAATCGTTATAAAATACTGGAATCCACGATGAAACGCCACCAATATCAGCCGGATGCCCTGATTGAAGTGTTACACACCGCTCAGGAACTCTATGGATTTCTTGAGATAAATATGTTGATTCATATAGCAAAAAGTCTGAAGTTGCCACTTAGCAAAGTCTATGGGGTGGCGACTTTTTATCATTTCTTCTCCCTCGCACCCAAAGGCGCGCATACATGCGTTATCTGCATGGGGACGGCGTGTTACGTGAAAGGGGCTGCCAATATTCTATCGGAAGCCGAACGTCTGGCGGGAATCAAAGCGGGAATGACTACCGAGAACGGAGCTCTCTCACTTATGACCGCTCGCTGTATTGGCGCTTGCGGTATCGCTCCCGCCGTGGTTCTCGATGGCAAAGTGGTTGGCGGGCAGACCGAGGAGTCCATTGGGGAATATGTGAAAGGGTTGATAAGCAATGGATCTGAATGAATTAATTGAAATAAAGGAAAAAGAGCTCAACTCGGCGAAGCCGATTAAATTACGATGTTGCCTTGCCGCTGGATGCATCTCATCAGGCGGACAATCGATTAAGGAGAACCTTGAGCATGCCGTCAAAGAAGCCGGCATGGAGGATGAGGTTGAGGTCATAGGCGTGGGATGCATGGGGCTCTGCAGCGAAGGTCCGTTGGTGCGGGTTGATCCGGATGGCATCCTCTACGAGAAAGTGAAGCCCGAGGACGCGAAGTCCATTGTCGCGTCGTTGAAGGGCGGTTCGGCTGACATCAAGAAAGGCGATATCAACCACCCATTCTTCACAAAACAGGTCCCCATCGTTCTGGAAAACAGCGGCAAGGTGGATCCTGAAAAAATTGAAACCTATATCGCCAGTGACGGTTATTTCGCACTTCAAAAGGCGTTAAATGAGATGAAACCCGCCACTGTGGTGGATGAAGTCACTAAAAGCGGTTTGCGCGGACGCGGAGGGGCGGGTTATCCCACGGGATTGAAATGGGGCATGGTTGCAAAGACGCAAGCGGAACGCAAATACGTGGTCTGCAATGCGGATGAAGGCGATCCCGGGGCGTTTATGGATCGATCGGTATTGGAAAGCGATCCGCATCGAGTTTTGGAAGGGATGGCTATCGCCGGTTACGCCGTAGGCGCAAGTCAAGGATACGTCTACGTGCGAGGGGAATATCCGCTCGCCATCAGCAGACTGCAGACGGCGATACGTCAGGCGAGGAAATACGGTCTGCTTGGAAGCGGTATTTTCGAAACCTCATTCGACTTTCGCGTGGACTTGCGAATCGGCGCGGGCGCTTTTGTGTGCGGAGAGGAGACCGCCCTAATGGCATCCATCGAAGGTCGCAGAGGCGCTCCCCGTCCTCGACCGCCATTTCCTGCCGAAAGCGGACTATGGCGCTCTCCCACGCTCATAAATAACGTGGAGACATTCGCGAACATCCCAGTGATTATCCGCAAAGGGGCGGAATGGTTTAGCTCCATTGGCACGGCGAGGAGCAAGGGGACAAAAGTGTTCGCTCTTGCGGGAAAGGTGAAAAACACCGGTTTGATCGAGGTGCCCATGGGCACCCCTCTCCGGGTGATAGTCGAGGAGATGGCAGGTGGCGTGCCTGACGGTGGCAAGGTGAAAGCCGTCCAGACTGGAGGGCCTTCCGGCGGTTGCATTCCCTATTCCAAGCTCGATACGCCCGTCGATTACGAATCCCTCAGTCAGATCGGTTCCATCATGGGGTCCGGCGGTATGATCGTGATGGATGACACCAACAACATGGTGGACGTGGCGCGGTTTTTCATGGAGTTCTGCATGGATGAATCCTGCGGCAAGTGCATTCCCTGCCGAGCGGGCACGGTGCAGATTTACAGGATCCTAACCAAGATACGGGAGGGGCATGGAACCGAGAAGGATATCGTAAAACTGCAGGACCTTTGCGACATGGTCAAAACCTGCAGCCTCTGCGGACTTGGACAATCCGCTCCGAACCCAGTGCTTAGCACGTTAAGGTATTACCGCGAGGAGTACATGGAGTTTATCAAGCGAAACGTCTCGTTGAACGGAAAGAGTCATCATTCGAAATAACGGAAACAAAGCCTCACTGCACCTCTTCCGTAAGCGACGGCAAACCGGGAGGAAGGATTAAAAAAAGCTGTTGAAGACATGCGCTATGTTTTGGGGCGAGTCGACTCGCCCCGAAATTTTGCATTCCCCCGCTNAAACCGGCGGATTGAGGCTTTCATTTCATATGCTTCCACTAAAAATCCCTCTCNAATGATGACCTTCATCGCTTTTTATCTTAAACAAGGTGCGTTGGTTTCATGACGGCATCACTCTGCGAAACGCAAGGTGAAAGGGTGGGAACTTATTTTTTGATATTACCGTTTATAAGGTTAATGAGGACACCGCATTCCGCAGGGATTGCGGAAACAGTATCAGGGATCTTTACCCGGTTTTAAAGTGAGGATGTACTTCTCCTGGGTGAAGAGGAGGGACCGCGAGTTGGGGGGATTTCGCGGTCCCTATTATTTTTGTCCCGTTTTCTTATGGTCACTCGCCCGCCATGAATGCCGACTGGATGATGTTTACGCTCGCCTCCCCGTTCTCCCCAAAGCGGACCTCCGCTACGTCAAACCTGCAGGGGGATTCGCTCCTATTGTGGGTCGCCAGCCATTCCTCCGCCGTGACGCATATTCTGCGTCGTTTTCTCAAATCCACCGCCTCGCTTGGTTCGCTATGACGTCCTCTCCTCGCCTTTACTTCGACGAAGACGATCGTTTCACCTTCCATTGCGATCAAGTCGATCTCGCCTTCCTTCGAACGATAGTTTCGCTCCAATACGTTCCAGCCAATTCGGAGCAAATGCTCCTCCGCAATCTTTTCGCCGGAGGATCCGAGTTCATGCACATCCTCCCATAATGAACGTTGAATCGGATTTGATGGATGAGAGTGGAATTCGAGCAAACGAGCGACCGGAGCAAAGGATTTTCGATGGATTTCACACACACCGAGACGCTCCAACGCTTCAAGATGATCGGCGGTGGGGTAGCCCTTGTGTCTGGCGAAACCGTATCCCGGATATTGATGGTCCATGTCCAGCATAATCCGGTCTCGCGTAACTTTGGCGATAATGGAAGCGGCAGCTACGGACATGCTGCGAGAATCTCCTTTCACCAGTGGGATCTGGGGAATTGGGAAGGACTTCACGGGTAGTCCGTCAATAAGAACGACATCCGGCTTGACTACGGTGTCCTCGACTGCGTAAATCATCGCCTCCCGTGTGGCGCGCAGGATGTTTATCTCATCTATTCGTTCGGGGGGGACGATCCCAATTCCCACGCTCACGGCGCAATTCAGTATTTTGTGGTAAGCCATCTCGCGCTGGTTTTCCGTCAGTTTCTTGGAATCGTCCACTCCTTCCAAGGGGTGTTCGAAAGGAAGAATCACGCATGAGGCGACAACAGGACCGGCGAGGGGACCGCGTCCCGCCTCGTCAATTCCTCCAATGAGGAGTGAGCGATTTTTTTGGATCGCACGCTCCTCTTGCCACATGTCCTTTGCCGGCTTGCGCATTAGCGGAAATGGATCACTCCTTTAGTGAATCCAACCCATCCTATCGGGAGGGCTGTAGATGAATATCGCCTTGCCCATCACGCTGTTTAGTGGCAGGGGACCCCAAAAACGGCTGTCATAACTCATATTGCGATTATCCCCCATCACGAAGAGTTCACGCGGACCTAGCTTGAACGGTTTGTTCACTCCGTATTTTGCGCCGGGTATGGATGGGATCATCGGTTCTAGTAGATATGGTTCGCGGAGAGGCTCGCCGTTGAGAAACACCCGTGTGACTCCTTTGTCATCCGGTCTGATTTGGATCGTATCGCCTGGCGTGCCGATAACTCGTTTCGCCTCAATCTGTTGTTGTGGATTTCTGTCTACAAGATCCGCAGACTTTGGGGCGCGAAAGAGAATTACATCGCCGCGCTTGGGACTCTCAAAATGATAAATGAGCATGTTGACTAGGAAATGATCGTGGCGAGTGTGGTGATAGATTCCGTCGGGGGAGTACTCCCCGGCATTATGCCCTATCAACGTAGGCTCCATGCTTGGCGATGGCACATAATACAAATGGATAACAGCAGGCAATAGGATCCATATGGCCATGCAGAGCACCACCAGCACAATGAGAATTCTCTCAGCGTACTTTGAGATTCGATTGGTGTTTCGCATGATGCCACTCTCCGTATCCTCAAAATATGGATAACGTTCAGTAAGCGAGAAATATCACCTTCGCCGCCATGATGCGTGAAATTGAATCATTCGAATGGTACAAGCGGTTCAGTGAATAAAGCCGATACGATCAAACGGATAGAATATGAATTCCGCCTTGCCTATGATTCTCCAGCCCTTGAAGGGACCCCAAAAACGGCTATCGTAACTCAGATTGCGATTGTCTCCAAGCACAAAGTACTGATCCGGTCCTAGTTTCAGAGGACCATCCACGGCGAATTTCGCGCCCGGCGGGATGTCCATGGGTTGCTTGATGTACGGTTCATTTAGGGGTTTTCCATTCACCCAGATTCTCTCCACCCCATTGGAATCCGGCTTCATCTGCACGGTGTCTCCCGGCAAACCGATCAGACGTTTGATGAATATCTGCTGTTTCGGAGGATTATCCTCGGCGTCCGCTCGCTTGGGTGCGAGGAAAACGATGACATCGCCTCTTTTCGGTTTCTCGAGGCGATAAATCAGTTTGTTGACAAAGATATGATCGTGGATGGTGTGCTTGTAGAACACCCCGACGCTCGATTCTCCAGCGTCGTGACCCATCAAGGTGGGCTCCATGGACTCTGAGGGGATGAAAAAAGCCTGCAGAAAGAACGGGCGAATGATCATAAAGACCAGGACGCCTGCAATTATCAATGATTCCACCAGTTCGGAAATGGAGCGAGCGATGGTGGATTGGTTGCGATGGAATGCGAAACGGATGATTGTGAGCACAAACGCGGAAACCACGATGTACCCGATACTTAAATTAGCCAGCCATTCCGTTGCGCCGACTTCATGAGTCATTAGTTTTGCCTCACCTTATCCATCCCATTCGGTTGAATGGATAAAAAATAAATTCCGCCTTGCCTATGATCCGATCTCGGTTCAAAGGTCCCCAAAAACGGCTATCATAACTGTTATTGCGGTTGTCCCCCATCACGAAATACTGATTGGGTCCGAGTTTAAGCGGAGCCGTCACCCCGTAGATAGCATCGGGACGTTGGATATCCATAGGCTCCTTGATAAAGGGTTCGATGAGAGGTTTCCCGTTGATGAAAACGCGTATCACCCCATGGGAATCCGGTTTGATTTGTATCGTTTCTCCGGGAAGGCCAATCACCCGTTTGATCAGTGTGTTTTCGACTGGTGGGTTGTCCTCTTTGTCCGCAGCCTTGGGAGCCCGGAAAACGATCACATCATCGCGTTTCGGGTTTTCAAAACGGTAAATCAGCTTGTTTACAAAAATATGGTCATGTATGGTGTGTTTGTAAATCACTCCGAAGGAGGACTCGCCGGCGTTATGCCCCATCAAGGTTGGTTCCATGGATTCTGACGGGATGTAAAACGCCTGAATGAAGAAGGGGCGGATAATCATGAAGACCAACACGCCCGCAATGATCAGCGATTCCACCAGTTCGGAAATCGAACGAGCGATGGTGGATTGATTGGGATGCAACGCGAATCGAATGATGGTCAATACAAAAACGGAGAGTACGATATACCCGATACTCAGATTAGCCAGCCATTCCGTCGCGCCTACCTCATGTGACATAAGGACAATCCTCTATGGAAATTGCAAACTTCAATGATGCGGGCCGGTATAGGATATCGTAACGAATCAAACGCCTCGCAAAGCGAATTTCGCAATTACCTGCTGCATTTTTTATGGATATTCGCCAGGAAACAGTCCTCCCGTGCAAGGTGTCAAGCGGATAGACTATCATATCGCTTTTCACCTTGCAAGGAGAATGCCCCCTCCGAACCCGCCCTTCAGGCGAAAGCCCGGAGGAGAATGGAACAGCCTCAAAGGGCGGTTATCCATTCTAAGCGGATCGATCTTCTTTAATACGCGCCTTTTTACCCACAACATTGCGCAGATAATAGAGTTTCGCTCTTCGCACCAAGCCTCTGCGAACCACTTCAATGCGATCTATGCGAGGGGAGTGTAGAAGAAATGTTCGCTCCACCCCTATTTGATGGGATATTTTTCTCACGGTGAAGCTGGCCCTGTTGAGGGAACCCTTCCGTAAGATGACGACTCCCTCGAACATCTGGATGCGCTCTTTGCCGCCTTCCACGACTTTGGCGTAAACCTTAACCGTATCTCCCGCCTTAAAGGCGGGGTACTCGGATTTTAACTGGGATTTTTCTATTTCGGTAATGACAGGATTCATCGTTTTATTTTTCTCCTTGAAAGTTTCCTTTTGGCGAGCGGGCGGCTCCCTGTCTTCCGCCATCGTCAATAATGACCGCATTCACGGTCCCTGACTATGCCGTTATGGATTCGTTTTAGGTCCGCGCCTCCGTGCAGTGGGCTTCCCTCAAAGGGAAGTGGTCCGGTTGACATGAAGAGCGCCGATCAAATCTCGTCCTCACGCATATCCAGTAATTTGAGATCCTCCGCTGTTGGGATGAATCTCCTCCAAAGATCGGGTCTTAATCGACGTGTTTTCTGCAACTGATGCCATCTGCGCCATCTTTGAATTCGCGCGTGGTGTCCGGAGAAAAGTATTTCCGGAACCTCCCACTCTCGAAACAAACGAGGCTTAGTGTAATGCGGATATTCGAGGAGTTCCTCCGCAAAACTATCCTTGCCAGGCGCACCCTCATCGCCCAGCACACCGCTTTGAAGCCGTATCAGCGCGTCCGCAATTACCAAAGCGGGCAACTCCCCGCCGGTCAAAACGTAATCCCCGATTGAGAGGCACTGGTCCGCCAAGTGAGTCTTCACGCGCTCATCCACGCCCTCGTAATGGCCGCAGATAATGATAATGCGCTCCATATGCGCTAGTTCGCGCGCCTTGGCCTGCGTGAATATCTCCCCCTGAGGATCGGTCAGTATCACAAAGGGTTTCGGTTCCTCGGACTTCAGATCATCCAAAGCCTTTGCGATCGGTTCGACCTTGAGGATCATTCCCCCGCCCCCGCCGCACGGGGTGTCGTCGGTGGTATGATGCCGATCCTGAGCGTAATTTCGCAGGTTCACTATGCGGATTCGCACCAGATCGCGGATTTGAGCTCGATAAATGATGCTGTGATTGAACGCTTGTTCGATCATTTCCGGGAGGAGCGTCACCACCTCCAAACATTTCATCAGGCTCCTCCTGCAAAAAACCCTTGGGAAGGAGAACCGTAATCCTTCCTCTTTCCAAATCCACGCTGTGGATATACTCCTTGACAACGGGAATTAAGACATCGCCGATTTTCAGCAAATCCTGCGCCGGGTAGGGCAAAACCTCTTCCAAACGTCCCAACAACATTCCGGTTGAGGTCACCACCTCCATGCCTATCAGGTCGGATACATAGAAATGGTTCTCCTCAAGCTCATATCTCTCCTGGCGTTGGGTTCGCACGGTGGCGTTGCGCCACAACTCCGCTTCGGAGATACTATCCACGCCTTTTAACTTTAGGAGAACCCGTCCCTTATGGATTCTCGAATTCTCCACATCGAACAGAACGGAAGCGCCGGAGGAATTATGCAGGCATATCCGCGTCAATTCCTGAAAGCGTTCGAGAGTATCGGTTTCCACTCGCACCTTCAACTCTCCAATTCGCCCGAACGGTCCAAGCACCTCGCCAATGATCCAATCCCAATTATCGGGCATTTTCCTTCCTCATTGATTCTTGGTTCGCCATACCATTTCGAAAACTCCCGATTGAGACATGTCGCTTGTCCTTAGGGATTGATCTCCACGAATATACGCTGTCCGTTTTTCACGCTCTCCGCCTTGGCGACCGACCTTAAGGCGTTCGCAATGCGCCCTTGCTTGCCGATAACCTTTCCCAGATCACTCTGTGCGACATGAATATCGTATGTGACGCCATCTCTGCCCTGTATCACGTTGACGACGACTTGATCGGGGTTGTCGACGAGGGTTTTCACAACCTCTTCAATAAATTTCACCATGGATGGTACCTCCCGTTTCCACGTACGATGCTCATGCTCCATTTGGAACGTGTTGATGCGTCCCGAGACGGGAATTTCGGATTATTCCGCGGATTTCCCTTTCAACGCGTTAAGCTTGTCGAAGATTCCCTCTTTTTTCAAAAGAGCATGGGTGATATCCGTGGGCTGAGCGCCGTTGGANAGCCAGCGAATCGCCTTTTCCTCGTCCAATTTGACGANGGGCGGCTCGGTGCATGGATCGTAGTGTCCGATGGATTCAATGAATCGACCGTCTCGTGCATTGGCGCTGTTGGCGACCACTATACGATAAAACGGATGTTTCTTCGCTCCCATCCTACGCAAACGTATCTTGACTGACAAAGTTACTCCTCCTCTTTCTTGTTAACTAATCGCTAGAACGTGTAAACTCGTTAAATCGTTCAAGTGGCTCCGCCGGTTAAAAAGGCAAGTGCATACTCCGCTTTTTTTTGCCGAGCTTGCCTTTACCGCCCGTTACTTGCCGGATCATCTGTCGCATCTGTTCAAAGGAACGGAGGAATTGATTGATGTCCTGCACGCTCACCCCGCTTCCCATGGCGATTCGCTTTTTTCGGCTTCCGTTCAGGATGGAGGGATCGCTTCTCTCCTCGATGGTCATGGAGCGAACCAACGCCTCTTGGCGAGCCAACTGCCGTTCGTCCACCTGAACGCCTTTCAAGGAACTCATGCCTGGTATCATTCCGATCAATTGGTCCAAGGGCCCCATTTTGCGCATCTGTTGCAATTGATCCAGAAAATCGTTGAGATCGAAGCGATTTTCTCTGAGTCGCTTCTCCATCTCCATCGCTTTTTTAGCGTCAATCTGCTCGCTTGCTTTTTCAATCAGGGAGAGCATATCCCCCATGCCAAGAATGCGAGACGCCATGCGATCGGGATGGAAGCTCTCCAACGCCTCGATTTTTTCGCCGACCCCGATGAACTTAATGGGTGCGCCCGTCACCTGACGAATGGACAACGCCGCGCCTCCTCGCGCATCGCCGTCCAGCTTCGTCATGATGAAGCCGTCCACGGCAAGCGCCGAGTGAAACTCGGTGGCGAAATTGACGGCGTCCTGACCCGTCATCGCATCCACGACAAGCAAAATCTCGGTAGGCGCCGCAAGCCGTTTGATCTCCTCAAGCTCGCGCATCATCGCTTCGTCTATGTGCAACCTGCCAGCGGTGTCCAAAAGAACGACATCGCATCCAGTGCGATTGGCGTGTATGGTCGCTTCCGTCGCGATTCTCGGAGGCGCGGAGCCGTCCTCCATCTTGAAGACCGGCATCTTTAACTGTTCACCAAGCGTCTCCAACTGACGCACTGCGGCGGGGCGATAGATATCGCAAGCCACCAGTAACGGATTTCGCCCCTGACGCCGTAGCCAGTAAGCCAATTTCGCACAGGTCGTGGTCTTGCCGGACCCCTGCAAGCCGCAAAGCATCACCACGGTGGGCGGGCGAGGCGCGAACTGCAAACGCGCGTTCGCCCCCCCAAGAAGATTCACAAGCTCCTCGTTGACGATCTTTACGACCATCTGCACCGGCGTGAGGCTTTCGAGCACCTCTTCGCCTATGGCTCGCTCTCTGATTCGAGCGATGAAATCCTTAACGACCTTGTAATTTACGTCNGCTTCCAGCAAAGCCATGCGCACTTCACGAAGAGCTTCGTTTACATTCTGCTCCGTAAGCTTTCCCTTTCCTCGCAATCGAGAAAAGACACCTTGAAGTTTATCGCTTAGGCTTTCAAACATCTTCGCTCCATTCGCCATCGGCTCTTCCGAAGGCGCAACAACGCCCGACGCACTTCTCAAACCCATGAACGGTGAGAGTGAAATCGGGCGCGTTCCGACAATTGCCTTGACAAACCGCACTTAATCCAATAAGGGCGGGAAACACTCCGAATAGTATATCTTTTGTATGCTGGAAAAGTCAAGTTGATGATCGCGATTGCATACGTTTCTCCGAAAGCGATTCCCCGAATCCTAGCCGGAACGGATGAGTAATGGATTTCGGAACCTCTCGGAATATGTCATAATTCAAAAGAGGAGCAATCGGTGTTTCGCTTGCCTTGCGGAAAACGGTTCCGAAAAAAAGCAAGATTGTTCATGGAAATTGACGATTGCGACAAAGCGCTGAAAGAGAATATTAATAGGGGGAACCCAAAATGACAACACAAACATCCGCTTTGCAGAAAGCACGCGCAACATATCAACCGAAACTGCCAAAGGCGTTGCGTGGGGATAGAATTAAAATCTCCTACGGAGCTCCCACCGAGCCGGCAACGGATCGGGAGGAGATAAGGAAACTGTTTCCCACCACTTATGGACAGCCCACGGTCACCATTGAGGAGGGAGACGGGGATCTCATTGACAAACCGATAAAAGTGGGGGTGGTTCTCTCCGGAGGACAAGCTCCGGGCGGACATAACGTCATTGCCGGTTTGTATGATGCGTTGAAAAAGGCCAATCCCGAGAGCCAACTGTTCGGGTTCAAAAAAGGACCCATCGGGGTGATCAAAGGGGATTATCGTGAATTGACCGGTGATTATATCGATAAATACCGAAATACCGGCGGATTCGATATGATCATGAGCGGGAGGGATAAGATCGAAAAGCCGGAAGATCTCGCCGCATGCAAAAAGAATATGGAGAGCCTTGGGCTAAGCGGGCTGGTCATTATCGGCGGAGACGATTCAAATACCAATGCCGCCATGTTGGCGGAGTATATGAAGTCCAATGGATGCGCGATCTCCATTGTGGGAGTGCCGAAGACAATAGATGGAGATATGAAGAACGAGCAGATAGAGACCTCATTTGGTTTCGACACCTGCACGAAGACCTACGCGGAACTGATAGGCAATATCGCCAGAGACGCCATCTCCGCTGTAAAGTATTGGCATTTCATTCGATTAATGGGGCGAGCGGCGAGTCATGTCACCCTGGAGTGCGCATTGCAAACCCATCCGAATATCACGCTGATATCGGAAGAGGTGTCCGCGAAAGGCTTAACCTTGGGGCGGATCGTGGATTATATCACCGACGTGGTGGTCAAGCGCGCCGCGCAAGGGAAAAATTACGGCGTTTTACTGGTGCCTGAGGGTTTGGTGGAGTTCATTCCTGACATTAAAACCATGATTGATGAATTAAGCGCCATTTTGGGTCAGGACGAGGAGACGCTGAAATCCATGGGAAGCCATGGGGAGCGGATTCAGCATGTGACTAAAAGGCTCAGCAAGGAGAGCGCCGAAGTGTATGAAAGCCTGCCAGAGGCGATTCGCGAAGTGCTTCTCTCCAGAGACAGTCATGGGAACGTTCCCGTTTCCCAAATTGAAACCGAGCGGCTGCTGATGGAGCTGGTGATGGAGCGAGTTCGAGTGTTGAAAGCGGAAGGTAAAACGAACGCGAAATTCAGCCCATTATCTCACTTTTTCGGTTATGAAGGCAGATGCGCCGCGCCTTCGAATTATGATGCGGACTACTGTTATTCGCTTGGTTTCGCCGCATTGCAATTAATTCGTGCGAAATTAACCGGCTTTACTGTCAATGTGCGCAATAGCATTAAATCCTCCGATGAATGGATTGCGGGGGGCACGCCTGTGACGATGATGCTCAATATGGAGGTGCGCAAAGGCAAACCCACTCCGGTAATTAAAAAGGCCTTGGTGGATATCGAGGGCAAGCCCTTTAAGCAGTTGGCTGATAATCGTGAAGACTGGGCTCTTAATGATTGCTATGTTTTTCCCGGTCCGATACAGTATTTCGGCCCGTCCGAAGTGTGCGATGCGCCAACGATAACCCTTCAACTTGAAAAATCCTAGAGACTGATTTTTGAGATCGCGCATTCGTAAAGAGAGCCCTTGGACATCGTGAACCGTTCAAGGGCATTCTTTTATGAAGAGGGATTTTCTATCTCCAGAGGCAGTGCGTGTATTAACAAAACGCCTTATATCATCCGTCCCGATAATCCGTTCCAAGCAACGCAGTGTGTTTGGCGATGCGGTGTTTGAGTTATACAAAAAAAAGCGGGCGTTAATCCGACCAGACGGCGTCGTTCGCCCGCATGCTCATGCTATAGTTAATTGTACAGAGGATTAAATCGCGTTAAAGTCTCATTAATTCGCAGCTGTGATCATATTTTTAAGCCACTCGGGTATGGGGCCTCTTCCGGTATACGGTTTTTCACCTTCGGGGTTCTTATCCCATAAATCCCTGTAGTCGCTCGCTTTGATCTTCGGCTCTCCGTATGATTTTCCGCTTGACTTGGCGCCTCCCGGTGTTTTGGACTTTTCTTTGATGAACTCTTGGAAGAGTATCTTGGCGGTCTCATCGTCGGTGAAATCCCTATCGTTCTCAAAAGAAAGTCTTCTTCGCTCACGCCCTATCAACTTGGATATTTCTGGAGATAGCGGTAATTCAAATTTAATAGATTCCATAGCTCTTCCTCCTTAGAAGATAAATTATCATAAATCATAATCCGTTTAAATGTCAAGATATTTTGAGAAATTCCCCAAAAAAAGTCTGCCGATTTGAATTCAGTTCCACCGGCTTAGGAAGAATATATCGTTTGTCTATGAGGTATGAACGCTGCAAACAAATCCCGGCATTTTCACGGTATTCGACATCCCTTCGCATTTTAACATATGTTCGCGAATATGCTAAGACAAGGTTCACTCTGGAACTGCGGGGTGAAGAGGGCGTGTTGGGAAGTCGGTTGCAGGTCGCTTATAAAATGCACGGATTATGAGAGATATCCGTAAAACACTGAATAACGAGGCGGCGATCGCGCATGATACGCATGGTCATGCACATGGACGAGATATCCGCAATTAGCTGTCTTTGTAAAACATCCCCTGTCGCACTGGGAGGCGGTGGCTCATTATTAATGGTTTTCGATCAGATAGAACCCCCGTCGTTTATCTTTAAGTTACAGGTAATTGCAAAATTCGCCGGGTCTTGCATGCTAGAACGAGAGATTTGTCTCCGAACGCACATTTGAAGGAATTTTGCAATTACATCGTTATTTAAAAGGCCGTTATATTCTCACCCCCGCAAATATACGCTGTTGAGATGAAGACACGTTTCGTTACGGGAAATCATAAGCGTCGCTACTCGGCGGTTAGGTTCAATATTTCGATGTCGCTCATACAGGGCGCATGTCTGTGGCTCCCATGTCATTAACGGCGCAATTCGTTCCAGGCAGTCCGGCAATAGTTCATTCCTCTCTGGATTACCTGCGGACATCAATCGGTATTCGGAAATGGATCTGTGCGATGAAAGAATGAGGCATGGATGAAATCGGTACGCGAAAGNGGAAGCGACAAGGAAGGCATGTATGGCGGCTGAATTGAAAGGAATGGGGCGGCTGACGGGACTTGAACCCACGGCCTCCAGGGCCACAACCTGGCGCTCTAACCAACTGAGCTACAGCCGCCACGACTGTATGCGCCCCCGACAGGAATCGAACCTGTGACCAATTGCTTAGAAGGCAACTGCTCTATCCGCTGAGCTACGGAGGCTTGAGGGATATGAGCGGGAGACGAGAATCGAACTCGCGTCACCTGCTTGGAAGGCAGGAGCTTTACCATTAAGCTACTCCCGCAAGCCAAATAACATTATAACCCAGGAATAGGAGTGTTGTCAAATCAAAGTGAAAGCGCCCTGCGGAAAAATCCCCGGGATTCAGCTCCTAAATTGCTCAACGCCATTACTTAAGGTGTTGAGTCGCTTTAAAGCTTCGATAGAGGAGCAAATCGTAGATGATCTTGAGTCCTCCTGACAGGAAAAACGGCACGCTTAAAAGGGTGGCGCTCGCCAGTAACGGTCCCGCGATGGCAGGGGATATGGCGGCGCCCACCGAACGCGCGACAGCCGTGACGCCGGATGCGGCGGAACGTTCGTCCGGCTCCACCACCGCCATCGTGTAGGATTGGCGCGTGGGCACGTCCATTTGAGAGATGCTGAACCTTAAAAGAAGCATGGCGATGGCCAGCGGCAAATTGGGCATGATCGGCACCAGAATCAGCAGGATATTTGAAGGGATATGGGTGAAAACCATGGTGTTGATCAGCCCGATCTTTTCCGCCACGTGCGCAGCCGCCAATGCCGATATTCCCGCCAACACATTTGCGCCGAAGAAGATGCTTCCAAGGATTGCGGGATTAACGCCATAGCGCTTGAAGAACCAATACGCCACGAAACTTTGAATGACAAACCCGCCGCCGAATGCATCCAGTGCGAATAGCGNCGACAACTTCACCACGATGCCCTTGGAGCGATGCAAGCCGAACTGGGTTTTAGGGGTGTCTACGGACCACTCTGGCTTAACGGNGCTTTTCACCTCCACTGCAGGCGAGAGCATGGAGAAAATCAACGCCAGTAGCAATCCGATGCAGGAGTAGACGATCACATCCACTCGGTAACTCCAAAGAACGGACATCCCCGAACGTTGCAGAAAATGCGCCAATCCCCCTCCGATGAGCGCTCCGGTGGCGGTGGAGAAAGAGCCAAGCATGTTATACCACGCGAAGATGTGCGTTCTTTTTTCTCCGGGCGAGGTTTGGGTGAGCGACGCCTGTTCCACGGAGAGGAACGGTCCGATCTCATTGCCGCTCGGACTTATCACACCGATCATCGCAGCCACGACTAACAGGAAGAAGTTATTGGTGAACGCGAAAACCACCCCGGCGAAAAGCATCAACATCGCTCCGAGTATCAGCATTTTTCGCCTGCCGATGCGGTCCGCATGGGTGGTGATCCACAAAGAGATTCCCATATCCCCCACCAAGGTGAGCGTAAGCAGTAACCCAATGCTTTTGAGCGAAAGCCCCGCTTGTGCGAGATAGAGAGCCAAAATGACCGATAGGAATCCATAGGCGAAGAGCCGCAAGATTCTGGTGGTGAATAAGAGACGTCCGTCTCTGAAAAGAGAGCGTAATATTTGCGATCCTGATGATTTTGAAGTCATTTTTAAAGCTCTTCTTTTTGGGTGGTTGCATTATCGCCCCGGAGAACTCTCTCCGCGCTGTCACGTTTGCGAAGAATCAATGCTGGATTTATCCTTCAGTTGAAATTCTTTTCACACCAGGCATATAGTGCATCGTACATCGGAGTTTCGAGCGCAATCTTTTGATGATCGTCTTTTCCGAATAGTATGGCGAAACCGTTTGCGATCGCCTTCAATCCTCTGCCCTCTGGGACGGTATCCAAATCCTCTTGGACATCCGCCGCATGCACGATGCCCGCCAGCGCCGCCAACGCACGGTTATCCTCTAGACCGTATTTCCTGAGGATGCTTTCGAAGGAGCATCGCCCCTCGACATGCCCCAGTTCAACATCAGGGATATCAAACGGTATTGCATCAAGCTCCTTTGCCAGCTTGAATACCATCTCCTTAGGGGCGAATAAAAATTCAGCATCCGGGTCGATAAAGCGTTTGATAAGCCAGGGGCAAGCGATTCGATCCACATTGCCGTTTTCTCGCGTGATCCATTTCATATCCGTTTCCTCCTCTTTTTCCTTGATCCAGGCTAAAGTAATTATGGAGTGAAGAATTGCAATATTGCGCAAAGATGCGATAACGCACCTTAAGCTTAATGATACCTCTGAAATGGAGGATGTCCCAGCCCCGGTGGCGAGTTAAAGAAATCTTTGACCTGACTCCTCCCGGTTCCGCTAAAATCGGGCTTGAACCAACTCATAAGAGAGAAGCAAACCGTCGCCTTGAATGACATAAGGGCAGGCGCAACGCGGACGTTCCCGACGGCTCTTTGCAGCGCATCTGTCACCGCTGCGTAATCTCTCTGAAAACCCCTCGCTGGGATTTTTTTTGAAATCCATGAAACCCTTTCGCATATTTTTCACTTTAAAACATCCCAGATCCGTTCGACATAATAAAATAAAATTTCGACGAAGCGCATGGCGTGATGCGCGTGGATGAAACCTTAGCCGTTTGCAACGATGGCCGGGATAAGCTCCTGAAATGCGATATTTACAATAACCTCATTCAGTATTATTTTCCTCAAAGGGAAACGGAAGCGTTCGGTAGTGGGAGTTATCGACTATAATATCGTGTGTGTCATAGCAAGAGCGAGATGGCGTTTCGTGAGGCGGTGGAGTGTTGGTTCATTACGGCGTTTCAATTTTTCAAAAGTCTCCTTGGCATTCATGCTTCCTGCGCCTTAATGTTTCATAAAAACGTATAGGATGATACAACGCTTGAAGTGTGGTGTGAAATTCACCTGTCATTCTTTCGAGGTGGATGGTGATCCAAACTCCCGTCGCCGAGCTTCTCCTCTTGAAATGAACGAAACGTTAGCAAAAGATTAGGTGGTTCGAAAGTCGTTTTAAGCTGTTTCATTATACGAGGTATATTCTCATTTTTCCTGATTACATGGATTTTGCATTTGCCGAGAATATTCACCTGCGTCATTCGGAATAGGAAATTGCATTATGGATATCAACCCATTGGCTGGCAAACCCGCGCCTCATTCGATATTGGTGGATGTGCCGTCATTGTTGACGGCGTATTATTGCGAGTCTCCGGATCCCCTCATCCCGGAGCAGCGAGTGGCGTTCGGCACTTCGGGGCATCGAGGGTCCTCCTTCAACCGATCCTTCAACGAGGCTCACATTCTCGCCATCACCCAGGCGATTTGCGAGTACAGGAAGGCTCAGGAGATTACCGGACCTTTATACCTCGGCATGGATACGCACGCGCTTTCCACGCCGGCGCACGCCACCGCCCTGGAGACTCTGGCGGCGAACGGAGTGGAGGTGATGATAGCCCCCGCCGGAGAATACACGCCGACACCCGCCAT
>JGI24721J44947_10001250_pt1 | contig 35882 bp, 49 predicted proteins | sample YelNatPaOPGAMG01_FD_44947 | JGI IMG/M metagenome (IMG submission 44947) | reverse complement strand
TCAAATGGATCATAAGTACCCTTGCTACCATCTGTTACAGTAATTAAAATTACTTCTTTTTTCATATTTGTTAATTTTTTTATAATTCCACCTATAAATATATCAGCATCATCGGGATGTGGCTCGAAAATTAAAAATCTATTGAAAGTAAAAATATCAGGAATTTTCAAAAAATCTGTTATTTTCATAAAGCCTCCTTTTTTACAAAATTAGAGTCTCTAATTTTGTAAAATATATATTATTTAAAATTTTATCTTTTTTAAATTTAAAGTTCAATAACCTTAATAATTGATTAAATATGTCATATAATTTAATTATGAGAAATAAAGAGGTTAGTCAAAAATTTTATGAACTTGCTTCTTATCTTGAGATTCTTGGTGAAATGAAATTTAAGATAAATGCTTATATTGAAGCAGCAAGAAGAATAGAGAATTTATCAATTCCGATTGAAAATCTTGCAAAGGAAGGGAAATTGACTGAAATTAAAGGCATTGGAGAAGGAATTGCTAAAAAAATTATTCAATATCTTGAAACTGGAAAAATAGATAAACTTGAGGAGGCAAAGAAACAGATACCTGAAACTTTAATAGAACTTCTAAATATTCCTGGAGTTGGTCCAAGAGGTGCATATACTTTGTATAAAAAACTTGGAATCAAAAATATTGAAGATTTAAAAAAAGCAGCACTTGAAGGTAAAATCAGGGAACTGGATGGTTTTGGTCCAAAAAAAGAGGAAAATATTCTCAAAGCCCTTCAGGATGCAAAAAAGAAAGAAGCAAGAAGAATTAATCTTGGAGTTGCATTGCCAATTGCAGAATATGTTAAGGAAGATCTTATTAATGGAACATCAATTGATAAAATTGAAATATGTGGAAGCATAAGAAGAATGAAAGAAACTATTGGCGATATAGATATTCTTGTGACAAGCAATAATCCAAATAAAGTAATGGATTATTTTACAAATATGGAAATTGTAAAAGAGATTATAAATAAAGGTGATACTAAATCAACAATTATAACTCCTGAAGGTATACAGATTGATGTTAGAGTTGTTGAACCAATATCTTTTGGAGCAGCAGTACAATATTTTACAGGTTCAAAGCAACATAATGTAAAAATAAGAGAACTTGCTATAAAAAAGGGATTAAAAGTAAATGAGTATGGTGTCTTTAAAATAGATAATGAAAAAAGGGTTTGTGGAGAAAAAGAAGAAGAAGTTTATAATATTCTGGGATTACCATTAATTCCACCAGAAATGAGAGAAGATAGAGGGGAAATTGAACTTGGACTTGAGAATAAACTTCCTGAAATAATAGAAATTAAGGATATTAAGGGTGATACACATGTTCATACAAAATATTCAGATGGAGAAAATACAATTTATGAAATGGCAAAAAAAGCAATCGATATGGGTTATGAATATATAGTTATTGCTGATCATGCAAAAGCACTTGGTGTTGCTTCTGGTCTTTCAATAGAAGATTATGAGAAACAGAAAAAAGAAATAGATAAAATTAATGAAGAACTTGGTGATAAATTTAGAATATTTTTTGGCTGTGAATTAAATATACTATCAGATGGAAAAGTTGATTTTGAAGAAAAAGAACTTTCAATTTTTGATATATGTCTTGCTGGCATACACACTGGATTCAATCAGGATAAAAAGAAAATGACTGAAAGAATTAAAAAAGCAATGAATATAAAAAAAATAAAAATTATAACTCATCCAACAGGAAGACTTCTTGGTTCAAGAGATGAATATGAAGTGGATCTTGATGAGATATTTAAAGAAGCAAATAATAATGGAATAATTCTTGAAATAAATGCCAATCCAGAAAGATTAGATCTCAATGACATAAATGTTATGCATGGAAAAGAACAATATGGTTTAAAATTTGCTATTGGTACAGATGCTCACTCTATATATGGACTTTCTGACATAAGATATGGAATTGGTGTTGCAAGAAGAGGCTGGCTTACAAAAAAAGATGTAATTAACACTCTCTCTATGAAAGAGTTTGAAAAATTTATTAAAAGTTAATCTCTTTGAGCAATTAAAGATGAAAAAAATATTAATATCATCCCAAAATAGTTAATAATTGTATAAATTGAACCGAGAAAAATAAGTTCTAAAATATTTGCAAAAATTGGCTCTGTTGAAAATATAAATGCAGTTTTAATAGTATTTTTCCTTGTTTGATATTTAATCTGAATATAAAAAGGTATGATTGTTGCAAAAATTGAAACAATTAATGCCCCTAATAAAGAATTTTTTGGGATTGGCAATATTGTTTTGTTTGTTAATAAAATGGATATTGATGATGAAAGAAAAACAATCCAAAGTTGGACAAAAAGAGAGGCAAGAGAATCACTATTCAAAGAAAAATGACCGATAAATGATATATGTAAAGCCCAAAAAACTGCACAAATAAGTGTTAATATATCTCCTATGTTTATTTTTTGAAAATTTCCTCCAAAAAGAAAATATAGTCCAATTAATGATGCTATTATTGCAAAATATGTTTGGATTTTAATTTTAGATTTTGTTATCAGAAAATTGAAAAATGGAGTTATTATAATTGAAATTGAAGTTATAAAGGCGCTATTTGATGGTGTTGTGTATTTTAAACCAATTGTTTGAAAAAAATATGCAAAAAAAAGAAAAATACCGAGAATTAGACCTTTAAAGAAAATTTTTTTTGTTATTTTTACTTTAAATAAATAAATTAAAGGAATAAGAAATATTAAAGAAAAGAAAAATCTTATAAAAATAAATGAAAAAGGATCATAATTTGATACACCATTTTTTACTATTACAAAAGTCCATCCCCATAAAAATGGTGGTAAAAAGAGAATGAAATCTTCCTTTTTCATAATGAATCATTATATCATTTAAATTAGAAAAATATAAAATATAGTTTAAAATTAAAACATAGAAACAGGTGAATTATTATGAATATATTTTTTAGTTACACAATTTTAAAGTTTTTTGTCAATATAAGAAACTCTTTTTTAGATAAATTTTTTATTACAATGACTAATCTTGGTGGTCTAGAATTTTATCTTATTTTTATTGCTTTTTTCTTTTTTATTTTTGAAGATAGAATAACTTTAAAATTACTTTTTTTGCTAATAATTTCATACTTAATAAACACTTTTTTAAAAAATTTATTTCAACTTCCAAGACCAGACGAAACTATAACTAAACCTATTTATAAAGAATCAGGGGGAGGTTATGGTTTTCCAAGCGGACACTCTCAAAACTCAACTGTTTTATGGATAGGATTATATTTAATTTTTAAAAAATATTATTTGATAATAATTTCTATTATTTTAATAATTTTAATATCTATTTCGAGGTTATATCTTGGATTACATTTTCTATTTGATGTTATTGGAGGAATATTAATTGGCATTTTTATACTATTCTTTTTTTTCAAACCTATCGATAGATTAATTGAAAAGATTTTTTTGTTGGATTTTTGGAAAATTTTATTTATCTCTTTAGTTCTTCTTTTAATTTCTTTTTTTATTAAAGAATATTCTTTCATATTAATTTCTCTATCTGGAATTTTAATTGGAGTAAATCTAAGTAAGAAATATCAAAATAGTAAATTAGATATAAAAAGAGGGATTATAAGGATTTTAATAGGTTATCCAATAATTTTTATCTTAATATATTTAATAAAAATAACAAATTTTGTTTTAATTTATTTATTAATTGGATTATGGGTTACCTTTATTTCAAAATTGATTTTCAGAGAAATAAAAGTTTAAATAATTAATTTCTCTATTTAATTAATCCTGGATAGAAGAAATTTTTACCTTTTTTTCTTTTTATCTTATCCCATTCATTTAAAATCTTTACTGCATAATTTGCAACTGTTATTGCTTTTTCCTCTCCAATATATTGAAATTCATTTGTTACTCTATTAGCAATAACCACGCAAAGTGCTCCTGCTCTTAATTTATAAATAGATGTTATCGTAAAAAGAGTAGCACACTCCATTTCAAAGTTCATAACATTCGCCATCTGTAAATCATTAAAAATCTCTTTTGCAAATGATGGTAGATAATTATTCAAACCTGGTCTTCCTTGACCTGAATAAAAAGAATCTGTTGATGCACCAATGCCAACATGATATTTATAACCAAGTTCTTCACATGCTTCAATTAAAGCCATTGTTACTTCAAATGATGCTATTGCTGGGTATTCAACCCTTACATATTGATGCGAGGTCCCATCAAGTCTAACCGATCCATTTATAATTACAATATCTCCAAGAGATATCTCTTTTTGAATTGAACCTGTTGTGCCAACTCTAATAAATGTGTGAACTCCTATTCTTGCTGCTTCCTCAACAGCAATTGCAAGAGATGGACCACCAATTCCAGTTGAAAGAGCAGATATATCAACTCCTTTAAATTTACCAGTCGCAGATTTATATTCTCTATGAAAAGATAAAATTTTCCCTTCATCCCATGTTTTTAGAATCCTATCAACTCTACCTGGATCTCCAGGAGTTAAAACATAAGGAGCAAGATCGCCTGGTTTTAAATCAATATGATATTGTTTTCCTTCCTCAGTTTCAGGTTTATCTGCACTTTTAAATTTTTCCTCCAAAGTACACCTCCTTAAAGAGTTTTTCAATTAATTTTTTATAATTTGTCAAAGTTTCATTAAAAATATTATCTTCAATTTCAATATTTGAATATTTCGCAATAACAAAATTATCTGTTATTATATCAAACTCCTTGCTTAAATTTGGTTTCTCATTTTTAAATCTTAAATTAAATTCTAAAGGAGTTTCATAAATAAATTTCATCAATATTGAACTAATCTTTTTAATTAAATTATTATATAACAATATGATTTTTTCTTTTGGAGAACCTTCTATTTCATATAGTTTTATGTCATTTAATTTTAAATTTTCGATAACTTTATTCAGTTCAATCTTTCTCTGATCAAAAGCCTGTCTGAATAAAAAGAAAATAATAAAGTAAAGAGATATGGAAGTTAGAAGAATAAAAAGAATTATTATTAATACTATTCCTATATCAATTGAAATGTTAGAAATTTTTGTTGCGATAGTTTGTGGTAGAATTTTATTAATTGTATTTGATATTTTCTCAAAGGGAAAAAATCCTGTAGATTGTATATTAAATTTATCTCTTATAAAAAAAATTAATTTTTCAAAAGGTTTATATAAAAGATATAAAGATGAAATAAAAATTAATGATAAAGAAAATGAAAAAATCAAAAAGTTTTTTGCTTTTGATTTACCATAAATATTTTGAATAAATCTATAAAGAATTATTCCTATAAAGATAAAGAAAATCAAAAAACCAAGAAAGATAATCAGATAAAATGAATTTAAAAGAAAATTAATAACTTTTTGAGTGCTCATTTTTATAGTAAATATATATTTTGAAATCGTTATTTGAGAACCTTTCGGAGATACTTCATCTATTTTTTCAGGAATTTTATCATTATGAAAAATTAAAATGTTTTTCAAATCAGGAAAATTAATAAAAGTTATAAAATAAAATACAGGAAAAAAGATAAGTGATAAAAGTAAATATTTGAAACTCTTTTTATAAGGATCTCCTTTAATGGCAAAATCATTTTCCCAGAAATAAAAACCTTTAAAAATTAGGAATTTTAAAAATATATTTAATACAATTAAAAAGGCAGAAAAAATTACTAAAAATAAATTTATTCCAATAAGTTTTTCATATAGTATTAAATAAAAAAATAAAATTGGTATAGAGATATAATTAACAAAACTTTTTTCTATTAAAATTATAAATAATAAATATAAAAAAATAAAAGAGATATTCTCAAGGAAATTTATAAAAGTTATTGGCTTATTAAAATAGAAAACAAAAGTTATTGATATTAATATTAATAATAGGGGTAATATAATTTTATTCTTTCTATCAATCAATAGAATTAAACTAATTAAAGGAATTAAATATAATATTTTTATTTCTGGCATAAATATATTAATATGCAAATAAATTGCAGTTAAAAATAAGAATAAATTAATTAATTTAAACAAAAATGAAATTTTTGATTGATTCATTTCCTCTTAATATTATAATACTAATTCCATATTTTTTTAAATTATTTTTGATGTTTCTTAAATACTCGATTTCTTCAGTCTCAGAAAGTATATATGGATGAGGTTTCTCCCACGGAAATAAAAACCCATAATCTGGAAGTAAAAATATTGTGTAGTTAGTATTATAGGATTTTATTTTTATTAAATTCAATAATTCATCTGGAGATAATTTTTGTTTTAATAGAAGAATATTATTTAAATCTTTCATCTCTTTTTTATTATTTTGAAGAAATTCATTAAAATCTATTTCTTCTTCTTGATTTATATTTGTAATTTCAGAGAATATTTTTAGAAGATGACTTTTACCATTATCTTCTTTTATTTTATTTCTACCAATTATCCATAATCCATAGTTGAATTTATTAAGTTCAAAATAATAGGAAAAAGAAGATAGTAAAGTTGAAATATGCTCTATAAAAATTTCCTGGTTTCTTGGATTTTTTGAAGCAAAAGGATCAACAAGCATTGTTATAGAAGTTATTGCTGTGGGTGGGTACTCTTTAACCATTAATTTTCCCAGATGGGCTGAAATTTTCCAATCTATTCTCTTTAATTCTTCATTACCACTATATTCTGTAAAACCATTTATAGATGTAAAATCTTCAAAAATTTTTTCTTTTACTTTTAAACCAAATGATGGCTCTTTAAGTTTAATTATAGATTTTTCAATTCTAATAATTTTTGGAAAAACATTAACTTCAATATCTAAATTTATATATTTTTCTTTCTGAATTAATCCAAGTGGATCTATAGTTTTTATTTTAAAATTTCCAATTTTATATTTTCCAAATTTTTTAGCCCTAACAATATAAGTATGTTCATAATTTATGCCCTTTTTAACTTCAAAAATTATATTTTTTTTATCTAATGGCACAAAATATATTGGTAAATCTGGTATTACTTCACATAATGGAGGAAAATTATAATTAAATTTAAAAAAATAAGAAATTTTTAAATTTTCTCCCTCTATTATAATTTCTGGACTAATTTTTATTTTATATTCTAAATAGTCATCTTTTATCTTTAATATATTACTAAGGATTACAATATAGAGTAAAAAAAAGAGTGAAATTGAGATTATTATATAAGAATGAATAAGAAATCCAATAAGGATTAAAATTATAAATAGAATCTCTCTTCTATACTTTTTTATCAATTGGAATTTCTACTTTTAATAAAACTCTTTCTAAAACATCCTTTTCGTTTATTCCTTTTATTTTTGATTCTGGTTTAACTATAATTCTATGTGACATTACAGGATAGAATAACTCTTTAACATCGTCTGGAATAACATAGTTTCTACCATATAGATATGCTCTTGCCTGAGAGACTCTCATTAAAATTAAAAGTCCTCTTGGTGATGGTCCTAAATATATATCATCATCTTCTCTCAAGGTTCTTCCAAGATTTACAATATATTCTTTCAAACTTTCATCTACATAAATGTTTTTAACCTCATTTTGAATTTCTATTATTTTGTCTTTTGACACAACATCTTCAATTAAAAAAATTGGATGTGTTTTTTCAAGTCTACTTAGCATTTCAATCTCAAAATTTTTATCAGGATAGCCAACCTCAATCTTCATAAAAAATCTATCAAGTTGAGCCTCAGGTAAAGGGAAAGTACCTTCATATTCAATTGGATTTTCTGTTGCAACAACAAAAAATGGTTCAACTAATTTATGAGTAATTCCATCAACTGTTACTTGTCTTTCTTCCATTGCCTCAAGAAGTGCAGATTGTGTTTTTGGTGTGCTTCTATTGATCTCATCTGCCAAAATTATGTTCGAGAAGATAGGACCTTTTTTAAATTCAAACTCTCTTGTTTTTTCATTATAAATTGTTATTCCAATTATATCTGAAGGTAATAAATCTGGTGTGAATTGTATTCTTTTAAAATCAAGACTAATACTTTTTGCAAGGGCTTTCGCAATCATAGTTTTCCCAATACCTGGGACATCTTCTATTAAAAGGTGACCACCTGAAATTAGAGTTATAATAACTTTTTCTATTACATTTCTTTTNCCAACAATTACTTTTTCAATATTTTCNATTAAATTTTCTAAACTATTCTTCATGTTCACTTTTACTCTTTTTTGAAGGTTGAACTGGAGGAAGAGGCACAAATTGCACAGATGGTCTTCCAACTCCTGCTTGAGGATATAGGTTCATTAATATATAAACATCTTCAGGCAAATTAAATGAAACATTTAAACCAAGATTTTTTATTCTCTCACAAGTTAATGGATAGTCATGAGTCCATTTACCAGAAGTTAACTCTTTTGCAATTTCTTCAATTTTTTCTCTTGATAAAATTCCTTCTTTTTCTTTGTCACTTAAAATTTCAATAACAAGTTCATAAACCTGATTCATGGCTTTCTCTGCAATATCTGCAAGAATAAGAGTTTGATCATCCAGATCATTGATATTTTTTCTTTCTACTGCTTTTAATATTGAAATTGCTGGATATCCTCCTAATTGTGGATCAATTGGTCCCATAACTGCATTTTTGTCTATAACAATTTCATCTGCTGCAAGTGCTATTAAAGTTCCTCCAGACATTGCATAATGAGGTATAAAACATGTAACTTTACCCTTTCTTCTTATTAATGCTCTTGCAATCTGTTCTGAAGCAAGAACAAGACCTCCTGGTGTGTGTAGAATCAAATCAATTGGCATCTCATCAGGAGTTTCTCTTATTACTCTTAAAATTTGTTCTGAATCTTCAATATCAATCATTTTTCTAAATGGTATACCAAAAAAGGAAATTGACTCTTCTCTATGAATTAAAGTTATAACTCTTGATCCACGTTTTTTCTGAAGATTAGCAATAACTCTTAACCTATTAAGTTCAATCTGCCTTCTTTGGAGAACTGGATAGAATAGTGATAAAAAAATTGCAAGCCAAAGTATTAAACTTAGGTAATCCATTATCTTAGTTTAGAAAAGGCTTCTTTAAGTTTTAATAATGCCTTTTTAATATTTTCTTTACTTGTTGCATATGAAAATCTTAAATAACCTTCACCATATTCACCAAAACTTGTTCCTGGAAGACAGGCAACTCCATACTCATTTAATAGATAATTCTGTATCTCTTTTGAAGTTTTTCCAAAACTCTTTACATTTGGAAAAACATAAAAAGCACCTTTTGGGAGTTTACAAGTAACACCATTAATTTCATTTAAACCCTGAACAATAATATCTCTTCTTTCTTTAAACTCTTTTACCATATAATCAACAGAACTCTGATCACCTTCAAGAGCTTCAATGCCAGCAATCTGGACAAATGCAGTTGGACATGAGTAGTTATTAATTACATATTTTGAAATCATATCTATTATTTCTGGATTTGCAACTGCATAACCAAGTCTCCAACCAGTCATTGCATATGTTTTTGAAAATCCATCAATTATAATTGTTCTTTCCTTTAACTCTTTTACTTTAGTAATTGATACAAATTCACCATCATAAACAATTCTTGAATAAATTTCATCTGCCAGAATATATATATCTTTATTTCCAATAATATCTCTAATTCCATAAAAATCATCGAGTGTTAAAATTCCACCTGTTGGATTTTGAGGAGAATTTAATACTATTACTCTTGTTTTATCTGTTACTCTTTTTTCAAGATCAGATAAATCAAATCTAAAATCTTTATCTTCCAAAAGAGGTAGAGGTACAAGTTTTGCTTCTGCTATTTTTGCAGCAGAATTATAAATTGGATATCCTGGGTCAGGATATATTACCTCTTCGCCTTTTTCAACAAGAGATAATATTGAATATATTATTGCTGGTTTTGCACCAGCAGTAACAATAACCTCTTCTGGTCTTACATCAAAGCCCCTTGTTTTTGATATATATTTTGCAACTGCCTGTCTAATTTCCATCAATCCAGTTGATGGAGTATAGTGTGTATAACCTTTGTTTAAAGCATCAATGGCTGCTTTTTTTATATTTTCTGGAGTATCGAAATCTGGNTCACCAATCTCAAAATGGTAAACTTCTTTACCCTCTCTCTCAAGTGCTTTGGCTTTTGCAAGTACCTCAAAAGCCCCTTCAGATCCCATCTTTGATGTTCTTTCTGCAAATCTAATCATCTTTCCTCCTTTATATTTATTAAATTATAAAATCCATACTAACCTAAAATATTATAACAATAAAATTATAAAATTAACATTGCATCGCCAAAAGAATAAAANCTATATCTATTTTCTATTGCAATTTTATATGCATTAAGTATTTTTTCTCTACCAGCGAAAGTTGAAACAAGAATTAGAAGAGATGTTTTCGGTAAATGAAAATTTGTTATAATTGCATCTACAATTTTAAATTTATATGGAGGTTTAATAAAAATATTTGTTGTTCCTCTTACGCTTTTTATCTCATCATCAATATTCAAAGATTCAAGCGCTCTAACAACNGTTGTACCAACAGCAATAATTTTCCTTTTCTCCTTTTTTGTTTCTCTTATTTTGTTAATTACATCTTNATCAATTTCATAAAACTCTTCTCCAATTTCATAATCATCAATATCTTTCACCTTTAAAGGTTTGAATGTTGGTACTCCNACATGAAGTGTTATATATTTTATATTTATACCTTTATTTCTTAAAGTATCAAAAAGTTTCTCAGTAAAATGAAAACCAGCAGTTGGAGCAGCAATTGAACCATCAACTCTGGCATAAATTGTCTGATAATCATTGCTTTCTATATTCTTTTTTTTAATATATGGAGGTAAAGGAACATCACCAACTTTATTTAGAAAAGTTAAATAGTCTTTTATATCTTTAATTTCAATTATTCTTCTTCCTTCATTTAATATTTCTTTTACAACTCCTTCTGTTTTATCTTTAAAGAAAATTTTTCTACCCAATGTTAATTTTCTGCTTTTTTCGCACAATATCTCTATTTTATTTCCATCTCCTTTAAGAAAAAGAGCATTTAGTTTTCCTCCTGTATCAAGAGTTATTTCTAATTTAGCCTTTATAACTTTACTATCATTCAGTATCAATAAATCACCACTATCTAAAAAATCTGGAAGATTGTAAAAATATGTATGTATAATTTCATCGTTATTCCTTTTTAGGATCATTAATTTTGCTTTATCTCTATCTTTTAATGGCTCTTGAGCGATTAGTTCTTTTGGTAGATTATAATTGAAAAGTTCAATATCCATAATTAAATTTATTTATCTCTACTCCAGTGTAATAATGTTTGATTATATCTTTATAATTATAGCCATTCTCACTCAATCCTTGAGCCCCCCACTGACTCATTCCAACTCCATGACCCCAACCCTTTCCTGTAAAAACCACAATATCCCATCTTTTTTTTCTTGCATCATAAACACTATTCTCATATGGAGTGAATTTATTAACAATAGATTCAAAACCTGGTTTAAAAAGTGGTACAATTTCAAGAATTGATATAAATGAAGTGATAGATGGCGAGGTATAGTTTTTAAACTCAAAATCAAACCATGTGCTTTTCAATCCAAAAATAGATTGGAAAGTTGTTCCTTTTAAAATTAAATCATCATACATACCAACAATTTTTATTTCAACAACTCTTGGTGAGACACCTCTTTTAATTACTTCAAAACTCAGAACTTCTCCAATATCTGGTAGATTATTATCAAGAATATATTTTTTAATTAATCTTTGAACTTTATAATTTGTGAAGGATTTGTTCCATTCAAAATGTGGAGATTTTTCTTCATAAGGGCTTTCTACTCCTCTTAAATATGGATATGGGTTGGAACTCCAAACATTTTCATTATTCTCAGTATAACCACCTGATGTGGAATGATAAACAGCCTCAATTAATTTTCCGTCATAAGTTATAACCTCATCCTCTGTCTCTATAACTGCTCTATTTGTCTTTTCATTTTCTTTATCCATACCAAGATATGTCTGAGTATCAGGTGTTGAAGTCACATCATAAATATTTTTATCTTTAATACGTGACAAAACATAAGTTCTTGATGCTACTGCTTGTGCTTTTAATGCTTCTAAATTAAAGTTATCAGGCATCTCTGAGGGAACAACTCCTTTTAAATAATCTTCTATATTGAGTTTATTAATAATATAAAAATTATTAAAATTTTTATATATATAGATATAACCTCTATAGTTTCTATTATTAACTTTTAAATAATTATCAACAGATTTAATTTCAAAGATTACTCCATCTTTATAATTATTATCAAAAGTAATTTTTATTCTTTCGCTACCAAAAAAAAGATAGTTACCTTGAATGGAAACATCAATACTAAAAGGAATTTTATCTTTATTTATTATTCTAAAAAGATCCCTTTCCTCATTTGAACTAAATTCACCAATATCTACATTGAACTTTTCATTCTCAGATGAAATAAAAATTTCTTTGTTTGAGAAACTATTAATTAAATTTTTAGAATAATTTATAGCATCAAAAAGATTTAAAAAAATACCAACTCTCAATCTTAAAGATTCCACATTTTTGTTAAAACAGTATATTATAGATTCATTTAAAATATTTTGATTTAAGTAATATATATTTAAATTGCCTTCAATTTGTATATTAAATGGATTTTTAAATAATAAAACTCTTACATCCTTATTCGCACTATATATTACATTAATCTTAAATATTGTTAAAATTAATATAAATATAAGTATTTTCTTCAAATAAAAACCTCCATTACCTTTCTTATTAAAAGATTGAGAAGTGTTTTAAATAATACCATATTTTCCTGTATAAATCTAACAAAAAATGAACTGTTGAAAACCTGATAAAAATTTGAATTTGGAGCAAGATAATTTAAAAATAGATTAGATAAAATAAAAACTAAAAAAACAATAAAAGAGAAATATAAAATTAAATTGAAAATAAGACCTAAAATTCTATCAATAGTTCCTAAAACTGGTATTTTATGTATAATTCCACCTAAAATTGATTTAATAATTGAAAAAATTATCATAAAAATAAGAAATAAAATGAAAAAAGATATTATCTCCCCTATAACTATAGATAAAAGATATAAATATGAATCATATACTGTTGAAAGGTTTTGAAAAGATGATATAAAAGGTAAATTTTCTATTAGCCATGATTTAAAAAATTTTGGAAGGAAAAGGTTTGATATATATAATTTTAAATTCTCAATAGTTGAAGGAACTATTTTTGTTTCTGGGGGAAGATTTATATGATTTGAAATATAGTTTTTTATATTAGAAACAAAGTTCATTCTTTTTTCAAGAAAAAGTGTAAGATTTGATGAAAATCTATAAGCAAGATAAATGCTAAGAATAAAACCTGCAATAGAAATAACAGTTTTTAAAATACCCTTTTTATAACCAAAAAAAGAGGCAAAAATCAAAATTAATATTATTACCCCGTCTATAAAGTTCATATAATAATTTTATCAAAAAAGTTGGATAAATTATTATCTGAGTTTTAAAAAACCCTTTTTTATTTTTATTCTTGCTGTTAAAATCCTATCAGAAGAGAAAATTTTTGTTGCAATAACCAAACATATACCAAAGAAAATAGCCATATAAATTATCCCATATATTATAGGTAGTGTGTTGCCAAAAATCAAATATTGAGAAGCAAAGAAAGGATGTGAAAAAGGTATTAAGAAAAGCAATAACTTAACTATAAAAGGAAGTGAATTTAAATCCATAAAAAGACTCAAAAAATATGGAATCATTAAAAGTACCATAATTGGAGTTAAAAGAGTTTGTGCACTTTGAACATTTTCAGCAAAAACAGCAAGAATCATTGAAAGAGATAAAGCACATAATATAGCAAAAAATAATGATACTCCTAAAAAAATGTAAGATTTTGCGCTAAAGGTTAAGCCAAGTTCTACTAAAATTTTTGATATTTCAGAAGTGACCTGAGTTCCTGAAGTTATTCCTCCAGTGATTCCACTCATATAATTTCTCATTCCTATCATATAAACTACTGACATTAAAAGAGCGACAACTCCTGAGGAAAGCATTTTTGAAAATATTATTGATGTTCTGTTTATTGGCATTGTTAATAATGTTTCAAGAGTTTTGTTTTCTTTTTCACTTGCTATTGTAGAAGCAATCATCTGAGAAGAAAAAATTATAACAATCATTAATATTATTGGTATAAATATATTCTGAGATGATACTGCACCTGAAATTGTCTCAACAGTAGTATTAGCAATTTTATCCTTCACCATTACATAACTTTTTATTTTAACAGGATTTTTTATAACTGTTGGATTCATTCCTAAAAATTTTTCTGCTATATATCTATTTGAAATAATTTCATTAATACTTGAAAGTATAATCTGAGTTGATATTGAACTTGAAATGCTTGCATAAGAGATACCTTTCATAATATTATAAACCTCAATTTCATTTTGAAAGTATCTACTAACATTATCCTGAAAACCAGAAGGTATTACAATTAAAGTGGAAATATTATTATTTTTTACATAATTTAATGCTTCATCTTTTGATAAAGAAATTTTATCAATTATAAAGTTTCCTGATTTAAGAGAATTAATAACATCATTTGATAAAAAGGTCCCATCATAATCAACCACTGCAATTTTTTTTGGCTCCTGTTCTTTTTTTACCTGTTTTGTTATCACATTTCCAAGAAATGAAAAAAGTAAAACCATAATAACCAGTGGTAAAATCAATTGAATTGTTATAAGATTCTTAATCTCTTTATTAAACAATATTAAAAATTTTTTCATTTTATGGCTCCTATGAATACTTCTTCAATATTTCTTGCTTTAAATTCTTTTTTCAGATCTTCTGGTTTTCCTTCAACAAGTATTTTACCTTTATCAATTAATGCAATTCTATCTGATAAAAATTCAACTTCAAGCATATTNTGNGAAGATAAAAGAACTGTTGTACCAAGTTTAGTAAAACTTTTGATTATTTCTCTTATTTCAATAGAATTAATAACATCAAGTCCACTTGTTGGTTCATCCAATATTGCAAGTTTAGGTTTATACATTAAACTTCTTGAAAGAAGAAGTTTTCTTACCATACCTTTACTATAGGTAGAGATTTTGTCTTTTATTCTATCATCAAGTTTTGCAATACTAATTGCATTTTCTATAAATTTTTCTTTATCTACTCTATTTTTTGCATAAAGGGATGCCATAAAATTTAAATATTCAAGACCAGATAAATTTTTATAAGCACCTGCTTCTTCAGGTAAATAACTTATAATTTCTCTAATTTTTTGACTTTCATTTCTTAAATCATATCCAAATATTTTTATGTCACCAGATGTTGGTGTTAATATAGTTGCAATAATTCTTAAAGTTGTAGTTTTACCAGCACCATTCGGCCCTATTAAACCAAAAATCTCGCCTTCATCAATATTAAAAGAGATGTTATCAACAGCCCTTAAATTCACATAATCTTTGACCAAATTTTTTACTGAAACTGCTACCATTTTCTACCTCTATTATAATTTTAAGGAGATTGCCAGGTATAATTTTTATTTATAGATAAATATTCGTCTTGTAGTTTCTGCTTATGTCCTTCTTCAAACTTTATTAGAGATTTTAGTAAATCTTTATCTTCATCAGATTCTGTTTCATTCAATAACTCACTATAAAACTTAATTGCATTACTCTCTGCTTCTATTGCTGAACTTAAAATTTGAATTGCATCACTTTTTGAGTTTAAACCAAGTTTTGATATATTAAGATTTTTATCAAAAATAAATCCCGGAATTTCTTCAAACTCTTTTTTGTATAAAAATTTATATCTATTTTCAAGAATATCTCTATGCTTTTTCTCTTCCATTGAAAGAGTTTCCATCAAATTTTTTGCTTTTTTATTTATAATCATATTTGAAACATCCATATAAAAATCCATTGCCTGTATCTCACCCTGAATTGCTTTTCTTAAAACTTCTTCTCCCAAAATCTTCTCCATATAAACCTCCAATTTAAAATTATTAATATGATTATATCATATTAATAAATCTTTAATTTTATAAAAATTAATATATAATATATATGAAATTATTTTTGAGGAGGTGGATGAATTTATGGAGAGAAAGAGAACAGGGGTTTTAGATTGGTACTTTAAACCAAACCTACTTCTTAGAATTCTTATTGGTTTAATCATTGGAGTGATTGTTGGTTTGATTGTAGGTCCTAAAATTGAAGTCATTTCTCCATTAGGTGATCTTCTTATAAGATTATTAAAAATGATAGTTGTTCCTGTCATATTCTTTTCTCTAATAACTGGTGCTGCAAGTATATCTCCATACCGTCTTGGTAGAGTTGGTATTAAGATTATAGTTTACTATCTTGTTACAACAGTTTTTGCTGTAATAATAGGATTGATTTTAGCAAACATATTTAAACCAGGACTTGGTCTTGCTTTACCGGGTGAAGCGCCTGGAAAAGAACTTACTGCTCCATCTGTTATTCAAACTCTTTTAAATATAATACCCACTAATCCAGTTGATTCACTTGCAAAGGGTGATGTTTTACCAATAATTTTCTTTGCTCTAATATTTGGAATTGCCATTTCAGTATTAAAAGAGAGCAAAGATGAGAGATTAAGAGAAGGTGCAAATTTGGTGTATAAGTTTTCAGATGCTGCTGCTGAAATAATGTATAAAATTGTTGGTGGTGTTCTTCAATACGCCCCTATTGGAGTTTTCGCATTAATTGCAGTTGTTTTTGGAAAACAGGGATCAAAAGCATTTGGTCCTCTTGGAATGGTTACTTTAACTATTTATATTGGACTTGCTATTCAACTATTTATTGTTTATGGAGCATTCTTATCTGCTTTTGGTCTATCTTTAATAAAATTCCTGAAAGGTGCAAAAGAAGCAATGATAACTGCATTTGTTACAAGAAGTTCAAATGCAACACTACCTATAACAATGAAAAATACTGATGAAAATCTTGGAGTACCAAAATCAATATACTCATTCACATTACCTCTTGGTGCAACAATCAATATGGATGGAACCTGTTTATATCAGGGTGTTTGTACTTTATTTGTTGCATTTGCAGTCGGAGCTAAATTGGGATTTTCTCAACAAATGATAGTTGTTTTAACTGCAACACTTGCTTCTATTGGAACAGCAGGTGTTCCTGGTGCTGGAGCAATAATGTTACTTATGGTTTTAAATTCAGTTGGATTTAAAGTTGAAGCAGGAACTGCAGTTGCAGCAGCATATGCTATGATACTTGGAATAGATGCAATTCTTGATATGGGAAGAACATGCCTTAATGTTACAGGAGATATGGTTGGAACTTCTATTGTTGCTAAAACTGAAAAGGAACTTGATCTTTCCAAATGGAAATAAGAGAAAAAATAATAGGAGTTATAGGAGGAATGGGTCCGGAGGCAACTCTGGACCTTTTTTATAAAATTATAAAAAATACTAAAGCAAAAAAAGATCAGGATCACATACATTTAATAATAGATAATTATCCCCAAATTCCAGATAGAACATCCTACATTTTGGGAAATGGAGAAAATCCTCTCCCTTATATATTAAAATCTGCTAAAATGCTTGAAAGTTTAGGTGCTGATGCTATATGTATGCCATGTAACACCTCGCATGTTTTTGAAGAAGAGATAAAGAAAACAGTTAAAGTTCCATTTATAAGTATTATAAAAAGTGTAATTGATGAGTTGAAAGAAAATTACTCTAATTTAAAAAAAGTTGGTTTAATAGCGACAAAAGGGACTTTAGTTACTAAAATTTATGAAAAAAGACTTAAAAATGAAGGTTTTATATTTTTGGATATTAAAGATGAATTGGAAGAAAGAATAATGGAAATTATCTACTCTGTGAAAAGTGGAGTTGTAGAAGAGAATAAAGAAAAGCTTACTTCTGTAATAGATGATTTCATTAAAATGGGTGTTGATGTTATAATTGCAGGATGCACAGAGATTCCTTTAATTCTACCTTTTATTGATAATAAAATACCAATTATAGATTCAACTTTATCACTTGCAAAAAAAGTAATTAAATTTGCAAAAGAAAATTAATATATTACTTTATAAAGAAAAAGGCCCCTTGATGATAATTTTTTTTCTCCTAAAAAATGTCTTTTAGCGTTTAAAGCATCTATTAATAATTTACTATCAAAATTCCTTCTCTCAATCTCAAGTAATGCACCTACCATTCTTCTTATTTGATGTCTTAAAAATGAGTTTCCATGAAATATTAAATAAATTAAATCTCTCCTAATAATTAAATCAACATTATAAATTTCTCTTATTGTTGAACCTTTTTCTCTTTCTTCTTCTGTTGTAAACTGACTAAAATCTTTTTTTCCAATAAATAGTTTAATGTTTTCTTTTAATCTGTCAAAATTTATTCTATAAGGAAACCATAAAGAATATCTATCAATAATAGGACTTGGTGTTTCAAATGAGTTGTTTATAATATAAAAATAAATCTTACCTTTTGAATTGAATCTTGCTGAAAAATTTAAATCAACTTCATCACTCTCTTTAACTTTTAAATCAAATGGAAGTTTATCATTTAAAATTTTTTTTATATTTTTAGTAGGAATGTTTGTTTCTATTTTAAAATTTACAACTTGACCTAATGCATGAACTCCCCTATCAGTTCTACTTGCAAAAGTCAAATCAATTTCTTGATTAAATATTTTTTTTAAACAAGAACCTAAAACACCTTCAACTGTTCTTAAATTTTCATTTTTTTGAGTACCAAAAAAATTTGTTCCATCATACATTAAAATTAACTTTATATTTTTTATCATTTGATAAACAGGAAAAAGAGGCCAAAAATTATGACAAAAATAATAAATAATGTATCAATTTTTCTCCAGGTTAATCTTTTCATATATGTTCTTTTTTTACCTGGTTGAAAACATCTAACTTCCATTGCTATAGCAAGTTCTTCTGCTCTTCTGAATGATGATATGAAAAGTGGCACAAGAATAGGAATTAAACTCTTCGCTCTCTTTATTAAATTACCTTCATCAAAGGATGCACCTCTACTTACCTGAGCAACAATTATTCTATCTGCTTCTTCAATAAGAACAGGTATGAACCTTAAAGCGATTGTTATCATCATAATTATTTCAGTTGAAGGAAATTTTAACTTTTCTAATGGTAAGGATAGAAATTCAAGACCTTTGGTTAATTCAAGAGGAGATGTAGTGAATGTTAAAAGTGAAGAAATCATTATTAAAATAATGAGCCTTGAGCCTATAAAAATTCCTTTATTTAATCCTTCTATTGTTAATTTTAAAAAAAATATTTTAAAGATGGTTTCACCAGGAGTAAAAAAGAAATGAAAGAAAATTGTCACCAATAGTAATATTAAAATTGGTTTTAATCCTTTTAAAACATATTTAATTGGAATCTTAGAAATAATAATGAAAGATAAAACAAATAAAAATATCGGAATAAAAGCGAAAACTGATTTATAAAAAAATATGATAATCATTAAAAAAAGAAAGGATAATATTTTAGTTCTCGGATCTAATGAATAAAGTAAACCATTGCCAGGAAAATATTGACCAATAACCAGAGAATCTTTTCCTATCATTTTAAATTCCTGATAATTTCATTTTTTGCTATTTCTATATCTCTAAAGGGTTCCTTAATAACAAAACCCTCTTTTTTAAGTTCCTCACCAAGTATAAAAATTTCTGGAATAGAGAGATCTAATTTTTCAACTTTCTCTTTATCCTTAAAAACAGATATTGTATCTCCTTCAAAAACAACTTTTCCATTATTCAAAATATAAACTCTGTCAACTAAAGATAAAACATCTTCCATTGAATGAGAAACTAAAACAATAGTAACATTTTTATCATTTTTTAATCTTTTTATAAGTTTTATAATTTCTTCTCTACCCAATGGATCAAGTCCACTTGTTGGTTCATCAAGAACAAGAATTTTTGGTCTCATTGATAGAATAGAAGCAATTGCAACCCTTCTTTTTTCTCCACCTGATAGAGAAAATGGAGATCTGTTTAAATAACTTTCATTTAATCCAACCTCAATTAAAGAAGTTACTCTTTCATCAATCTCTTCTTTTGTTAATCCGAGATTTTTAGGTCCAAATGCTATATCTTCATAAACTGTCTCTGCAAATAGTTCATCTTCAGGGAATTGAAAAACAACACCAACCAATTTTCTTAAGTTTTTTAAAAATTTTTTATCATTTATAATTTTTTCTCCAAATATCTTTATCTCTCCCTGTTCAGGAAATAATATACCATTTAAATGTTGAATTAATGTAGATTTACCACTACCTGTATGACCCAAAATACCAATGGCCTCACCTTCATAGACTAATAGATCTATTGAAAGTAAAGCCTCTTTTTCATATGGCAAACCCTTTGAATAGGTATATTTTAAATCTTTAATTTCAATCGCGATATTTCTTTCTTGAATTCCTCTAATTTCCATAATTTTATATCAATATTAAAATTCTCTTTTTTGATTAAATATGAAAGATAAGTAAATGTTGGAGGAGTTAAACCTACTGATCTTATTTTTTCTACCTCAACAAAAACATCTTCGGGTTTCCCCTCTAAAAAGATTCCTCCATCATTTAAAACAAGGACTCTATCGCCTAAAATTGCCTCTTCCATTCTATGGGTAATTAATATAATTGTTATACCTTTTTTATTTAATTTCTTAATTAATTCTATGACATCTTTCCTACCTTTTGGATCAAGAAGAGAAGTTGGTTCATCAAGAACAAGATATTGAGGTTCCATAACGAGAATTCCTGCTATAGCAAGTTTCTGTTTTTGTCCCCCAGATAGAAAATGAGGAGGGAATTTTCTAAATTCAGTTAAGCCAACTTCATTCAATACTTCATCAATTTTTATCTTTATTTCCTCTTCACTATAATTTAAATTTTCAAGACCAAAAGCAACATCTTCTTCTACTATCTGTGAAACAATTTGATTATCAGGATTCTGAAAGACCATTCCAATTTTTTTTCTAATCTCAAGATAATCAATATCAATCTTTATTTTTTTGTTATCTATTAAGATTTCTCCTTCTGTTGGTTCAAGTATAAATGAAATTAATCTACCAAGAGTAGATTTTCCTGAACCATTTCTACCTATAATGACTAAAAATTCTCCTTTATTAATTGTTAGGTTAATATCTTTTATGACATCAACCTTTTCTGGTAGATAATATGAAAATGAAACTTTTTTTAATTCAATCACTCTTTAACAAGTTCAAGTATCACTAATTTTGCTCCGTCTCCTCTCCTTTCTCCTAAGTTCACTATTCTCGTATAACCACCATCTCTACCTTCAAATTTATCTTTTATTTCTTCAAGATGTTTTCCTGCATCTTTAGAGAGTAGATAAGAGTAAATAATTTTTTTTGATTGTAAATCATCTTTTTTTGCAAGTGAAATTATTTTATCGGCTAACTTTCTTGTCTCTTTTGCTCTTTGTTCTGTAGTTACTATTCTTTCTTTCAAAATAAGTGAGGTAACAAGGTTCCTTAACATCATCTTTCTATGAGATGGATATCTACTTAATTTTCTATAACCAAATTTATGTCTCATCTTTGATCTCCTTTCTTAAAGATAAATTCCACTTTTTAAGTTTACTTTCTATCTTTTTAATTACCTTTTGTGAGAGATTAAATCTATCTGACATCAAATCACTTAAAGTTAAATTAACTAAATCTCTTAATGTTTTTACTCCCCCAAGTTTAAGAATATTCAGATCTTCCATTGAAATTGATAGTTCTGATGCTAATTCTTCAAGATTTCTTTCTAAGAATGTCTCTTCTTCTTTTTCTTCACTGTATGATTTCAAAATTTCTTCAATTTCTTTAATATATTTATCACCAATGCCTTTTATTTCTTTTAAACCACCTGATAGCAATTCTTTTTTCAAAATATTTACACTATTTATTCCTTCGCTAAGTAGTATTTTCTTTATTCTGCTTGATAAAGGTAAAAGTTCAATGCTTATCTCTTTCTTTTCTTCTTCAACCTTCAAATCTCCAATAATATCCATATAATAGTTAACTATTTTAACTCCTTCTTTTAAAATCTGTCTTGGTGATTGAGAACCATTAGTAAATAGTTCTAAGGTTAATTTTTCTCTCTTTGGAAATGGAGCCACATCTGATGAAGATACTTCAAAATTAACTTTTTTAACTGGTGAAAAATTTGTATCGATAAAGATTGTATTTATTGGAAATCCTGGCTCTTTATTTTCTGATTCAAGTAAGTATCCAAATCCTCTTTTTATATGAGCAACCATTTCTACCTCTCCCTTTTTATCAGTTATAGAAAATAGATGAAGTTCTGGATTAACTATTTCTATATTTGGATTAGGATCAAAATCTCCTGCTTTTACATCTTTTTCGCCTTTTACAAAAAGATGCATTTTATCCCTTTCAAGATTTCCTCTTATTACAATCTGTTTTATATTATAGATGATTTCAGGGATGTCTTCATAAACATTGGGTATGGTAGAAAATTCATGCGAAATACCTTTTATTTCAATCGCATAAATTCCATAACCCATTATTGAAGAAAGAAGTATTCTTCTTAAAAGATTACCTATTGTTATACCATATCCTCTATAAAGTGGATCAAGAATAACTTTTAAATAATTATTTGATTCTTCAGTTATCTTAATTTTTGGTTTACCAGCAAGATATTCCATATTTTCTCCTATTTAGAATAAAACTCAACAATTAACTCTTCTTTTATTGGTGTATCTATCTGATCTCTTGTTGGATTAGAATTAACTGTAATGGTAAAATTTTCATAATCTGATGATAACCAAGATGGAACAAATGGTTTATTCTCAATTGCTTGAAGAACCTGTGGAATATTTCTTGCTTTTGTTTTTATAGTTATTGTATCTCCTGGTTTTACCTGATAAGATGGAATGTTAACAGTTTTATTATTTACAAGTACATGACCATGATTTACAAGTTGTCTTGCAGAAGATCTCGAAACAGCAAATCCACCTCTAAATATAGTGTTATCTAATCTTCTTTCCAAAATCTCAAGAAGTTTATCACCAGTTGGAATTTTCCTTTGAGCATTAGCCTTTTCAAAATATAATTTAAATTGTTTCTCCATTATTCCATAGATTTTCCTTAATTTTTGTTTCTCCCATAAATGTATAGCATAGTCAGAAGCTTTTCCTCTTCTCCTCATTCCTTGCATACCAGGGGGAGAAAATTTCTTTTCAAGTGCACACTTTGATGAATAGCATCTCTCACCTTTTAAATAAAGTTTAACTCCTAATCTTCTACAAACTCTACACTTTGGTTTTGTCTGTTTAGCCATATATTACCTCCTTAAACTCTTCTTCTTTTAGGTGGTCTACAACCATTATGAGGAATTGGAGTTATATCTTTTATCGATTTAACTATAATTCCACCAGTTTGAATTGACCTAACAGCAGTTTCTCTACCTGGACCTGGTCCTTTAACATATACATCTGCATATTTTGCTCCTAATAATGCAGCCTTTTTTGCAATATTTTCACTTGCAATTTGAGCTGCAAATGGAGTTCCCTTTTTTGTGCCTTTAAAACCATGTGTACCTGCAGAACCCCAGGATATAACATTTCCCTGCTTATCAGTTATTGTTATTACAGTGTTGTTAAAAGAAGAATTTATATAAACATTCACATTCTCATCTACCCTTTTTTTCTTTTTGGTCTTTGCCATTAAATCCTCCTTTATTTAGTTCCAATTGTTTTTCTGGGACCTTTTCTTGTTCTTGCGTTGGTCCTTGTTCTCTGTCCTCTAACAGGCAGACCTCTTTTGTGTCTATATCCTCTATAACAATTTATATCAACCAATCTCTTTATATTTGAAGCAACTTCCTTTCTTAAATCTCCCTCAACTTTATAGTTTTTAGGAATATAATCATTTAATTTTTGAATCTCATCAGTTGACAAATCCTTAACTTTCTTATCTTCTTTAATTTTCAAACTTTTTATTATATCTCTGGCTCTCTTTAGGCCAATACCATAGATATAAGTTAATGCAATATCCAATCTTTTGTTTTTAGGCAAATCAATTCCTACAACTCTTGCCACTTTTACCTCCTAACCTTGTCTTTGTTTATGTTTAGGGTTAGAGCAAATTACCATAACTCTTCCCCTTCTTTTAATAATTTTACATTTTGGACAAATCTTTTTTACAGAAGATCTAACTTTCATTCATTCCTCCTTTAAGAGATTCTATAAACTATTCTTCCCTGGGAAGGGTCATATTTACTTATCTGTATTCTAACTTTATCCCCAGGAATTACTCTTATTGAGTTTAATCTCATTTTTCCACTAACAAATGCTTTAATAACTTTACCATTTGGTAACTTTACTTTAAAATGCATATCTGGAAGTGCTTCAACAACTATACCTTCAATTTCTATATACTCTTTATCCTTCATTTTTTTCTCCAGGTAAAGTTAATATCATAGGTCCATCATTAGTTATAGCAATTGTATGCTCAAAGTGAACAGAAACTTTTCTATCCTTTGTTTTCACAGTCCAACCATCATTCGCAACATAAACTTCTCCTTTTCCCATGCATATCATTGGTTCTATAGCAATGGTCATTCCATCTCTAAGAAATGGACCATTATCTTTAGATCCAAAGTTCGGAACCTCTGGTTCTTCATGTAATTTCCTGCCCACACCATGACCAATATATTCTTTTACAACAGAGTATCCATTTTTTAAAGCATTTGTTTCAATAGTATTTGAAATATTTCCAATTCTATTACCAACCTTAGCCTCAGATATCGCTTGAAAAAGAATCTTTTCACCTAATTCAAGTAATTTTCTTTTTTTATTATCAACTTTACCTACTCCAACTGTATAAGCCATATCAGTATAATAACCTTTGTAAATAATTCCTATATCAATTGAAACAATATCACCTTCTTTAAAAACTTTTTCTTTTAAAGGAAAACCATGAATTACTTCATCATTTACAGAAACACATAGAGAGTATGGATATCCTCTATAACCTTTAAAAGCAGGTTTGGCATTATAATTTTCTATCAATTTTTCTGCCATGTCATTCAAAAAGGATGATTCAACTCCTTCTTTTACTTCTTTTATTAAATCGAATAGAATATTATGAAGAATTATTCCACCTTCTCTCATAATTTCAATTTCTCTTTTACTTTTCAATATAATCATCTATTATTCTCTTTATATCATTAAAAATATCAAAAATCTTTTTTTCACCATCAATATTTATTAGGATATTTTTGTTTTTATAATAATCGATAAGTGGTTCTGTATTTTCTTTAAATTCATTTATTCTTTTCTTTACGATTTCGACTTTATCATCTTCTCTCTGAATTAACTTCTCTCCGTCTAAATCGCATATTTCATCTTTTTTAGGTTTATCAAAATATATATTATAAATCTTTCCGCACTTAGGGCATATTCTTCTTCCAGTTAATCTTTTAATGATACTTTCTTCAGATACAAAAATATAAAAAACAATATCGACTTTTCTATTGAGATTATTAATAAAATTTTCAAAGGTCATAGCCTGGTTGATAGTTCTTGGATAACCATCAATGACAAAACTATCCAAATTTTTAATTTTATCAAAAACAACTTCATTTACAAGTTCATCACTTACAAGTTTCCCATTATTAAGAATTGATTTGACTTTTAATCCAAGAGGGGTGTTGTTTTTAATATTTTCTCTAAAGATATCTCCTGTTGAAATATAAGGGATATTGTAATTTTCCATTATTAATTTTCCTTGAGTTCCTTTTCCAGTTCCGACATTTCCAAGCATAACTATTATCATTTTAATAAACCTTCATAATGACGCATTTTAACATAAGCATCTATCTGTTGAACAGTTTCGAGAGCAACNCCAATTATAATAAGAATGGATGTTCCACCAAAGTAAAATGCTCTAATTTTAGTTGCTCCGAAGAAATAATTTGGAACAATAGCAATAAGTCCTAAAATCAGAGCAGATGGAAATGTGACTCTGTTTATAACTCTTGCAATGTATTGAGTTGTTGCCTCACCTGGTCTAACCCCAGGGATAAATCCTCCCCATTTTTTTAAATTTTCAGANAGTTCATTTGGGTTAAATGAAATTTCAGTATAGAAATATGTAAAGAAAACTACTAAAAGAAAAAANAGTATATTATACCAGAATGAAGTAGAAGTTGTTAAAGTTTTACCAATTTTTTCAATCCATGTTCCAGGAAAAAATTGTCCTATTGTTGCTGGAAAAGTTAGAAATGCCGACGCAAATATTATTGGCAATATTCCAGATTGAATAAGTCTGAGTGGTATGAAGGTTGATTGTCCACCATACATTCTTCTACCAACAATTCTTTTTGCATATTGAACAGGCACTCTTCTTTCAGATTGATATAGGTATAAAATAGCAAGTAATATTAAAAGGAGACCAATAATTGTAATTATTATTTGTGTTAATGAAATACCACCGGTTTTTCCATATAATTTTATAATTTCACTTACACCAACAGGTATTCTACTTATAACACCAGCAAATATTATTAGTGAAACACCATTACCAATTCCTTTCTCTGTGATCATTTCACCAAGCCAAAATAGAACATATGTTCCTGCTATAAGAGTAAAAATAATTGTTGCTTGTGATAAAATGCCTTTAGCAGTAACATAACCCTGATTTGAAAAGGTTATAAGAAGAGCTCCTGCTTCAATAAGAGCAAGGAAAAATGTTAAATATTTTGTCCATACAGCAATTTTTCTTCTACCTTCTTCTCCTCCTTCTTTCATTAACTCTTCAAGTTTTGGAAATATTGAGCCAGCGAGTTGCATTATAATTGATGCGTTTATATAAGGAAAAACTCCAAGAGCAAAAATTGAAAAGTTTGAAAGTCCACCACCAGCAAATATATCTATAAGACTTAGGAGGCCTCCCTGGGTAACTGCTTCTTTTAAAAGATCTCTATTAACTCCAGGAACAGGAATATATGTACCTAATCTAAATAAACCAAAAAGAAAAAGTGTAAATAAAATTCTTGTTCTTAATTCCTTTATTTTCAAAGCATTCTTCAAAAGATTCCACATATAATCACCTCACCAAAGTTGCTTTCCCGTTAATTTTTTCTATTTTTTCTTTTGCTTTTTTACTGAAACTATTTGCTTCAAAAACAAGAGGAAAATCTATTTCACCTTCTCCAAGAATTTTTAAAAAATTAACTCTTTTTTCAATCAAACCTTTTTCTTTTAGTGAATCAAGATTAACAATTTCTCCTTCTTTGAAATATTTAACAATATCTTTTAAATTAAGAGAAACAATCTCTTTGAAATTCTTATGTGATTTATTTTTCAAACCCTTTAAATGTGGTAATCTTTTATATATAGGAGTTTGACCACCTTCAAACCAATCTTCTTTTCCTCTACCACTTCTTGATTTCTGACCTTTATTTCCATAACCACAATTTTTCCCTGAACCTGAACCTGGACCTCTTCCAACTCTAAATCTTTTTTTATTTGGATTTGGATTAACCAAATTATTAAGTTTGTACATCCTATTCCTCCTTCACTTTGCTTTTTCCAAGAATTTCAGATTTTTGTTTATATGTAATCAAATTCTTTAATGCTTCAAGAGTTGCAAAGGATACATTTACTTGATTAGAGGAGCCAAATGCTTTTGATAGTACATCTTTTATTCCTGCTTTTTGTAAAATCGCTCTTACAGGACCACCAGCAATAATACCTGTACCAGGAACTGCTGGTTTAAGAAAAACTTTTGCTGCTCCCCATTTACCCCATGTTTCATGTGGTATTGTAGTACCCTTTAGTGGTATTGTTATAGAATCTCTCCTTGCTCTTGTTGATGCTTTCTTTATTGCATCAGGTACTTCACTTGCTTTCCCAAGACCAATTCCAACTTTTCCATTTCCGTCGCCAACAACAACAAGTGCACGGAATTTTAATCTTTTACCACCTTTTGTTACTTTTGCTACTCTTCTTACCTGCACTAATTGCTCTTCCATTGTTATTTCAAGTTCTTCATGATCTATCATCTTTTCCTCCTAAAATTCTATACCCATCTTTCTCATCTCTTCACATAATAGTTTCAAATTTCCGTGATATAGATAACCTCCTCTATCAAGAACTATCTTCTTAATTTCTTTATTTAAAAGAAGTTCTGCAAATTTTTGACCAAGAATTGTATGTATCTCTTTTTGTGATTTACCTTTTATTAACTCCTTAATATCTTTTGAAAGAGTTGACAAAGATAAAAGTGTTTCACCTTTGGTATCATCTATAGCCTGGAGATAAACATGTTTTAAACTTCTATAATATGAGACTCTTGGTTTTTCAGAGTTGCCTTTAATTTTTTTTCTTATTCTTATATGTCTAATTTTTCTTTTTTCTTTTCTTTTTATATCTTTAATCATTAAGTGTCCTCCTTAATCTATTATGTTCCTTTACTTAATGCTTTTCCTGCTTTTCTTCTAATAACTTCGTCTTCATATCTTACGCCTTTTGCTTTATATGGATCTGGATCTCTTAATCTTCTTATATATGCAGCAGTTTTTCCAACAAGTTCCTTATCTGAACCTTTAACTGTTATTCTAATTTCTTTTTCAACAATAAATTCAATTCCAGGAGGTGGGTCAATCTCTATAGGATGAGTATATCCTAAATATATTACTAATTTCTTACCCTGCAAACTTGCTTTATAACCTACTCCATGTAATACTAAAACTTTTTGAAAACCTTTAGTAAGACCAATGATCATATTATTAATAAGGGCTCTATATGTCCCATGCAATGCTTTTGTTTCTTTTAAATCATTTTTTCTTTCAACAAATATCTTTGAATCAACAACTTTAACAGCGATAGAATCTGGTATTTCCTTTTTAAATTCACCACTTTTCCCTTTAATAATAATAAGGTTATCTTTCAGTTCTACTGAAATATCTTTTGGAATTTCTATTGGTTTTCTTCCAATTTTTGACATCTTTTCCTCCTACCAGATCAAGAGAAGTACTTCTCCACCTTGACCTAATTTCTTAGCATTTCTATCAGATATAACACCTTTTGAAGTTGAGATAATAGCCATACCTATTCCATTGAGAACCTTTGGAATCTCATCTTTACCAACATAAACTCTTCTACCTGGTTTTGAAACTCTTTCTATTCCTAATATTGCTCTCTCTTTGTTCTTTCCAAATTTTAAATATATTTTTATAGTCTTTTTTTCATCTTTATCAATAATTTCAAAATCTTTAATGTAACCTTCTTCTTTAAGAATCTGAACAATAGATCTTTTCATATTTGAATAAGGAACTTCAATAACTTCTTTATAAACTAAATTTGCGTTTTTTATCCTTGTTATCAAATCTGCAATTGGATCAGTAAACAAAGTAACCACCTCCTACCAACTCGCTTTTTTCATACCAGGTATATAACCTGAATGAAAATATTTTCTAACGCACATTCTGCATAAACCAAAATCATTATAAACTGCTCTTACTCTCCCACATGCTTTGCATCTTGTTACTTTTCTTGTTTTATATTTTGGTTTTCTTTTTGCTTTTTCTATCATTACTTTTCTTGCCATAAAAAACCTCCTTCAGAATTAACTACTTTTTCTAACAACTTTTTTCTCAAAAGGTAATCCAAGAAGTTCAAGAAGAGATTCTGCTTCTTCATCAGTTTTTGCTGTTGTGATTATTGAAATATCAAAACCTCTAATTTTATCAACTTTATCATATTCTATTTCAGGGAAAATAAGTTGTTCTTCAATTCCGAAAGTGTAATTTCCTCTACCATCAAAACTCTTTCTTGATAAACCTTTAAAATCTCTTATCCTTGGGAGAGCCACATTTACAAGTTTTTCAAAAAATTCATCCATTTTTTTACCTCTTAAAGTTACCTTTGCTCCTATAACCATACCTTTTCTAACTTTAAATGATGCAATTGATTTTTTGGCTTTAATAAAAAGTGGTTTTTGTCCGGTTATCAAATTTAACTCTTCGCCTGTTTTTTCAACTGCCTTTGGATCAACTGTAGCATCTCCTATTCCTCTATTCACAACTATTTTTACTATTTTTGGAACTTCCATTATATTCTTATAATTAAATTTATCCATTAATTTAGGCGCTATCTCTATCCACTTAGATTTCAAATAACTCATATATCCTCCTATACCTTATCAATTATCTCTCCACATTTTTTACACACTCTAACCTTTTCGCCAGTTTCAAGATAAAGTATGCCAATCCTTGTTGGATTTTTACAATGACTGCATAAAAGTTGTGCTTTCCAGTAAAATATGGGCTCCTCAATTTCCTCTCTACCACCTTCTGGATGAGATTGAGATGGTCTAATATATTTTTTAACAACATTAACACCCTGAACGATGATCTTTTTCTCTTTTGGTAAAACCTTCAGTACTTTTCCTATTTTCCCTTTATCTTTGCCTGACATTATTTTTACTGTATCATCTTTTTTAATTCTTATTTTCATATTACACCACCTCAGCAGCAAGTGAAATTATTTTTAAATAGCCTTTTTCTCTTAACTCTCTACATACTGGTCCAAAAATTCTTGTACCTTTTGGATTACCTTCTTCATCAATAATAACCACAGCATTATCATCAAATCTTAAATAAGAACCATCTGGTCTTCTAATTTTATTTTTTGTTCTAACTATAACTCCTTTGCCAACTGAACCTTTTGGTATTGGGCTTTTTGGAATAGCATCCTTAACTGTAAAAACAATAATATCTCCAACTCTTCCATATTTTTTATTTGAACTTCCAAGGATTCTAACGCAAAGAACTTCTTTTGCACCAGTATTATCAGCAACTTTTAATCTACTATAAGGTCTGATCATTTTCTTCCTCCAAAGTTTTATCTTCAATTCTCTTTATAATTCTTTTTACTCTCCATCTTTTTAATTTAGAAAGCGGTCTAACCTCTTCAATTTCAACGATATCACCTATTGATAAAGGCAGTTCAGAATGAGCATAAAATTTACTCCATCTTTTAATCTGTTTTTTATAACGAGGATGAGTTATTATTCTTTCAGTCTTAACAACAACACTCTTTTGCATTTTATTGGAAACTACTGTTCCGATTAAAACTTTTTTCATTGTACTATCTCCTTTTCTCTAAGAATAGTTAAGATTCTTGCTATTTCTCTTCTTACAACTCTAATTCTTGTTGGATTCTTTAATTGATGGGTTGTCTGTTGAAACCTCAAATTAAAAAGTTCTCTCCTCAATTCATCAAGTTTATTATTCAATTCATCAGTTGTTAATTCTCTTAAATCTTTCGCTTTCATATCTATCCCTCTCTTTTAACAATTTTTGTTTTTATTGGAAGTTTATCCTGGGCAAGTTGGAGGGCTCTAATCGCATCTTTTTCTGGTACACCTTCAAGTTCAAAAAGAATTCTTCCTGGTTTAACAATGGCTGTCCAAAATTCAGGATCACCTTTTCCGCCACCCATTCTTGTTTCAGCAGGTTTTTTTGTCACTGGNCTATCAGGGAAAATCCTTATCCACATTTTTCCACTCTTATGAGAAACCTGTGTCAATGGAAGTCTTGCTGCNTCAATCTGACGGGAAGTAATCCATCCAGGTTCAATTGCTTTCAATCCATAATCTCCAAAGGAAAGTTTATTTCCTCTTGTAGCTATTCCTTTGGTTCTAATTCTATGTTGTTTTCTCCATTTAACTCTTTCTGGCATTAACATAATTACACCTCCACTTCTTCTCTATTAAATCTTCTTACAGAAATTTCACCTCTATAAATCCAGACTCTAACTCCAATAACTCCAAATTTAGTTACTGCTGGCACATAAGCATAGTCAATATCAGCAGTTAAAGTTTGAAGTGGAACTCTACCTTCTTTAAACCATTCTGTTCTTGCTATTTCTGCTCCATCAAGTCTTCCNGAACATTGAACTTTGATTCCTTTTGCTCCACCTTTTATTACTCTTGCAATAGTTTGTTTCATTGCTCTTTTATAGGATGCTCTTTTTTCTATCCTATCAGCGATAAATTCTGCCTGTAATTTTGCTGAAATTTCTGGTTTTTTAACTTCTACAACTTTAATATCAAGTTTNTTATCTCCTACTATTTCTTGTAACTCATTCCTCAATGTTTCTATATTTGCTCCACCTTTTCCAATCAAAACACCTGGTCTTGCACTGAAAATTATTACTCTTACCTGTTCTCCTTTTCTATATATCTCAACAGATGATATTGCAACATCTCTTCCAAGATCATCTATTTTTTTTCTAATCAAAAGATCTTCAAAAAGAAGATTAGGAATTTCTTTTTTTGGTGCAAACCAGAAAGCCTTCCAATCTTTTGTTATACCGAGTCTAAATCCAAGTGGATTTGTTTTTTGTCCCATTATTCCTCCTTCTTCTCCTCAACATAAACAGTTATGTGAGATAATGGTCTTCTAATTATATCTGCTCTTCCCATTGCTCTTGGTGAAACTCTTTTTAAAACTGGTCCTTGATCAACAAATATTTTTTTAATATATAAATTCTCCTCATTCATCTGATAGTTATTTTTTGCATTTGCAACTGCTGATTTTATTGTCTTTGAAATTGGAATAGCAGTTCTTAAAGGAACAAANTTTAAAGTACTCAAGGCTTTTTTTGCATTCATTCCACGAACCATATTTGCAACTTTTCTTGCTTTTTTTGGAGATATTCTTACAAATCTACTTACTGCTTTAACTTCCATCTTCTCCTCCTATTATTTCAATGAGGTGGATCTNTCTGTTGGTCTGTTGTGAGATCTGAATGTTCTTGTAAATGCAAATTCACCCAATTTATGTCCAATCATGGCTTTTGTTATATAAACTGGTATATGAGTTTTTCCATTATGAACTGCTATTGTATGTCCCACCATCTCTTCAGTAATTGTTGAGTCCCTTGACCATACTTTAATTATCTTTTTTGAACCTTTTTCATTCATCTCTCTAATCTTATTAAGTAATTTAGGATCAACAAATTTCTCTTTAGCCATTTTTATCTCCTCCTTTTAACAATATAAACACTACTTGGATTTTTCTTTTTTCTTGTCTTTTTACCAAGTGTTGGTTTACCCCATGGAGACAATGGAGAAGGATGTCCAACAGGGGCTTTACCCTCACCACCACCATGTGGATGATCAACTGGATTCATAGCAGCGCCTCTTACATGAGGTTTTCTTCCAAGATTTCTTGATCTTCCAGCCTTACCTAATTGCAAATTTATATGATCTAAATTTCCTACCTGACCTATTGTTGCTCTACAATTTATATTTATTAACCTTATTTCTCCTGATGGCATTTTTATCTGTGCATATTTCTCATCTTTACTCAAAATTTGTGCCTGCGAACCGGCTGAACGAGCAATTTGACCACCTTTTCCTGGTTTCAACTCTATGTTGTAAATTACAGTACCTATTGGAATGTTTCTAATGAATGTACTATTTCCAGGTTTTAATGGAACATTTTCTCCAGAAAGAATTGTATCTCCGATATTAAGTCCAGTTGGTGCAATTATATATCTTTTTTCTCCATCAGCATATTTAATCANGGCAATTCTTGCAGATCTATTAGGATCATATTCGATTGAAGAAACTTTTCCAGGAACTCCGTCTTTATCTCTCTTAAAATCTATTATTCTTAATAACCTTTTTGCTCCACCGCCTCTAAATCTTATTGTTATTTTTCCTTGATTATTTCTTCCACCTTTCTTTTTCAANCCAACAACAAGGCTTTTTTCAGGTTCTTTTTTAGTTAAATCACTTTTATCAAGATAAGTTAAGTTCCTTTTTCCAGGGCTTGTGGGTTTAACTTTTTTTATTCCCATTTTATACTCCTTTCAATGTCTCGATTGAATATCCTTCTTTCAATGTAACTATTGCTTTTTTCTTTTCTGGAGTTTTGGCAAATTGATATCTGGTTCTTCTCTTTTTTGAATATTTTTTAACAACATTTACATCTTCAACCTTAACATTAAACATATCTTCAATAGCCTTCTTTATAACTTCTTTATTGGCGTTCTTATAAACAAGAAAAATATATTTTCTTTCATTTATAAGTTTTTGACTCTTTTCAGTCACTATTGGTTTTATCAAAATATTCTTAATCATTTCCCCATACCTCTTTTATCTTTGAATATGCTTCTTTTGTTATAATCAAATATTCATGTCTTAAAATTTCATAACTATTAATGAATTGATAATATAAAGGAGTTACTTTCTCAATATTTCTGAAACTTCTTTGAACTTCTCCATTTTCATTACTGTAAACAACAAGAGCAGATGAATTTATATTCAACTTTTTAAGAAACTCAAAGGCGTTTTTTGTGCTTGGTTTTTCAAAAACAACATCTTTAACTATAATAATTTTTTCTTCTATCAGTTTTTGATTTATTGATGATTTTATTGAAAGTTTCTTAACTTTATCTGGAATTGAAATTCTATAACTTCTGGGTTTTGGTCCAAAAACAACTCCTCCACCTTTCCATATAGGAGAACGAATAGAACCCTGCCTTGCTCTTCCAGTTCCTTTTTGACGCCATGGCTTTCTTCCTCCACCAGAAACCTCACCTCTTCTTTTAGTTGAAGCAGTGCCTCTTCTTAAAGCATTTCTTACATATCTAATATGAGCAAAAATTGAATTATAATGTGGAGGAATATTAAAATTCTCTGGAAATTCTTCATTTTCAACTATTTTTCCTTCTATATCATATACAGGTATTGACATCATTCACCTCTTATTATTAAAATTCCACCATTTGGTCCAGGGACGGCACCTTTAACTCCAATTAGATTGTTATCTTTATCAATAAAAACAACTTCAAGATTTCTTATAGATACTGTATCATAGCCCATATGCCCTGGCATTCTTTGTCCTTTAAAAACTTTTTGTGGTGTTAATCTGTTTCCAATAGCACCAACTCTTCTATGCGATGTTGAACCATGTGAATCATCTCCACCTGCCATTCCCCATCTCTTCATAACTCCCTGGAATCCTTTACCTTTAGATAGACCAGTCACTTTTACCTTTTCACCTTGTTTGAATATATCTACTTCAACAACTTCTCCTTCATTTTTATTGAAATCTCTAATCTCTTTTAAATATCTGAAATATTCTCCAACTTTTTTCATATGACCTTTAAGAGGATTATTAACTCTTTTTTCTTTAATCTCTTCAAATCCAAGTTGAACTGCTTCATATCCATCTTTTTCTATAGTTTTTTTCTGAATAACTTTACAAGGACCCGCTTTCAAAATAGTCATTGGTACAACCTTTCCATCCTTATCAAATATTTGAGTCATACCTATTTTTTTAGCAATAATACCTTTCATATCTTGCTCCTTATAACTTAATTTCAATATCAACTCCAGCTGGAAGATCCAGATCCATTAATGCTTTAGTAGATTCTGGTGTCGGATTTAAAATATCTATAAGTCTTTTGTGGATTCTTAATTCAAGTTGTTCTCTTGAATCTTTATCAATGTTTGGTGCTCTTAGAAAAGTATATAATGTTCTTTCAGAAGGTAAAGGTATTGGACCGGATACTTCTACTCCTAATTTTTTTAAAGTATTGACAATCATAATTGCTGAAGTGTCAAGAATTCTTGAATCAAAAGATTTTAATTTAATTCTTACTTTGCTTTTTGTCTCTTTCATTTTTCACCTACTCAATAAGTTTTGATACAACACCTGCTCCAACAGTTCTTCCACCCTCTCTTACTGCAAATCTTAAACCCTCTTCAAGGGCTACTG
>JGI24721J44947_10001235_pt1 | contig 36096 bp, 25 predicted proteins | sample YelNatPaOPGAMG01_FD_44947 | JGI IMG/M metagenome (IMG submission 44947) | reverse complement strand
GGCGTAAATGAGCTTGCCCGTCGGGCCGAAGCCTGGCACGGTATAGGCCAGCACCATGGCCACGCCCCACGGCAGCGCGGTCCACAGCACCCAGGGCCGGAATTTGCCCCACCGCGTGTTGGTCCGGTCCGCGATGACGCCCATCATCGGGTCGAAGAACGCGTCCCATAGCCGACCCACCAGCAGCAGGGTCCCGGCGGCAGCCGCCGTGATGCCCAGCGTGTCGGTGTAGAAGTTCAACTGGAACAGGATCATCGTCTGGAAAACGAAGTTCGCCGCCGCGTCCCCCAGACTGTAGCCGGCTTTTTCGCCAAAGGAGAGTTTCCCGCTCGAGAGCTTCCCGCTGGAATCGGACATGGAGCTCCTATCGCACCGTCAGCACGACCTTCTGCAAGTCGCTATCGCGGGACGAATTCCCGACCAAAACCTCGAATTCGCCGGGCTCCACCACCCAGCGCATATTCACGTCATAGAACGCCAGCGACTCCGGCCCGATCTCGATTTCGACCGTCCTCCGCTCGCCCGGATTCAGAAACACCTTTTGAAAGCCTTTCAGTTCTTTGACCGGCCGCGTCACCGAGCTCACCACATCCCGGATGTACACCTGCACCGTCTCGCTGCCCGGCCGGGAGCCAGTATTAATGACGTCCGCCAGCACGCGCGTGGTAACTCCGCAGGCGATCCGATTCTTGGTCAGCCGCACATTCTCAATGGCAAAGCTCGTGTAGCTCAGCCCGTAGCCGAACGGGTACAGCGGCGAGGCGTCCTCAAAGAGGTAGCCCCGGCGCGCCGAAGGCTTGTGGTTATAAAAGCAGGGCAGGTGCCCCACCGAACGGGGGATGGTGATGGGCAGCTTCCCTCCCGGGCTGAAGTCGCCGAACAGAGCCTCCGCCACAGCGCGCCCCCCTTCCTGGCCAAGATACCAGCAGTCCAGAATCGCCGCTGCCTCCCGGCTGAGATAGTTGATCGCAAGCGGCGCGCCGTGAAACAGCAGCACGATGACCGGCTTGCCCGTGGCGATCATGGCCCTCGCCAACTCTTCCTGCCGCCCGATCAGGTCCAGGCTGGCGCGGTCCCCCATGTGCTTCCGCGACCAGGCTTCCCGGCTGGTCTGCTCGTTGCCGCCGATCGCCAGCACGATGACATCGGCGCGCTCGGCCACCCGCACCGCCTCGGCGATCTGCCGCCGGTCCTCCTCCGGATCGCTCAGGATCACCTCATCCTGGTTCCAGGAGCCGCCCACCGTGATCTTGCAGCCTTCGCTGTAAAGCACCTCGGCGCTGCTTCCCAGGCGGCTGCGGATCCCCTCCAGCACCGTGATCTCTTGCTTCGGCACGCCGCTGTAGCCGCCGAGCAGGCTGCGGTGCGCGTTGGGCCCGATGACCGCGATCCGCCGCACCGCTCCTGGCTCCAGCGGCAGCAGCCCGCCCTCGTTGCGCAGCAGCGTGATGCTCTCCCGNGCCGCCTGCAACGCCAGATCGCGGTGCTTGGCGCAGCCCACNACNCGGTCCGCCTCNTCCGGATCGACGTACGGGTCGTCGAACANCCCCAGCTTGAACTTCCAGAGCAACATCGGCGCCACCAGTTCGTCCAGCTCGGACTCCTTCAGCTCGCCCCTCCGCACCAGCGCTTCCAGATGCAGGTAGCAGTCCGGCTCCGGCAGCTCGATGTTCACTCCGGCCCGCACCGCCAGTGCGCATGCATCCTTCTTATCTTTGGCTACGAAGTGCCCGTGGGTATCAGGGCGGTAGCTGAGCTCCCAGATCGCGTAATAGTCCGAAACGACGTACCCCCGGAAACCCCACTCCTTCCGCAGCACCTCCCGCAGCAGCCAGCGGTTGGCGTGCGAAGGCACGCCGTCGATCTCGTTGTAGGAGGCCATCACGCTGATAGCCCCGGCTTCCTGAATGGCCTCGCGGAACGGCCGCAGAAACACTTCCCGCAGGGTGCGGTTCGAAACCTCCGCCGGCGCGCAGTTCATTCCGCCTTCCGGCGCGCCGTGGGCGGCAAAATGCTTCAGCGTGGCGATGAGGCGCCGCTTGTCGCGAAAAGAGGCGTCGCCCTGAAACCCGCGCACAGCCGCGATCCCCATCCGCGAAACAAGATAAGGATCCTCTCCGTAGGTCTCTTCCACTCGCCCCCAGCGCGGGTCGCGCGCCACATCCACGACCGGCGTCAGCGCCTGGTGCGCCCCTCTCAAGCGCGCCTCCGCCGCCGTCATGGCGAACAGCGCTTCCACCAGCTCCGGGTTGAACGTTCCCGCCAGCGCGATAGGCTGAGGAAAACTCGTTCCGCCCACTGCGGCGTGCCCATGAAGGCACTCCTCATGAAAAACCACGGGGATTCCTAAGCGGCTGTTCTCCACAAAGAACCGTTGGATCGCGTTGGTCAGCTCCGCCATGCGCCGCGCATCCAGGCCGCCGCCGGCGTCGCTGGGACGCCCGACCTGGCCCAGCCCGTGTCCCTTGCCGAAGGCCGCGCGGGCTTTTTCCGCATCGAAGTTTCCCTCCGCGTCCACCAGCGTCTCGGATTTCTGCTGCCACACGCACCGCATCTGCGCCGCTTTCTCGGCCAGCGTCATCCGCTTCAGCAAATCGCGCACCCGCTTCTCGGGCGCAAGCGAACGGTCTCTGTAGGCCTCCCGTTCCGGCCTCGTGCCCGATCCCTTTGCACGTTTCATCTGCTCTCCCATTTCTCGGCCCAATTTCCGTTTGGCGCTCGCGTGCGCCGCCCGGCAGTCCCCATAGAAAAGTTCGGCATTTAAACAATTACAAACAATACTGCGCCGGCGTGTCCCCCGTCAAGGAACCGCATGAGCCTCCCAAAGCGCGCCCGGCGGAAATTGTGAATCGATCGCCTGCTTGACAGTCCTAAGGTTCCAGCGTGTATAGTAAAGCGGAACGGAATGAGAACTTTTTCCCCTGCTCGCCTCCAAGTTGCTTCCAGCGAAGTTGTACGGGACATTAACCGGCGTGTGGTTCTGAACCTGATCCGCACTCGCCAACCGTTGTCCAGGGCCGATCTGGCCCGGCTCTCGGGCTTGCAACGGAGCACGATCTCCTCGATCGTTGAGGAACTCATCGAAGAACACTGGGTCCTGGAAGGACCGCTGGGACGCCTCCCCCGCGGNCGCCGCCCCACCTTCCTGCGGCTCAACGACGACCGGGTGATCATCGGCGTCGACATCCGCCCCATCCAGATCACGGTGGCGCTGGCGGACGTCAACGGCAAGTTCAGCTCCCAGGAGGCNTTCGCCACGCCTTCCGGCCCCGATGCCGGGATTGCAGCCCTCATTGAACGGATTCAGCGGCTGCTGGCGAACTGCCAGGGCAAGAAGGTCGAGGGGGTCGGGATCACCGTCCCCGGCCGCGTCGAGCCGGGAACCGGGCGCTTGATCTTCGCACCCAATCTAAAGTGGCCCGCCTGCGATCTGCGCACGCCGATCGAAAAGGCTACGGGATTGGAAGTGGCGGTCGAAAATGCCGCCAGTGCGTGCGTGCTCGCCTCGGTGTGGTTCGACCATCTCGAGGAGCGCGACGTGGTCGCCATCACCGTTTCGGAAGGCATCGGCACGGGCATCCTGATCAACGGACACCTGGCGCGCGGCCTGTGCGGCATGGCCGGCGAATTCGGGCATGTGCCCGTGGACCCCGAAGGCCCCCCCTGCGGCTGCGGCAGCCGCGGCTGCTGGGAGGTCTATGGCTCCAACCGCGCAGCCTTGCGCTACTATTTCGAGAGCACCACCCAGCCGGAAGGCTTCGGCTTCCTGGAGCTCTTAAACCTGGCCGCCCAAGGGGAGAGCAAAGCCGTGCGCGCGCTCGAGACCATGGCCCGCTACCTGGGCCGCGGCATGCGCATGATCGTCGCCGGACTAAATCCCGAGCGCATCCTGGTCATCGGCGACCTCACCCGCTCGTGGGAGCTGTTCGGCCCCATCATCGAGGCGGAGGTCCGAGCTCAGGTGCTGCCTGGAGGCGTTCCCCCCAAGCTCACTCCGGTCCACGAAGGCGGCATGGCGCGACTCCGGGGCACCGTGGCCCTGGTGCTCCAGAAGCACTTCGGCACAAACACCGAAGTCCCCGCCTAAACGCCCGGATCAGCGTCCTCTGCTTGGGACGCCGCGCTCCGCGCCAGGCTCACCCTCCGCCGGCTTACGAGTTCACTCCGCTGGCCATGAACCCCCCGTCCACCACGATGCACTGGCCTGTCAAGTAGCTGGCCCCGTCGCTGGCCAGCAATACCGCCGCTCCCACCAGTTCCTCCGGCCGCCCAAACCGCCTCATCGGAGTCCGCATCAGAAGCTCTTCGCCCCGCGGCGTGCCGTTGACCAGCTCCAGGTTCAGCTCNGTGGGAAAGATGCCCGGGGCGATCGCATTCACCATGATGCCGTCCTGCGCCCACTCGCACGCCAGGCTCCGCGTCAGCGACAGCAGCCCCGCCTTCGCCGCGCAGTAGGCCGCAACGTCGCGAAACGCCAGGAAGGCCCCCAGCGACACGATGTTGATCACTCGTCCTCGCCCGCTCGCTTTCAGCGCCGGATAAAACGCCTGGCAGGCCCTCAGCGCCCCGTTCAGGTGCGTGTCGATCAGCTCCGACCAGGACTCTTCGCTGACCTCGGCGGCCGGTTGCCGGAAGGTGAANCCTGCCGCNTTCACCAGNATGTCCACNTACTCAAACCGCTTCAGCACCGCGTCCCGCAGCGCCTCCACCGAGGCGCGGTCCCGCACGTCCACCGCCTGCCGCAGAGTGCAACCACTGGCGCCCGCGATCTCCTCGCACACCTCCTCCACCCGCTCCTGCCGCCTCCCAGTGGGGATGACGCAAGCCCCGTGCCGGGCATACCCGACCGCGATCGCGCGCCCCAGCCCCGAGGTCGCCCCAATCACAACCGCGATCCGCCCCGTTAAATCCAAACAGCTTCTCATCTCAGTACGGAATCTTTACCGGCCGGTCATCTTCCGGGTCCGCCCAGCGGCCGTTCGGCACGAGCGCGCTCCAGCCCGGCCGGCCCGGGTCTTGATCGTAAGGATAGTTCCCCAGCCGCCGGTACAGCTCGCTGTATTCCTTCACCTTGTCCAGGTCCAGCTTCACGCCCAGCCCTGGCCCCTCCGGCACTCGAATCGCGCCGCCCTCATACCGCATCAAACCGCCCTCGATGATGTCATCGGTCAGATGATGATAGTGCGCGTCGGCCGCAAAGCTCAGATTCGGTAAAACCGCGCCCAGATGCAGCATCGTCGCCAGTTGAATCCCCAGCTCCCCCGAGGAGTGCACCGCGACGCCGAGCTGAAAGGTCTCGCACACTGCCGCCGCTTTCACGCACGCTCGGATCCCGCCCCAAAAAGTGGTGTCCAACAGGATCACATCCACCGCCGTGTCCAACACGTTCGCCGCAAGCTGCTCGAAGTTCACCACCACCGTATTGGTCGCCAGCGGCACGCGGATCATCTGGCGCGTCCTGCGCATCCCGTTCAGGCCGAAAACCGGATCCTCCAGATAGTCGTTGCGCAGGTCTTCAATCGCTTGCCCGAAGCGGATCGCCTGCTCCGTGCTCCAAACGGCGTTTGGATCGAAGCGCACGTTGTCCTCCGGAAAGGCCTGCGCCAGCGCCCGGTACGCCTCCAACTCGTAATCGGGTGGGAAAACGCCGCCCTTCATCTTGTGCGTCCGGAAGCCGTATTTCTGCTTCAACCTCCGGGCGTTCTCCACCACCTGATCGATGGTGCGCACCTCGCCTTCCCCGGTGGCCGGATTCGGATACCGGAAGAAGCAATAGGATGCGAACGGCACGCGGTCCCGCAGCTTTCCTCCCAGAATCGCATGGACCGGCACGCCCCAAGCCTGCCCCAAAAGATCGAGGCACGCAAACTCCAGCGCCGCCAGCACCTGCGTCCGGTTGTTGTATAGGGACGCGGTGGGGTTCGCCACCCGGAACCGCAGCTCCTCCAGGTGCGCAGGATCGTAGCCCACCAGGCTCGGTTTTAAGGCCCGAAACACCGCCTCTGCCGATTCCCCCCCGCCCCCCATCTCGCCCAGGCCCACCAGCCCGTTGTCCGCCTCCACCTCCACGATCGTCCGCACGAACCTCCCCCAGTGGCATCCATTGGCGTGCCGCAGGGGCGCCTCAAGCGGAACCGTCACCGTCGTGGCTCGAACATCCACAATCCGCATAATTAGTTTTAGTCTACAACAAACTCGGCAGCCCTCTACGTCTGAGCTCTCCTCCTTTCGATGCGCTTTGCCGTCCTTCGGTTGGCCATCGCTCTCCGTGGAGCAAGCCGCTGGGCTTGCCATGCCGGCGGTCGCGTCGGCAGAGCAACATACACCCCACCTTTCCGGGACTTCCCTACGCCATCCGCCGCCACCTGGTGGAGCAAGCCGCCAGGCTTGCCATGCCGGCGGTCGCGCCGGCAGAGCAACACACACCCCACCTTTCCGGGACTTCCCTACGCCATCCGCCGCCAAGACTGGCGGCGTGGCCCGCAAGACTGCGCGCTCCACTTCAAGGCGCCGCCCCTGTGGATCAAGCCGCCAGGCTTGCCATCCCGGTGATCGGCATCTCCGCCTTTCTCACCCCCGCCCTGCGCCTCCCGCTCCTGAGCCGCTCTCTGGCGTTAGGTCACAAGAGACTTCAGCCAAACGCCTCTTATCGTGCTATGCTTTCTAGTTTGGAGGCCAAACAAATGCTAACCGAAAAAGACCAGCAGGCTCTCGTCTCCCGTTTGACCCAGGCTTGCGGCGCCTATAGTCCGCAGACGCGGCGCAAGTACTTCATCTCCGGTCCTCAGTGGGCTGCGGCCTACGAGGGGCACGCATTGTTTCATGCTCCGACTCGCCCTCCGGTCTCCTTCGAAGAGGTCATCCGCAATTATGCCGAGATCGGGATCGGCTATTGGACCACCCACGACACCGATGTGATCCCCACTGAGGCCATCGGCACGGACCGCCAAGCCGAAATCGTTTCCCGCATCCGCCAGGCCTTGGATCAACATGGCCTCCAGTGTTCGATGGTGACGACCGAGACGTTCCACCATGCCGTTTGGGCCGCCGGACCCGCCGCCGAAGCTCCCGAGGTCCGCGAATACGCCAAGTTCCGGCTCTGCAACACGGTCGACATCGGTCACGAGCTGGGCGCCTCCTTCGCCGTCTACTGGCCCGGCTCGCTCGGCTACCAGGTGCAAGGCGCGATCGAGGAGACCCAGACGCTGCGATGGTACGCCGAAGCGCTGAACGCGGCTTGCGAGCACGACATCGAGACGGCCCGCCGCAAGGGCCGGCCCACGCTGAAGCATTGTCTGGAGGCCAAGCCGTTCGAGCCTCAGGCCGAGATCCTGCTGCCCACCAGCGACGCCATGCTGGCCTTCATCGGCTCGGGCCTGCTGACGCATCCCGAAATGGTCGGCTTGAACCCTGAGTATCTGCACGAGCTGATGTGGGGCGCCGCTCCACGGGCCGCGCTGGCCCGGGCGCTGCTGGCAGGCAAGCTTTTCCACTTCGATATCAACGACGGCTACCGCCTCAAGCACGACGTAGACATCGGCATCGGCCTTGTCAACCCGTTGGACTGGCTCAACGTGCTCGTCCTGCTGCGCAGCCACGGCTATCACGGCCCCTTCAATCTGGACTTCAAGCCGCCTCGAACCACCAGCGCCTTCGGAGTTTTCAAGGTCAGCTTCCCAACCGCCGTGGACCGCTTCATTACGCTGTGGGAGATGGCGGGCGAAGTTCTCGACGACCCCGTCATCGGCGAGGCCACAGCCGCTCTCAAGGCTGGTGGCGGCGTAACCGATCCGCGCGACGTCGACGCCATCGTGCGCGCCAACCGCGAGCTGCTCACCCTCCATGAGCTGATCGCACACCGGATTTTCCAGATCCTGATCGGAGCGCACCGCGGAAGGACGTTCTCCATCGCCTAGGCGGTCCCGGCGCGCACTCAACCTGTAAGGGGGCCTTATGCGACCGGAGCAGTGGGACACTTTCAAGCGGGCCGCCCGGGGGGAAGTTTTGCCCCGCACTCCCCTGGCCCTCATCATCGACAGCCCTTGGCTGCCGGGCTATGCCGGCGTCAGCCACCTCGACTACTACCTCGACCCGGAATGCTGGTTCCAGGTCAACCTGCGTTTCGCGCGTGAGTTCCCCGAGGTCATCCCCTTGCCGTCCTGGTGGGTCGAGTACGGCATGGCCATCGAGCCTTCCGCCTTCGGCAGTCGGATTCATTTCTTTCCCGACCAGACGCCCGGCCAGACGCCAATCCTGACCCGGCTCGCCGATGCCGCTAGCTGGCCTCCGGTCAACCCTTACACCGACGGCCTGATGTCCTTTGCGCTCCACCTCTACCGAGTCCAGCAACCCCGCATCCACAAGGCCGGCTTCATCACTCCGGTGGTCACTGCCCGCGGCCCGCTGTGCCTGGCTTCCTTTCTCCGCGGCGTCACCCAACTCATGATGGATCTCACCGAGGATCCCGAAGGCGTCCACCGCCTGTTGGATGCCGCCACTGCGGCCATTATCCGCTGGCTCGAAGCCCAGGCGGACCCTCGGCAAGGATGTCGAAGGGCTTTTCCTGCTCGATGACATCCCCGGCATGCTTTCCCGGCGCATGTACCTGGAATTCGCCCATCCCTATCTCCAGCGCATCTGCGCCGCCTTCCCGGAAAGCTGGGTCAAGATCTATCACAATGACGCCAACATCCGGCCCTTCCTGGCGGAGTTGGGCGCTTGCGGCTTCCACGTCCTCAACTGGACTCACAACATCAGCATCGAGGAAGCCCGCAGCAAGCTCGGCGACGACATCTGCCTGATGGGAAATGTCGCCCCCCTCGACCTGGGCGTCCGCGGAACCCCCGAGCAGGTGCGCGAGGCCGCCTCACGGCTGATTGAATCCGCCGGCGGCCGCTATTTCATCCTCTCGGTCGGCGGCGGCGTCAGCCCCGGCATGCCGCGCGAAAACATCCAGGCGCTCATCGAGGCTGCCGCGCAGGCCGTTCCGGCGCCGCTCCGTTCCGCCTGATCCGGCCTCTCACCGCGCGCCCGTTTCAACGCTGCGCCACCTGAATCGGCTGCATCTTTCCCAGCAGCTTGTGCACGACAAGCAGGGCCGTCAGATGAAGCAGCCCCATGCCCAGAAAGATCGGCGTGTAGCCGAAGTGCGACACCACATAGCCGGGCAGCAGCGCCGAGAACAGCACTCCGCCCACTCCGCCCATGCAGCCCCCGATTCCCGTTACCGAGGCGACGGCTTGTTTGGGGAATACGTCCGAGGTCGTCGTGAACAGGTTCGCCGACCAGCCCTGGTGCGAGGCCGTCGCGATGCTCACCAGCGCGATCGCCAGCACCGGATTCGGNGCCAGCACCGACATCGCCGCGATCGGCATCAGCCCGGCGCAGATCCCCATGGCCGTCTTACGCGCTTTATGATTCGGCCAGCCCCGCCGCATCAGGAATCCTGACAACCATCCGCCGCCCACGCTCCCCACGTCCGCCATCAGGTACACCACCGGCAGCGCCCAGCCCACCTCCGTCAGGTTGAACTTGCGCACGTCGTACAGGTACGGCGGCAGCCACACCAGATAGAACCACCACACCGGATCGGTGAGAAACTTGCCCAGCGCAAATCCCCANGTCTCCTTNTACCGCAGCGCCTCCAGCCAGCCCACCTTTGGCCCACCGGCCTCCTCCACGTCGGACTTGATGTAGGCCAGCTCCTGCGCGTTCACCGACCGGTGATGCTCCGGCAGCCGGTAAACAATCCACCAGATCACCACCAAAATGAAGCCGGCGCCGCCCGTTATTAGAAAGCAGTCGCGCCAGCCGTATTTCGCCGTGATCCATACGAAGATCGGCGGCCCGATCATGGACGCCACGTTGGTGCCGGCATTGAAAATCCCCGTGGCAAAGGCGCGGTCCTTTTTCGGAAACCATTCCGCCACCGCTTTGATCGCCGACGGGAAGTTCCCCGCCTCCGCCAGACCCAGCATCCCTCGCCAAAACCCCATTTGCAGCGCCGTGCGCGCCAACGCATGCATGCAGGCCGCCGCCGACCACCAGGCGACGGAAACCGCATACCCGATCCGCGTCCCAAACCGGTCGATCAGCTTGCCCATGAACAGGAAGCCCACCGTGTAGGCAAACTGGAAAGAGGCCGTGATGTAGGAATACTGCTGGGTGGAAATATGGAGATCGTCTCGGATGACCGGGATCAGCACCGAAAACACGATGCGGTCCAGGTAGTTGTTCGTCGTCACCAAAAACAACAAACTGAGGATGAACCAGCGGTATCGGGTCATGACTGTGTTTGACAATCATATCTCAACACATCACAATTTGGTGTTGGCCCGAACAAAACGGCTCCGGCAGCGCAATGCTGTCCGGACCCCGGACTGCCGAGGATGTCATGAAACATTCTTTTGTGATCCTGTTATGTGCTGCTCTGGCAACGGCCTGCTCAGCTACAGCCGAGACCGGCTACGAGGCCTGGTTGCGCTATGCGCCGCTCGGCGAAACCGCCGCCCGGCCCTACTACACTGCGCTTCCCGCCGCCGCCGTGGCTTTCGGCGATTCGCCGGTGATTCAATCGGCGCGCGAAGAGCTTCTGCGCGGCGTCCGGGGAATGTTGGAGCGGACCCTCCGCCTCGAACCGCGCCTCCCCAAGGAAAGCGCGGTCGTCCTGGGCACTCTTGCTGAGCTCCGCCGCTCCGCCCCGGAGCTCAACCTTGCCGGCGATTTGCCCGAGGACGCGTTCTGGCTCAAGACCGTCACCGTCTCCGGCCGGTCTTATCTGGTGATCACCGCTTTCAATGACCGCGGCGTGCTCTACGGCGTCTTCGCCCTGCTGCGCAAGATTGCCCTGTTGCGGCCCATTTCTCCGCTGGATGAGAAGGAAGTTCCTTACGCGCCGGTTCGCTGGGTCAATCACTGGGATAATCTTGACGGCAGCATCGAGCGGGGCTACGGCGGGCCCTCCATCTTCTTCGAGAACAACAACGTTCGCGCCGATCTAAGCCGCGTCCGCGACTACGGCCGCCTGCTCGCCTCGCTCGGCATCAACGGCTGCACGGTCAACAACGTCAACGCCAACCCGCGCGTCATCACCGATGAATTCCTGCCCCAGTTGGCCCGCATCGCCGATGAACTCCGCCCCTGGGGCGTCCGCATCTCCGCCTCGATCGACTTCAGCAGCCCGCGCCGCATCGGCGGCCTCGACACCTTCGATCCGCTCGACGCCCGCGTCGCCCGTTTCTGGGCCGAACGAGTCGAGGCCATTTACAAAGCCATCCCCGACTTCGCCGGCTTCGTCCTCAAAGCCGACTCCGAAGGCCGCCTCGGACCCTCCGCCTACGGCCGCACCCACGCCGACGCGGCCAACGTCATTGCCCGGCCGCTCAAACCCCACGGCGGACTTCTTTTCTACCGCGGCTTCGTCTACGACCACAAGATGGACTGGCGCAACCTCAAAAACGACCGCGCCCGCGCCGCCTACGACAACTTCGTCCCCCTCGACGGCCACTTCGAGGACAACGTCGTCATCCAAATCAAAAACGGCCCGATCGACTTCCAGGTCCGCGAGCCCGCTTCCCCCTTGTTCGGCGCTCTGGAAAAGACCAACCAGGCCATCGAGCTCCAGATCACCCAGGAGTACTTCGGCCAGGCGCGCCACATGGTCTTTCTCGTCCCCATGTGGAAAGAGACCCTCGATTTCGACATGCACGCCCGCGGCGCAGGCACTCCCGTCAAGGCCCTGGTGGCCGGCAAGGTCTTCCAGCGGCCCACCGGCGGCTTCGTCGGCGTCTCCAACGCCGGCATGGATCGGAACTGGTTCGGACACCACATGAGCCAGGCCAACCTGTACGGCTTCGGAAGACTGGCTTGGAACCCGGATCTCTCCTCCCGCCAGATCGCCGACGAGTGGACCCGGCTCACCTTCGGCCACAACCCGCGCGTGGTCGAAACCATCGTGGGAATGCAATTGGAGAGCTGGCGCGCTTACGAGAATTACACCGGCAATCTGGGCATGCAGACGCTCACCGAGATCACCGGCAACCACTACGGCCCCGCCGTGGAGGCCTCCGAGCGCAACGGCTGGGGACAGTGGCACCGCGCCGGCGCCAAAGGCGTTGGCATGGACCGCACCGTGGCCACCGGCACCGGCTTTATCGGCCAGTACCGCCCGCCCGTGGCCAAAATGTATGAGTCGCTCGCCACCTGCCCCGACGACCTGCTCCTTTGGATGCACCACGTCCCTTACACCCACGTTCTGCACTCCGGCAAGACCGTCATTCAGCACATCTACGACGCGCACTACGAGGGCGCCGCCACCGCCGAAGGCTACGTCCGCAAATGGAAATCTTTGAACGGCCTGATCGACGAGCAGCGCTACAAGGAGGTGCTGGCGCGCCTGGAGTATCAAGCCGGACACGCCCAGGTCTGGCGCGACGCGGTAACATTCTGGTTCTATAAGACCTCAGGCATCCCCGACGCCAAGGGCCGGGTCGGAAACTACCCCGGCCGCCGAGAGGCCGAGTCCATGACGTTGGACGGATATCAAGTGATCGACGTGCGCCCCTGGGAGGCCGCCTCGGGCAGCCAAGCCGTCCAGTGCCCCTCCGGCGCGCAACGCTGCTCGGCCGGCTTCCGCTACGACGGCCGCCCCGGCTGGTTTATCCTCCGCGTGCAGTATTTCGACCAGAACAGCGGCGCGGCCCGCTATAGGGTTTCTCTGAACGGACAAACAGTCGACGAGTGGACGGCCAACGATACGCTGCCGACGCGCGGCATCAACGCGCATTCTTCCACCCGCCGCGAACTGCGGGGCTTGCCGCTGCGCCCCGGCGACGAGATTCGCATTGAGGGCTCCCCCGACGGCGCCGAAAACGCCGCGCTCGATTACGTCGAGATCCTCCAAGCGGCCCCCCCGCCGCCCCAGCCGGTCAAGAAATCCGAGCGCTGACAGGCCCTGTGGCGGCNCAGCCCCACGGCCGCCTCTCAGCGCAGTCGCCGAGCGCCCTTGCGCTTCGCCGCCCGATGCGTTCTGATAGTTCTTATGATGAACCGGCGATCNTTCTTGTTCTCCGCCGCGCCCGTGTTGGCGGCGGCGCGTCAAAGCCTGCCTGCCGCGCGGGGCGAGCGTCTGGTCTTTTTCGGCACCTATACCCGCAAGCTCAGCAAGGGAATCTACCTCAGCCGTTTCAACTCTGCCGATGGCAAATTGAGCGAACCGGAACTGGCCGCCGAGCTAACCAACCCCTCCTGGGTCACGCTTCATCCTAAGCGGCGCGCGCTCTATGCGGTCGCGGAAACCAGCAGCTTCCAGGGACAGAAGACCGGATCGGTTGCCGCGTTCTCCTTGGATCCGGCCACGGGCAAGCTCGCCAAACTCAATGAGCTTNCCTCCCATGGCACTTCCCCTTGTCATGTCGCCGTGGACCGGAGCGGCCGCTGCGCCGTCGTGGCCAACTACGGCTCCGGCAGCGTGGCCTGCTATCCGGTTAAGTCCGACGGCAGCCTGGGCGAAGCCTCCGCCGTGATCCAGCACACGGGAAGCGGACCGAACCAGTCCCGCCAGCAGGGCCCGCACGCCCACCAGGCCGTGATCTCGCAAGACAACCGGTTCGTCTTCATCCCCGACCTGGGCTTGGACAAGGTCATGATCTACCGGCTGGATCCGGCCAAGGGGACGCTCACCCCCAATGACCCGCCTTTCGCTTCCACCCCTCCCGGCGCGGGCCCGCGGCACATGGCCTTCCACCCGAATGGGCGCTACGCCTACGTGATTTGTGAGCTTACTTCCGTCATTACGGCGTATTCCTACGACGCCTCCCGCGGCGCGTTCACGCAGTTGTCGACTGTGTCTGCCTTGCCGCCGGATTTCAGCGGAAGAAGCTCCACCGCGGAGATCGAAGTCCACCCCAATGGACGGTTCCTCTACGGCTCCAACCGCGGGCACGACACCATCGCGGTTTTCTCGATCGACGCTTCCAAGGGGACTTTGACCTTAGTGGAGCACGTCTCCACCCAGGGCAAGACGCCCCGCGGCTTTAAGATCGATCCCTCCGGGAGCTTCCTGCTCGCCGCCAATCAGGACACGGACAACGTCCTGGTCTTCCGCATCGACCCATCGACGGGCCGCTTGTCGCCCACGGGGCAGAGCGTGCAGGTCGGCGCCCCCGTCTGCGTCGAGTTNCTGTGACCGCCTGACGGCTTGCGGTCAGAGTCCGTCGGGGAGCTCCGGCGTGGGCGCCGGGGCAGCCGCGCCGCTCAGCGCCTGCAACCCCTGAAACGCCGCGATAAGCCGTTCCAGCTTCTCATCGCGCGTTTGGTTGGCGGTGTACAGCGCCCGGATCGCCGCCGCTTGAGCGTCCAGCCGTTTCATCACTTCNTGAAGCGCCGCCTCCATGGCGCTGTGGTTCGCCTGCTGGGCCACCCTCTCCTCCAGCCTCGCCACCCGCGCGGAAAGTTCGCGGTGATCTCGCGCCAGCAGCTCCACCGTGCCGCGGTCCTGGACCACCAGCCCGTGGATGTCTTCCACCGCCCGGCTCACCGCCCCGAGAAAGCTCTTGGTGAATTCCTCCGCGAATTTTTGGAACTCCGGTGCGCGCGCCGGTCCCGGGCCGCCCACGGAAACGCCGGCCGTCGCCGCGGGTGCAGCCGCTGCGGGGCGCGCTGCCGCGTTGGGCCGGCTCCACGCCGCCGTCGCCACGGAATCCCCGTTGCTTTTCGGGGCCTCCAGCTTGGGCGCGGCGGGCGGCTCGGCCACCGCCGCGGTCCGCTCTTGTGCCGATAGCACCGACTGCAAGCGGCTCAGCGCGGGCTTCTTCGCGCCCGGCGGCTCGAGTTCCTGGTCTTTGTGATCGAAAATGTGCAGCATGCTTGTGCGCCTCGCGTTTCTTGTCGATTTTCAGCCCTAGTAGATGTGTAGTATATTCAGGGCTGTCCGGCAAGATTCGAATTGGATAATGAAACTGTGTTGNCTTTGGTTAGCTGACTGGAGGAACTATGGCAGACCAGGCAAGCCCCCCGCCCGCAATGAGCGAATTCGGCCGTTTGACCGGGATCATCTGGGAACCCCGCCCCGTCTTCGAGGACNTNGCCGCCCGGCCCAGGTTCTGGGCGCCCCTGATCCTTTTGACCTTGCTCTCCGTGGTTTTCGTCTCCGCCTTTACCCGCGTGGTCGGCTGGGAAACCTACATGGAGCAGCAGATGGAGCGCCAGGCCGCCTCCAACCCCCGCATGGCCCAAATGACGCCCGAGCAGCGCGAGCGCGCCATGGAGATGTCCGCCTCGATCGCCAAGTACGCCGGCATCGGCGGGGCCGTGGTGGGATTCGCGCTGATGTGCCTGGTGGTGGCCGGAGTCTTGCTGGTGTTGATGAACTCGCTGGGCGGCGCGGATCTCAAATTCAGGCAGGCGTTCAGCATCACTTGCTACTCGTTCGTCCCTTCGGTCATTTCCACCGTCTTGGCCCTGGTGGTGATGCTGCTGAAGAACCCCGCCGATTTCGACCTCCAGAACCCTCTGCCCGCCAACCTGAGCATCTTCGTTGCTTCCCCGCCCGCCCCGCGCTGGCTTTACTCGCTGGCCACCTCCATCGACCTGTTCACCATCTGGATCATTCTGCTGCTGGCGCTGGGGTTCTCGGTGGCCTCCAGGAAGCTGAGCTACGGCAAGGCTCTGGCTTTGGTCGTCTCTCCCTGGCTGCTTTACGTTCTGATCAAGAGCGGGCTGTCTGGTTTGGGCGGATAAGTGGGCGGTTGGAGCGTTTCGACCGCAGAACGGTGGGCGGAGGCGGGCGGATGGCGACAGCTGCGGGGCCCTTCGTCGCATCATGACAGCAAGCCCATTGATGCTATGATGTCAACATGAGAACGACGGTCACCCTCGATCCGGACGTCGAGGCGCGTCTGCGGTCCCTGATGCGGCAGCGAGGCCTCTCGTTCAAACAGGCGCTCAATGAGACGCTGCGCCGTGCGCTGAGTGCNAAGGCTTCTCCCTCGCGCCGCTTCACTCAGAAGACCTATTCGTTGGGCGCCGAACCGTTATTTCCTTGGGATAAGGCTCTCGCAGCCGCCGCCGCGATCGAGGACGAGGAATTGGCGCGGAAGATCTCCTTGCGCAAATGATCCTGCTCGACGCGAACCTCCTGATTTACGCGGTCAACCGCGATGCGCCGTTGCACCGCCCGGCCAAAGCCTGGCTAGAGAAGACCCTCTCGGAAGGCGAGATCGTGGGTTTATGCTGGCCTGTCTTGTTGGCCTTTATCCGGCTCACCACGCGGCCTGGCCTGTTTAGCCAGCCCTTGCCTTTGGAGGCGGCTTTGGACCTTGTCGCCAAGTGGTTAGCCTGGCCCTCGGTGCAAGTCGTGGAGCCAACGGGCAGACACCTCCACGTTCTTCGCGGCCTCCTGACATCGCTCGGGACCGGTGGGAACCTCGTCTCTGATGCGCATCTGGCGGCTTTGGCCATCGAGCATGGCGCTTTGCTCTGCTCCACCGACGGCGACTTTGCGCGGTTCGGCGGCCTCCGCTGGCTCAACCCTCTGGCTTGACGCCGCCCCCTTCATCCCGGTCTGGGTCTTCCGCGCTCCTTAAATCCTGTGGAACCCGCGCAAGATCTCCCGCATCGAAAAGCGCAGCGCAATCGGACGCCCGTGCGGACAGGTCATCGGGCATTGCGTGGCCGCCAGCTCCGACAGCAGCCACTCCGTCTTGGCCTGGTCCAACTTTGTGTTCACCTTGATCGCCGCGCGGCAAGCGACCGAAGCCGCTACCGCCCGCCGCAGATCATCCAGAGTCCGGCCGCGCAGCTCGCTTTGGGCGATCTCGAGGATCTCGCTTAAGATCTTCTCCACGTCGCCCGCTCCCACCCCTGCCGGAACCGCCTTCACCGCGATCGTCCTTTGTCCGAACGGTTCGGTCTCGAAGCCCGCCGCGTTGAGCTCCTCGGCAATGCGGGCATACTCGATCTGCTGCGGCGGCGTCAGTTCGACGATGATCGGCATCAGCAGCCGTTGGGATTCCACCGCGCCTTGCAGCCTTTGCCGCAACAACCGCTCGAACAGAACCCGTTCGTGCGCCACATGTTGGTCGATGATCCAAAGGCCGTCCCGGCCCGCGGCGATGATGAAGCTCTCATGCAACTGGCCCAGAGGCCGCAGATCGCCGACTTCCGCCATGCTGGCCGGCGCCTCCTGCCAGGCGCCGGGCGGAAAGCCGGTGTGGGTCTCCGGCGTCGGAATCCGCAGCGGCGGTTCCTCCACGGCGGGAGGCCGCGGCGGCGGTTCAAGAACGTGCAGGGGAAGATCCGCGAGATTCTCCCGGGGCGGCGGCGGAACCACCGGCGACGGCTCTCCGCTCCACGCCTGCTGCTCCATCCGCGTCGTGAACTCAGAGTAGGGAAGAGTCGCCGCCCGCTGGGGCCCCTCAGAGGTCGCCGCGGCCGGCGGCGCCGGCAACGAGAAGACCGGCCGCGATTCCATCAGAGTCTCCCGGATGGAATCCCGGACAAAGTCGTGCACGAAGGAACCGTGGCGGAAGCGCACCTCCGTCTTCGACGGGTGCACGTTCACGTCAACCTCTTCATAATCGCAGTCCAAAAACAGCAGCGCGAACGGATAGCAAGCCGGCGGCATCAGGTTGTGATAGGCCGCCGATACCGCGTGCATCAGCAGCCGGTCCCGGATCAGCCGCCGGTTGACGAACAGGTACACCGAGTTCCGGTTGAGCTTTTGATACTGCGGGCGGGAAACGAATCCGCTCAAGCGGAAAAGGCGCCGTTCGGCAGGCGGCGGCTGGTCTTGGCCGGCGCCGGCGGCCTGCCCGGGCGGCGCGTCCGGCGGCGGCAGAATCAGCTCCCGTTCCCGCAGTCCCAACTCGACCAGCTCCTCCAGAATCTGTCCCCCGAAGACCTGGTAGACGCGGTCGCGCAAGCCGCCCACCGGTGTAGCCGACAGCAACTCGCTCGCGCCGCTTCGCAGCAGAAAGCTCTTGTCCGGGTGGGCGAGGCTGTAGTGCGTCACCAGCGCCGCAATGTGGGCCAGCTCGGTCTGCTCGCTCCGCAAGAACTTGCGTCGCGCCGGGACGTTGAAGAAAAGGTCCCGGACCGTGACCGTGGTGCCGGCCGCCAGCGCCGTCTCCTCAGCCCGCAACAGCTTGCCCCCAGCGATTTCCACCCGCATGCCAGTGGCCTCCTCGGCCGAGCGCGTCTCCAGCGCCAGCCTCGAGACCGAAGCGATCGATGGCAGCGCTTCTCCGCGGAATCCCAGCGTGGAAATGCAGGTGAGGTCCTTGACGTCGCGCAGCTTGCTGGTGGCGTGACGTTCGAAGGCCAACAGCGCGTCGTCGCGCAACATCCCGCAGCCGTCATCGCTGACCCGGATCAGGCGGCGGCCTCCGCTTTCCACCTCCACCTTCAGGTTGGCGGCCCCGGCGTCTAGGGAGTTCTCCAGAAGTTCCTTGACCACGGACGCGGGGCGTTCGACCACCTCCCCCGCGGCGATCTTATTGGCGACTTGATCGGAAAGTACCCGGATGCGGCCCATGCTGGCGTGCGGCCCGCGGGCGAAGCCGCTGACTCTCTACAGAGTCGCCTCCGCCCGCGATTCCATCACTGTAGCACGATGCCGCGCTCTTCCAGCAAGTCGCCGGTGGCCCGCAACAGAGCCAGCCGGTTTCGGTGATAGTTGATGTATTCGGTGGCAAGCTGACTCTCGGCTGCCGTAAGCCGCTGTTGGGCATCCAGCACGTAGAACATGATGCTGGTGCCCAGGTCGTACTTCTTCTGCTCCGCATCCAACTGCTTCTGCGCCAGATCCACCTGCACTTTAGCTAACTCCACCGACTTGCGGCTGGACTCCAGGTTTGTGATTGCGTTCAGGATGTCCAGCCGGACCTGTTGTTCGGTTCGGCGCAGGCTGAGCGCATCCTGTTTCTTCCGGATCAGCGCGTTGGCCAAATTGGCGGCAGCCTGCCTGTCCCGTATTGGGAGGGTCAACTGAAGCCGCACCGAGTGGTTCGTAGTGTCGAACCCCCACAAGCGGCTCCAGGCGTCCCAAAAACCGCCGGGCGCCACCAGGATCGCCGGCCCGCCGATCAGGCTGCGCTGATAGTAATTCCCGCCGCGGCCGCTGCTCTGATAGGTGCCCGTGAGGCTGAGCTGCGGCCGGAGGNTGTCCGCCGCCTGGCGGATGCTTAGATCATCCACATCCAGGTTGATCTTCGCCGACTGAAGATCGGGACGCGATGCCAGCGCTTTCTGCACCAGAGCCTCCCGGTCGAACTCGCCCGTGTCGGGCGGCGGCTGCACGCTCTCGGTCAACTCGATCGGCATGTTGCGGAAGCGCGGATCCAGGTCTGCCCCGATCTGCCGCCGCAAAGCGTCCTCCAGGCTTTTCAGGTTGAATTGCGCCTGGCTCAACCGGATCTCGGCCGAAGCGTAATCCGCCTGCGGCCGGTAGATGTCGAGCGGCGCCATCGCGCCCAGCTCCAGTTCCCGCATGGAACGGTCCAGCGAGGCTTTTTGGAGCTTGAGCGATTCGGCCTGCACCCGCAGATTCTCGCGCGCCCCCACCAGGTTCCAGTACGCCAGCTCGGCGTTCTGAATCAAAGTCATCAATTGATTCCGCAGATCCAGTTCGCTGCGCCGCAAGTTGGCCTTGGCCGTGGTGATTTGCAAGCGTTGGATGAACGGGCTGCGGCCCCGGAGCAGTTGCTGGGTGACGCTGACGTTCAGCGCCGCGTTCCAGCTCGGGTTCCAGGTCGCGAAGGCGCTGTTCGTGGTAGTCTTCGTCGGATTAAAGCTCACGCTGTATTGCTGCCCGGTCTGAAGCGTTTGCGTGTAGGTAAGGCCGGCCGACTGATTCAGCGACTTCTGGATGTCGGCGCCCGCCAGCAGGTCTGAGGCGGGCTGCGCGTTACGGCTATGGTTCAGGTTTAGCGTCAGCCGCGGATCGAATGGGCTATACGACGCCAGCAACGAATTCCGCGAGGTCTCCACCGAAAGGCGCTGGATGGCGATGTCGGTGTTGTTCGCCATCACCAGATCCAGGTACGCCTTCAGAGAAAGCACCAGCTTGCCGTCCTGAACGTAGTCCTCCAGTTTGGCCGGAGGCAAAAGCTCCACCCGAGTGGGCGGCGTGCTGAAGTGCTGCCGGAAGTAGGCCGGAGAAGGGAACGCCGGGGCCTGTTCGCTTGAGCCGAACGGAAACATTTTCTTCAAAAATGATTTCTCTGGCTCCAGCGGACCCTGTCCGCTCAGGCCCAGAGCGCAGGCCATAAACACTGCCACTAGCTTCGTTTTCATAGGAAATTCTCGCTATTCGTAACGGAGAGCTTCGATCGGGTCCAACTTGGCGGCCTGGAAGGCCGGGTATAGACCGAAAAACACCCCAATGCCCACCGAAACCAGGAAGGCGACNCCGACCGACCCCCANGTGACCACCGTGGACCAGCCGGCATAGGCNCCGATCAGCCAGGAGAGGCTGAAGCCAAANCCGATTCCGATCAGNCCGCCCACAATNGAAATCATNACNGCCTCGGTCAGGAACTGCCGAACGATGTCGGCCTGGCGNGCGCCCACGGCGCGGCGGATGCCGATCTCCCGGGTCCGCTCCAGCACCGTGGCCAGCATGATGTTCATGATGCCGATGCCGCCCACCAGCAGCGAAATGCCCGCGATGCACAGCATGACGATCTGGAAGATCAACTGGGTTTGCCGCCTTTGCTCCAACAGCCCTGCCGGAACCACCGTAGTGAAGTCGCCGGCGTCCTTGTGCGTCGCCGTCAGAATCGCGTTCACGACGGTCGCCGTTTCGATGGGGTCTTCATTGGACCGGATCTTCAGGTAGATCCCGTCAATCTCATCCTTCAAGTAACTGTTGACGTCCTCAAACCGCCGCATGACCGTATTCAACGGCGCCACGATCATGTTGTTCCGGTTCAGAACCTCCACGCCTTCCACCTCGNTGTCCGCCGTGGCCGCATGCGCCATCACCCCGATCACTTGAAGCCAGACGTCGTTGACCTTGACGTACTTGCCCACGGCCGGCTCAAATCCGAGCAAATTGATCTTGGCGGATTCGCCCAACACGCAGACCGGCGCCGACGTGATGTTCTCTTCCTCGGTGAAAAACCGCCCTTCGGTGATCCGCAGGCTGTTGATCTCTTGCCAGATCGGCAGCACGCCCACCAGCACCGGCGGCTCCTGCCCCTGCCCCAACTTCGGCAGCAGCTTCGAAGGCTTAAAACGCTTGCGCGGCGAGGAAGCCTCCACGGCCTGCACGTTCTCCACGATCGCCCGGTAATCGCGGAAGGTCAGCCCCGGAGAAATCGCCCGCCGCTGCTGCAATTCGTTCCGGTCCACCGCNTCTTTNGCCTCCACGATGATGTTGTTCACCCCGAGCAGATCGATGAAACTCATCATCTCTTTCTGNGCGCCGGCGGTGATCGACAGCATCGCCACCACNGCTCCCACGCCGAAGATCATGCCCAGCATCGTGAGCAGACTGCGGAGTTTGTGCACCATGAGGCTGGAAAGCCCCATGTAAAGCTCAGGCACGTAACTTCGAAGATCGACCATGACTTCCCTCAGCTATGAATTGCCTTCACCCCGCTCATGCCCCGGGCCCGCCCGACACCGCGCCCACTGGCGAGGCGCCTCCTCCCGCCTTCTTCTCCTGCTTCTTCTTGCCGCCCGCGCCGCTGGTCGGATCGCTCAACGCGATCAGTTCGCCCGGCCGCAACCCTTCCGAAATCACCATCGTGGACTCGCTGCGCTTCAGGATCTTCACCGGCCGCTCCTGGAACTTCCCCTCCGCGGTCTGCACATAGACGACCGGCCGGCCATCCTTATCAAAAACTGCCTGGGCGGGCACGTGAATGGCGTTGGGAATCTTCTCCACGATGATTTCCACGTCGGCCAGCAGCCCCGGGCGCAGCAGGATTTGCAGCCCGCTTTCCTCATCCGGCGCCGCCGGCAGCTTGGCGTTCTTCAAATCTTCGTCGCTCGGCCCTCCGCGGCCTCCGAAGCCTCCGAATCCGCCGAAGCCTCCTTCGCCCCGGCCGCCCCGGCCCGGAAATCCTTCGCCGCCCTGGCCTCCGCGCCCGCCGCGCTCACCCTGCGGCGAGCCGCCGGTCCGCCCGGCCTGCGGCGTTGGCGCGCCCCCTTCTGCGCCCCCCCGGCGCCGTCCGCTGGCCCCGGCCTGCGCCCCACCCGGAGCTCCAGGCATCTGCATGCCAAAGGCCGGCATCCCGTTACCGCCGGCAGCCCCCCCGGCCATGGCGCTAAACATAGCCTCCATCGATCCCGCCGGCAGCGCGCTGCGCGTGGGAGCCCGGTTGCGGTTCCTTTCAGCCGTCGCCATAATCTCGCGGATCTGCTGCGGGGTCGCGCCCACGGCCCTCAGCAGCTCTTCCATGTCGATGGAGAACAGTACATCGAACTTCTTGGACGGATCGCCGGCCATCACATTGGCGCTGGCCGTCGAACTCAAGCTCTTAATTTTGCCGCGCACAGCTTTGCCCGCCAGCGCGTCCAGCCGGATGATCGCCTCTTGCCCTTCCACCAAATTCGCCCGGTCGAGCTCGCCCACCTTAGCGACCAGCTCCATCTCCGACAGGTCCAGTATGTCGGCAATCGGCATCCCCGGCTGCACCTGATCCCCCTCCCGGATGTCGGGAGCCTGCGCGCCGAATTGCCGCGCTCCGCCGAACACGTTTTGCCGGATCGAAACGATGCCGCTCATCGAGGCCAGCAGCTTGGTCTGGCGCAGCCGCTGCTGGTCCCGCGCCAGCTCGATCGCGTTGCGCTGCCGCTGCTGCCGCAAAAGCGCCAGTTGCGCCTCGGCCTGCTCCCGCCGGCCCTGAATGTCGCCTTCAAATTGAGTCAGCCGCTGTTTGGCCTCCTCCAGAGCGAGCACATTCTTCTTGGCGTCGATCGCCCCGAGCAGCGGATTGCGCTGCACCTGGAGCTCCGCCCGCCGAACCGCGTACCGGTACTTCAGCAGATCCACCTGGTCCTGGTTGTTGCGGATCGCCAGTTCGGCCTCGCGCTGCTTGATGTTCTCGTCGGTGGATTGCAGGCCCAGCTCCGTCTCCTCCATCCGCGAGAGAACCTCGGAGTCGTCGAACTCCACGATCAGGTCTTTTTCCCGGGCGAATGCGCCCAGCGGCGCCAGCCGCGTTACCTGCACGGTTGCGTTCAAGTTCGGCGCCACCAGCGTCTCGGACCGCACGGCGCGCAACTCCCCGCGCGTGAAAGCCCGGATCACCACGTCGCCCTGCCGGACCTTGGTCACCGCCACTTCCCGCTTCTTGTCCGGCATCCTCTTGACGAAGCCGTAGCCCAGCCACCCGGCCAGGAGCACGGCCGCAACCACGACAACTCTGAAAATGACTTTTTTCATCGCACGCCTGTATCGAATTCCTGCATCCGTTCTGGAGCGCTATAGACGCTTCTTCTTGGCCCTTTGCGCCGCTTCCCGCGGATTCTCCAGGGCCACCATCTCACCCTCTCTCAAGCCGCTCAAAACCACGATCTCGCGGTCGTTCTGCGGGCCAACCTCCACCTGCCGCAGCTCAAACTGGTCGCCCTTCTGCACGTACACGGCGGGCTTGCCGTTGGCGGTGAAACTTGCCCGCAGCGGGATCAGCAGGACCGACGGCTGGCTCTCGATGACGATCTCCAGCGACGCGCTCATCCCCGGCCGCAGCCGCGGGTCCAGGTTCTTCAACGTCGCATAGAGCGGAAACTGCTTCTCGGCCAGGCCTCGCCCGCCGCCGCGGAACTGCAACACCGCAATGGGACTGATCCAGTCCACCACCGCTTCGAACTCTTTGTCCGGAATCGCGTCCACCCGCACCTTGACCGTCTGCCCCAGCTTCACCCGGCCCCGGTCGACCTCCTCCAGGTCGGCCTGCACGCGCATCTCGCTCAAATCCGGGATCTCCGCGATCGCCATGCCCGTCGGCACGCTGTCGCCCTCGCGGAACGGCACCCCGGCGCGGCCAAAGTCGCCGCCCGAACGGAAATTCGAAAGAATATTCACCACGCCGTCCACCGGAGCGGTCAACCTCATCCGGCTCAGGTAGTTCTTCACCCGCTCCAGGTCCCGGTTCACTTTCTCATAGTTGGTTTCAAGACGCTGCAACTCGGTCTGCTGCGAGACTTGGTGCAGATTGATGTTCGCCCGAGTCAAGTCCAGACTGCCTTCCGAAAGCCCCACTTGAATGTCCGCCTTGGCCTTCTCGATCTTGGAGACGATCTCCGCCTTGCTGGCCTCCAGCTTGGCCCGCTCCAGGGCGTATTCGGACTGCATCAGGCTCATCTGATCGCTCTGGTTGGTCATCTTGTGGGAGGCGATGGTCTGCACTTTCTGGCTTTCCACAGTACGCACCTGCAACTGCATGGTCGTCAGGGCCTGCTCCTGCGAAGCCGAGTCGAACTCCACCACCACGTCGCCCTTGCGCACGGCCTGCCCGTTCTGCGCCAGCTTCACGATGCGCAGGCCGGGCACCTGCGGCGCGCTGAGCACGATCGACCGCGTGCTGCGCACCTCACCGCGGGCCCGCACCGAGCGGATGAAGTCGCCCTGACGCGCGCGCGCCAGCGGCACTTCCACCACTTCCCGGCTGGTGTAATAGTAAGCCGCGTAGCCGGCTCCGCCCGCCGCCAGCAGCAACACCGTCCACAATGCAATCTTCTTGGGGCGCGAAAGCGGCTTGCGCCCGATCCGAACCTTCGGCTTCACATCCTTAGACATCGCCTGCTCTCCACCGTCTGCCCTTTACTTGCTGCCGCCCGTGCCCGCCCGCGGGCGCTGCCGCGCCACCACATCGCCCGGCTGAAGACCGGAGCGGATGCTGGCCCAAATGAAATTGCTCGGCCCCAACTCCACCTCCCGGACCGTCCAGCCGTCCGGACCGCGCACATACACGTACGGCTTCTGATCCGAACCGTCCTGAAACACCGCCTCCCGCGGCACCACCAGCGCCTTGGGGACGCTCTCCAGCACAACGTCCGCGCTTCCCGACAAGTCCGGGATCACGCGCGGGTCGCTCTTCAGCAGCCGCAGAGTCACCGGGATTTCCTTCACATACTCCATGCGAAGCCCGCTTTGCCGGGTGATGGCCCCCACCGCCGCCACCTCCGCCGGCAATACCAAGCCGGGAAAGGTATCGATGCGGACCTCCGCCTTTTGCCCGACTCGGATCATCTGGGCATCCACTTGGTTGACCGTCGCGTTGAGCACCATGGAGCTGAGGTCCACAATCTGCATGATTGGCTGCCCAATGCCGACCTGATCCCCGACTTTGATCTGCTCGGCCTGCGTCGCGCCGCGGCGTTGGATCGTCTGAATCACTACCAGCCCGGCAATCGGCGCCCGCAACGTCATCTTCTCGACGTTGGCCTCCATCCGCTTCAGCTCCGCCATCGACTCCTGCAACGCCAGTTGCTGAGCGCGGTATTGCGCCTTCAACGACGCCTCCATCAGCGGGACTTCCTTCAGCACCTGCTGGTAGGTCGCCTCGGCTTCCTCGGCCTGAAGGCGGAAGTTCTCGGCATCGATCGCCGAGCGCACCGGCGCCGTCTGCACGTTCAACAAGGCGGTATCCAAATCGGCGCGGGCATCCTTGATCCCTTGATTGTGGCTTCGCCGGGCCACTTCAATGCTGGCCTCCAGCGTGGCCATGTTGGCCTGGTTCTGCCGCACCGTGGTGCGGAAATCCTCCAGCCGCGTCCGCATCTCTTCCACGTCGAAGCTGACCAAAGGATCTCCGGGCTTGACCATGGTGCCCGGCGCCACCATGGAGACGATGGTCAGTCCAGGACCTTCCTGCCCGCCGCGGCCCATCCCCATGCCGCCCGAAACGCCGCCGACCCGCCCCACGCTGACCCCTCCAAAGCCGCCTCCGCCGCCCCCACGGCCGCCCATGCGGGCCGAGGTGGTCACCTCGGCCCTCACTTCCCCGAGGGACGTGCCCCGCCCGCCCCGCATCTGGGGCGTCGTGATCAGGGCGAAGTTGCGCGCCGCCGTTGTTCCGGTCAGCCGGATCGTCCGCGTCAGATCGGTCACCACGGCCGTGCTCGTCGGCACGCCCAGCGCCGCCCCGCCCCCGGTGGCCGGCTGCGGCTGCACCGCCCGAAAGTAATACAACGCCGCCGCCCCCGCCGCCGCCGCCACAACTGCAACGGCGATCCACCACCTCCGGCGCGGCTTTACCGGCGGCGGCGCGACCGGCTGTGGCCGCAAAGGCTCACGTTCAGGGCGTGGCGCAGGAGTAGGGATTCCACTCGTCATATCGGGGCTTTTCGTGGCCGCAGGCGGTTCGCGGGAAAGACTCCCTCCCGCCCGTCTGCAACCTGTCCTCAGCTTATAAAGACGACCACCGTCCCTTAAAGGTTATCCCAGCGGGAGTTTCCCTCCCGGCGCCCTCTAGCTGCTCATCGCCGCCAGAAACTCTGCGTTGTTGCGGGTCTTGCTCAGCTTGTCCAACAACAGCTCCATGCACTCCACAGGGGATAATGGACTCAATACTTTACGGAGAATCCAGACCCGGTTCAGCTCTTCCTTCGGTTGCAGCAGCTCCTCCTTGCGGGTGCCGCTCTTGTTGATGTCAATGGCCGGGAAAATCCGCTTGTCGACCAGCTTCCGGTCCAGATGGATCTCCATGTTGCCGGTGCCCTTGAACTCCTCGAAGATCACGTCGTCCATGCGGCTGCCGGTGTCAATCAACGCCGTGGCGATAATCGTCAGCGACCCGCCCTCTTCAATGTTCCGGGCGGCGCCGAAGAACCGCTTCGGCCGTTGCAGCGCGTTGGAGTCCACGCCGCCGGAGAGCACCTTCCCGCTGGGCGGCACCACGGTGTTGTAAGCCCGCGCCAGGCGCGTGATCGAATCCAGCAGGATCACCACGTCCCGCTTATGCTCCACCAGCCGCTTGGCCTTCTCGATCACCATCTCCGCCACCTGCACGTGCCGGCTGGCCGGCTCATCGAAGGTCGAGCTGATCACCTCGCCCTTCACCGAACGCTGCATGTCGGTGACCTCCTCGGGCCGCTCGTCGATCAGCAGCACGATCAGCGTCACCTCGGGATGATTGATCGTGATCGAGTTGGCGATGCTTTGCAGCAGCATCGTCTTGCCCGTCCGCGGCGGCGATACGATCAAGCCCCGCTGGCCCTTGCCGATGGGCGTCAGCAGGTCCATCACCCGCCCCGAGTAGTTGTCTTTGGTCGTCTCCATCCGCAGCCGCTGGTTGGGATACAGCGGCGTCAGGTTGTCGAAGAAGATCTTGTTGCGGGCCTCCTCGGGCGGCTCGAAGTTGATCGCGTCCACCTTGATCAGCGCGAAGTACCGCTCGCCTTCCTTGGGCGGGCGGATCTGGCCGCTGACCGTGTCTCCGGTGCGCAGATCGAACCTCCGGATCTGCGAAGGCGACACATATACGTCGTCCGGTCCGGGCAGGTAGTTGTATTCCGGCGCGCGCAGGAATCCGAAGCCGTCCGGGAGGCACTCCAGCACGCCTTCGGAGAAAATCAGGCCGCTTTTTTCCGCCTGCGCCTGGAGAATCTTGAAGATCAGCTCCTGCTTGCGCAGCCCGGCGGCGCCCTGGATGCCGAAGTCGCGCGCCAGCTGGTTGAGCTGCTGAATGCTCATTTCCTTCAAAGCCACCAGGTCGAGCGTGGTCGTTCCCGAGACCGTGATTTGAGAATTGTTCTGGCCGCCCTGGCCGGAGCGCTTGCGCTGGCTGCGCGGCGGCGTGGCGGCTGCGGGCGTCTCCGGCGACGTTTCGGAAGACTTTGCCTCCTCAGCGGGAGGCGCAGCCGGAGTTTCGTTGGGTGTGGGTTGTTTGTCGAGTTCGTTTGCCAAGGTAACCTCTCTCGCCAGCCCTGCGGGCTGGTTTGCGTAAGCCGTATCCGGCGAAAGGATTAATGTAACTTCTCTTCTTTATGCGGCGCGGCGGTTTCCGCCTGCGCGCCGGCGGCGGCCACCGGAAGCGATCCAATCTCGCGCTCCAGAGCCACCTTCAAGACCTCGTCCATGGACTCCACAAAGTGCAGCCGCATGTCCTTGCGGATGGCCTCCGGCACGTCGGGCAGGTCCTTTTCATTATCCCGCGGCAGAATCGCCTCGTGGATGCCGTGCCGGTGCGCCGCCAGCAGCTTCTCCTTCAAGCCGCCGATCGGCAGCACCCGCCCCCGCAGGGTGATCTCGCCCGTCATCGCCACGTCATGCCGGACAGGGATCCCCGCCAGCGCGCTGCAAATCGCGGTCGCAATGGTGATGCCCGCCGAAGGCCCGTCCTTGGGGATCGCGCCCTCCGGAACGTGCACGTGAATGTCCAGATGCCGGTAAAAATCCTTGGGCAAGCCCAGCATCTGGGCCCGGCTGCGGATGTAGCTCATGGCCGCGTGGGCCGACTCCTGCATCACATCCCCCAGCTTGCCCGTCGTGGTGAGCTTGCCTTTGCCTTCCATGATGGTGGCTTCGGTCGTCAGGATTTGGCCGCCCACCTCCGTCCAGGCCAGCCCTACGGCCGCGCCGATCTCGTTCTTCTTTTCGGCCATCAGCTCCCGGAACTTCAGGGGCCCCAGGAAATCCGGCACCAGCTCGGCGGTTACGATCACCGGCAAGCTCACCGGCTTGCCGTTCCGGTGCCCGGTCACCACCGCCCGCGCCACCTTCCGGCAGATGTTGCCGATCTCGCGCTCCAGGTTGCGCACGCCGGCCTCCCGCGTGTAGTACTGAATCAGCGTGGTCAGGCCCTCGTCGGTGAACTGCACCTGTTCTTTGGTCAGGCCGGTCTGCTGCATCTGCTTGCGCACCAAAAAGCGTTTGGCGATCTCCAGCTTTTCCAGCTCCGTATAACCGCTCAGCCGGATGACTTCCATGCGGTCTTGCAGCGCCGGCGGAATCGTATGCAGCACGTTGGCCGTGCAGATGAAAAAGACCTCGCTCAGGTCGTACTCGACGTCCAGGTAGTGGTCCACGAACATGTAGTTCTGCTCGGGATCCAGCACTTCCAGCAGCGCCGCCGAAGGATCGCCCCGGAAGTCCACCGACATCTTGTCCACCTCATCCAGCATGAAGACCGGATTGCGCGTGCCGGCCTTCTTCATCATCTGGATGATCTGCCCCGGCAGCGCGCCGATGTAGGTCCGCCGGTGGCCCCGGATCTCAGCCTCGTCCCGCACGCCGCCCAGCGACATGCGCACGAACTTGCGTCCGGTGGCCCGCGCAATCGACATGCCGAGCGAGGTCTTGCCCACGCCCGGAGGCCCCACAAAGCACAGGATCGATCCCTTGGGATGCTTCACCAGCCGCCGCACCGCCAGGAACTCCAGAATCCGCTCCTTGATCTTTTCCAGCCCGTAATGGTCCTCTTCCAGAACCTTCTCGGCGTAGTTCAGATCCCGGATTTCCTTGGTCTTCTTCTTCCACGGCACCGCCAGCAGCCAGTCCAGGTAGTTGCGCGACACCGTCGACTCGGCCGACATGGGCGGCATCCCTTCCAGCCGCTTCAGCTCCGAGATGGCCTTCTCTTTGGCCTCCGGGCTCATGCCCGCCGCTTCGATCTTCTTGCGCAGCTCGTCGTACTCGCTCTTCTCGCCCCGCCCCAGCTCCTTCTGGATGGCTTTGATCTTCTCGTTGAGGTAATACTCCTTCTGCGCCTTCTCCATCTGCCGCTTCACGCGGCCCTGGATGGTGCGGTCCACGTTCAGCTTCTCGATTTCGATGTCCAGCGTCTCGGCCACCCGCGTCAGCCGTTCGATGGGATCGAAGATCTCGAGCAGCTCCTGCTTTTCCTCGATCGTCAGTTGCAGGTTGGCGCCCACGGTGTCCGCCAGCCGCCCCGGATCGTCCACCCGCACGGCGGCGATCATGGTTTCGTAGTTGACGTTCTGGCTCAGCTTCACGTACTGCTCAAACAGAGACGTCACCCGCCCCACCAGCGCGTCCAACTGCGGCCCCGGCTCCACTTTGTAGGAAACCGTGCGCACCACGGCCCGGAAAAAGCCCTCGTCGTCGCTGACCGAGACGATCTTGGCCCGCTCAACCCCCTCCACCAGAACTTTGATGTTGCCGTCCGGCAGTTTCAGGCTCTGAACGATGTTGACGACCGTTCCGACTTGGTAGATCTCATCCGGCCGCGGTTCGTCCACCGAGGCGTCATGCTGGGTGGCCAGGAAGATCTTGCGGTCCCCCGCCAGCGCCTCCTCCAGCGCCCGCACGCTCGACTCCCTGCCCACCACAAACGGCGTCATCATGTGCGGGAAGATCACCACATCCCGCACCGGCATCATCGGCATCCGCTTTGTCTCGGACCGTTCTTTCGCCATGCTTTAGTTTTCCCTACCCTTCGATCCGGCCCCGGTTCGCCCCTGGCTGCTGCATCCAACCCAAGCCTTCTGCTGATTGGCTTGGCCGCTCGGCCCCGCTGGCTCCCCTTCCCACAGGCCCGCCTTCCGTTCGGCCGATGCGGGAATTTGCCTCTCTCACTGCCCGAAAGTAAGCGTACCGCCAGCCGCCCCAGATCGGCCCGCGAATCAGCCCGCTTTTTCCAGCAAGGCGAGGTTGATCTTCTGCGTCATGACTATCTCCTTGGTCACCAAAAACTCCCGGACCTTCCGGTAGCTGGGGAGATAATACATGAGATCGAGCATCAAGTCTTCGAGGATCATGCGAAGGCCCCGGGCGCCGACCTTCCGTTCCAGCGCCAAGGTGGCCACCGCTTCCAGCGCTTCGTCGCTAAACTTTAGTTTAACATTCTCGAACTCAAACAGGCGCTGGTACTGCTTGATGATCGCGTTCTTCGGCTTGGTCAGGATTTGTATCAGCGCTTCCTTGTCCAGGTCGCTCAGAACCGAGACCACCGGCAACCGGCCCACGAACTCCGGAATGAAGCCGAACCGGATCAGGTCGATCGGTTGCACCGCTTCCAGGATTGAGGTGTCGCGCCGGCTGCCGCTCCACTTGGCCCCGTCGGCGTGGTCCTCTTCCTGGCTCAGGAAGCCCATGGTCTTGCGGCCGATCCGCCGCGCCACCACCTTTTCCAGACCCACGAACGCCCCGCCGCAAATGAACAGGATGTTGGTCGTGTCCACCGGCGTGAATTCCTGATGGGGATGCTTGCGCCCGCCCTGCGGCGGCACATTGGCGATCGTCCCCTCCAGGATCTTCAGCAGAGCCTGCTGCACGCCCTCGCCCGACACATCCCGGGTGATGGAAGGATTCTCATCCTTGCGGCCGATCTTGTCGATTTCGTCGATGTAAATGATCCCCTGCTGGCAGCGCTGCACGTCCCAGTCGGCATTCTGCAACAGCCGCAGGATGATGTTCTCCACGTCCTCGCCCACGTAGCCGGCCTCGGTCAGCGTGGTCGCATCCACGATGGCGAACGGCACGTCCAGGATCCGCGCCAGCGTCTGCGCCAGCAAAGTCTTTCCGGTGCCGGTCGGCCCGATCAGCAGGATGTTGGACTTGGCCAGCTCCACATCCGAGGTCCGGTGCCGGTTCATCTGGATGCGCTTGTAGTGGTTGTAGACGGCCACGGCCAGCTTCTTCTTCGTGGCCTCCTGGCCGATCACATACTGATCCAGATACTCTTTCAGCTCCTGCGGCTTGGGCAGCCGGCTGACGGCCGCCTGCGGCCGGTCGTGCCGGTCGTCCTCCAGAATGGAATTGCACACCGCGATGCATTCATCGCAGATGTAGGCGCGCGGGAATTCACTCGGCGACGAGATTAGCTTGGCGACGGCGTCCTGGCTCTTGTGACAAAACGAACAACGCAGAGGTTCATCCGAACCGGGTCGTTTCACAAACTACCCCCTCTTGCGGGGCTGCCTCCGGCCTTCACCATAGGGCGAGAACCCCTTTCATTATCCTCTGGAAGCCCGCCGCGGATCAACGCCCAAGCGCGGGCGCCGCCCGCCGGCTTCAATCTTGCGCCACCTTGCGGGCCTGCTCAAACAAGAAGTTTAGCGTTTTTTCCAGGCGGATCCGCGAGATCACCCGCCCCATGGNCCGCTCCTCCTGCAACCGCTTGCGCACCGCNGCCACGGGCTGCCGTTCCAGCCGCGCCAGCCGCTGCAATTCCCGGTCGAGATCCTCGCTGGTCACCTCGATCGCTTCCCGCTCGGCGATGCGGTCCAAAATCAGAGAGGCCTTCACGTCGCGAATGGCCTGGCCGCGCTGAGATTCTTTGATCGCTTCCCAGTCCAGCCTCAACTTTCGGGGATCCGCGCCCCGCGCCCCCANCGCCTCCAGGTAGCCCCGCACCTGGTTCTCGATTTGCCGGTCTAACAAGGCCTCCGGAACGGGGAAGTCGTGCATGTCCACCAGAGCGTCCACCAGCCGGTTCTTGGCCTCCTGCTGCGCCCGGTATTCCTGCTCCAATTGCATGGACTTGCGCAGCTCTTCCTTCAACTCCTCCAGCGAACCGTAGTCTCCCAGGTCCGCCGCAAAGGCATCGTTCAATTCCGGCAATTCTTTTCTGCGCAGCCCCTTGACCACGGCGCGGAACCGCACCGTCCGCCCGGCAAGCCGCTCGTTGCCGTAATCCTCCGGATACCGCACCTCGAACTCGCGCTCTTCTCCCGGCGAGGCGCCCCGCAGGTTCTCTGAAAACTCCGGCAGCGTGTCCGGGTCCCCGATCTGGACGACCAGCTCTTCCTGCTTGCCGAAATCCAGTTGCCCCGGCAAAGGCTCCAGCGAGAGCACCACGTAGTCGCCGTCGGCGGCTGGCCGCGGCTCCAGGTTCACAAACTCCGCCTTCTGCTCGCGGATCTGCTCCAGCCGCTGCTCCACCTCCTCGCTGGTGACCTTGGGCTCGCGGTACGGGACGGTGATCCCGCGGTACTCCTTCAGCTCGATCTCCGGGGCCACTTCGAACTCGGCCCGGAAAGTCATCGGCTGGCCCGCCGCCACTTGCACATCCCGGATGTTGGGAGAACCCACCACGTTCAGATTGCGGTTCTCCGCCTCCTTCTGGAAATACTTCGGGACCAGGGCCCGGATCAGTTTTTCGCGGATCTCCGCGGCGAAGCGGGTGCGCAGAATCGAGGCCGGCACTTTGCCCGGCCGGAACCCCGGCAGCACGGCGCGGGCGCCAATCTCTTGGAGAATTCGCTGGGTTTCTTGTTCGACCTCTTCGGCCGGAACGGTGACTTCGAGGGTCTGTTTGCAGCTTGTACTCACGATGATGTTAGGTTCCCTCCGACCAGGAGGAAAGATACTTCTCCTGCTCTACGGTCAGCCGGTCGATCTTCACTCCCATCGACTCCAGCTTCATGCTGGCCACGGCCCGGTCAATCTCCAGAGGCACCGGGTATACGTTCTTCTCCAGACCGGCATGCTTCTGCACCAGATACTGCACGGCCAAAGCCTGGTTGGCGAAACTCATGTCCATGACCGAGGCCGGATGGCCTTCGGCGCTGGCCAGATTGATCAGGCGCCCCTCGCCCAGCACGTAGATGCGCCGCCCGTCGCGCAGGGCGAACTCCTCGACGAACTCCCGCACCTGGCGGCGGCTGGAAGCCATGCGGCCCAACGCCTCCAGATCGATCTCCACATTGAAGTGGCCGGCGTTGCATAGGATGGCGCCGTTTTTGAGCCGCTCGAAGTGATCCCGCCCGATGACCGACTTATTGCCGGTCACCGTCACGAACACATCGGCGATCTCCGCCGCGTCCGCCATCGACATGACGCGGTAGCCGTCCATCAGCGCCTCCAGGGCCTTGATCGGATCCACTTCGCAGATGATCACGTTGGCCCCCATGCCGCGCGCCCGCATCGCCACGCCCCGGCCGCACCAGCCGTAGCCCGCCACCGCGACGTTCAGGCCGGCCAGCAGGATATTGGTCGCCCGCAGGATCCCGTCGATCGTGCTCTGCCCGGTGCCGTAGCGGTTGTCGAACAGGTGCTTGGTTTGGGCGTCGTTGACCGCCACGATGGGATAGCGCAGCACGCCCTCTTTGGCCATGGCCTTCAGGCGGATGACGCCGGTGGTGGTCTCTTCGGTGCCGCCGATCACCTCGCCCAGCAGCTCCTGGCGCTTGGTGTGCAGCATGGTGACCAGATCCGCGCCGTCGTCCATCGTCACCTGCGGCTTGTGGCGCAGGGCCGCCTCGATGTGCGCGTAATAAACCTCGTTGTTCTCGCCCTTGATGGCGTAGACCGGGATCCCGTAGTCGCGCACCAGCGTGGCGGCCACGTCGTCCTGGGTCGACAGCGGGTTGGAGGCGCACAGCACCACCTGCGCTCCGCCGTCGCGCAGCGTCACCATGAGATTNGCGGTCTCGGTCGTTACGTGCAGGCAGGCCGAGATGCGCACGCCTGCCAGCGGCTGCGTGGCGATGAACTGCTTGCGGATGGTTTGCAGCACGGGCATGAATTGAAACGCCCACTCGGTGCGGCGTTTGCCCCGCTCCGAAAGAGAGATGTCCCGCACATCATATCCAGATGAAACGTGCATATCAGTTGCCATGAAAAACCCTTCTGCGAGGCGCTCCTAAACCGGCCGGATGGGCGGCGCAAANCCGCCGCTCTAAATTCAACNCCTCGCCGCCGCCGCCACCCCCGCCGCTTGCGCCAGCGCTTCGGCCTTATCGGTGGCCTCCCAAGTGATCGACTCCTCGGTGCGGCCGAAATGCCCGAAGGCGGCCGTCTGCCGGTAAATGGGCCGGCGGAGCTTCAGGTGCTCGATCATGCCTTTGGGCGTGAGCGGGAAATGTTCTCGAATCAACTCCACCAGCCGCTCCTCCGGAATCACGCCCGTGCCGAAAGTGTCCGCCATCACCGAAACCGGATCGGCGACTCCGATGGCGTAAGCGAGCTGAATTTCACAGCGGCGCGCCAGCTTGGCGGCCACCACGTTTTTGGCCACGTAGCGCGCCATATAGCAGGCCGAGCGGTCGACCTTCGTGGGATCCTTGCCGCTGAAGCAGCCCCCGCCGTGGCGCCCCATGCCGCCGTAAGTGTCGACGATGATCTTCCGTCCCGTCAGCCCGGTGTCCCCGTGCGGGCCGCCCACGACAAAGCGTCCGGTGGGGTTGACATGCCACCGCATATTGCGGTCCACCATATCGGGCGGCAGCACCGCATCGATGACGTGCTGCTTGATTTCGGCGCGCAACTGCTCGGTGGAGACCGCGTCGCTGTGCTGGCTGGAGACTACGACGGNGTCGATGCGCGCCGGGCGCCCATTCTCATACGCCACGCTCACCTGCGATTTGCCGTCGGGACGCAGATATTTCAGGATGCCGGCGCGGCGCACTTCGCTGAGCCTCCGCACGAGCTTGTGCGCCAGCATGATGGGCAGCGGCATCAGCTCCGGCGTTTCGTCGCAGGCATAGCCGAACATCATGCCCTGGTCGCCGGCCCCGCCCGTGTCCACGCCCATGGCGATGTCCGGCGACTGGCTCTGGAGCGCGCTGATCACTCCGCAGGTCTCCGCGTCGAAGCCGTAGGAAGCATCGGTATAGCCGATCTCCCGGATGACCTGCCGCGCCACTTTGGGCACGTCGACATAAGTCTTGGTGGTGATCTCGCCCGCCACCACGCACAGCCCCGTGGTCACCAGCACTTCGCAGGCCACGCGGCCCATCGGATCTTCGGCCAGCACGGCGTCCAGCACGGCNTCCGAAATCTGGTCCGCCATCTTATCGGGATGACCCTCGGTCACCGACTCCGAGGTAAAAAGTTGCTTGTGCAGAAGCACCTGAGTTGACCTCCTCCAGCAGCCGCTCCTTGCGGCCGGGCGGGCATTTTGCCTGCCCGCGGGATCTCGCATGCGGGAACAACACCCTATCCCAGATGCCGCCGTTTCGGGGAGACGACCGAAACGACAAGTGTATCGGAGCNGCCGCCNNCCGTCAATCGCGCCCGCCCAAGCCTGTTACATCTCCATTGCCTCAGGGCAGCTCCAAAACCCGCCAATTCCCCTGTTCCTAACTACGACGATGGAGCCTCGTCGGCCCTGGGATCGCCGGGCGTGGTCGCGTCCAAAGACGATTCCCCACCGGTGACCGCAGCCGGGTCCGTTTGGGGCGGTCCGCCACTGGCGGGCGCGAGAGCCTCGGCTTCCAGAACCTGCTCCAGCCCCGCTT
>JGI24721J44947_10001225_pt1 | contig 36196 bp, 37 predicted proteins | sample YelNatPaOPGAMG01_FD_44947 | JGI IMG/M metagenome (IMG submission 44947) | reverse complement strand
TATTAGCTGGATGGAAGGTGAGCGATGGTCTTGGAAATTCGTTTACAATAGCTCCAAAAGGCTCTTTTACAGTAAAACAAGTGTCTACAGTAGAAGCAATTTGGAAAAAATACTTCTTCGTAAAGTACAACGATATATTTAACAACACTGCAGTGTGGAAAGAAGCAAACTCATACGTAACATTTTCAACAAAATCTGAAGTCTACGTAACTCAAGATACGCGATACAAATTTGTTAAGTTTGTAGTTAATAGTACTTCTCAGGATATACTTCAAAATCCATACACATGTGTTCTTTCTTCTCCAATCTATGTGGAAGGTATATATAAAGAAGAGTTCAAGGTATCTATTATGTCAATATTTGGCACCGTAAGTGGTTCATCGAGTGGATGGTATGAAGATGGTTCGTTAGTTAATTGTTCTATCTTCCCAACCATGATTAATGCTTCAAAAGAAGAGCGGTTCAGATTCATAAAATGGTCTGTCGATATTCCTACATATGTTCATTCACCTCTTCAAATAAATGCAACTTGGATTAAAGAAGTATTCATTCAAGTTAGTAAGTACGATAACAGTAGCTATATAGTATACGGTTGGTACTCCGTAGGTTCGGTTTTAAACTTTGAGACAGCTAACGTACTAGACTTTGGAAACAATACAAGATCTGTTTTTGTAAAGTGGAGCGATGGAGAAACTAAGAATTCACGATATCTAATTGTTTCGCAACCGATGCATGTATATGAGGTTAGATCTGTTGACTACCTTCTTACTTTTGAACCGTTTTATCCTGTGTTTAAAGTTTGTAACAACACGTTGTCTAGTAGTGCAGCAGTGGATAAGGAAAGATACTGCAGTTGAAGTTTCAGTAAGTTCTAATGTTTATGAAGTTACAAAAGGAAAAAGGTATAGGTTCTTATACTACGAGAATCCTGCTTCTAATTCTTCCTCAGTTTTATTTGTAATGAGTAAGCCAATCACTGTAAGATCTCTTTGGCTTACAGAATATTATATTAACTTTACTTCTTCATTCTCATTTTCAAAGGATTCTGGTTGGTACCCGGAAGGGTCAAAAGTTTATCCATCTGTTGAAAGCAAAACAATTGAAAAAGGAAACATAAGATGGGTCTTTGTAGGCTGGAGTGTTCAAGTTCCAATAGTTGTTAATTCCCCAAAGGAGGTTTCTGCTCTTTGGAGGAAACAAGTTTATGTAGAAGTAACCTCAGAGTATTCAGTTGTTGAAGGCTCTGGTTGGTATAATGAAAGTAGTTTGGTTAAGTTAACTACGGATAAAACAAAAGTTACCTTAAGAAATGGCACTACACTTGTCTTCTTTGGCTGGTTAGTCAATAACTCTTTTGTAACTCAAAAAAATGAAATTCTAGTTAGTGGTCCTACAACAATAAAAGCAGTATGGGAGGTAGTTGTAGAGAATCAAAATTCCAACAAAAACACTAGTAGCACCTATAAAAGTAGTCGTCATGAAACTAACTCAAGTTTAGACCAAAACAAAGATGAAACAACACAAGAAAATAAGGCTAACTCATTAAAACTTTACAAAGTTGTTGTTCTTTCGAATTTTTCAGAACCAATGGGCTCAGGAAATTACGCCGAAGGCGAAATTGCTAAAGTCTATTTATCTAACTATACTGTCTACATTGGTAATTCCATTAGGTACGTTTTTAGTCGTTGGGATTTCATGGAAAGTGGATTTTCTACAGAAAATAAATCTCTTTTGATAAATGTAAACTCGAATTTAACTGTTGTCGCACTTTGGAAGAAGCAAGTCTTTATAAACGGCACTTGGTACGATGAAGATAAGTTTGTTTCGCTTCGCGCATCTGCATTTAAGGATATAACTAACTTTACAAGGAAAAGATTTGTCTTCTGGTTGCTGAAGAATGGAAGCAAGCTTATTTCGAACGAAATCTTGCTTAAAGCAAGTGATGCTTTAGAAGCGAAAAACATCTATGTTGCTGAAAGCGCGCTTCTTTTTGAGCTGCATGGCTCCGACTTAAAGAAGGTTAGTATTTCATTAAGTCTCAGTAACAGTTCTAAGGTTACTTTAGAAGTTTACAACGGTACCAAACTTTGGTTCAGTAACGATACTATACTTACTTTACAACTTTTTAATGATTCGCTTAACAAAGTAGCAATAAACGGAACAAAAGTAGATGAACTTAAGTTAAATATGGCTCAGCCAAAGTTAGTTGTATTCTCTACACTAATGGCTTCAAAGAATGATACTTCTAACTTCAAACAGAACGCAACTCCATCACAAAACATCGTTGCTCAAGTTGTATTAATTTCTTCTGTTGCTCTCAACCTATACTTTATCTTTTCTAGATTTCTTCTGCCATTTTATCAAAAAATTCCACTAAAACAAAAAGTACATGAAAAATTGCTCACAAGAGCTATAAAAAAGAAATATTAATCCTTTTATAGCAAGTTTCTTATTAGTTCTTTTTCTGTTACTATTCCAACTGCCTTGTTGTCTTTCATAACAACTACTCTTCTTATTCCCTTCTCTTTCATTAAGGTTATTGCTTTTATAATAGAGGCATCTGGATCTACGGTTATCAACGGTTTACTCATTATCTCCCCACAACGAGTTTTATTAGGGTCTCTTCCTTCATAAATTATCCTTTTTATCAGGTCTCTCTCAGTTATTATTCCTTCCGTTTTTCCACCCACGTTTACTAAAACTGCGCCTATCTCGTGATTTATCATCTTAGAAACAGCCTCTGAAATTGGGTCCGTTGAGAGAACACTAATAACAGGATAAGACATTACCTCTTTAACTTTCTTTTCCAAAATACCCCACCTCTATTTCTTTTTACAAATATTTATTTAGTAAGATCTATTAATAACTTTTTACTATTTTTTTATCTATAAAATACTCTACGTCCTTAAACTATGGTAAGCCTAAACCCTTATAAACATTGAGTCTCAAAGTTAGACAAGCGAACCGGCATGCAAGCCTGCTTTACAACACACAATGAGAAATTCTTAAGGCTACTAGCTGGGCTTGTTTTTATGGTTTTTGTAGTTTTTGTTTTGGATTTTTTTAAGGTTGCATTTGCAGAACCACAATTTTTCCTTCGCCAAGTTTATAGCCAAAATTTTGATTCTAGCTTAGAAGAATTTAAGACGTACCCTTCAAATTCAAGTTCAATAACTTTAGTTTCCTCTTCATCACCACAAGGAGGAAAAGCTGTTCTTATCAATGGTTCTTCTTTAGTTTCTACTTATATCTACTACGCTAACTCTTCATACAGGTCAACAGTTTCGCTCTCATTTTTTATGAATGTTGTTTCTCAGCTCGATCCTCAAAAAAATTTTGCGTTTTTAAACTTCAACTACTGCGGAACTAATTTAACGCTGTTTGTAAACTCATCTGGATATCTTTCTGCAAATAGTTCGAAGCTTACTAAATCAATTAATTCTGACTTTAAGATTACAAAAGAAACTTGGTACTACGTGAACATTACCTACTTCATAAACGATAGTTCATTAGCTCTAATGATGCGAAACTCCTCTTCAATTTACAAAATATTTAAGATTCCTTTCAGTATTAACAGTTATGGGCCGCCTATTCTTGTTTTTTCAATTGGTATTCTAGATCCAATAAAAGGCTCTAGAGGTTTATTGTTAGTTGATAGCTTTAATTTTTCTGTTTCTCCAATTCTAAACATCGATCCACCAATAGCACTTCCTGGCGAAACGTTGCGTGTCAAGGGAGATTATTTCAATGGGTTCGACACTGTAAATATTTCAATATCGTTGAACAGTAAAGAAACACTACTTATATATCCTGTTCAGGCATTCTCAAATGGTAGTTTTCTATTCTCAGTTAAGTTACCTTCAGAAATAGAAAACGGTTTATACAGAGTAGTTGCTTCTCAAAGGTCGATGAGAGGCGCAGTAGTGTTTCACTTAGGTGTGATAAAGCCACAACCTATTTTAAATAAAACAGTTCCTTTCTCTTTTTGTGGGTACAACTTTAAGCCTAATTCGAGTGTTATTTTGTCATTATTTTCTGTAACTCCAAGAAGTTACGTCTTAACATTTGGTCGCTTTATGTCCAATAGTAGCGGTACAATAGTTTTTTCCAATATTGTAATTCCGGCTTACCTAAAGTCTGGAAATTACTTTCTATCTATTTCTTCCGATGGTACTTTTGATTATAATTATCACAATTTCACAAAAGACTTTCAAGTTGCGGTCTACTCTGCCCCTTTAAACGTGTCCATAAGTATGGATAAAAAAGAATACCTTAGATCTCAACTAGTCTTAATTTATGTTTTTGCAAAGTACATCAATGGAACCTCTGTATCTCCTTTTTCTAGGGTGTATGTTGAGGTAATGGGCCCACAAATACCTATAGTTGTAAAAACTCAAATGAACTATCTAAGTTCGATAGATGGTTGGGTCTACTCGTTTAAGTTGCCTCTAGGCTCGCCTCTGGGAAAGAACAATGTTACAGTAACAGTAGATGATCTCTATGGTAACATTGGGGTAAACAAAACGTTCTTTCTCGTAAAGCCTGGATTGATACAAGTGTCTTCTTCTAACCTTTCTTCTTTCTACGACAGACCTAACTTAGTGAAAGTTTTCTTTATGCTATCTTATCCTGATGGTTCGCCTGTTAGTAACGGAACTTACTCTATGCTAATTTCAAATTCTGTTTACACGAAGAAATATCTTCTATATTACTATTCAAACTATACGTATTGGTTTGGAGAATTTAAGCTAGATCCTTCTGACCCTACAGGAAAATGGAATCTTTCTCTGGTTGGTCAAGATCTTCAAGGCAATTTTCTAAGTGAAACCTTTAGTTTTATTGTAAGGCCTTCGGCACTTAGCATAGTACTCTCATCGCCTATAAATTCGTCTTACTACAGAACAGAAGAAGTTTTAATTTCAGCACTTGTTAAGTATACTTCTACTAGTGAGCTATTGACGCGAGGGACCGGCATAGTTTCCTTAAGAAACACGAACTTATCTTACACCTATACTTTAACCTACAACTCTAGCTTTTGGGTATGTTCATTTAAGATCCCAGTCGATATAAAAGCTGGTAGCTACAATCTAACAATTTTTGTAACTGATGAATATTCAAACAATGGTAGTATAACTAAATCAATAGAAATTAATAATGCCCCTTTAAGAATCGAAGTGAACTTAAGTAAAAGAAGTATACAAGTTGGTTTTGATACTGTTAAGATTACAGCTAAAGTTCAGTATCCTGACGGTTCAGCGTTCTCAGATAAGGATGGAAATCTATCAATTGTTGTAGTTATGGGTACAGCTACCAAGAAACTTCAAACATACTATACTGGTCAAACTTGGGTTTCATACTTACAAACAAGCCTCTTTGATCCATCTGGTGAGTACCTAATAGACATTAAAGCCGAAGATAAGTTTGGTAACTATGGTTCATACGCAACCTCCATAGATGCTTCTCAATTACTAGTAGCCTTATCTTTAGGATTGATTGTTGTAGCCTTTGCCGTGGTCGTAGCTGTATTCTGGAGGTACACTTCTTCAAGAAAGAGGCCTTCTTCTAAAAAAGAATCCAGTTTCGAATTGTTCTGCTAAATCATAAGGACAAGAAGTAGTGCTTGCTGAATGAACACTGCAAGTACCGCCTTTATCCAACTAGTTTCATGAGCCTCTTTTATAAGTATTATTAGTAGTATTGCCTGCCAAATTCTTGTTATATTTGGCAGTACAACTTCTAAGACTGAACTTAATGTTTTTGGTGTATTCTTTGCTAGTCCTTCGCTGAAGTACTTCATAACGGATACCGGGTCTGCTCTTGTCTCATTGAAGAAAATAAACCTACTTTCATTTAGCCATAGCACAAAAGTAGTATTGTTTCTTATAGTGTATTGTTCATACTTCGTTCCATTTTTCCAAACTAAAGCATTGGCGCTTCCGTTGAAGAAAAGAATTTCTGTTCTATTTGGTGACACTATGCTAGTGCCATTACTCCATAAAATCTTTGACCCGTTTGCTTTGCTCATATCTAAATAGTTCGTTAAGACAGTGTGAGTTCCATTGGGCAAGATTATTTTTGAATCACCTAATAAGATCAACTTGTAGTTGCTTGGCCATAAAATTTTTATTCCATTTGGCCACACGATAAATGATTCATTGTTATGTACCTCGTAGTTAATATTAACTGGTGGAACTGAAATCATTAGGACTAGCCACACGAGCCCAAGAATTACAAATATTATGCTAGCATACGAAATGCCTGAAATAACTGATTTATACTCTGTTGAGCCAAAGAGTATTTTAGATATCAAAACTAAAATTATAATTCCTATTAGGATAGATATCATATAAAACATTAGGTTTGTGCTCCAGTAAATTTTTTGTGCATCACTTCTTAGATCATTTAATGTTAAGGTTTTGTTTACGTTTGGTACGTACAAAGTTAAGTTTCCAGGTCCGTTCATCTTGCTCATTACTACAATTGGCTGAAGAAAAGAAAAAAGCGCCAGTATTACAAACATAAGTGGAACTATAAACCAATCTGGGTCCTTAGCAATAAGCCTCATCGCTAACATTGGATTAGAAATTGTTAGTACCATCCTCCTAAGCGTCTTTATTGGTGCTGGGATTTGTGCTTCTTTTTCTAGCTCGTTCTCAATCGAACTAGAGCCTTTTTGTGATTCGCTCATTATCTCTTCTACTGGCCATAATAAGGTGTTTATTTACTTTTCCTTACCACTCTAAATCAAAGTTAAACAATCTTAAAGCGTTTTGAGTTGTTTTTTCTGCTACTTCTTCAAGCGAAACTTCTTTAATCTTAGATATTTCCTGTGCAGATATTATTACATTCTTTGGTTCATTTCTTGTTTTTGGATCTGGAGATAGTACCGGAGCATCAGACTCAAGAAGTAAGTTCTCCAGTTTTACCGCCTTTACTAATTTTCTCTTTTGTTGCGACCTCACTATTGAGGGAGGAATACTAAAAAAATAGCCATATTTTATGGCTTGAGTTGCAAATGAGGCTTTTCCATCAAAGGCATGCAGTATTACCTTCTTAACTTCCATTTCTTTCATGATCTCAATAGCATACTTTCCGGCACTTCTAGAATGAACTATTATTGGTAGGTCGAGTTCCTTTGAAAGCTTTGCAAATCCCTTTAAGAACAACTTCATAACTTCTCTTTCTTTATCTTCTTTTCCATAAAAGTAGTCTAAGCCAACTTCTCCAATAGCAACGATTTTCTTAGAATTTGATACAATAAATTCTCTTATCTTTTCAAAACTTTCATTGCATGTTAGTAAATTCGTTGGATGAACTCCTACTGCTGCAAAAACAATACCTTTATACTTTTCAGAAAGCCTAATAACTTCTACTGCATCCTTTAAGTTCTCGGAGTTACTTACTATAGCTACAACACCTATGTCGGTAGCTCTTTTAACAACTAAATCTCTGTCTTCCTCAAAAGAAGGGTCTGAAAGGTGGCAATGCACGTCTGTTAGTCTGGTCTTTTCCATCTTTCTTTAAACTTCCCTACTTTTTGTACCCGATTTTTCTTAAGAACTCATACCTCTCTTTCTTTTCTTTCTCTCCTTCTATGCCCTTGCTTGCCAGTCCATCTATTACTCCAATTATTCCTCTTCCTCCTTCATGTTCGGCAACTAAAACCTTTACAGGATTACCAGTAGCGCAATAAATGCTTACGACTTCTTCTACAGCCTTTATTCTGTTTAGCACATTTATTGGGTAAGCGTCCTTAAGCACGATTACGAAGCTATGTCCTGCTGCGATTTTATAGGCTATTTCTGCTGCTCTTCTTTCTAATTCTTCATCGTTTCCTTCATGTCTAACGAGGGCAGGTCCGCTAGACTCGCAAAATCCAATTCCAAATTTTATTCTAGTTGAAGATGTGATGAGCGCTTCGTAAAGGTCTTCGACTGTCTTGATGAAGTGTGCTTGACCTATGATTACTTGTTCTCCTTCGAGCAGAGAAACTTCAACTACTTTTATACCTGGTTGATGAGCCATAACAGGACTTTCTAATACCCAAAAATTATTTAAGATTTTTTGTAGCATATGATACTTTATTTTATAAATTAAGGAAAGTTTTATTAATATAAAATTCGTAGCAAAATTGCTCTGATAAGATGAAAAACAACTTAAGCCAGAAAATTGCTCATGTAACATCGATAATATTGTCTAACCCTATAGTAGACAGTATTTTTGCTTTTATAATAGCATTAAACGAATCTTTCGTAAAGAACGGAAGTTATGATGTAAAAATAGCGTTAGTGTCTACGTTCTTGCTTGGTATTGCTCCTTACTCTGGAGCTTTTGTAATGTACTTAAGAAACAAAAGCGACATCTTTGTGAGTGAGCGAGAGAAAAGACCTATCCTCATGATTGCTGGTATGATACCTCTGTTTTTAAGTGCGTTTTACTTCTACTACATAGGCTATATGTGGCTCTCTGCTCTTGCAACAATCTTCTTTTTAGAATCTCTCGTTTACTTCCTAATAACTTTAAGGTGGAAAATAAGTTTACACGTTTCTGGATTAAGTATACCCCTAACTACTATGAGTACTATGATCATAAAGTGGAGTACTGTTGCAATAAGTGGTACTCTCGCATTCTTAAACTTTATTCTAACGTTTGTTGGTTTCATTATGTTACCAGTTTTAATGTGGGCTAGAGTTAAAGTTGGTGCTCACACATGGTCACAAGTTATAGTTAGCGCAGTCCTTTCCATCCTAATGACGTACTATGGCTTAACAATTTTTGGTGTTCAATAAAAATTAAATTTACAAAGTTCGATAATAAAGCTTAGAGTTTCAGCTCCGAGACGAATTGTCGTTGGCACTCTCCGCGGCTGAAGTCGGGAGGTTTGCTTCTAGTGCAACATGAATTAATTAACCCTATAACTTTTAAATACTGTTTCCATCGATAAGGTGCTCAAAATGAGTAAAGCTTCCTTGGGTGATTTAAAGTATCTTCAGATAGCTTTAGACTTCATAAACTTAAATTCTGCTTTAGAACTTACGAGAAAGATTCCAAAGGAAAAGGACATAATCTTTGAAGTAGGAACACCTCTTATCAAGTCTGAGGGCGTTCGAGCTATAAGTGCAATTAAGAATGAAGTAAAAGAAAACATTGTTATAGCTGACTTAAAGACTCTCGATGTTGGAGAAATTGAAGTTGAAATCGCAAAACTTGGAAAGGCAGACGGAGCAGTAGTTTCAGCGCTGGCTCCAAAGAAGACATCGAGAAATTTTTAGCAGCGTGTAAAAAGGCTGACATGATTGCCGTTGTTGATCTAATTGGATACACTGGAGACTTAAATAAGCTTAAAGAATTTAGCGAAAGCATAGACGTACTACTTTTCCATTCTGGAATTGACGAAGGAAGTGACATAGACTATGCAGTAAAGAGAGCAAGAGAGATAAAAGAAATGTTTCCTGAAATTGCATTAGCTATGGCTGGAGGTTTAACTTCAAAAGAAATTTTGTTACTATTGAACTACAGTGTAGATATTTTTGTAGTTGGGCGATACATAACAAAAGCACAAGACCCGGCAGAAAAAACACTTGAAATTCTAAACATAATCAGAAAACAGAAATGAAACTTGGTTTGTTTAGTGAATCATACTATCCATCAGTTGATGGGGTATCAAAATTTATTCAAGATTTCAAAGAAGTTCTTACGTTAGATGGTTTCGAGGTTTATGTTTATACTTCCATCCCAGGCCCAAAAGAAGATAGAGTTAAAAGAATCTCTTCTTTACCTTTTCCACTTTACGAACAGTACTGGCTATCTTACTTCTGGATTGACAAGTTCATAGAACATGCAAAAAAAGACAAGATAGATGTCGTTCACATTCAAACACCATTTTTCTCAGGCATTGGTGGAATTGCTTATGCACGTAACAATGGAATACCAATAGTTGGGACATTTCATAGCAACTTAAGAGATATGGCTTCTGCAATTGGTAACTCCCCAGCAGTTGTTGCAGTTGCTGAAGTTGTAAATGAATACTCCGCTCTTGTTTACAACAACTGTGACATAGTAACAGTTCCAACACGTTCGATGCTTGAATTTATGCGGAACTCAGGTCTAAAAACAAAAACAGAAATTATACCACCTGGATTAAATCTAAAAAAGTACGAAAACTTCAAAACTAACATTAACTTGAGAGAATACTTAAAAATACCAGAAGAAGCAAAAATAATACTTTACTTAGGAAGAATAACTATAGATAAGGGTGTCTACTTGCTACTTAATTCGTTCGAAAAAGTAAGACGTAGAGTGAAGGACGTTTACCTTATTTATGCAGGTACTGGCCCAGAAATAAAAAGGCTAAGATTTGAGGTAATCAAAAGGAACCTTAGCGAGGTAGTAAGAGTCCTAGGCTATGTGTCGGAAGATCTGAAAGCTTCTTTATTAAAAGAAGCGTATTTACAAGTCTTGCCGTCCAGAGGAGACACTTTTGGATTAGTTCTAGCTGAAGGTATGGCTTTTGGAAAAGTCGTAATAGCTTCGAATAAAGGCGGAATGAAAGATTGGGTAAAGGACGGAGAAACTGGGTTAATTTTTAACATGGATGAGGAAAATGGACTAGAAGAAAAGATAGAGTATGCCTTAATGGAAGACCTAACTCAAATGGGAGAAAATGCGAAGAAATGGGTTTTACAAAATTTAGATATTAAAGTTATTACGAAAAAGTTTGAAGAAATATACGAAAGGCTGAAAGTTACATAAACTGTTTTTCTAATTCAATCCAACTCTTCAATATTTTTCTATTTAGTTATAGTTCTCTTTTACTTCTCGCTTCTCACAATCTAATCAAGAAAATCGTTACTCTCTAGAGTCTTTCAACTTAGTTTACAGACTGGAAATTACTTCACATACAAATAAAGGTTTAGTCAATGAATCAAGAATTCTCTCGCTTAAGTAAGTGTCAATCTTCCGGTATTCTGTGTAGTAACATTCCTTCAACGGTTATTGGTTTTAGCCTTTGTGCTAAAGATATCGCCTCAGTTAACTTATATGCATGTTCAGAAAAAATCTCAAGAAGCTTATCTCCCTTTCTTGTGGAGTATCCTCTTTTTGCATACAATAGTACTCCCGCTCCTTTGTCTGTTGGTGCTCCTGCAGTCCTTGCAATCTCTTTTATAGCGTAGTTGCTTACTTCTACCACGTAGCCATCTGCAGGAGAAGTTATTGAAGCTCTATGCTCTCCCAGTTTTATATCTTCAGGCTTTATATTTGGATCTCCACCTTGGGCTTCAATTATTTCATGCATTTTCTGTAAAGCTTTTCCTGAAGAAAGAAGAGACATTGCCAAATCTTTTCCTTGGCCTCTTGCTGCTAAACCTGAAGCTTCAAGAAGTAGACCTGCTAAAGCAGTAGCTTTTTCTCTTAGGCTTGTTGGACCCCTTCCCTCCAATGCTTCAAGCGCTTCTCTTGCTTCTAAGGCTGGGCCAACTGCATGACCAACAGGTTGATCTCCATACGTTACTCCACAAACAGTATGGATTCCTAGTCGCCTACCGAGTTCTATGAACTTTGAAGCCAACTCTCTTGCTTCTTCTTCGTTTGAAAGTTTCGTTCCCTTTCCAACAGGTAAATCAACTACGAGGTAGTTAACACCAACAGCCAACTTTTTTGACATAACGCTTGCTAGAAGCTGACTTATGGGATCAATTGACAATGGATGTTCTACTCTGCTTATAAACAAGTCGTCTGCTGGCGAAAGACCAAGCTTACCTCCCCAAACTATTGCTCCTCCAACCTTTAAGGCAACTTCTTTAAATTCTTGTGGAGATAGCTCTACAGGTGCTAAGACTTCCATTGTATCTGCTGTTCCACTTGGGCTAGTTATGGATCTACTTGAAGTTTTGGGGATAAGTAAACCTGCCGCAGCAACGATGGGCACTATGAGCAAAGAAACCTTGTTTCCCGGTACTCCACCAATCGAATGTTTTTCATAAACAGTTCGGTCGAAACTTATTTTTTCTCCTAGATCTGCCATAGCCCTAGTTAAGTTTTCTATGTCTTCGATTTCCATTTTTCGATACATTTGCGCAACTATAAAACTTGTAAGTTCTACATCACTTAGTCTGCCTAAGATAGTATCTTTTACTATCTCATAGTAATGTTCCTTGCTTAATTTCTCACCTGACAAGAAATTCCTTATTGCTATTGCAGACAATGACATAGACTCATAGCTCACTGAAACAGTTTCTCCTTCCTTTATTTTTAGTTCGTCAGCTAAAGCAGGATCAACAATTATTTCATCGTTTGGTACTAGAGAATTAAAAACAAACACTATACTTACTGCGAATTTTTCCCCTTTGATTACTTTTATTCTTGAACCATTGTCAACTCCTAATCTTCTTGCATTCTCGTAACTAATGCCAGCGCTAATGAACGTTGGGGAAAGCTTCTTTATAGTTGTTTTTAAATTCAACAAACTACCTATGACTAGACCTGAAGTTATATTTAAGTTTTAGGTTATACTTAGCTTTCTTCTTCATCGTTATGCTCATGTTCAGGTTCAGCGTAGTTTACTTGCTCGGCTTCCATCTCAGTTTGTCTTAAGACTTGTTGCAATCGCTCAGAGGGCTGAGAAATCAAGCCAACTGAGTAGTACAAGAACTCTACGAACAATGGCTCTGGAATTAGCCCAACAACAGCATTTACTTCGTTTACAATTGTTCTAGGGACTCCCATCACACTGTACTTCTGAGAAAGACGAGGAAATTCTATAGCCTCAACCATGTCGCTTTTTATTAGTGGGTTCACCATTGCAAACTGATGAGCCATCAAAACCATTCTTGGACAATAGGGACATGTTGGAGTAACAAAAACTTGAATATGCGTTTCTTTGTCTATCTTTTTTATCTTTTCTACCGTTCTTGGGTTCAAATTTGGATCTCTCCGAGATACGTTAATTATATCTTCTATATACGTTGCGAACTCATGCCCAGATGGAACTCCAAAGAACCTTATTTTGTAGTATACATCGCTACCTACTATAATCGTTGCTGGTACTTTGTCAACGTCATAAGCAGCAGCTTTATCTTTGTTTTCATCAATTTTGTATAAATAAAGCGAAATCCTATCATCTAACTCAGACACTTCTTTAGCAATCATTACCGTTTCCTTACAGTATCTGCATCCAACTTCCTTTATGAAAACTACTATTCTTACGGGCTTGTCCATTTCTTCTTTAAACCTCTGTTTTAAGTATTCTGCGTCTTCCTTGCTAAGCAACCTTTCTTCAGACATTATTCTTCTTCCGTCAGTCAAATGTTATCCTGTATTTAAGTATAATCCTGTTATTAGTTTTTTATACTTTGATAACTAAAGTAAAGCTTTAGGATTTTCTAAAGGCTTAAAAGTCATAAAAGAAAAAGTTTGTAAGTGTAAAATAAATGAAAAGCTTTAAAATCACAAAGAAAAGGGAGAAGCAAAATGTACAAGGAGCGTTTTTTGGTAGCAAGAGATGAAGAAATAAAAAGTGGTTTAACAACAGACGTTTACTTCTTGTTTACTGAGGAGATAATTAAAAAGAAAAAAGACATAGACGTAGTTATGGAATTTTATGCTAGAGGTTTTCCAGACGGTCAAAACTGGGGTGTTGTAAGCGGAGTTTATGAAGTTTTAAAGTTGCTCGAAGGAAAGCCCGTTAATGTTAGGGCCATGGAGGAGGGAACCGTTTTTCTTTCTGATCCTCGAACTGTAGCATACGAGCCAGTTCTTCAGGTAGAAGGTCGTTACTCTGAATTTGCAAGGTTTGAAAATCCTGTCCTTGGTTTCTTGTGTAGTATGAGTGGGGTCGCAACAAGAGCCGCAAGGTTGAGGATGATTGCAGACGATAAACTTTTGCTAAGTTTTGGCTCTAGAAGAGCACATCCTGCAATCGCACCTGCGATAGAGTGGAGTGCTTTCATCGGAGGCGCAGATGCTGTTTCTAACGTTATAGGAGCTAAATTTATTGAGCAAAAACCTGCTGGTACGATGCCGCATTCTTTGATTTTAATCCTAGGCGATCAAAGAGAAGCTTGGAAAGCTTTTGATGAAATAGTAGACAAGACAGTACCTAGAATTGCACTAGTAGATACACTCTATGATGAAAAAACGGAAGCAATAATGGCAGCTGAAACCCTCGGTAGAAAACTGTACGGCATAAGGATGGATACTCCTGGTTCTAGAAAAGGGAATTGGAGAAGAATAATCGATGAAGTAAAATGGGAGCTAGCAGTAAGAGGGAGAAGTGATATAAAGATAATAGTCTCTGGAAATGTAGATGACAACGTAGTAAATAACTTAAAAGATATTGTTGATGGATTTGGAGTTGGTACTTACATAAGCAACGCTCCCTCTATAGATTTTAGTGGAAAAGTTGTTGAGTTAATTTACCCAAATGGAGAAAGAGTTCCTAGAGCTAAGAGAGGGGACATTTCTGGAAAAAAGCAAGTCTACAGAAATTGGGAAACGTTTGAAGACGTTATACAGTTAGATCGGTCTAAACCTTTAGAAAACTACGAACCGCTATTGAAAGATGTTATGGAAAAGGGAAAAATATTAAAAGCATTTCTTTCTCCAAAAGAAATAAGAGAAAAAACCCTGAAGCAATTAAGCCTCTTGAAGAACGCACATCCTAAAGTTACTTGGAGAATCTAAGCTTTTCCTTCAAGAGCCAGGAGTTTTAGACTCCTTTATTAAATCAACTTTAAGAAATCAAAAACTTAATTAATTTCTAAACAAAATGTTAAATCCTTCTTCCTTAAGTTAAAGCCATAGCGAATGGCAGCAAGAAGATTCCTTCCATTTGATGAAAAAGTGATTCATGAAAGTAGCGCATCTTATATTGGAGGCCATTCTAGGTGGTCTTCCAAGCTAGATGGCTTTCTTGTTTTAACAAATAAAAGGTTGTACTTTGAAGTTGTAGTTGGAGGTATATTTGATAAGAGGCCCGAACTCTTTTTTGAAGTTCCTTTAACTCAAATTTCAGAAATAAAAGTTGGAAAATACTCATCTTTAAGTAAGCCCGTACTAACTGTTGTCTACAAATCTTCTTCTGGAAATACTGAGCAACCTTCGTTTCAAGTAGAAGACCCTGAAAATTGGAAATCTGCCTTTTCATCGGTGAAAGTTGGTTCTCCCTTCTAGTGGGAAGTATCGCCATAGAGGTGCTGTCGAGCTACGTCATTTTTTGAGAATTTTAAGAAATGTTTAAATAGTAACTTCTCAAAACTTTTTTGTAGAGTGAGATGCAATGTTTTCTAATCAAGCAAACGATACTACTGGAGCAATTTACTGGGTAATTTACATAATAGCAATTATCATGAGTTTTGTTGGTATACTGATTTCAAGCAAGATACGCCACGACAGAGAAGTTGAAAGGTTTAGAAAGAGCATAATCATAGCTTCAAGAGACCCTTCTGCAGTTTGGCCAGGAATGGAACAAGAAGGGCAACAGTAGTTCTTTAACTAACTTCTGTAACATTAGTCAAAAACAAAAATAAATTAAAATTGAACTTCAATTAGAAGCAACTTTTCTTAGTTAAGTCATCCATAAGGAGACTTCTGACTTTAGTCGTGGAGTAGGCTACTTGGCTTAAATAGTTCATAGTCTATTTTATTTTATAGTAGAAAAGCAACTGCTTAAATAATCTAGAGATTCAGCTCTTGGTCTATGAAGCCTCTAAGAGAAGTAGGAATCCTCGGTTTTGGCGGGTACGTCCCTATGTACAGAATAAAAGACGAAGAAATCGCGAATGTTTGGAACGCTCAGACCTCTGGTCTTCCTGTAATAGAGAAAGCTGTTCCTAGCCAAGACGAAGATGTGTTCACTATGAGTTACGAGGCGGCAAAGAACGCAATAGCGCGGGCAAAAATTAGCCCAAACTTAATTCGTGCCGTTTTTGTTGGTACAGAGTCTAAGCCTTATGCTGTAAAACCAACTGGCTCTATGCTCGTAACTTCCTTAGGCCTAGACAACAGATCCTTGGCGGCTGAATATGAATTCGCATGCAAAGCAGGAACTGAGGCCTTTCAGTCTGCAATTGCTTTAGTCGGTAGCGGAATGCTAGAGTATTCGATGGCAATAGGAGCTGACATAGCTCAAGGTAGACCTGGCGATGAGTTAGAGTTTACCTCGGGTGCCGGAGCAGCAGCATTTATTTTTTCTAAAAAGTCCAAAGAAACAGTAGCTTTTCTAGAATACTCAGTTTCATATGTCTCAGATACTCCTGATTTTTGGAGAAGGCAAGGTCAAAAGTATCCACAACATGCGGGCAGGTTTACTGGAGAACCTGCCTACTTCAACCACATAATTTCTTCCGTAAAAACTCTGTTTGAAGAAACTGGTCTTAAGCCTAGTGATTTTAGCTATGCTGTTTTTCACCAGCCAAATACCAAGTTTCCTTTAAGAGTCGGAGAAATCCTAGGTTTCCCGCCTGAAAAAATAAAGCCAGGACTTTTAAGTCCTGTAGTGGGCAACGCATACGCTGGAATAGTACCACTTGGCCTTTCTGCTACTCTTGAAGTTGCTAAGCCAAACGAAAGGATTCTCGTGGCATCTTTTGGATCTGGAGCTGGAAGCGATGCCTTCTCATTCGTTACTCAAGAGGCCCTCGAAGAGAAAAAAAATCTTGCGCCATTAGTTTCTGACTACATAAAAAGAAAGAAATACGTTAGCTACGTAACTTATGCGCTATATAAGGGTAAGATTCCAAGGTGAGAGAAATGAAACCAATTGTAGTTGGAGTTGGAATGACTAAAGTAGGAGAACATTGGGATGAGTCACTAAAAAGTCTTGCAGTTGAAGCATCTTTGGAAGCAATAGATTCCTCTGGCTTAACTCCGGAGGTAATAGTTTTCTCAAATATGATGTCTGGTAGACTACAAGTACAGGATCATCTTGGGACTTTACTGGCGGACGAGCTTGGATTAAGAGGTCTTCCTGCTGTTCGTGTTGAGGCGGCATGCGCTTCTGGTGGCGTAGCTTTTCATGTTGCTTACAACATGATTAAGTCTGGCATTTACAAAGTAGCCCTTGTAGTTGGTGCAGAAAAAATGTCAGATACTTCAACAGAACAAACAACAACTGCTTTAATGACTGCTGAAGATCGCGAGTATACTGGCTTCTACGGAGCGAGTTTCGTTAGTCTAAATGCGTTAGCTCATCGTCTCTACATGGAAAAGTTCAACGTTTCAGAAGAAGAGATGGCTTCATTAGCTGTGCTTTCTCATGAAAATGGAGTTAACAATCCATTTGCAATGTATCGTAGGAAAATTTCAACAAAAGAAGTTTTAGAATCTCCTTATGTAGCTGACCCAATTCATCTCCTTGAAGCTGCTCCTATTTCAGATGGTGCAGCAGCTGTAGTTCTAGCGTCGGAAGAAGTTGCTAAAACTAAATCTTCTGTCGTTAGTGTTGAGGCTTCAACAGTAGCAACTGATGCAATAAGGTACTACGAAAGAGAAGACCTATTAACGTTCGAATCTGCTAAAAAAGCGTTCATGAACGCTGTTTCTGCTTCAAAAATAGAAAAGGATCAAATAGACATTCTGGAACTTCACGATGCATTTACAATTGTTGGCTATCTTACTCTTGAATCTGCTGGTATAGCTGAAAGAGGTAAAGCTGCTAAGCTGGTAGCAAGTAACAAGTTTACACTTTCTGATAAGCCTGCTGTAAATACTATGGGTGGCCTAAAGTCAAGAGGTCATCCAATTGGTGCAACTGGACTCTACCAAATATCTGAACTCTATTTGCAGCTAACGAACAATGCAGGGAAAAATCAAGTAGATAATGCAAAAATTGGGGTTGCGTTTAATGTTGGAGGAGTAGGAACCACAACTTCTGTTAGTGTTTTAAAGAGAAGGTGATACTTATGAGCGAGTCTGTTCCAAGGTATTGGAGAGAAATCAAAATTAGAGAGCGTCTAATTGGCTCTAAGTGTGAAGACTGTGGAAGAATAACATTTCCACCAAGAAAAGTTTGCCCATACTGCAGAAGTAGGAAATTAACTGAAGTAGAACTTCCAAAGAAAGGTAAGCTTCTAAGCTACTCTGTCGTCAGGAAGCCTCCTGCTGAGTTTGAAAAATATGCCCCCTATGTGATTGGCATAATCACTCTTGAAAATGGTGTCAACGTCATATCTCAGCTAACAGATATAGACTTAAAAGACGTAAAAATCGGCATGGAACTCGAAGGTGTTCTGAGAAAGTACAGGGAGGAAGGTGAAGAAGGCTTAATTCACTACGGAATTAAGTTTAGACCGAGAATCAAATAACCTTTACTTCCGTCTATATCTCTAGTCCAAAAGCATCAAGGAAAGCTTTCATTTTTTGGTATTCGTTTAAAAAAGTATAGCCTTTCTCTGTTAGCTGATAGAGTATTTTATTTTCATCTACTACTTCTTCTATTAAACCTCTTCTTAGCAACTCTCCTATCCTCGGCTCCAATCGATCGTAGGACAAATTTGCTTTTTGCATTATCCTAGACTTCCCTATTCTTCCTTCTTCCTTTATCGCGTTTAATATATCTACAATTATGGATAGGTTTGATCTGTATTTCTTGAAGCTCATTTTTCAACTTTCTTTGTTTCACTTAACATAACTATAAAGAGTATTAATCCAAGAAACCTAAAAGAATTTTCTAAAACTAAAGCTACTCCAAACCTCATTCTAATAAAGTAACTCATGTGGCTTAAGCTTAATAAAAAGTAACCTAAGCTCACTATCATCTGACTTCTTTTTCTTGAGTTAATATATCTTATTAGTACAGAAAGTGATAAGTACAGAAGTATGAGCGCGTTTATAAAGTTAATTCCGGTTGAAATCATAAAAAACGGAACAAGTTCAAGACTTTCTTCAATTGATTCATAAGAAGTTTTAAGCTGGTAGTAAAGTAACACCAAGTAGGAAACGAGACTTAGTATACTTTGAAGCATCTCTGAAAACGCATTTACAGGAATTGCTGTTCTCGCAGAGCTTAAAATGGTTTCGACGAGAATAATACTTCTAAGCAAGCTCGAGGTTCCAATTAACAAGAAGGCAACTTCGTAACCCAAAAAGATTTTCTCACCTGAGAGGTTATAGTTTCTTAGTGCTCTTAAAGCCACTACTATTGCAAGTACTCCAGAAGCAAACTCAAAAGTAGGATACAGCATTAGGAAAATGTTCATCCTTGACTTTTCAGTACCTTTTGTAAGAAATTAGCTTTTAAATGCTTTTAATAAAGAGCCAGGGAGGGGATTTGAACCCCTATAGAATGGGTCTGCAGCCCATCGCCTCTCAGTTGACAAAATCACCTGGTTCGGCCACCCTGGCCCATCTAAAGAAGATACTTCAGCTTTAAATAAATTTTCTTTTTTACCCCTAACCCCTTTGAATTTCAAGGGATACAGTTAAATAATGAACCTTTACATTGTTATTACTATGGATGTGCAGTGTGAACGCTTTGTGAAGTATGCTCTACCTGCTATAAGAGCGCTAGTTGCAAAACGCTTGATAGAGGAAAAAAAGATGTCTCAGACAGAAGTTGCTAGTTTTTTAGGTGTTTCTCAAGCTTCAATAAGCCAATATTTAAGTTCGAAAAGGGGTAAAAGATTAGTTAAAGAAATTTCAAGTGTACCTGAGCTGAAAACTGCTATAAACAGACTAGCTGAGATGTTGATAGATAAGAATTGCTCTGAAGAAGAAAAGTCAAAGGCTGTATGTTCTGTTTGTAAACTAGTTGGAGAAAAAGTCTTGTCTAGTGCAAAAATTCTTCCTGCAAAGTCTTAAAAAGAATCCCTTTGTTATAAGCAACTATGAGTTTAGTTTTTAATTTGTATAGAAAAATATTTTTGGTTTTTTGAGCCTAACTTCTTCTAAGAACTTAGATTCTTTATAATCTCCTATTCTCCTTCCTCTCGTAAGCTTTTAAAGTTATTGCTTCTTTACTCTTTTTATTTATTTTTAATCTTAGAGAGAAGTCCACCAACCTCTGTATTGTTCAAGGGTAAGCATAGGCCTTTAAGCCTTAAGTGACATTCTCCTTTTTACCAAAAGTAACATTTTTATTATGCCTTTTACGCTATCTTTCTCGAGGAAGTTGTCTTTTTGTATTCTGACTCATAAACCAAGAAGCCATTTTGTTATAAACGTTTCAAACTCGTTTAGGAAAAAAGGCTATACAGTAAGTGTTGTAGACTTTAAAAACGTTGCGGTAAAAATAGAAAAAGGTAACATGAGCGTTTTTGATAAGAAAAGCAAAGAAGATCTTCTCAAGTTTGACGCTATACTTGCAAGACCTCTAGGAACCATAGATTTAATGCAGTTTGCTTTTTCAATAAATGTTCTTGTTACTTTAAAAGAAAACGGACTGCCTGTCATCAATGACCCAATTTCTTATGTTTATGGCTCAAATAAGTTAACAGAGTACCTTTTATTAACTCGGATGAAACTAAACGTTCCAATTACTCTTTCAGCCATTAATGAAACCAATCCGTTCGAGTACATTAATCAAGATAGATTAATTTTAAAACCTATTTGTGGTTCAAGAGGTTTTGGCGTAGTTGAACTGAAAAGAAGAGAAAAGTTTCATTTAAGCAACAACGAGGTTCCGATATTTCAGAACTTTGTTAGAGGTGGAAACTTTGATATAAGACTGCTAGTCGTAAACAAGAACGTAGTCGGTTCAATGATTAGGTTTTCTGATAGTTCTAAAACGAACATAAGTGCTGGTGGAAAGCCTATAAAGTACGAAGCTCCGGAAGAGATAAAGAAAATGGCAATAAGCGCTTCCATCGTAATTCGTTCAACTATTGCTGGCGTTGACATTGCCATTGACAAAGATGGTACCCCCTATATCCTTGAAGTTAACACTCAACCAGACTTCATCGGTCTACAGTCCGTTTCTGATACTAACATTGCGGATGCTATAGTTGATGGTTTTCTGGAGGTTGTAAGGCTTTGAGTAGCGTTACAGTGGGAATTTTTGGGTATCCCTGGAAGCTTGGGAACGAAAAATGGCCTGAGGAACTAGACTTAGGAGGAAAAAAAGTTCTATCTCATTTACTTGAAAAAATAAGCGAAATAAGCGATGAAATAATCATCGTTGCCTCTTCTCAAAATCAGGCATTGTTAATCAAAAGAATAATGGAGTCTGAAGGTTTCTTAGGAGCAAAAGAGTTCATTTTAGATTCTTCTGGAAACGTTCTAGAAATGACTCTGAAACTAATTCAATCTGCGAATGGTGAAAAATTACTCATTGTGCCCTCTTCTTCTCCATTTGTTCCCACTGAAGTTATAATGCTCCTTCTAGACTTATTGGAAGGAAGGGACGGTGTCTTTCTCAGGGATAAGCTTGGAAACCTATACAAGCGCCTTTTTTCGTTAAGAAGAAGGACGTCTCTGGAGGCCATCACTTTTGAAAAAGAAGTTAACAAAGATCTAAAGGACATTCCCATGAAGTTAAGAAAGACGATGGCAATATCATGGAACGCTGTTTCTTCTTTGGACCCCTTACACCTTTCATATTTTTCAATTGCTACTGAAGAGGACTACTTTTCTGCAAAAAAGTTACTCTCAAGGGTGAGAAAGGAGATTGAGTAAGGTTGTTGGCCCCATAAGTATATTTGGTATAAAGTACGACGGTGCAATAGAGAAAGGTATTAACTTACCCAGGTTAGTCGTAGAAATAGCACGAAAGTCAAATTTTAAAATTACTGATGGCGATATAGTTATACTTACCCATACTGTAGTGGCTAAAGCAGAAGGTCTAGTTTTTAACTTAAACAAGATTAAGCCTTCTCCATTTGCAGAAGCTATTGCAAAAAAACTTGACAAAGACCCAAGAGTAATACAGCTAATACTCAACGAAACAAAAAATATAGTTAGACTTGAAAGAAAAAACCTAATTACGGAAAGCAAAGCCGGAGTTATTTCAGCCAATGCAGGTGTTGACTTGTCAAACGTTGATGGTGGCGATTCTGCAGTTATAGTTCCAAGAAATCCAGATAAGGTTGCAAAAAAATATGCTGAAGAGTTCAAAAAGCTTGGATTTAACGTAGCGGTTATAATCACAGATACCTTGGGAAGACCGTTTAGACTAGGCGATGTTAATTTTGCTATAGGTAGCTATGGAATAACACCACTGAGAGACCTAAGAGGGAAAAAAGACCTCTTCGGAAGAGTTTTAAGAATTAAGAGAATTGCGATAATAGACGAGCTTGCAGCTTCTGCAGAGCTAATAACTGGAAGCTCTAACGAAGGCATAATAGGTGCCATAGTTAAAGGCTACAAGTATGAAAAAAGTAGAAAAGGTGCAAAGTCAATTCAACGTCCACCCGAGAGAGACTTCTTTAAGTAGTTGCTTCCTGACTTTCTTACCGCTCCTTATTTTACAGTTAAGTTGAAGGTCACTCTTTTTTGAAGAGTGAAACTTACTTCTTCCTGCTCTTTATTGCAAGAACGTTCGCTATTATTTCTGCAGCTTCGTCGTGACTTATTTTTGAGGTATTTATTGTTATGTCATAAAGCTTTGAATTCGTCCAGTCAATGTTGAAGAGGACCCTAGCTCTTTCCGACCTTTCCTTATCGGAAAATTCAACTTCCTTCGCTGCTTCTTCTAGAGAAATTTTTCTTCTTTCTGCAACTAATTTAATCCTGTCTTCTTTATCCTTGTGCAAAAACACTTTCAAATTGGCCGGTTTATCAAGGCCTAAGAGTGCAGACCTACCCTCGATTATTGCATTTCCTTCGTTTAATTTGTCTATAACCATGTTTCTTACTACTCCTTCTAAATCAATTTCTCCCGACTTCTCCATTTCCGCCAATTGCTCAAAGGATACTTTTATTTCGTTTACAATAGTTCTGAAGAAGTATTCTGTGTTGTAAACTGGTAATCCAGTAATCTTTGACAACTTATTGCCAACGTCTGTTGTTCCTGAGCCCAACTCTCCACAAATAAGCACTGTGGCCAACTTTCCTCGTTTATACTAAAATCACTAGGATTTTAACTTTTTTATAGGGCGAGTGCGCTCAGAAAAACCCAGAGCTTTAGCTCTGGGAGGATTGGGCCTTCAAGTCTTAAAAAAGAAAAATCTTTATTAAGGAAAATTTGAACCAGAAGCAAGGAATGAGTTCAGTCTCAGGCTCTGTCTTAAGGATGTTCAGTGGAAACAGAGGTACAATATTTTCGGTTGTTTTTATTATACTTGTGGCTACGACCTTTGCTGGTACTTTTTATCCACCAGATAAAACGCTAGAAAATGAGTTAAGACAAATGGCTGAAGAACTTAAAGGGAGCAGCATGCTTTCCATAACTTTAAAGATCTTTTCTAATAATGCTCTTATCGCGTCTGGAATGATAGTTCCTTTGTTTGGCATTGGTTTGAGTATTTACTCTACCTTTAGCACAGGTGTTGCAATAAGTTCGATAAGTAACAACGTTATTAATCCGCAGATAGCTTTTTTTGGAGTCCTCGTAATGCCACATGGATTAATAGAGTACATAACTTACTCCTTAATAGTTACTGAGAACGTAGTTCTTACGTATAAAATCATCGGTAGGCAAAAAGATCTAAAAGGCGAATTGAAGGTGGCTTTGGTTACTATGGTTCTATCTTATCTTTTGCTCCTTCTAGCTGGGTTTATAGAGGCCTTCTTTATAGGTCCTGGACTAAATTTAAAGAGCATCTGAAGTTTTGCTTTCCTATGAAAATCTAAGAGAAAGCCTAGAATTTTTAGTTACAAGATAAAGTTGTTAAAAGTTTTATTCTTCTCGCCCTTCATTTTTATTGGGACATAAGAAGGAAAACTCTTAATTATTCTCATTCTTCTTCCTTGCCCATGGAAGGCACAAAGCTGAGCCCTGGAATAGTTTTGAACTCTTCTTCGTCAAGTGGCATATTCATAGTTAAGAAAGTATATGAAAAATTCTTAAATGATTCAAGCATAGTGGACCTAGTCTACTTTCCAGAAAACATCGAAGACCAAGTTGAGTTTGATTCTTTATTTAATTTGGTCGCTAAAAAGATGGAACTGGGCGAAGTTAATTCTCTTCCTTCTGCTCTAAGCGAATATTCGTCTAGTTTCGGTATTCCATTTCAGTCTACGTTTGTTTCTGCTCTATCCTATTCTTTTAGGTTTGGTATAGACGTACCCTACAAAAAGCCCGTTAGAAAATTTCTCGTTAAAAGTGAAGACGTTGAACTTGACGAAAAGAGTATGCTTTTCGGAGTTCTTAAAGCTCCTATTTTTGTAGATTTTGACATTTTTAGTCCCTTTGAGTTGGTACTAAAACAAAACCTGCTTGGAGAATGGTATGCAACTAGAGTAGAAGGCTACATCTACCATAAACCAGTTAGTCCCATAACTGATACCTCTCCGCGCACAGGTCTTTCTATGCAGGTGGGCGTTAACTCTCTTATCTGGAGCACAGATTTTTACTCAACGTTTGGTACAGTTACTTTGCCGGTCCGATTCTTTGCAAACGTTCCTAACCTATCTGAAGGAGACCTTCTTTTCTTAAGAGGAGATTTAGACAAGCAACTAGGTGGCCTTTTGGTTAAAACTTTAATAAATGCCACAAAGAAAGAGGCTTGGTTTATGATCTAGATTTNTTNCATAATTCCTTATAGNTGNTGTTTGTTTACGATAGTTCCTTTAGATTTGGAAATAAGGATATCAAAGGTATTGTTCTCAAAGGGTCAACCTAAAAAAATAGTTTAAAAAATAAATAGATTTATTTCTTCTTTGTTTTTCTTGTTTTTTTCTTAGCAGCCTTCTTAGCTTTAGGTTTAGCCTTCTTCTTTGTGGCTTTCTTCTTGCGTGCTTTTGGAGGTGAAACCGAAGGTGCCTCAGTTGGAGGTGGCGCTACTTGACTAGGTTGTTCAGTGGAAGGTTTTTTCTCTTCTGCTGGATTCTTACTTTCTTCCATCTTCAATACACAGATAGATATACATGTGAAATAAGTATAAAAATGTTTCTCTTATTTCTACTCAAGTAAACTTCGTTGCAACAAAAGTCAATGCATGAGTAAACAGAAGTCTACTGAAGAGCTTCCTTAATTAAAGGACGCTTAGTATCTTAAGAAAGTGAATTTCTAATAGTTGCTTTAAACTTAAGGCCATTTTGTGTATGCTCAAAGGTACGTAACTACTCTTAGTTTAAAATAAAAACTAAACATTTATAACCCTGTTATAACGCTTCTTGTCTTAAAATGACTTTAGAAGTTAAAAACTTAACAGTTTCTACAGGAGAAAAACAGATACTTGATAATGTTTCACTCAGTTTGGAGAGATCTCAGCTTGTTGTGCTGATGGGCCCAAATGGGTCAGGAAAGTCAACATTGGCACAAACTCTGTTAGGTTCTCCGTTCTATAAGATAGTTAAAGGCGACGTATTACTTGATGGAGACTCTATAATAAACTTAAAAACGTACGAAAGGGTAAGAAAAGGGCTGTTTTTAGTTTTTCAAAATCCCGTTGAGATTCAAGGAGTTTCTGTTCTAAACTTAATAAAGGCTGCACGTAGTTCAATAGCAAACGAACAGACTTCTGTTTTCGAGTTTAAGAGCAGNTTGTCTCCTCTTCTAAGCTTTCTTAACNTGGAAGATTCCTTTCTGTTTAAAAACGTAAACGTAGAAATGTCTGGAGGTGAAAAGAAAAAATCAGAAATGCTTCAGCTTCTTGCTATTAAACCAAAGTATGCAATATTGGATGAGCCCGACTCTGGGTTAGACGTAGACTCCTTAAAGCTTGTAGCTAAAGCTATAACTAACTTACTCAACGATAACGTTGGAGTTTTGCTTATAACTCATTATACACGAATCCTTAACGAATTGCCATCTCCCGACAAAGTGCACGTAATGTTGAACGGAAAAGTAGTTACTTCTGGTGGAATAGAAATTGCAAAAGAAATAGATAGAGGTGGTTATGAGTGGGTAGAGAAAAGCTAGGCAAGGTTACACCAGAAATTACTGGAATAGAGCCACTAAGCTTACACTATGAGAAAAAGATAGAATCTCCAATAGACGAAGATACAGTAAGGAAAATTTCCAAAGAAAAAGGAGAGCCAGAATGGATGCTAAAAAAGAGGTTGGATTCTTTGAAGGTATTTAACTCTCTTCCAATGCCAAACTGGGGCTTCGACCTTAGCTCAATCGTAAACTTCGATGAACTTATACCATATGCAAAGCCATTTTCAGAAAAGCTTGAAGAAAGTTCAAAGATCCCTCAAGAAGTTATGAAAGTTCTGGAAAAATTAAACATACCTGAAGCAGAAAGAAAGTACCTTTCTGGCTCCGGCACTATGTTGGATTCTGAAGTTTTGTATCGAAGAATAAAAGATGAACTTAGAAGAAAAGGAGTAATTTTTACGGATATGGATACCGCAGTCAAAGAATATCCTGAGCTTGTTAAGAAGTACTTTATGACATTCATAGTTACCCCTCACAACAACAAATTTGCTGCGCTCCATGGAGCGCTTTGGAGTGGGGGGAGCTTCGTTTATGTTCCAAAAGGTGTAAAGGTTGGCTTACCTTTACAAGTTTTCTTCTTGATAAACTATCCTAAGCTCGGACAATTCGAGCATACTATAATCATAGCAGACGAAGGTTCAGAAGTTGAGTACATCGAGGGTTGCTCAGCTCCTGTCTATAGTACTCATAACTTGCATAGTGCAGTAGTTGAGGTTCATGTCAAGAAAAATGCTTTCGTGAAGTATGTAACGATTCAAACTTGGACAAAAAATGTTCTTAACTTAAACACAAAGAGAGCTGTAGTTGAGGAAGGTGGAACGCTAAGGTGGGTCTCTGGAAATATTGGTTCTGGTCTAACTATGTATTATCCTTCAGCAATACTAAAAGGAAAAGGTGCAAGAGCTGAATTCCTCTCAGTGACTTTTGCTGGAAGCAACCAAAAGAAAGAAACAGGATCAAAAGTTTTTCATCTTGCTCCAGGAACAAGATCAAGGATAGTTTCTAAGAGCATTGTAAAAGCTGGAGGCTATGCTGCATATAGAGGGTTGGTTCATGTTTCTAAAGGCGCAAAAGGTAGCGTTTCTTCTGTTAAGTGTGATGCTTTGTTGTTAGATGACCTTTCTGAGTCTGCAACGTATCCTTACATTGAGTCTTATGAAAGTGATGCCGAAGTTACACATGAAGCAACAGTTAGTAGAATAGAGGAAGAAAAACTGTTTTACTTAATGAGTCGTGGCCTAAGTGAGACTGAAGCTAAGGCTATGATCACAAGAGGTTTTATGGAGCCCATTATGATGAATCTCCCTTAGAATATGCTCTTGAGCTGAATAGGCTCATAGAGCTTGAACTTGAAGGAGAAGGTGTTGTTGGGTGATGAATAAAAAAAGCCTTAAAGATGAGATAGAAAAACTAAAAGAAATTAAGCATGAGGAGTCGAAGCACTTACACCCTCCAAGCTGGAAATACTTTGACGAAAACTCTTCTCTTTTTAAGTACAATGAGAGGTGGAAATACTTAGATACAGAAAAAATTTTTCTAGAAAGTAAGAGGATAAAGAAAGTTGAGATAAAAGAAGCTGTAGAGCAATCACAATATAAGGATTACAATGATGCAATACTCCTAGAGGACAATTTAGCTAAAGTTTACACATGTGATTCTAATGGTTGTTCTATTTCTTCCACGACTAATTTAGACGAGGATTCTCTTAACAAAATCGTAGAAATTGTACAAAGCGAAAAACTAAAAGATCAAATGGAAGCAAATAGCTTGGCGCTCTCAAGCTGGGGCGCACTCATACACAGTAAAAGTAATGAAAAGAATCGAGTTTTTTATTCTGTTGCAGCAACTATTCCAATTTCTCTTTTTAATATAATACATGCAGATAAAAGCTCAATTTTAGATATCGACATGAAGCATTCTTCTAAAGATGTCCTTCACGAGCTTACATATATTCGTTTGGATAAAAACTCGGCTTTAACTCTTAACATATTCTTCTCTTCATTTAAATATAGCTCAGTAATAGACTTCAGGATAAAAATGGAGGAAAATTCTTTACTAAACTTAAATTTAGTTCAAAGTAGTAACTCTGTATGTTCCTCAAGTATAGAAGTTCAAATGGTTGGAAAGCATTCTAAGTTTAACCTTAAATCTTTGCTTCAAAGCCAAGAAAGTGGTCTCGTTGATAGCAACCTGTTAGTTGACCACCTAGAAGAAGATACCCACAGTAAAGTAGAATCTTTTGGAATAACTAAAAATGGAACAATAATAATAAAAGACTGGAGTAACATCGCATTCAATTCGTCTTCTACCTCTATAAAGGGAAAAGTAATCTTGCTAACTGAAGATTCGAAAGCCTATGCTATTCCAAACTTAAGGACAAGAGGAAACAAGATTTCAGCTTCTCATGGGATCTCCTTAAGTAGAATAACTCAAAACGAACTATTCTACCTTATGAGCAGAGGCTTAAGCGAAGACGAGGCTACTCTTCTAGTTTCAACAGGCTTCATAGAGTATGCGTTAAATAGTATGGAATCTGAAATGCTTAAAAGCGAAGAAATAAAAGGTTATCTTATAGGCTCTCTTAAAGGGTGAAAGAGTTGTTTGACCCACAAGACATAAGAAGTGATTTTCCTATACTTAACGTAAAGATAAATGGAAAGCCTCTAATTTATTTCGATAATGCTGCCACTTCTCAAAAACCAAGGCAAGTTATTGAAGCTATTGAAAATTTCTATTTCTTAAAGAACGCGAACGTTGGAAGGTCTCTACATACTCTTGCAGAAGAAGCAACTGAACTTTATTTTCAGTCAAGAAAGAAAGTTGCAAGCTTCATAAACGCAGATCAGGAAGAAATTGTATTTACAGGTGGAACAACAGATTCTTTAAATGCCATCGCAAACGTAATTGCTGAGAACTTTCTAAATCCTAAGGATATGGTCGTTACTAGTATACTCGAGCATCATAGTAACTTGCTTCCATGGCTGAAAGTTTGTAAGGCAAAAGGCTGTACACTTAAGATAGTTCACACAAATAAAAATTGGACAGTAAATGTTGAAAAGTTGGAAGCTTTACTGAAAGAAGGTGCTAAAGTTGTTTCTTTAACTCACGTTTCTAATGTTCTTGGAACAATAAATCCTATAAGGGAAATTTCAAGGATCGTTCATTCTTATGATGCAATTTTAGTTGTTGACGCTGCGCAATCTGTTCCTCATATGCCTGTGGATGTAAAAGACTTAGACTGTGACTTCATGGCGTTTGGAGCTCATAAGATGCTTGGACCTATGGGAATTGGGGTGTTGTACTTAAAAAGAAGGTACGCTGACCTCATAGAACCATGGAACCTCGGAGGGGGGATGATAAAGTCTGTTACGCTATACAACGAGGCGCCTGAACTTTCTTGCTGTAAGGTGACTTATGAAGATACTCCCATAAAGTTTGAGGCAGGTACCCCAAACGTTGAAGGAGCTATTGGTCTAAGCGTCGCTATAGACTACCTAAGTAAGCTTGGCATGGCTTCTGTTCTTTCTCATGAAAGACAATTAGTTAAATACTTACTTGAAAACTTAAAGGGAGGCTCCTTTGAAGTTTATGGTCCTAGGGACGCAAACAGCATTACTGGAATTGTATCTTTCAACATAAAGGGTATACATGCTCACGACGTAGCTTACCTGCTTGATAAGCTTGCTGGAGTTGCGGTTAGATCTGGACATCACTGTGCTCAACCGTTGGTGAATGTACTGGGAACAACTGCTACAGTGAGGGCAAGTTTTTATGTTTATAATACTGTAGAGGAAATAAATACTTTTATAGAAGCCTTAAAAGAAGTTGAAAAGAAGTTAAGATGAACTCTGATTCCCTTTATCTAGAAAACTTGTTAGACCACTATCGAAATCCGAGGAACTACGGTGAAATGAAAAATCCTGATCTTGTAGTTGAAGATGCAAACTTGTCGTGTGGGGATGAAGTAAAATTCTTCATTAAGCTTGACAAAAATAAAAACATAATCGAAGACATTAAGTTTGTTTCAAGAAGCTGTGCTGTTTGTAAGGCTTCTGCTTCGATGCTTACAGAATTGGTAAAAGGAAAACCAATCAGTTTTGTTAACTCTTTAACGAAGAAGGATGTTTTTAACTTCTTTGGTGGTAGCATCGACCCCTCCCGCGAAAAATGTGCGCTACTGCCTCTAAAGGCTATTCAGAGCAAAACAAAAACAATCGAAGAAGGCATTCACGAAAAGCCAAAGGATTCCTGTTTTTAGCGAAGCGTAATCTTAAGATGGCTAAGTCTTCTGTTGACCTCGTTGTAAAGGGTATAGTTCAGGGTGTTGGATTTAGGCCGTTTGTTTTCCGTTTAGCTAAGGAACTAAAATTAAATGGATATGTAACAAATTCAGGAGAAGGTGTTGAGATTCACCTGGAAGGCGAAGAAAGTTCTATTGATGAGTTCGTATTAAGACTAAAAAAGGATAAACCACCAAGAGCAAGAATTGACGAAATAGTAGAAAAAGATTCTACACTTATGAACTTGTCTTCATTTCAAGTTATAGCAAGCAAAGAAACCAAAGTTTCTACTATTCCTCCTCCAGACATTGCTATCTGCAACGATTGCAAAAATGAGTTGTTAAGTAAGAACGATAGACGATATCTTTACCCTTTGATAAGTTGCATGAACTGTGGTCCAAGGTTTACAATAATTAAGTCGTTACCTTACGATAGGTCGAGAACAACATTATCCAAGTTTAAGTTGTGCAAAGACTGCGAGGCTGAGTACTCCGATCCTACAAATAGAAGGTTTAGAGCAGAGCCAATTTCATGTTGGGTATGTGGACCAAAAGTATTCTTTGTTGAGAATGGGAAAATAGTTAAGAGTGAGGATCCAATTGGAATTGCTGCTGAACTAATTAACAAGGGAGAAATAGTTGCAATAAAGGGTATTGGGGGCTTTCATCTTGCTGCAGATGCTACAAACGATAATACTCTTAAGATGCTAAGAGCACTGAAGAATCGTCACTTTAAGCCCTTCGCAGTAATGGTCAAAAATATTGACTTTGCTCGTAAGGTGGCATACTTGTCTGAGGAAGAAGAACGCGTACTCCTAGGACAAGAGGCTCCAATAGTCCTTGCAAAGAAAAGAGAAGATTCTCCGATTTCGGAATTTGTTTCTCCAAAGATAAATACTATTGGTATCTTCTTACCTTATACTGGAATACATATTTTACTTCTAGAAAAAACTTCTTCACCATATCTTGTTATGACAAGTGCAAACCCAAAAGATGAAGTTATTTCTTATAAAAATGAGGATGCCATAAAAAAACTTTCTAGCTTCACTTCACACTTTTTAATTCATAATAGAGATATTTACAATTTTGCAGACGACTCCGTTGTAAGAGTAGTTGATGGCTTAGAAATATTGGTTAGAAGGTCAAGAGGCTATGTACCAGTACCAATTCCAACTCCGATAAATGTTGACAAAGTTTTTGGAATAGGTGGAGACTTAAAAAATACATTCGCCATAGGAAAGGAAAAAGAAGTCTTCATAAGCCAGCATATTGGCGACCTTTCATCTTACTCTACTCAAAGGGAGCTAAAAATTTCAATAAGAAAGTTTCTAAAACTACTTAAACAAGATGTTAAGGTTGTAGCCTTTGATATGCATCCTGACTATTACTCAAGGAGTGTAGCAGAAGGTATGAAATCTAACATAAAAGTTGAGGTTCAGCATCATCATGCTCATATTGCAGCTGCTCTTGCTTCCAATAACTTAAATGAAGATGTAATTGGTGTTGCATGTGATGGAACAGGATATGGCACAGATGGCAATGTATGGGGTTTTGAGTTTCTTTTAAGTAATTTAAAGAGTTTTAGGAGACTTGCTCACTTAAAATATTTTAGGCTACCAGGTGGAGACAAAGCTGTAGTTGAACCAAGACGCTTCGCTTTTTCCTTACTTTATGAAGTACTAGACAAGGAGAGTTTGTTTAACCTTAATTTGGGCTTTTCAGAAAAGGAAAAGGAGTTTCTTTATGGTATGATAAGATCTGGAACAAATTCTCCTATGGTTTCAAGTTGTGGTAGACTGTTTGATGGAATTTCAGCTCTAATCGGCGTTTGTTCTTTCTCTACATACGAAGGAGAAGCCGCAATGGAGCTCGAATCGATAGCAGACCAAAACGAAGAAGGATCTTATCTTTATGACGTTTCTTTTAAGAATTCAGAAATAATTCTTGATCCTTCAAAGCTAGTCGTTGACGTGATTCATGATTTAAGGAACAGTATACCAAAAAGTAAAATATCGGCAAGGTTTCATAATACCCTAGTAAAAGCTATAAGTGAGCTTTCTCTCTATCTTGCCGACGAATACAAGTTGAAGAAAGTTGCGCTGAGTGGTGGTTCGTTTTTGAATGAAATCTTGGTAAAAGGAGTAAGGAGAAACCTAATGTCAAAAGGAATAAACGTGATCTTGCCTAGGGGTGTTTCAGTGAACGACTCATGCTTATCACTTGGTCAAGTTGTTGTTGCTTCATCAAGGGAGGCTAACTGAAATGTGTCTAGGAATTCCTGGAAAAGTTGAAGCCATAGAGGGAAAAGAAGCGGTTGTTGATGTAGGTGGAGTTAAACGTAAAGTTAGGCTTGACCTTGTTGAAGGCTTAAACCAAGGCGATTATGTTATAGTTCATGCAGGTTTTGTCATTCAAAAGCTAACGGAGGAAGAAGCTAAAGACTTGTTTAATGCAATTGAAGAACTTGGTGAAGCCATGAATTGGTAATGGATAGCTTTAGGGATCCAAGATTTTCGAGGCTTTTTTTAAAAAAAATTTCAGAACTAAAGCCAGAAGGGATAAACTTAATGGAAGTTTGTGGAACTCATACAGTAAACATATCGAGATTTGGAATAAGAAGAGCACTACCAAGGGGGCTAAGAGTTGTTAGTGGGCCAGGCTGTCCTGTCTGTGTAACTTCAGACTCAGACCTGTTCAAGTCCTTTCAAGTTTTAGAAAAAGACGCTACTCTTTCTACATTTGGAGACATGGTTAAAGTACCACTAAAGAGAAAAACTCTCTTAAACTTAAAAGCAGAAGGAAAGGACATAAGGGTTGTTTATTCTCCCTTCGACACTGTAAACTTCTTAAGCAACGGTAAAGAAGTTGTCTTCTTTGGAGTTGGATTCGAAACCACTTCGCCGACAGTTGCAGCCTTGCTAGATTATGCTGTTGAACACAACATAAAAAATTTTTCAATAATTTCTTCTTTTAAGTTAATTCCCCCCGCACTTAAAGTATTGCTGAGCTCCAAAGAATCTAAAATAGATGGATTAATTTTGCCTGGGCACGTAAGCACAATAATTGGCACTAAGCCTTACGAATTTATCGTAAAAGATTATGGGATTCCTTCTGTGATTACTGGTTTTGAACCTGTAGACATACTAGCGTCCATCTACTTGTTAATTAAGATGATTAAAAACAAGAGACCAATGTTAATTAATGCATACCCTAGAAGTGTAAGGCCAGAAGGAAATAGAAAGGCACAGGAACTTTTGTATAAGTACTTTGAAGTTTCAGATGCTAGTTGGAGAGGATTTGGATACTTAAAAGAGAGTGGTTTAAAACTAAAGGACTCCTTTAAAGATTATGATGCAGAACTAAAACTTGGTATTAAGCCAGAAAACATAAGCGAACCTCCTGGTTGTAGGTGCGCTGATGTTGTTAGGGGTATGATAACTCCTCCAGAGTGCCCTCTCTACGGAAAGATTTGTACTCCTGAAAATCCAATCGGTCCTTGCATGGTTACTTCAGAAGGTGCTTGTGCTGCTTACTACAATTATGGTGGTTAGAATGGAAATTAACCTAGAGCATGGAGCTGGCGGGAAACTTACGCATGAACTTTTTAATTCCATTTTTTATAAGGCCTTCAAAAATAAAGTACTTGAGAAGGCTGGTGACAAGGCAATTTTAAGATTTGGTTCTACTAGAATAGCCTTTACGACGGATGCCTTTGTCATGTCTCCAAAAAAAGTAAGTGGGTGTAGCGTTGGAAAACTTAGCGTAACTGGGACAGTAAATGACTTACTCACATGTGGTGCTATTCCTATGTATCTTTCAGCTTCATTCATAATTGAAGAGGGCTACCCTATATCAAATTTAAACGAAATTGTAAGAGATATGTCTGAAGCCGCAAAAGCTTCGAAAGTTTCAATAGTAACTGGAGATACAAAAGTTGTTGAAAAAGGAAAAGCAGATGGAGTTTATATCACAACCTCTGGGATAGGGAAAGTTATAAAAAATTCTAATGTATCCGGGTCTAATGCTGAGCCTGGAGATATTATCTTAGTTTCTGGTCCTGTAGGTACTCATGGAACGGCAGTTATGCTAGCTAGGGGAGAATTCGGTTTATACTCAAACGTTTCAAGTGATTGTTGTTCATTAAATGATTTAGTTATTCCTTTAATTAAGAAGTATGGAAGAAAAATAAAGGTAATCAGAGATCCAACTAGAGGAGGTCTTGCTACAACGTTGAATGAAATTGCTCAAGAGTCGAAAGTTGGAATGGTTGTTGAAGAGTCAAAGATTCCTGTCTTAGAAGAAGTTAAGTCTGCGTGTGAAATTCTAGGAATAGATTTTTTGTCAATGGCAAATGAAGGCATAATGGTATTTATAGTAGATGCAAAGGTTAAGGACAAGTTTTTAAGAGACCTAAGAAGCAATCCAAAGGGAAAACTAGCGTCAGTAATAGGAGAAGTTGTAAGCGACAGAGAAAAAAGAGTGGTACTTTCCACTTCTATAGGTGGGGAACGAATCTTAGACATGGCTAAGGGGCTTCCTTTACCAAGGATCTGCTAGCACGCTTCAAGACCTGTTTTTCTAGGTTTTTCTGTTACTTAAACTCCTTAGCGTTTTGAAGTTAAACTAAGTAAAGATCTAATAACTGTACCTATGACGGTTACTGTTGTAAGTATAACTGTTATTTCCAGTACTACGTGCGATAGCCTAAAAGTTTTTAACCTCTTTTTTATTAACGAAATTCAACAACATGAAACTCAAACTTAGGGAATTGACTTTAGTTGCGTTAATTTCAAGCCTGTATGCAATAGGCACTATTATAATAGCTCCTATTTCTTATGGAATAGTTCAAGTAAGGTTGACAGATTCCTTAATCCTTCTTAGCTATCTACCAGATTTTGGTTTTTGCGCAGTTTTAGGTGTAACTTTGGGTAACATAATCGCAAACTTCTTTTCTCCCTATGGCCTACCAGACGTTATACTTGGTACTTTGGCAAATTTATTTTCTTCTTTATCTGTCATGTACATCTCCAAACTAAAGATTAATCATGGTATCATGGTTGCAGCTTTTATCGCTTCATTAGAAATAGCAATAATAGTTGGTATTGGGCTTTTATACTTTATATACTCCGTTGCATCTATAGAACTAGCTTTCTTCTCAGTGCTTGCAGGAGAACTAATCTCAATCATGGTGGTTGGCATAATCATAATTAAGGCTGTTTCCAAGTTAGGAAAAGTAAACAAAATTAAAAAATAAATTAACTTGCTGCTATCGTTTTTGCNTTTTCTATTAATCTTTGTCTTTCTTCAGGGGGTAAAGACCTCCAAAGAAGTAGTTGTTTTCTTATATCGTCTATAAACCAGTAGTTCGAATTAATCCAAACATCTTGTGGTCCAGTAAGTTTGTTTATGAGCAAGATAAGTCCATACTTTTTCACTTCTTCTCTACTTTCCAGTTCAGTCACTTTCAAAGTAACATCTTGAGTAACGTTTGCTTCATATGGTGCTATACTTAACGTTATTTTTATTTGGCTATTCTTGTAGTCTGGAGGTTGCATTGCTCTTACGATGGATATTGGCCTGACAGCTCCAGCTCCTTCATAAAATTCTCTTAGGTACTCTAGAATGCCAAGAGCTTCTTCATAGGTTGGAAAGCTGACAGGCATTGGAACTTCCCAACTATCTTTCGAAGGCTTTGTTGGTGGTTTCCACTTTCTTTCTAAAGAGGGAGTTATTACTCTTGAAGCTATGTATGATGGATATGCTGAAGCTAACAATGAAGTTAAAATTATTACAACCAGCGCTATCATGGTAAAAACAGATGCGAAATTAACATAACCAAGCTCTTTTGGAAAGATGTTTAAGTAAACCATAAAACTGTTTGTTGCAAAGCCAAATAAGTATCCTATTAAGCCTCCAACGATTGCATAAACTAAAGTCTC
>JGI24721J44947_10001222_pt1 | contig 36245 bp, 29 predicted proteins | sample YelNatPaOPGAMG01_FD_44947 | JGI IMG/M metagenome (IMG submission 44947) | reverse complement strand
CGATTGTCCTTTCGTTACTTGAAAGAAGCTATTAAAGCCCGCTGGAATCAAAATGTGTTATTGCAAGACCTGACCCCGCTTGCTAAAGATCCTCCCATAGTAAGGGATTTGCTTTGATTGTGCCCCGGGGCACAATCAAAGCAAAGTTTTTCAATTCTGGGTCCTGGAAATCAAGTGGGCACAGACCATGAAGGAAGGTTACCCCTATCTCCTTAAGGACAGGAAGAAAGAGACGGTAATCACCGTCCGCATGAAATCCAAATGGTTTTTCCAGTTTCTGACAAAGTTTCCCAATAAATTCCATACCCGGCTGAAGTAGCTTGCGGAAAAGATCCAGAGAAATCATTGGACCTGAGACAGAAACAACATCCTCCGCAAGCAAAAAGGCCTCCACATCAGTACTTGCATCCTCTATTAGAGAAAGCGTTTCCTGATATTCCTTTAAAAATATTCCATTAATTTCTGAAGAAAAGAAGAAAGCCTTTATCCCCACCTGAGAAAGTCTCTTTTGAAAAGGACCTTCTACTATACCGATTTTGAAAACCCGCTCTAAGCCCTCTTTCTCTTCAGGAGAAGGAGGACGCTCAAAGGGCAAATAGGCGCTTCTCTTTATTTGGACTCCTATCCACTCCCACTTGTGAGCATAACAAGCCTTGTGGAGACCAATCTGAAAGTTTTCTGAGGAAGGAAAAAGGCAACCAATGGGGGGAGGAAAAACAGCCCTACCTGTTAAAACGCTCTGGACCCTACGGAGGGAATTCAAGGGAGTTCAAAAAAACTTCCTGAAATCTAGGGTTCTTCGTCAATTTAATTACTTGAACCTTTTCCTTGATATCCAGGGCAATTTTCCGCATTTCTGCGCTTAGAAGAAAAAGGATCCCCCCTCTCCCCGCCATATTTCCTAAGGGAACCGTTTTACTACTTAAACCCCGGGGAATTAAACCAATTCTTTCCGCAGACTGGGGTAAAACCATGGAACCGAAAGTACCAGCCAAAAGTATAGCTTGAATTTGCGAAGCCTTTACCCCTGAGGCTTCCATCAAAAACTTAGTGGCTGTAATAATCGCTGCCTTGGCTAATTGTAAATGGCGAATATCCTCTTGAGAAATGCAAAGCCCCGGTAAAACCTGAAAATAGCCCCTTCCTTTCTCGTCCTTGAAAATCCTGTTCGCGATTTCTTTGGGGGTGGAAGAGGACGGTGCAAGCAAACCCATTTGATTTAAAGCCTCATGCTCTCTCAGGATAGCGAGAGCATCTATTTTCGCGGAAGCCAGGATTCCCCGAGGATGGCCTTCAGCCACTATTTTTAATCCTTCTTCATCAGAAAATTTCATGTTCCGCAAAAAACCATCGCCGAGGGCTTCCTCCAAAGTAAATTCAAATTCTTCAAAAGCCGGTCCAGCAGCGGCAGAGGCAGCAAAAACTCTCTCTTTCATAACAAGTGCGATTTCGGCATTTGTTCCTAAATCAAGGAGAAGGAAAGGAGTCCCCACATTCATTTCTAAGGCTGATAGGACGGCACATAATATATCGGAACCAATGAAGGCAGAAACAAGGGGAGGTGTGGAAACCAATGCAAAGGGATTGACTAACAAGCCTAAGTCACCTGCTCGTTTTGTCTGGTCCCCTTTGAATACCAGCCGGAATGGTGATCTTGAAAGGGGAGTAGGGTCGAAGCCGTAAAATAAATGAATCATGATCGGGTTTCCAATCACAGTAACTCCCAAAATCTTTTCAGAATGAGAGCCCTGTTTTAAAAGGAGCTGCTTGATTTTCAAGTTAATTACCTGAAGTAACTCTCCGGAAATTCTTTGTAAATTTGAGGGTTCTTCGATAACTGCCCTTACTCTGTTTAGCACATCAGCACCGTATTTCGCGCCGGGATTGGGAAAAAAATTTTCCTGGAGCAAGGAGCCTGTCTCAAAATCTAAAAGATAAAGGCCGATAGTACTCGTCCCTAAGTCAATTACCAATCCTAAACCAGGCTCTTGAATTTCCCCGGCCTTAAGAGGAGACAGATTCTCAATATGGTAAGGCTGGATCGTCCCTTTCCGGGTTTTTACTTCCATAAATATGCTGAACTTTCAGTCAGTCTTTACTCCTCAGAAACAAAGACCGTTTTTGGAACCATGTATTTAGTAATTCCATAAGAACCAGCGCCACTTTTTTTCCACCCAACTCCGGGGGATTCTAACAGTCCTTTACTAAAATAGGTGTTAATGTATATCTGTCCGGCTCGCAATCCCTTGGCTACGCGATGCGCTTTTCCTATGTCTCTCGTAAAGACCGCTCCGGCAAGGCCATAATCAACCGAGTTGGCGATTTGAAGGGCCTCTTCTTCTCCTTCAAACTCGATAACGGAGAGAACAGGGCCAAAAATTTCCTCACGGGCGATGCGCATTGTAGGTTTCACGCCATCAAATATCGTAGGCAGAACGAAATTCCCTTTCCTGAATTTCTCTTCTTGAGGCGAACCGCCGCCCAAAATTAATTGGGCTCCTTCTTCAATTCCAGAATTGATATAGGCCAGTACTTTTTGGGCCTGCGCTTTGCTTACTAATGGCCCTATTTCGCTTTCTGGCTCAATGGAAAATCCCAATTTCAAGGCACGGACCCTTTCTTTTAAAAGTTCTAAAAAACGATCGTGAATTTCTCTTTCTAACAGGAGCCTTGAGCCAGCAACGCAAATCTCTCCCTGATTGTTAAAAGCTGCCATTTTTGCCCATTCCACGGCCTTCTCTAAATCAGCATCCTTGAACACAATGTTGGGGTTTTTCCCTCCGAGCTCCAAAGCCAGTTTCTTAATTCCAACACTGGCCACCTGCATAATTCTGGTTCCCGTCTCGGTTGAACCGGTTACGGAAATCATATCCACTGAAGGATGACGCGCCAGAGCCTCACCCACTTTTGTTCCAGGTCCGGTAACTACATTTACCACTCCTGGAGGAAACCCTGCCTCCTCAAAAGCCTTAGCCGCTTCAAGCAAGGAAAGGGAAGCATCTGCTGGAGGCTTAATAATCACTGTATTTCCTGCAGCTAAGATGTTGGCAACTTTTTGCAGGCCCATCATTAACGGTCCATTCCAGGGAAGAATCTCCAAAACAACTCCCACGGGTTGCCATAGACGATAATTCCAGTAACCTGGAACTGCCAGTTCCACTACTTCTCCCCTTATATCCCGAGCCTTGCCTGCAAAATAGCGTAGCCCGTCTATTCCCTGGGGCACATCAAAATAAATTGCCTGGGTGATAACCTTCCCAGTATCTAAAGCCTCCAGATAAGCCAGCTTCTGAAGATCTCTTTCCACAATATCTGCCACCTTGTTAAGGAGATCCCCTCTTTCCTTTCCTGTCATTTTGCGCCAGGGCCCAGAGTCAAAAGCCTGTCTGGCAGAATGAACAGCCCTCTCGACTTCAGCGCTGCCGGCTTCAAAAATTTCCCCAATCTTTTCATTGGTGTTAGGATCAAAGATGGGAAATGTCCCTCCCTCTTTGGGAGTGACCCATTCTCCATCAATAAACATCTTTAAGGGCTCTCTGGTAAGAGAAAGCTTTTCCTCCATTGAAACCTCCTTCGATTTTCAAGTTTTATTTCACACCTTGTTCAAGGGCAATCCAAGGTCCAATAAAATCTTCCTGGCTTCGAGGTAAGTCTGATAGTGTTCCTCTTTAGGTTCTAAGCTTTCCAGGTCATAGAGTTCGTTAAAGCTCGATCCTTTAGGAGAGGCCTGGAGGTCAAGGTTTTCCTTATACATTTCATGGAGGTTAATTACTATTTGGTTGGCCTTTTCCCTGTTGATAAAAGTTGAAGCCCTTCCCACTTCCGCAAAAAGTCGGCACATCAAGGGGCTATTTTGGTTGAAACCNAAAGGTTCAGCAGGCCTGGGGCCCGAGATGTTGGAGCCGCTTACTACAGAAGCGATAGTCAGAGCAGAAAACTCTAAAGGAAATTGCAATGAACCAGGCCTTCCTGCNGTGGTGTGGCTTGTTGTGGCTACGATTCTCGTGTTTCNGGCAATAGCTTGGTTGACAATTGAGGAAAGCCATAAAGAGTGTTGCCCCGTCTGAACTTTCAATTTGATATGCTGGGGTCCAATGTGGATAATTTCTCCTCCCAAAAGAGTAGCAGCGATAAAAGATGCTACTGCAACCACAGCTGTCCCTTCAGGGCCTCCTCCATAACCACCAATTAGAGGAGTGAAGGCCATATAAGTAGGAACACCTAAGGCTCGATAATAAGCCATTCTGGTCAAAGAAACATCGTCCACCTGAAGTTCAGATATTAAAACCATGGCCCGAGGGTCTGACCTTCGTAAACCCCACTCCTCGCTGGAACATGCAATTTCATTCANGGCCATAACGGCATGACCAGCTATGGGCATATCCGGTCTNCCCGCTCTCATTACAGCTTCTCTAGAATACATTCCGTAAAGGATAGCAGCCCGAGTGGAAAGTCCAGAACCGGGCCTGATCATCAAACCATCCAGTTCTTTCAGATATCCTGGAAAGAACAGAACATCAATTAATGGTTCCAGAGCATAAGCTTCGTTAAATTTTACGAATGTCCTCTCATCAGTATCACAGTTAAAGGGTCCCCCAAAAACAGTAGGGTAAACGGGATCTTCTACCCCTCTATGACGAACAATTCGAAAATCTTTGCCCCTGCCTACTGGGACCTGTCCGGAAAGGCGATTCAAGTGCTCTTCGATCTCTTTCCGGGAAAATTCTATAATTCTCCTGCTGGAAGAGCAGTAAACCCCTGTCCTTTCTAAAAGGGTCAAGCCCGCCTGAAAAAGCCGATCAGCAGCCTCATCATCCTGATTCACGAGAAAGGCAGGATCAAATCGCAACTTAGCTTCCCGGGAAAGTTGGAGAGCATTTTTGGAAACCCGGTTCAGAAGAAATTCCTCAGAAGTGGCCATTGGACCAGTTTCTGATCTTTTCAAAACTTCTGTAAAATCCATCGATTCACCCTAAGAGCGCTCTTGAATCAGGGAGTCCAGGACCTTTACGGCCTCTACTGCATCCCGAGCATAAGCATCTGCGCCTATGTGAGAAGCCCACTCTTTGGTTACCGGAGCTCCTCCCACGATCACAAGGAACTTTTCCCTTTTTCCTCGAGTTTTTAGAAACTCCACTAAGTCCTTTTGGCGAAGCATGGTCGTGGAAAGCAAGGCTGAAGCAGCAATTACTTGAGCCCCGGTCTCCTCAGCAGCTTCCAGAAAACGGGGAACTGGAACCTCAACCCCAAGATCGTGAACCTTGTAACCAGCAGCAGATAGAGTGGCTCCTACAATGGTCTTGCCGATGTCGTGAATGTCACCTTCCACCGTTCCCAGCACAACCGTTCCTTTGGAAGGTAAGGATTCTCCTGTTTTTCTCAAAGCAGCTTCCAGAACACCTACTGCTGCTTTCATGGCGTTAGCAGCCATTACCAGCTCTGGCAAGAAAATCTCCATTTTTTCAAACTTTTCTCCCAGCTCCTTTATTGCAGGGGAAAAGCCCTCTTCCAAAACTCTCTGAGGGGGTATCCCTGCTTCTACTGCTTCTTTAGCTACAGATTCCGCAAGCTGGGAATCGTAATTAATTATGGCCTCGTAAGCCTTCTTGAAATATTGCTCCTCGCTCATGCTAACCTCCTTTAATCACCTATTAAGGAAAGGTAAGTTCCTATTCCCTTTTCTCGCGCCATGTCATAAACATGCTTTGCCAAAACAATGTCATCCACAGCCATTCCTATGGGGGAGAAAAAGATTCTCTCCTCCGGGTTTTCCCGTCCCGGTTTTCTCCCCAGGATAATCTCGCCTATCTCACCATAAATTCTGTCACGCATCATCTTCCCAGAGAGGACGAGTTGAGCAACAATCGGAGTCTCCCTATGGATCACGTGTTCAATTCCGTCAAGGACAATCTTATCTGCTCCTAAAACAACTTCGTCCTCTTCTTCTCGGTAAGAGCCCACAGCAGCAAAGAAAGAGCCCTTCTTCACCCAGGAGGCCTTCACGATTGGTTCGTCTGCCACGGTGACTGTGACGATTATGTCCGCTCCCATGACGGCCTGCTGGGGAGTTTCTGAAACCCGGATTTTTAACCCCGTCTTTTCTCCCATTTCCAGAGAGTAGCTTTCCGCTGCTTCTCTGCGCACATCAAAAACCCTGACTTCTTCAAGAAAGGGAAGAACCTTTACTAAAGCCTCAAGCTGAGTTCGTGCTTGAACCCCAGCTCCAATCATGGCTACAATCCTGGAGTCCTTACGGGCAAGGTATTTGGCTCCTACTCCGGTAACAGCACCTGTGCGCATAGCGCTGATCAAGGTAGAATCCATAAGAGCAAGAGGAAAACCATTCCAGGCATCGTTCAAAATGATCAAAGCGGTGGCTCGGGGCAAGCCCTTGTAAATATTAGGAGGAAAACCCGCAATCCATTTTATTCCAGCTACATCGTATTCACCGCCCACATAAGCCGGCATGGCATTAATTCTTCCCCTTTTGCGCTCATCCAGGTCAAGTACAGTTTTAAAGGGCATGATAGTCTTTCCCTCAGTGTAAAGGGAAAGAGCTCTTTCCATGGCTTTAATTGCAACTTCCATATTCAGGCCGGCTTTGACTACGTCTTTCTGGCTTAGGTANAGAAACTTGATTTCAAAGTCCTTGTTCATTCTTTCTCATCCTCCCTTCCACTTCTTTCACAATCTGCAGCAACTCTATTTCTACCTTTTCCTTCAAGGGAGGGACTTTGTGTTCGGAAAGGATACGCACAACCTCCTCATGAGCCCGATCTGCCATAGATTTTCCTCCTGCCTCTTCAAATTTTACCCTGATCTCTCGGGATAAAAGAGCGGGCAGATACTGTTCTTTTTTGAGGTGCTCCAGNGTATGCTTCTGGGCAAGATAATGCCCAGAGGGACCCACTCTTTCAATAACCTCTTCGGCCAGGGTCTCCTCATCAACATCGATCCCCTTCAGAGCACGGTAGGTGAACCCGGCAATCTCGTTATCCAGTACCAGCCTTTCCAGAGAAACAGCTAACCCTCCTTCCATACAACCCGGATAGAACATGAGGTTTATCCCTCCCAGGGCGCAGAAAAGAAGAGTCTGAGTGACCTCCATGCCAGCTTGAAAATCAATCAGCTTAGACTCAGTTACCGCTCCAGTTCCTCGAGAGGGGAGGCCATAGAACTTGGCCATCTGCGCTGAGGCCACGTTTATCAAACCTGCCTCAATAGACCCCAATGCAATCCTTCCTACTTTCATGTCCATAATAGCTCCGCAGGTGCCGTACCAGACTGGAGCGCCGGGTGTATCCATCTCAGCAATTACAATTCCAGAAAGGATATCAGCATTTTGCTGAGTCAGAAGCCCGGCTAAGGTTATGGGAGCAGTGGCACCAGCCTGCGGTTCACTGGTGATGTCCACTGGAATCCCATATTTGATGAAAATCCTCATGCCCTCTGTCTGCTCTTTATCATGCTGGAGGGGAGCAACAGGATTGCAAGTTGTAAAAGTAATGGGCTTCTCTCGAAGCTTTTCTTCACCTCCGACGACCACAGAAGCCATACGGACCATATCCTCGGCCACCTGCTTCTCTCTGCTGGAAGTTTTGATCACCTTAGTAGAGTTTCGCAAAGAAGCAAGGTATCCATGAGCATGGCTAGTGCCAATAGGAACACCCTGGATTTCGGGCATGATTGCTCCAGAATGAAGCAGATGATAATTAGGAAGGGCATCAGCGATTTTAATTAAGTTTTCCACGTCGTTAAGCGAAGTCCTGCGGATGTTCTTTTTTTCAAAATCGTAAATAAAGAGTCGCCCAATCATGGGCTCGTAATAAAGGGTATCGATATCTACGATGTATTTTCGATCGAGATCTCGGCCGTAAACAGCAAAAGTCTTGGGTGCACGGCGTACAGCCTCTTCTACCATATAGGGAGGGATGAAGACCCTCATCGTTTCCTCATCCACCTTTGCACCTTCGCGCTTTAGAATTTTTCTTGCTTCCGGGTCTTTCACCATGACCCCAACTTTCCAGAGGATCCTCAGGGTGGTTCTATGGATCCTTTCAATGTCGTTCTCGCTCAGAACTTTCAACTTAGCTTTATACACTTTCCTCTCACTTCCTTTTCAGGTTAATCTTAGCATTTAAAGCTCAGAACGAATCTTGATTCGAGCGTCAGAAATAGCAAAACCTCTGGGGAATAGAAACACCGGATTGAGATCCAGCTCTATAACTTGAGGGTTTTCGACCATGAACCATGAAACCTTACTCAAAAGAGAAGCAAGGCTTAAAATATCCAGAGGTTCTCTCCCTCGATAACCCATAAGCAGAGGGTAACCCTTCACCTCTTTTAGCATTTTCGTGGCTTCTTCCTCGCTAAAAGGTGCTACGCGGAAAGTCACATCCTTAAGCAGTTCTACAAAAATCCCTCCTAAACCAAACATTACTGCCGGACCAAATTGAGCATCTAAAAGTCCTCCCACGATTACCTCAAGTCCACCCTGGAAAAAAGGTTGAATCAATACTCCTTGAATCTGAGCATTGGGAATCCTGCTTCTGACATTCTCATGGACCTGGTAATAAGCCTTCCTCAAAGATCCTTTTTCGGTTAGCCCTACCATTACTCCACCAGCGTCGCTTTTATGGATTACATGGGNAGATACTATTTTTAACACAACGGGGAAGCCAATTTCTTCAGCCTTTAAGCAAGCCTCTTCCTCGCTTTGACAAACAGCAAAAGGAGGCACTGAAAAACCGTTTTCCTTAAGCAATATNTAGCACTCTGGTTCTGTTAAAAACCTCTCCTGGAAGTTACTCACCATCCAGACTCTCCATCTTCTTTTTCCCTAGCTGAAAGGCTCTTAAATTAACTTCCCTCGTTTGGGGAGGAACTCTGGCCACGATTGCTTCCTCAAGGACTTCAGGAGGAAAAGGCCATACTTTGGAGGCTGAAAGGGCACCTAATATCACCGAATTCAATGTCCTTGGATTCCCGGCCTCGATCGCCAATTGAGTGGCATCAAAAGCATAAACTTCCTTCCCCAAGTTCTTTAAAATTCGAACCAATTCTTCAAGTTCTGGATAAACGAACTTTCCCATGAAGACATCCACAGGGGGAATGGGGCGAGTGTTGAGAATTACAATNCCAGTAGGAGCAAGAAATTTCAAGCCAACCCTCAAACCTTCTAAAGGCTCTAGGGCCAGGATAGCCTGAGCTTTATGCCTTTGAATCAACGGGCTAGAAACTTCACCTATCCTTACGTGTGAAGCGACGGCGCCCCCTCTCATGGCTGCTCCAAAGGTTTCCCCAACCCTGACCTTAAAACCCTTGTCGATTGCCGCCTCAGCAATGATATGAGAAGCAAGGACCGATCCCTGACCTCCTACTCCCGCAACGATAAGGTTCAACTGCATGTCGTTCCTCCTTCTATGGCATTTACGGGACAAATCTGCTGGCAAAGTCCACAATCAACGCACTGGAGAGGATCAATTAAAGCCTTATTATCCTGGAAAGCGATTGCCGGGCATCCTAACTGAAGGCAAGTACGACAACCGGTACAGTCATCCGTTACCCTTGTCCCTTTCCATTTTCTTTTCGTTCTTCTCGCTACTTGAAGCATGCATTCTCCTTCAGCGATCACCACGGAGGGCCCTTTAAAGTTAAAGGCTTTTTCAATGGCATCCTGAACTTCAAGAGGTTGATAGGCGTTGACCTTGAAGACGCTCTCTATCCCCATTGCCTTCACAATGTCGATTATGGAAAGATTTTTTATGGGTTTGTCCAGGTGATCGTCAGAGGAGGTAGGACTCATCTGGTGCCCAGTCATAGCTGTCCAGCGATTATCAAGAACAAGGAGGGTAATATCCGCCTGGTTCATAACGGCATTAGCCAGAGCGGGAAGCACTGCATGAAAGAAAGTGGAATCCCCACACACCGCCACGCATTTTCCTGGATAGCCGCTCTGGGACATTCCTTGAGCCAGAGAGGCTCCAGAGCCCATAACGTAAAGTGTATCTAAAATCGTATAAGGAGATTGAATTGGGTACCGCTTATGCTCTTCTGGAGACGAAAAATCGTTTTGAGAAAAAAGCCCGTACCCACCTTGTTCATAACATCCAATATCCCCGTTGACGATTACTACTTCTTTCTGGCGCTGGATTGCTTTCTTCAAGCCCCAGTAACTGCCTAAATGGGGACAACCTGCACACAAAGTGGAAGACCTGGGAACAACGGCCTCTTGCGACTGGGAATTTTTAGAAAGAGCAAACGCTTTCCTGGATTTAGAAATTTCAGGAAAGACTTTTATCAAAGCCTCTTCCACTAAGTCAGTGTTTAACTCATCGCAGGGTTGAAGCGTTCCATCCTCTTTCCCATAAATTGAAACTTCTTGAGATTCAACCTGAGCGAAACGCCTGAGTTGNCCTTCCACTACAGGATCCCCCTCTTCTACTACTAAGACCTTCCTTGAGCTCTCTAAGAATTCTTTGACCTTTTTCCAGGGCAGAGGGCGAGCAATTCCCAATCGAAGGAACTGAATTTTTCCATTTAGCTCAAGGTTGCGAATTGCTTCATCGCAGTAAGCAGCTCCAATCCCCGAACAAATAACTCCGCAGGAAAACTCGCCTTTTTCCAACTGATTAAAGCGCGAATTTTCTGCGTACTCNTCAATTAAACTCTGCCTGGATAAAAGCCACTTATGCTTCTCTACGGCTCCCGGTGGTCCATAAACGTTCCAGCGATAGGGAAGCTTCCAATGCTTGTTAAAACCCCTCAGACGCTCCTCCTGGAAAGGAGGCAGGGCGCCCAAGATTACATCCCCNGAAGCATGGGAAAGCCGAGTAACAGACCGGAGAAAAACCGGTAGTTCCAAACTCTCTGATATAGAAAACGATTCCCTCGCCATTTCAAGGGCTTCCTCTTGAGAGGAAGGTTCAAAGCAGAGCAATCTATTATACTCGGCGCCAACCCTGGTATCCTGTTCATTTGAGGAATAATGCGCACCAGGGTCATCGGCTACCACAATCAGCATTCCCGCCCTGCAACCGGTATAGCTCACAGTCATGAAGGAGTCCATCACCCAGTTGAATCCTGCGTTTTTCATGGCAACAAGTGACCTTGCTCCAACAAGGGAGGCTCCGAATGCTAACTCAAAAGCAACCTTTTCGTTAATGCTCCATTCCGCATATATCTCAAAAGTCTTGCTGGCCTGCAGAATCGACTCTAAGATTTCAGAGCTGGGAGTTCCGGGGTAAGCTGTGGCAAAACGAACATTCCCCTCAAGTGCCCCCCTGGCAATGGCTTCGTTTCCCATCATGAGAACCCGTTTTCCTACGCTGTCTAAGGTGATTACGCTCATTTGGAATCTCCTCCTGACTTAAATTTTGCAATTGCTTTGACTGCCCTTTCGGGTGTAGGAAAAGTAAGAAAGCCTGCTTCCAGAAGCAGCTTGCTTTCACTTTTTCCTGTTTCTCCTCCTCCCAAGTAAGAAACGATTATCTGCTGAGGAATATCGCATTTCAATTCCTGACAAACTTCCAGTGCATGAGGAATGGGGTCCCCAAAAATAAGGAAGAACGTTTGGGCGAGATTGAGCCGGGACGCTGTTTCAGCAGAAACTTTATACCTCAAAGCATCGGTATCCCCCGTAAGATCCAGTGGGTTACTCACCACACAATGACTCGGCAAAACATTACTCAGAGCGCTTTTCGCTTCCGCATCCAAGGAGGGCACCGAGATTCCCTCCATTTCTGCAAAATCAGTAGCCAGGATTCCGCTGCCTCCAGAGCTGGTAATGATAAAAAGTGAATCAACAGGATGGCGGAGAAAAGCTCCTGCTTTAGATGTATCGTAAAGGTCGGTAATAGTATCTGCTCGAATTGCCCCACACTGTCGGCATACTCCATCAAACACGGCATCGCTTCCTGCAACAGATTTAGTATGAGATTGAGCCGCTACCTTTCCTCTTTCTGTTCTTCCTCCTTTTAAAATCACCACGGGCTTCTTCTTGGAAACCTCGCTCAAGGTATGCATAAATTCCCGCCCTCTTTTTACGCCTTCTAAATACAGCGCTATAGAGCGGGTGTTGGGGTCCTCTCCGAAAAAGGCTAAGAGTTCTGTTTCATCTATATCAATCCTGTTTCCCAAACTCACAAACCCCGAGATTCCTATTCCTTCTTCCTCTGCCCATTCAGAAAGGGCGGCCCCAACAGTCCCGCTTTGAGAGATAACAGCAATCGAGCCGTTCTTGGTTATCAATGGCCAGGAGGCGCAAAGGTGATTAGGAGTATAATTCAGGCCCTGGCAATTAGGGCCTATGAGTCGAATTCCGCTTTCCTGAGCTGCAAAAAAGAGCTCCTTTTCTAACTCGTCGTTCCCTGCCTCTCTGAATCCGCCCGAAATGACAATAGCCCCTCCAATTTTCTTTCCCTTTGCCTCCTTGAGAATTCCTGGGATCCCTGCCCCNGGGATAGATAAGACCAAAAGGTCCGGATCCTCAGGAAGATCCCTGATCGATGGGTAAGCCTTTAATCCCAAGATTTCCTGAGAATTTGGGTTGACAGGGTAAATTCGCCCCTCGAACCCTCCCTCGATAATATTCTTTAGAATGATGTGCCCCCTTTTCTCCGGGTTTGACGAGGCTCCTACTACTGCTACGGAATTTGCATTAAAGATTCTTGAAAGCACGTTCAAAGCGACACCTCTTCTAAAATTCTTTAAATTTGGGGTTAGCCAGAGAACACGGCCTCTGGCTAACCCCCTCAATTTCTTTTAGGTCCCTTCTTATGCCTCCTTTTCTCGAGGCAGCACAAAAACTGCATAAAGGACCCAGGTTACCAGAAATCCCAGGAGAGCGGGGTTCCCAAGAAAGATTCCCCATACTGGATGTAGCTTTTGGAGCATCTGGGAACCCTGAGGATGAATATTCCAAAATAGAGCTCCTACCCCAATAGCTATGCCCGTTCCAATAATAGCCATATTGACATCGGTCCATTTCATTTTTGAAAGCGTGGAAATACCCACGGCTATGAGCATAGCCAAAACCGCAAGAAGTGAACCTCCGTAGATAGAGAGCGGAATAACAGCAACAATTGCCCCTACCTTATAAATGAAGCCAGAAAGCACAAGGAGCAATCCACAGGTAGTGATCACCGATCGAGCCCCAACTCCTGTGAGAGCCATCAATCCTACATTTTGGGCATATGTCGTCGAGGGAACCGAGCCGATCAAGGTTCCCACTACAGATCCCAATGATTCACCAAAAATTCCTTTGTTAATCCTTTCCTTATTAAGTTTCTGACTGGGATCGAGGTTGGTCACAAGAGTATAAACTCCAATCGATTCTGAAACTGCAGCCAAGTAGCCTACAAACATTATCAAGCCTGAAATAATAACTGGGCCCCAGTTCCATTCAAATCCCATGGGGAAAATTTGGGGAACCGTAATCCACTGAGCGGAGGCAACCGGACTCCAATCAATTCTTCCAGAAATCGCTGCCACAACAACCGCAATCAGGAGCCCGATAAAAACCGAAGCGGAACGAAAAAAACCCTTTTTGACGAAAATCATCAAAAATAAGGGGACGAGAAACGCAATTAACGCCAAGATTAGATCCATTCCACTTGACAACTGCCCTCCGGGCATAATCATGTTTCCGAAAGCAACCTGAGGAGCCATGGTAACCCCGATTAAGAGAACCAGAGTTCCATAGACCGCGGGAGGAGTAATGGAACGAGAAAGCCAACCCACAACCCCTTTGCTAAAAGGNAGGGTTAAAACAGTAGTCAATATTCCCGCAAGGATTAACCCGGCATAAGTCACTCCCCAGCCATAGGCGAAAACAGTGGAGATCATCAAAACAATGAGAATAATGGCCTGACCCTGAGCTACAGGAAGTTTNAGAAGGATTGAGGATTGGGTCAGAGTCACAATTCCTGCCCCGATCAACATCGCACCCACAAGGTAGGCTACTTTATCGAAGGAAAGGGCAAGGGGACCAGCTTGGGCAAATGCTCCCAGGAAAATCATGGGAACGATGAAAGCGGACATGCCAATAAGGAAATAATGCTGGAGTCCATAAACCAGGTTTTCCCAGAAGGAGAGCCTTCCCTCAACGCCTACCTTTAAAATTCCACCCTCTTCTGACATTTTTAGTTTTTTCCTCCTTTGTCTTTTCTCATATCGTCGATCCCCTTTTTGCAACAACCCTCCTTTCTCAGGGGACAATGCCCTCCAATAGATAGGTTTTCAATTGTTGCCGGGTCCATTTGGGGTCAATGCCCAGTTTCTCCACAGTCCTACCCATCGCCCAGTAATCTTCACCATTTAAAGTGGAGGCCAGGGTGATCAGGGCGTCGCTGACCGGAGTGGGAACGCNCAGCATTTTTCCCAGAGAAGAATATGTGACCAGTCCCCAGGGGACATCCTCGCTCAGCTGGCGTGCTTTCAAGCTATATGGACCTTCGCAAACTTCTAACTTCTCGGTGTGAATTGCCTCGTAAAGGGGGAGGACTCCCGCATTTTCTTTGCCCTGGGGGTTCCATTTTACGTGCCAGATTTCTTCTTCCAAGGTGTAAGCCTTGATCCCTAAGGCCTCAGAAAGANCCATTCGCTCCCGATCTACTGCCTCAATTACTCTAACTACTGCAGGTGGATTAGCCCATTTATCAAATAGGTGAAATTCTTCCATGCGGTATCCGGAGTCGATCCTTCCTGCGTTGCACACCATTGGCCCGGTATGGGTAATGGCATTGTAATCCACCAGAATACATTCCAGCACATTCTCTGCCGGTCTAACATTGGCCATGGGATAGGCCTCCTTCAGCACGGAAACCACTTTGCCTAAATTCTTCCCAGGAAAACTGCCAGTGATCATCTCGTAAACATAGGATTCAATTCGGACCAGGTTAGGTCCCATCTTTGAGGCGCCATAGGGAAGAGTATTTATTTCTCCAAAATAAACCCCATCCTCCCCTCTTTCCTCTTTGAGGACTTTAGCCCAAATTAAAGAGCCTCCGCCTTTTCCCAAGGTGATTACAGTTTGTCCCTTTTTCAGGTAAGGCGCAGACAAACGAGCAAATTCTTCATAACCGTACGCAGGTACAGGGTTCAGGATCAAATCTGCTCCTTCGACCGCNCTCTGTATGTCGGTAGTTGCCAAATTTAAATAAGCCTTCATTTTCTTCTGGGGTTCAGTCATGAAGAAAAGCTCAATGTAACCAGTTTCTTGAATAACCTTTAATTTGTCCGCAGATTGGGGACGGGAGTAAAGATTCACAGTGTGCCCCCTTAAGGTAAGATCGGCAGCACAGCCAAAACCTCCGTTTCCTGCTCCTAAAACAGCGATTTTCATTTCTTTTCTCCTTTCTTTAATTCGGCTCTTAGTTTTTCTGTAGCTTCAAGATCTAACTTAAAATTGTCCAGAACTACCACCCCGTACTCCTCTCTTGCTTTTTCCAGCGACACGAAACCGTTCTCCACGTCCTCCAGGACTGCTTGAGGATCCCTGGTAAGTGGATCACCCCAGCCACCGCCTCCAGAGGAGTAGATCGTATAGAAATCACCGGTCTTAAGTTCCACAACCCCCTTTGCTGGAAGCTCCCGCTGATCGGGAAGACCCTCGTTCAAAAGCGGCCGATTTAGCGTTCCTGGTTTGCCACCAAAAAGGCCATAAGGAGGATTTTCTTTCCCATCTCCAAACATTACAAAAGTGGGAGGAACATCACCGAGGAAATGGATCCTGTATCGGACACCCAAACCGCCTCTGAATTTTCCAGGACCGCCTGAATCAATTTGAAATTCGTGGAAATCGGTGATGTGGGGATATTCCATCTCGTTAGATTCGATGTTAGGAGCCGTTAATCCTCCAAGATCGATGCCGTCGCCAATATAGGAAATACCATCCATATAAGGAAGAGCGCCTCCACCGCCCATACCACAGAAGGCATATTGGACGTAAAAATTCCCGTTTCTGGGATCGATTCCTGAAATGGATGGACCACACCAGCGGTTCCAACCTGCTGGAGCTTTTTCTGGAACAACCTTGGAGAGTGCAATATACATAGCTTCCAGGGTGGCGCAAGCGGTATCAAGAGTTGAGCTAGCTACTGGAGCGGGAGGAACTGGATTCACAAGTGTTCCTTCTGGAGCGGTAATATGAATAGGCTGATATGCTCCTTCATTATGGGGAACGTCTTTACCGATAACGGTCAAAACCGCTACATAAACTGAAGTGCAGGTGTTAGCAAAGGGACTATTAATGAACCCTTTGGTTTGAGGGTCTGTTCCCGTCCAGTCTACAAACATTTCATCTCCTTTTATCCTCACAGTAACCTTGACCCGCACNTTTTTAGCCTCAAAACCGTCCCCGTCCAAAAATGTTTCCCCCTCATAGACGCCATCAGGAAGTTTTTTGATTTCCTGTCTCATCCTCGATTCGGCGTATTTTTGAATTTCCTCCAGGATTTGCTCAATCTTTTCGGGGCCATATTTCTCCACCAATTCCATCAGTCTCTTCTCAGCCACATTGCAAGAAGCGATTTGAGCTCTGATATCAGAAAGAAAGAGATCTGGCATCCTGGTATTGATCCTGATCAGATCAATAACGTCCATTAAAGGAATTCCTTCTCTGTAAATGCGCACAGGTGGGATCCTGATCCCTTCGTGAAAAATCTCCGTGGCGAGGGGGCTGTAACTCCCAGGAGATAAACCCCCNACATCAGCGTGGTGGGCGCGGTTTATGGCCATGAACAGAAGTCGACCTCGGTAAAAAATTGGCTTTACCACGGTCACATCGGCAAGGTGAGTCCCACCGGAGTAGGCGTCGTTAATAATGTAGATATCCCCTGGTTTGATATCGTCCTTGAACCTTTCTTTTATGGCTTTGGCCGCAATCATTGAAGAGGCGGTATGGGAGGGAACTCCATCAATCTGAGCCACAATCCGAGGAACGCCATCGCAAATGGCGCAAGAAAAATCATGGACTTCTGCAAAGATTGGGGAGCGCGAGGTCCTGGTCATGGTAATTCCCATTTCCCTGTTTATGGCCAGAAGGCGGTGAAAGACCACAGAGACAGTAATTGGATCTGAAACTTCTGCAAATTCTTTTTTTTGACCGCTCATGTCAGCTGACCTCCAGAATTATGTTCCCGAAATCATCCACAGACGCTTTGTCTCCAGGACAGATCACTATCGTAGTGGTTACTGCTTCTATGATGGCCGGGCCGGATATGGAATGTCCGGGTTTCAGGAGAGAGGAATCATATATTTTTGTGGGAACTCGTCCCTGAAACTCAGGGAAATAGACGTTCCTTTCCCCTTTTACAGCTTTATCCGGAGAATAACGAGCCGGCTCCTCTTGTGCCAAGAGAGTCTTGGGAATTTTTCCTACCGCAGTTAAACGGAGGTTGATTATCTCCACAGGACTTTCGGGCTCAGAATAAGTAAAAAGCCTTTCATGGGTTAAATGAAAGGCCTCAAGGATCTCTCTGTAACTTTGAGGATTAAGCAGTTTAGAGGGAATTCGGACGGTAACCTCGTGATGTTGCCCTATATACCTCATGTCCATATATCTTTCTAAAAGAATTTCCTCTTCCTTAATACCTTCATCCCTTAGGGTTTCCTTCCCTCTCTTTTCCATCTGAGTGAAGGCTTCCTCTAATTCCTTTGGATCTACTTCCTCCAGNGCTTTCCAGAAGGTCATTACGTAATCGTGTTTCAGATCAGATTCCAGCATTCCCAGAGCGCAGAATACTGATGCAGTTCTGGGGACAATCACCTTAGGGATGCCCACCTCTTTGGCGAGCCTGGAAGCATGAATAGGACCAGCTCCTCCTGCCGCAACAAGCACAAACTCTCGGGGATCATAGCCTCTCTCTACAGATACCACGCGCAGGGCATCCGCCATGTTTTCATTTACAATTCGATGGACTCCATAGGCAGCATCATCCAGCGAGAGGTTTAAAGGCTTGGCAATTTCTTCTTCGATAGTCTGANGACATCTCTCTAAATCAAGGGAAATCTCTCCCCCGAGGAAAAATTCCGGATTGATGTATCCCAGCACAAGATTGGCATCAGTTGTGGTAGGACGGGTTCCGCCAAGCCCATAACATACAGGACCTGGAGAGGCTCCAGCAGAAATTGGCCCCACCTTCAAAAGCCCTCCCTGGTCAATATGAGCTATGCTCCCTCCTCCTGCTCCAATGGTGTGAATGTCTATAGCAGGGACACACACCCGATAGCGAGCTACATCACTTTCCATGGTGAGTGCGTATTCTCCATCTTTTATCAAGGTGACATCAAAACTTGTTCCCCCCATGTCCATTACGATCAGGTTGGGAATTCCCAAAAGTTGGGAGAAAAATTTTCCGCCTACTGCGCCTGCAGAAGGGCCGGATAGCAGGGTCATCACTCCATGAAACCTGGCAAAGTCTGAGGACATCATTCCTCCATTGCTCTGCATAACCAGGAAATCTTTTTGAAAGCCCTCCCTCTTCAGGACATCCTGCAAATTTTTCAGGTAATTGGAAAGAATAGGACTGAGGTAGGCATTAATTACCGTGGTGGAAGTTCTTTCATATTCCCTTACTTGTTTCATGATCTCGCTGGAAATGGTCACGAAAGCTTCAGGGCATTCTTCTTCCAGGATCTCTTTGATCCTTGCCTCGTGTTGATTGTTTATAAAGGAAAAAAGGGTACAAACTGCTACTGCTTTATAACCTCTTTCCCTTATAACTTTGGCAAGCTCTCGGACTTCCTTCTCATCTAAAGGAACCAGGATGTCTCCTTTATAATCGATCCTTTCTGTGACCCCAAAACGGTCCTTTCTGGGAACAATCATCGGAGGATGGCCCAAAGAGAGGTCCCAGATATCCTCTTTATGCGCTCTCCTCATTTCCAGGGCGTCCCGGAACCCCTTGGTGGTGATCAGGGCTGTTTTAACACCTTTGTATTGAAGCATGGCATTGGTGCAGACTGTCGTTCCGTGAACCAAAATTTCAATGTTGCTCAAAAAGGAGGGAAAGTCCTCATGATAAAACCGAGCAGCCTTTTTCAGGGAATTTAAAAGCCCGATTGAGGGGTCATGTGGCGTGGAAGGCTCTTTGAAGATTTCAATTTTTCCCAGGGAATCAATGACAACGCAATCAGTGAAAGTCCCTCCAATATCAATTCCGACCCTATATTTCATTCATAATACCTCCGTCCTTAAGAAAAATATTGGGATTTAATCGCCTTTTGGGGGCACACCTCTACGCATAGATTGCAACCGTAACATTTCTCTTGATTAATGATTGCCACATTCTCAATGGATATGGCTTCATAAATGCAGGAAGTTTTGCATAGCCCACAGGCCGTACATTCTTCCTCAACGACCTTGGGAGGAATTGGATAGGTAATTTCAGACATATTTTTCTCCTTGCGCTCCGCTACCTTGCGCAAGGTGAGTCCCCGGACCTCTTCCAAGGTTAGACCTCTTTTTACAAGATAATCCTCCAATCCCTGAACGATTTTTTGATAAGCTTCTGGCCCTTTTAAGTGCCCTATAGAATAAGCCCCTACCATGCTTGCTCCTGCCATCAGGTACTCTATGGCATCCCTCCAGGTCTCCACTCCTCCGCAACCTATGACTGGTATGTTAAAGTTTTGCGCAATCTGGAAAACCATCGCTAAGGTCAAAGGTTTTAGACCGGCACCTGATAGACCCCCAAATCCCCGAGGTCCACCTAATTTAGGTTGTCCTGTTTCAATATCAATGAGCATGACTGGTCCAAGGGCATCGGCGACTTCAACTGCATCCATTCCCCCTTCAATTCCAGCTCTCACCCATGAGAGAACGGAGATATGAAAGATGGGAGAAAGCTTGACGATTATAGGGACAGAAACAGCCTTCCGCACAGCTTTAACAGTATCGTAGAGAGGTTGNGGATCGTTGATTTCAGGAGGAGGGATCTTTAAGCCTGGAAACTGAGCTTCCAAGTTCTCTCCCAGATGAGGGCAGTGCGTGGGTAGCTCAACTATACTCGCTCCGGCTTCTACTGCTTTTATTGCTAACTCTGCAGTCTCGTCAGGGGTTGTTCCTGCCAGATTTGCAATGATCGGGATTCCACATTGAGAAGCTCTGGGCAATTCCTCTTCAAACCACTGTTTGGCGCTTAAAACAGCCCCCATCATGCAGTTCAAAAAACCACCTTTGAAAAAAGCTAAACACGGGTGAGGATCAGGAATTGCGGTATTTGTTATAGTTTTTGTGGTAATTGCTCCCGGGGAAAATTTAGCAAGTTTTAGAATGGTTTTGGCATCTCGTGCGTGTTCGCCAGCACTGACAATGAGGGGATTTTTTAGCCGTACTCCCTTTAAAGAAACGGAAAGGTCCATTTCCGTATCTCCTNTCTGCCCTTTCGGCTTTTCATTNTATGAAAATCATTTCCAAAAATCCCAATAATAGNAAAAAACATTCGAACCGGTTTGTCAATATCAGATGGGAAAAAAATTTAATTAAAAAAAATTTGACGNNGNANNGGTAATTNGAATTTGAAAATTAGTTGCGTAAAATAAAATTAGGGAGTAAAATTCACTAAACCTCGGTCAAGGGGGGTGAACTGAGAACAAAAGGTTAAAAAGGGTTTTAAGCGAGAGAAGCTGAAACTTAAAAGCTCAAAGGAGGACAAAATGAAATTAGGAAAATTCTGGATCTGGTTTTTGGTGGTTGCTTTAATTCTGGGTTTGGGAGCCTGTTCCCAACCTTCGACCCCCTCCTCAAGTGCAAGCCCTTCCTCTACTCCCACTCAAACTGAATCACCAAAACCAACCTCTGTTCGTCTGGGCATATTCATTCCTGGAAGGCTGGGAGACAGTCCGGATTATGACAAGCTGGCAGATACAGCCCAAAGAATGTCTATGCGAGACCCAAGGTTAAAAGTTGAAGTATTNGAGGCCGGATTTGATCAATCCAAGTGGGAAGAACAATTGACTTCTTTCGCTTCATCCGGCCGTTTTGACGTGATCTATACTTCAAACGAGTCCATGGGCCCCATGGCTGCTAAAGTTGCAGCGAAGGTCCCTGATGTAAAATTCATTGTTGACGACTCATGGGTAATAGGGAACCCCAGAATTTACTGCTCTTTGATGAACAAATANCAACAATCTTATCTCTACGGGTATATGATGGCTTTAGTTTCCACCAGTACCATGCCTGGAGTAAACCCCGATAAAAAAATTGGCTTCATTTATGGACAGCATTACACCACTATGGATGACATGATTATCCCGGGAATCGAAGCCGGGGCTAAAGCTGTAGATCCTGGATTTGAACTCAAGACGGTGATGTTGGGAAACTGGTATGACGCCACTAAAGCAGAATCATTAACCAACAGCTTAATTGACGAAGGGGTTGACGTAATGGGAGCAGTAGTTGGAAGCGCTGTTCCCGGCGTAATCTCTGCATGTAAAAACAGAGGAATTTACATGATTTACTACGATACAGCCGGGTTTGATAAGGGACCGGGAGTAATCGTCGGTGCAGTAGAAGCTAATGTAGATGATATGGTTTCCAACAACCTGGAAAGGCTCCTCAATGGCACCATCCCTTGGGGCACTTCAGAGGTCTTCAGTGCAGAAAAAGGATACATCAGTGTTCCTTTAAATGCTCCAGCTTATGTTAACAGCGTCCCTGATTCTGTCCGACAAGCTTTTTTGACTGAATACAATAAAGTGATAAGCGGGGAAAAGAACCTGAGCATTCCCCAGAGCGTCTTGGACAAAATCAATCAAGCTGCCCAAGGCCAGTAATCGAGCCAGGTTTAAATGAAATAGAGCGCCCTGATCAGGGCGCTCTATTTCACATTAAGAAAATCGTTTGACAAATATGGAAAACCACTTAAAATAATGCTCAATTTCAAAGGAGAGATGAAAAAGCAAACCTGGGCTTGTTTGAAGTTCATACCTAAGCGCTTCTCAAACGGGAGGCGAAATCCACCCACTATAAAATCCCCGAACTCCAATGCCCTTTTTTTATCCCTTCCATCCTTGCGCCCACTTTCTTTGCGCAAAAGGGCTTGCCCCTTTCTAACTGCCAAAAACAAATCGGGATTATCTCCCCTTAATTTTTTAGAGGCTAGCGAAAAGGATGAGCAGAGAAAAACATCCGGGATTTAAAGAAATAGACCAAATAGCTAACGGGGAAATTCTNCTTTCCCTGGAAGGAATTTCCAAAACATATGAAGAAAATCAAGTCAAAGCCAATCAAAACGTAAATTTTTACCTCAAAAAAGGCGAAATCCACGCAATTGTTGGGGANAACGGCGCAGGAAAAACGACCTTGATGAAAATTCTCTGCGGGCTCGAAAAACCTGATAAAGGACAGATCTATTTTGTGGGGAAGCCTGTGCGAATCAATTCTCCCAGGGACGCAGCTCGCCTAGGAATCGGCATGGTGCATCAAAGATTCTGTTTAATCGAGAGCTACTCTGTAGCGGACAACATTGTCCTGGGCGAGGAACCCCTAAAATTTAAGTTTTTTTATGACAGAAAAAAAGCTCAGGAGATTTCTTCGGACCTTATCAAGAGATATGGGTTTAACCTAAATCCTAAAGTTCCTGTTAACTCTTTGACAGTAGGGGAAAAACAGCGTGTGGAAATCCTTAAAGTTCTTTACCGTGGCTCTCGCATTCTGGTTCTGGATGAGCCTACTTCCCTTCTTACGGAGCAGGAAATCCACAATCTTTTCGCAGTTCTTTCTCGACTGAGGGAAATGGGTTTTACCATTATCCTGATCACTCACAAACTCGAGGAGATCTTCTTGATTTCTGACAGAGTTACTGTCATGAGAGAAGGAAAGGTCATAGCCACCATGCCCACCAATAAGACCACCAAAAATGAACTCGCCTGCATGATGGTGGGCAAAGAGATTGCCCTTCAAATTCAGAAAGAAGAAAGAGACAGAGGAAAACCGGTGCTCGTGATTTCCAACCTCACCTGCTTTCAGCCCGGCCAGAAACAACCTCTCCTTTGGAACATTCATCTTAAAGTACATGAGCATGAAATTCTGGGAGTTGCGGGGGTTGCAGGAAATGGACTGGGAGAATTAGAGGACATTCTAAGCGGGATGTGGCAAAAGGGTGAAGTTTCTGGAGAAATCCTTTTGGATGGTCTTCCCATTAAAGACCTCCCTCCAGAACAATTGCGAAAATTAGGATTAGCCTACGTTCCTTCTGATCGACTTCAGCGCGGTTCCAGCCTAAAGATGCCCATTTCAGATAACCTGATTGTCTCTAATCATCATAATTTTTTGCGTTTCGGAATTTTAAAGAGGCCGGAGATCTTGGCTCATTCTAAGAGCTTAATCAGTCGCTATATGATTAAAGGCTCCCCACATATGGAAATCGGCACGCTTTCGGGAGGAAACATTCAAAAGACTGTTCTTGCTCGGGAATTTTCTCATCCAACAAGATTTCTTCTAATCTCTGAGCCGACTTGGGGCTTGGATGTTGCTTGTAGCGAGTTCGTTTATAGAGAAATCCTGGAAATGAGGGAACGGGGCGTGGCTATCATGCTAATTTCTTCCAATCTGGATGAAATTTTAGCCCTTTCAGATACAGTAGCAGTTATTTTCAGAGGCAGAATTGTCGGAGTTTTCCCAAATAAAGGATTGGACAAGGAATTTTTAGGACTTTATATGCTGGGGCTCAAAAGGGAGGAAAATCCTTACGAAAAAGAGGAGGAAGCCCTCAAATGTTGAGCGATTCTTCCAAGAAAAACTTGGCTGAATTCTTGGGCATAATTTTCAGCCTTCTTGTTTCCTTTATCGTAGCTGTAGTTCTAATCTTTGTTTTCTCCCGTAATCCGGGTAAGTCTCTCTACTTCTATTTTATCGGTCCCTTTCTTAGCAAGTACACTCTGGGGAACATGCTGGAAGGAGCAATTCCCCTGATATTTTCGGGACTAGGGATCGCTATTGCTTTTAGAGGAGGAGTAGTTAACTTGGGAGGGGAGGGGCAGATATTTTCCGGTGCAATGGCCGCAATCTTGGTGGGAAGCTACTTCTCCCAGGCCCCAAGGGTCCTAGGAATTGTCGCCATCCTTCTGGGAGGGGCAATTGCGGGCTCTTTAATTGCAGGAATATCTGGCATTCTGCGGGCTAAATGGAATGTCTCTGACCTCCTGACTACTTATCTGATTTCCTCAGGATTGGTTTATGTGATCAACTACCTGATTTTGGGTCCTTTTCGCGATCCCAAGCAGATTACAATCCAATCCATCTCTATTCCTTCCAAGTTCATGCTTTCCAAGATCCTTCTGCCTTCTTACCTCCACACCGGTGTTTTTCTGGCCATAATTTTTGNTTTCTTAATTGACTTTTTTCTTTTTCACAGTCATTCAGGCTACGAACTGAGAACCTCTGGATCCAATCCTCAATTTGCCTTTTATGGAGGTATTCGAACTAAGACCTATTTGATNCTCCCCATGGTGATTTCCGGAGCGCTTATTGGTTTAGGAGGAGCAATTCAGATAGCGGGCCGTTATCAATCCTGTTTTACTGATCTTACAGCCGGGCTTGGCTGGAATGGCATAGCAGTAGCTTTAATCGCTCGGAATAACCCGTTGGGGGTATTGCCAGCCGCCCTCTTTTACGCCTACCTTCAGGCTGGAGCCCAGGTAGCAATGATTAATTCTGATCTGACTTATGAGATCGTGGGAATCATTGGCTCGGTGATTTTCTACCTGATAACCGCTGAGGCCGCTTTTTCCTTTTTTAGAAAGAGGATCCGATAATGTGGGAGATCCCCGCTATAAAACAAACAATTTTCATCATGACACCGCTTCTTCTGGCAGCAACAGGTGGGCTGTTTTCCGAGCTGGCAGGGGTCTTGAACATTGCCCTGGAAGGATTGATGCTCAATTCCGCATTCTTCTCCATCCTCTTTTCGGTATTAACCGGAAATATTTACCTGGGATTGACGTTAGGTGTAGCCTCTACTTTACTTTTGACCCTGATTTTGGGTTTTGTTTCCCTTTACCTGAAAGCCAATATTTTCATTTCAGGCTTAGCTACGAACCTTTTCGCGGCAAGCCTCTCCATCGTCCTTTCTCAAAAAATCTTTGGTCAAACTGGTTCAATCTCTTTCCCCAATATGCCCACACTTCCCACCGTTAATATCCCGGGGATTGAGCGCATACCTGTTTTGGGAAACCTGCTCTCAGGCCACAATATACTTGTCTACATCTCTTGGCTAATCCTGATCATAGCCTCCATTATCATCTATCACACTCCCTTCGGCATCAGGTTAAGAGCTACAGGCTTCGATTACGAGGCAGCAAAATCCTTGGGGCTCCAACCAAGACTGATGCAGCTCTGGTCTCTTGTTATTTCTGGCTTTACCTGCGGTCTAGCTGGAGGGTTTTTGACGCTCTCCTTAGGAGCTTTCGTCCCCAATGTAACTGCGGGCAGGGGCTGGATTGCTTTAGTAGTCATTTATCTTGGCAACAGAACTACTGGCGGGCTTCTGATTGGCTCCCTGATATTTGGGCTGGTGGAGTACTTGAGCAATTATCTTCAAGCCTCCTCCAATATTCCTTCAGGTTTGCTTCTGGCCCTTCCCTTCTTCGCTACCGTTATCGCTATGATTATTTATTCTGTGTTTGAGAACCGCTTTCGTTTCCAAGTCAGATCAAGAATGCTCTCTTTGACCTCCAGCTCTCCACAATCAGAGCCTGTTTCTCAAGAAAAGAAAGACTCAACTGGAGAGGAGAAAAAATTATGAGACAATTGACTCTTTTTGGGCCAGGAGACTTACGGATCGTACAAGTTAAAAAGCCGAAACCCGGGCCAGGAGAAGCCTTGGTAAAAATTAAGGCCTGCGCTATCTGCACCCTTGAACAAAGAATCTACAACGGCGCCATGAAAATTTTTTACCCTGTCGTCCCTGGCCATGAGGCTTCGGGAGTAGTGGAAGAAATTGGGGACCCGTCCTTGACCTCTTTAAAGCCAGGGATGAAAGTAGCACTGGATCTCATTTACCGTTGTGGGGAATGCTACTGGTGTCGCATTGGCCAAAGCAATCATTGCCAGTACCGGTTTTCCAAAGAGGTCCCAACCCTTGGAGGCTTTTCTGATTACATTGTGGTTAAAACTAAACAGTGTTTTGCGGTCTCTGACTCCGTTCCCGATACCATCTCCTGCCTTTCTGAGCCTCTTTCTTGTTGCATCCATTCCCTGCGCTCCATTAACCTTACCTTGGGTGAGGACCTTTTGATCATGGGAGCAGGGACAATGGGCTTAATCCACCTTCTTTTGGGCAAAATGATGGGGGTCCGAGTTTTCATTTCTGATCCTGTAGAAAGTCGTCTTAAAAAGGCACAGGATTTGGGGGCGGATAGAATTATCTCGGGAAATGAAAAAGAGCTAAGACAGGAAATTGACGATCTTACTGAAGGAAGAGGAGTTGATGCTTGCATTATTACCGCTCCAAATGAAGAGGCTTTTCGCTCCGGGGTCAATACTTTGAGAAAAGGGGGAAGGATTTCGGTTTATTCCGCTTATACGGCGGAATTCGACATTCCCATAAATGCTAATTACCTGCATCGTTCTGAAATCTCCGTAATTGGCGTTGAAGGAAGAACTGAAAAGGATTTCCTTCTGGCAACCAGATTGATCTCACACGGAACGATTGACCTTTCTCCTATAGTGAGCTCTATTTACCCTCCTGAGCAAGGAAAAGAAGCCATTGAAAGAGCGAAAGCTCCAGAATCTTACCGGGTAATCATAGATTTTTCTAAATGATGAAGGCCGTGGGAAACAGAACAATTTGGGCATTTGACATTGGAACCTCAAGCCTTAAAGCGCTAGCCGTGGCTCAGGGGGGTAAAACACTCGCTTTTGCCTCTAAAGAATACGCTCTTCAATTTTTCTCTAACAGCCAAGTAGAATGTAACCCTAAAGATTGGGAAGTCGCTTTTGCAGAGTGCTTTCAGGAGCTTTACCAGAATCTGGGTTTTTCACCTGAAGCTATTATCGTGGGAGGGCAAGGGCCAACTTTAGTTCCACTTTCTTTTGATCTTGAGGTTCTGGGAAACGCTATCTCCTGGATGGACAGAAGAGCAACAAAGGAAGCGGAAGAATTAAGCGCAATTCAAAAGAAAAGAATTGATTCGCAATTTTACATGCCCAAAGCCCTCTGGTTTTATCGTCATCATCCCCTGAGAGGAAAATTGGCCTTTTTCATCCCCTGTCCGGAATATTTAATTCTAAAACTCACAGGAGTCGCTGTCTCAGGACTCCCTCATCCCGATTTTGCTCCAATCATCTGGGATCATGACCTAATGTCCCAATTCGGCTTAGGAAGAAATTTTTGGCCAGAATTTCAGCCTGTAGGCCGGATTGTGGGAAAAGCAACAGCTGAAGCAGCGAGGTCCTTTCACATAGAAGAAGGGATTCCTGTTGTTCTGGGAGCTCCAGATTTCATTGAATCCCTCATAGGAACCGGAACGATTAAACCGGGAAGGGCTTGCGACAGAGGGGGAACCAGTCAAGGGATAAACCTCTGTATAGACCATAAGATGGAGATACCTGGATTTATCACTTTGCCCCATCTTATCCCGGGAAACTGGAATATCTCTGGGGTGATCTCGACCACAGGAAAAGCCCTGGAAAAGGTAAAAGAATGGGTGGGGTGGGGTGCCGTTCCTTTTGAAGAAGTAATTAAAAAATCACTTCAAGCTCCTCCTGGATGTAACGGTTTAATTTTTATTCCTCATTTAGCGGGAGAAAGAAGCCCAAAATGGAACCCGGATGTAAGAGGAGCTTTCTTCGGGTTAGATTTAAGCCACCGGTCTGAACACCTGGTAAGATCCGTTTTGGAGTCCGTAGGCTACGCCATTAAGCGCTTTGTGGAAATTTTCCAGGAAAATTCCCTGGAGCTCTACGAATTTCGTTCTACCGGGAAGCAAGCCAACAGTCTCGATTGGACCAAAATCAAAGCTGATATTACTAATCGGCCTTTTATCGTTCCCAAAATCAGGGAATCTGAACCTTTAGGAGGGGCTATCATTGCTGGACTTGCTCTTAATTGGTATTCAACCATAGAGCAAGCAGTAGATGACATGGTAAGGATCGAAAGGGTTGTCCAACCAGACCCGGGAAAGGCGGAGCTTTATGAAAGATTTTTTCACCTTTATAAATCGCTGATTTCCGAATTAGAGAACAGTTTCCACGAATTGAAAGAAACGAAAAATTTCATAGAGGGTGAGTGAAATGCATACAGGGAAGAAAATCAGAATGAAGTCTATTTTCAGGGATGATGGCAGGACAGTGATCGTGGCCCTGGATCATGGAGGAATTGCTGGCCCTTTGCCTGGGATTGAAAATCCTGCTCAGACGATAAAAGAGGCTATTGAAGGAGGAGCCGATGCTATCCTTACCACCAGGGGGTTTGTCCAAAGATCTGAAGAAGTCTGGAGAAGAGACACGGGTATAATCATGCGTTTAAGCGGGGGCTTCACAGTTCTCAGGGGAAGATTCGAAGAAGAGCTGATCTCCACAGTAGAAGCAGCGCTTAGATTTGGAGCATGCGGAGTAGCGGTAACGGTGAAATTTGGTCACGAGCGAGAAGGTGAATTCATACGCAATGCCTCTGCTATTTCTGATCAATGCGAGCTTTGGGGTGTCCCTTTTATGATCGAAGCCATGGCTCAAGGAATGCTTAACGGAAAACAGTTGGCTGGCCCGGCAGATCCTCAGGGAATTGCTATGGCTGCAAGAATGGCTCAAGAATTAGGGGCGGATATTATTAAGACTTATTACACAGGAAGCCAGGATACGTTCACTAATGTGGTCACTGGATGCCCTGTACCCATAGTCATCTTGGGCGGGGAAAAAACCGAAAATGAGGAGCAGCTTTTTCAAAACATCCTTGACTCCCTTGAGGCCGGAGGGTCAGGAGTAGCTATTGGCCGAAACATCTGGCAGGGAGGTAAGACCCAAAAAATGACCAGGGCAATCGTTGGCCTGGTGCACGAAGGATGGACTTTAGAGCAGGCCCTGCTCTATGTCAAATAAAAAATTGAAGGAGGATACTAAAATGCTGAATTTAAGAGGAAGGGATTGTATTTCGATCGATGACTTTTCCAAAGAGGAAATCGAGTTTATCATTGATGTGGGCCGCCAGCTGAAAAGAGAATGGAAAATGGGACGCTACACTCCTCTCCTTTTAGGGAAAAGCCTGGCCGCCATCTTCGAGACTCCCTCCACCAGAACCAGTATCTCCTTTGAGACCGGGGTTCAGCAGCTGGGTGGACACATGCTCTGGCTCGATTCCCACAGGCTCTGGGTGGGCGAGGCCCAGGAAGAGGACTGGCACGATACTATCAAGACCATCTCTCGCTACTGCGATGGTATTGCTTACCGTTCCATTGGCCAAGCGAGACAGCTTTCAGCAGCAGAATATGCAGATATCCCTGTGATAAACGCTTCCAGTCCTGTAGAGCATCCCTGCCAGGCTTTCGCTGACGTCATGACCATGATAGAGAAAAAGGGAGAAGTAAAGAGATTAAAAGTGGCGTTTGTTTGGGGATACCGTACTGCAAATCCTCCGGCTGGCTTGACCAACTCCACAGTGTTGATGGCTTCAAAACTTGGTTTCGAACTGGCCATAGCCTGTCCTGAGGGTTTCGACCCTGATATGAATATTTTCCGCAAAGCCCAGGAATATGCAGAGCTATCCGGTGCCAAATTATCAATAGTTCGCTCCTATGAAGAAGCCGTGGAAGGCGCAGACTTCATTAACGTTTATTCCTGGGTGTCTCCAGAAATGTTTGCTAAGGGCCTGGAAACTCACTTCCAGGGAGATGAGGAGTTTCAGAAAAGGAAGGCTGCCCTCAAGGATCGCTGGTGTGTAACTAAAAAGGTGGTGGAAATGGCGAAAAAGGACGCAATGGTGATGCATTGCATGCCTATTTCCAGAAACACTGAAGTCACTGACGAAGTACTCAACAGTCCTCAAAGCATAATTTTTGACCAAGCGGAAAACCGGCTCCACGTTCAGAAAGCCATCATGGCCCTCACTATGGCCAATACCATCTCCCTCTGAAGGCAAAATGGCCTCTTATATTAAGCCCAAAAATCTGGGGGAGGCTTTAAGGGCTTTAGAAGAGCCCGGAGCTTCCCCCATTGCCGGGGGAACCGATCTGATTCTGTTGATGCGGGATGGCATATTCCAGCCTCGAGTTCTAGTGGACATCTCCCAGCTGGAAGAACTCCAGGGAATCAGGGAAAATGGGGAATTTCTGGAAATTGGAGCGGCGACTAAACTGAAGGAGATAGCGGAAAGCGAGAGCATTCCTTATTGTCTAAAAAAGGGGGCTAAACTCGTTGGCTCTTCCCAAATCAGGAATCTGGGCACGATTGGAGGAAATATTTGCAACGCTTCCCCTTCTGGAGATACTCTTCCTCCCCTGATCGTGCTTGAAGGGCAACTGGTGCTGGAATCTTCCTCAGGAAAGAGGGAAGTTCCAGTGGAATCCTTCTTCACTGGCCCTAAAAAAACAGTGCGAAATGCGAAGGAACTTCTGACCAAAATCCGCATACCTAAAAAGAACCTGGCAAAAAATACGGCTTTCGCCAAAATCGGAGGCAGAAATGGGATGATCATTGCTCAGGTTAACGGGGCAATTTCTTGTTTTCTAAATAATTCCAGGCTATCTGAAGTACGTCTGGCTTTTGGTTCCGTTGCTCCTATCCCAATCCGCACAAAAAAAGCGGAAAACTTGCTCGAAGAGGAATCCCTTTCTGAATTTCCCGCAAGGGTTCTTTCCGCTATTCAAGAAGAGATAAGGCCGATATCTGATCAGCGTGGAAGTGCGGAATACCGAAGGGCACTGATTAAAGCCATCTTTTTCGAACTTCTATCTGAACTGGGAACAGCGCAGGGGAGATTTAGCAATGAAAAGGATTAAATTTAAGCTCAATGGAAAAGAAGTGGAAGTTGAGTTCGAGGAGGGGTCAAGGGCTCTGGACCTTCTCCGAGAAGTGCTGGGCTTAACAGGGACCAAAGAAGGCTGCGGCCGGGGAGAATGTGGAGCATGCACAATCCTTCTTGATGGTGAACCGGTCAACTCCTGCTTGCTCCTCGCCGATAAACTGGAAGGGAAAGAGGTAATGACCATCGAAGGAATGTCTTCCGGATCAGAACTCCATCCTCTCCAGAGGTCCTTTTTAGAAGAAGGCGCCGTTCAGTGCGGCTTTTGCACTCCGGGAATGATCCTTTCTGCAACCAGCCTGATAAATGCCCCTTCAGAGATAGAGGAAAACAAGGTTGTTGAGGCTTTGAGCGGAAATTTATGCCGCTGTACTGGTTACAAAAAGATCATTGAGGCTGTAAAAAAGGTCCGTTCTTCTGAGGTAGAAAAGAGAGAAACTCCCGACTCGTATATCGGGCAAAAGGTCCCTAAAAAGGACGGGGTGGAGTTGGTCACAGGAAAGGCCAAATTTGCTGCAGACCTCACTTTCCCAGGAATGGTTTTCGCCCTGAAAAAGGCTGCGGGAGTTCCGAGCGGAATCCTGAAAAAGGTCTTCATTGAGGAGGCTCTGAAATCAGAGGGCGTGCTTGCTGTTTTCCTGCCCTCAGATCTTCCAGGACCGAATAAAATCGGGGTTCTTCCCCCTTACGATCAGCCACTCCTCTGTGACGCTGAGATTCGCTACCAAGGAGATGGAGTAGCACTTGTAGTGGCTCAAACTCGGGAACAGGCAGAAAAGGCCTCAAAGTTAATCAGGTGCGAAATCGAACCTTTAGAGCCAGTGCTTCAAATAGAGGATGCCCTGGAGGAGAAAAGCAGGAAAATTCATCCGCAGGGAAACATCACGTTTACCAGGAAACTCCTTAAAGGAAATGTGGAGGAAGGATTCTCTCAAAGTGATTTAATTCTTGAAAACACCTATCATACTTCTATTCAGGAACATGCCTATCTGGAGCCCGAGGCGGTAGTAGCGGTCCCCGAAAACGATGGTCGCATTACAATCTATGCCTCTTGCCAATCTCCATTTCATCTCAGGCTTCACATTGCTACTAACCTCAATTTGCCAGCTTCCCGGATCCGGGTCGTTCAACCCTTCGTAGGAGGGTCATTTGGAGGAAAGGACGACGTAGCAACAGAAATGGGCTGCCTTGCAGGAATGGCTGCCTTGAAGTTAGGACGTCCTGTAAAAATGGTCCACACTCGGGAAGAAGTTATGACTCAGGCCAACGTGAGACATCCAGCAATCATTACCATAAAAACTGGGGTGAAGAAAGACGGGACAATCCTCTCAAGAAAAATCAACATCATCTTGGACGGCGGAGCTTATGCTTCAGAAAGTCCATTTGTGGTGATGAAAACCCTGCTTCATGCTGCTGGACCTTACAGGATTCCCCACCTGGATGTGACTTCTACGGCCGTCTATACCAACAAAATTTATGCTGGTGCCATGAGAGGATTTGGGGTACCTCAGGTTACCTTCGCTTCCGAGGCCCAGATAGATGAGCTGGCCAGAGCCTTGAATCTCGATAGGCTGGAGATCAGGAAAAAGAACGCCCTCCTTCCCGGAGAGCCAAACGCTACAGGCCAAATTTTCAACTCCTCTGTGGGTTTAATGGATACAATCCAGGCTGTGGAGAGAAAAATCGATTGGAAAAACGCCGAAAAGAAAGCCCACGAGCAAAGTGACTCTCGTTATCGTCGGGGTGTAGGAATAGCCTGCATGTTACAAGGAATCTCAAACGGTGCGGAAGGAATAGACATTACCAGTGCTTCTGTGCAAATGATCCAGGATGGGAGCGCAATTGTAAATGTAGGCCTCTCAGAAATGGGCCAAGGAAGCAGGACGATTTACGCTCAGATCGCCGCAGAGGTTCTGGGATTATCCTTAGACCGAGTGANCGTTCGACAAGTGGATACTGATTTAGTCCACGATTCCGGGGTAACAGTCGCTTCTCGTTCCACCACTACTTGTGGTAAAGCAGTGGAACTGGCAGCACTTCAAGTAAAGGATTCCCTTTTGAAAATGGCGGGGATTATGCTACAAACGGACCGAAAAAATCATACTCAAGAACAACATGGCCCTCTTGAAAGAAAACCATGAGGTAGGAATTCCCCTTTCTCAGGTAGCGACCGCGGCCTATTGGTCAGGTTTTCCATTGATGCACCTTTCTGTGTATAAAGCCCCTGAATCCCGGTATGACCACGAGACCCATCAGGGAGAGATCTACATAGCTTACAATTATGGAACTCATTTCATGGAGGTGGAAGTCGATACCTGGACTGGAAAAGTAAAGGTGTTGAAACACCTCGCTTGCCACGATATTGGAAGAGTGATCAACCTTTTGGGAGCCGAAGGCCAGGTGGAAGGAGCTTCCTTAATGGGAGTGGGTTTTGCCCACCTGGAAGAACTCCTCGTAAAAAATGGAATCGTGGTCAATCCCAATTTCAGCGACTATTGGATACCAACCATCCAGGACCGGATTCCCACGGAATCGATTTTTGTGGAGGACCAAAACCCTAACGGACCTTTTGGAGCAAAAGGCATTGGTGAACCACCCTTAGCTGGTGCTGCAGCCGCTTTTGTCAATGCCGTCTCAGACGCTTTGGGGATTCCTTTAAGAAAACTTCCCTTAAAACCTCAAGCGATCGTTGAGGCTCTTTCAGAGAAAACAGAAAGGTAGGGAGAAGATGGGAAATTACTTAATTAAGAACGGCTTAGTCCTCACATTGGATCCAGACGCCTTCCAGGGTAAAGTCTTTCCCGATGGGGCTGTGGCCATTTCTGGAAACAAAATACAGGCAGTTGGGCCCACACAGGAAGTGGAAGGCAAAATAAAAGGTGAATATAAGAAAATAGATGCTCAGGGAAAGATCGTTATGCCCGGCTTCATCTGCATCCATACCCACATGCCTTATATCTTGGGACATAATATGCCCGTGGATGTTACCCAACTTAAAAGCTTCTGGGACATGCTTCAGAAAATGGGCTGGGAGTGGCTGGAGGATATTACCACAGCAGAGGGAATTTACGCCGCCACCAGATATGCGGCCATGAAAATGCTGAAAAGTGGAACTACAACGGTCTGCGAACTAGTGGAGGGGCCAAACGCCTTGGGGAAGAAACCCTCTCCTCTTGAAGCTTCAGCAAAGGCGGTAGAGGAAATCGGAATTAGGGCGCAAATTGGTTTCGAGGTCACTGAAAGAATCCCAGGCGTTTCCATTTTAGAAAAATTGGAACCAAAGCAAGCCGAAAAGGGGTTTGATGAAAATTTAAATTTTCTCTCTAAGTATCCTCCGGGAAACGGGAGTAGAATTGAAGGTAGATTGGGAATTCACGAAGCCTTTACCAATTCTAAAGAAACTTTAAAAAGAGCGAGGGAAATCGCTGATAGGTTCAAGTGTGGGATACAAATTCACGTGGCAGAGATTCCCAGAGCTTTTCTCGTAGAGAAATTTGGTAAATCCGCTCCACAAGTGCTGGAGGAATGTGGAGTCCTGGGACCAGATCTAATTGCTGTGCACTGCATTGACTTGAACGATGAGGACATGGAAATCCTTAGAAGAAATAAGGTGAACATCGCTCACACCCCAATGACCAACTCCTTTGGAGGAAACGGGGTCGCCAAGGTTCCAATTATGTTAGACAAAGGGATGAACGTGGGTTTAGGGCACGACTGCTTCTTTACCCTGGACATCTCGGAGTACTTCCGCTTCATGTACCTTTTGCATAAGGCGCACAATGCTAACCCTATGCTCATAAGTCCGTTCCAGGCTCTCGATATTGCTATTGGTAATGGCGCAAGGGCAATGGGGCTGGAGAAAGACATCGGGAGCTTGAAGGAAGGTAAAAAGGCAGATTTAATAATCATTAACCCGGATTCTCCCACCCCGGTTAACGAGAAATCAGTATTCTCTTTCTTTTATATGACCTGGCAGGGAAGAAATGTGGAACACGTATTTGTGGATGGGGTTCAGGTAATTCAGGAAGGAAAACTTACAACCGGAAATGAAGAAGAAATCAGGGAAACCTGCCTGAAAGAGGCAAAGAACCTCTGGAGGCGTAACGGAATCCAGGTTTGAGTTAAAAAAATGAAAACGAGGTAGCCACAATGAAACAGGGGGCAAATAAGGGGTTAGTACAATCTGTGGATCGGGCTCTGCAAATTTTAGAAGTAATTGCTGAATCCAAGCAGGAACTGGGTTTAGTGGAGATTGCCAGAAAAGTTTTTCTGGAACCGAGCACGGCCTATCGGCTTCTCAAAACTTTGGAAGCTCGGAGGTTAATCAAACAAGACCCCAGAACCAATAAGTATTCCTTAGGCTTCAGGGCTTTCGAAATAGGAAATTCCATTCCCTTTTTGGTATATTTGCGCAGCATTGCCCGAGGCCCTCTGGAAGCCTTAAGGGATCGCACTGGAGAGACAGTTAATATCGCTATAAGGGATGGTTGGGAAGCGATTTACGTGGAGCAGATCCCGGCACAGGCCTATACCCTGAGAGTGATCTCTGAGGTGGGAAGAAGGATTCCTCTTCATGCCACTGCAGTGGGCAAAATTCTTCTTGCGGGAATGAACGACCAGGAGCTGGAGAAGTTCCTCAGGCGCCCATTGAAACCCTATACCGCAAGGACTATCACTGATCCAGAAATGTTATCTGAGCACCTGAAAGAGGTAAAAAGAAAAAACTGGGCTCGGGACGACGAAGAGTTTGAATTTGGAGCTTGTTGCGTTGCTACCTCGATCAGAAATCCAGATGAGGAAATAGTCGCCGCGATTAGCCTCTCGGGACCCTCAATCAGGTTTGGAGAAGAGAGGATCTCCTTTTTCCTGCCCCTTTTGATCGACACTGCGTTGACAATTTCCAGCTCCCTGAGATAACGGGGTCAGGTCTTGCAATCACGCATCCGCTCTTGGGCGCATTTTATGCGGTTTTGCACCATGGCCCTTGAGATCCAGCCCCTGTTCCGGAGGCGAGCATAGTATTGAGTTTGGGGCGAGTTTGTGCTCACTTCCCGGGGACGAGCATAGTATTGAGTTTGGGGCGAGTTTGTGCTCACTTCCAGGAGCGAGCATAGCATTGAGTTCGGAGATGCTCACTTCCCGGGGCGAGCACGGCATGGAGTTCGGAGAGCAAGAGTTGCACCTTGCCTGTCCTTTCTTAGTTGACTGAGGATCTGGTTACCCCTCCTGGAACCGGGAATATAGGGAGGAACAGTTTCAGTTTCTGAGGGCTGTCCTTCGAGGATA